>Ga0247720_100091_pt1 | contig 43441 bp, 46 predicted proteins | sample MSEWel2015_12_15_FD_189078 | JGI IMG/M metagenome (GOLD analysis project Ga0247720, IMG submission 189078) | Subsurface sediment microbial communities from gas well in West Virginia, United States - MSEEL Well Study Marcellus 3H_2015_12_15 | ecosystem: Environmental > Terrestrial > Deep... | reverse complement strand
AGCGGACGAACTGCTAACCGCAGCAAACGCCATGGCCAGTCGTATCGCCAGCCAGCCGCCCAAAGCCACGCGGCTTACAAAGCGCCTGATGAAAATGGCACCAAGAATGGAACTGAAGGATTTTCTGGATGTGTGTGCCAACTTCCAGGGCATGTGCCATAACGAGCCGGAGCATCTGGAAGCGGTGAATAAGATGTTGGAGGCGATGTCGAAGAAGTGAATTTAAAGCTTCTGGGCTTGCAATAGGTCCGTGAATGCCCCTGCATCCATGGGCCGGCCCAGGTAAAACCCCTGAATTGAATCGCAGCCGAGGGCCTTGAGTTCTGACAACTGGTTTTCCGTTTCAACACCCTCCGCTACTACGTCAAGCTCCAGTGCGCGGGCGAGTTCAATGATGCCCCTCACCACAGCCCTCTTACGGCGACTCACATCGACTTCCGAGACGAAGGACTGGTCTATTTTCAGTTCCCGGAAGGGCAACTGGCTCAGATAGCTCAACGAGGAATAACCTGTACCGAAATCATCAATGGACAAACGTACTCCTTTCTCGCTCAGACCCTCCAGAGTCGACCTGACGTGCACAAAATCGAGCAGGAAGGCAGACTCCGTGAGTTCCACCGTCAATACCTCGATTCCCAGGTTGTAGTGTGCAAGCCGATCAAACAACCAGTCGAAGAAACCGTGCCGACGAATCTGGTGAGCAGACACATTGATCGCCGCGGGCTGCGGCGAAAGACCGTCCTGACGCCATTGTTTTATCTGGGCCAGCACTGCATCCACCAGATGCTCCATCAGTGGATGGATGAGGCCGGTGTCTTCGGCCAGAGGAATGAAACGACCGGGAGATACCATGCCATCCTTGGCCAGCGGCCATCGGGCCAGCACTTCCATACCACAAAGCCGACCGCTGGAAGCTTCAAATTGCGGCTGATAGTAGGGGACGATCGCACCATTCTGTATGGCGTCTTCAAGGCTCCGCTCCATTGCAAGAGCCTCGAGCACTTCCTGACTCATTTCTTCGGAGTAGAACTCGAAACGCCTGTCTGGATCCTTGCGTACCCTCTGCAACGCCAGATCTGCCTTCCGGCGCAGCTCGTCCGCTGTTCCGGAACCATCCGGAAAAACTGAAAATCCGACTTTCACCGATACCGAAACCAGAGAGCCATCGTCCAGTTCCAGCGGCTCATTGAAGAGTGTTATTACCGCTTGACCCAACCTTCGTACACTTTCCAGTGTCTCCAGACCCTGAGCCATAAACAGGAATTCATCGCCCTCATAACGTGCGACCATGTCATTGCCCTGGAGCACTGACGATAGACGGTCACCGATCTTTCGAAGCGCATCATCTCCTCGTTTAAAGCCGAGACTTTCATTGACTGTATAAAAGCGGCTCACGTTCAGCGCACCAACCACCAATAAATTGCCACTCTCGCCAGCATAAATCATCCCTTGCTGAAGACGCTCTTCGAAGGTGACCACATTGGGCAAACCGGTAACGCGATCGTGCATAACCAGATGCTGTATCCTGCTCTCCGCAAAGCGCTGTTCGGTAATATCGAGAATCAAGCCGTCCCAGATGGTTGACCCATCGTCCAGTCGCCGTGGCTGTGAAATGCTACGTAGCGTCAGACGCTCCCCATTGGCGGAATAGGCGCTTAACTCAATATCCAGTACCGAAAGATTCTGGTTGGCTTTATCCATGAAATGAATCAGTCGTTCCCGGTCGTCGGGATGGAGACGGTCGAGCACGAGGTCAGGATCGCTCCTGGCCTGCTCCGGATCAATGCCAAACAGCTCTGCCAGTGCGCCGTGATGGAAACTATAGGCAACGCTGCCATCAGGGCGCTGAACGCGCTGAAATATGCCGCCGCGCAGGCGACCACCGAACCAGGCCAGGCTCAGGCTGTGGTCAGCCGGAAGCGCAAACGAACGCCCCTCGGAAACTTCAGAAACGACACTTACAACGGCTACAGGGGCATCAGCCTCGCCTCGAATAATGCCTACCATGTTCTCAGAATCGAAGGTGGAACCATCGCGACGACGCATTCGGTAGGAGCAGTGAAACGTGTCCTTTTCTGAACCGAGTATGCTTTCAGATATCTCGCCAAACCGCTGGAAACTCTCCTCATCCACGTGCAGCATTTCGGTGCTGTGGTCTTGCAACTCTTCCGGTCGCCAGCCAAAGATTCGATATACCGCTTCACTGGCTGCGAGGATGCGGCGTGTCTGCCAACTCACCACAAATACAGGCTGGTCATGGGCCAGAAAGGCGGCCTCGATCAGATTCGTCCCTGAGAGTCCTGGAATCATATCCATTTACTTACTCTAAGCTTACGAACAAGCATTAAGTTGAATTCTCGAAGTAAGCACACCTTGCGCCCCAATCAACAGCCCATTTGTTTCCATCGTAGCAGATAGGTCATGGGGTCGTTGCTGTGAGTGCTCAGTAATTACACCTTGTCAGGAATAACCGGCATCGAGTTTTGGGGAATACCAGAAGGAGAGAAAAGATCTCCGGAATCATTGGATATTTATGGTGCTCCGGGCCGGAATCGAACCGGCACAGCCTTGCGGCCGAGAGATTTTAAGTCTCTTGTGTCTACCAATTTCACCACCGGAGCATTCGGGACAGGTTTTGACGGGCAGAATTGTATAAGTCTGCGTGAGCTAACGCAATTCGGATTCTGCCCTCACCCTTGAGCCGCTGGGCTCGCTTCTGAAGGCTTGGTTGCCCTGCCCTTGTAGATGTACCCGGCGATTTTCGGGGCCTTGGGGATGTAGAGGTTTTCCAGTTCCTGGATTTGGAAGCCGGCGTGGCGGATCAGGTCCGCAATATCGCGGTTCAGGTGGCAGCCGCCGGCGATCTTTTTCCAGCCCGGGGTGATGCGGTGTTGCCATTTTCGGGTGCGGTCGTGGGGGGATTCGCCGTGTTCCAGGAACAGGAGTTCGCCGCCGGGTTTGAGTACCCGCCACATCTGCTGGAGGGCGGCGTGCCAGTCGGGGATGGTGCAAAGAGTAAAGGTCAGCAGTACGGTGTCGACGGAGTGGTCTTCCAGGGGGATCTTCTCGCCGGGCAGGTCCAGCCACTCTACCTTGATGGGGGATCTTGCCAGATTGGGCTGGGCCTTGCGGCGCATGCCTTCGGAGGGCTCCAGGCCGTAGACCATGTCGACGTGGTCGGGATTGTAGAATTCCATATTGAGGGCGGAGCCCATGCCCACTTCCAGAACCCGGCCCCTGGCGTGGGGTACCACCTGGCTGCGAAGTTTCATCACCTGGCCCATTGAGCAGGCACGGTCTATGATGTGTGGCAGTATCCTGTCTTCGTAAAAGCTCATTGGCTTCACCATAATTGTTTTAAATCAAGGGGTGCGACAAACGGCCCTATCGGATTTGCTACCATGTCTAGTAGCATTAAACCAACTGCCGGTAATAACAATATAACAATCAGAGCTAAGGCAGCGGCTGAACGGGTTCGCTGGGCCCGTTTGTTATGATGTAAACGTTACCGGAGGGTTCCCATGGAACTTGATCCTCTTATCCTATCGCGAATCCAGTTCGCGTTTGTGGTGTCATTTCACGCCATTTTTCCGGTGTTTACCATCGGCCTTGCTTCCTACATCGCGGTACTCGAAGGCCTGGCTTTTAAAACCGAAAATCCGGTGTGGGTGAAGCTCTCTGCCTTCTGGACCAAGGTGTTCGCCGTGGTGTTCGGCATGGGGGTGGTGTCAGGCATTGTGATGTCGTTCCAGTTCGGGACCAACTGGAGCAACTTCGCCCAGGCGTCGGCCAATTTCCTGGGGCCGATGCTCAGTTATGAAGTTGTTACCGCCTTTTTCCTTGAGGCGGCATTCCTGGGGGTGCTGTTGTTCGGGCGAGACAAGGTGCCGGCTGGTTTGCACCTGTTTGCGGCTATCATGGTGGCAACGGGCACCTTCATTTCGTCCTTCTGGATTCTCTCGGCCAACAGCTGGATGCAGACTCCGGCCGGTACCGAGCTCCGTGACGGCGTGTTTTATGTCACTTCCTGGAGTGAGGCGATCTTTAACCCTTCCTTCCCGTACCGCCTTGGCCACATGTTGCTGGCTTCTTTTCTGACCGGTGGCTTTGTCGTGGCCGGGGTGAGTGCCTGGTATCTGTTGCTTGGCCGGGAGGTTGAAGCCAACAAGAAAGCGCTGTCCATGTGCCTGTGGCTGCTGCTGTTCATTGCCCCTGCCCAGGCTGTGGTGGGCGATTTCCACGGCCTGAATACCCTGGAGCATCAGCCCACCAAAGTGGCGGCGATGGAAGGTAACTGGGAAACCTCCCGCAATGTGCCGTTGCTGCTGTTTGCCATTCCCGACCAGGAAAGCCAGAGAAACCTGTACGAGATTGGTATTCCCGGCCTGGCCAGTTTCATTCTTACCCATGAGTGGGATGGCAAGGTGCCGGGAGTAAGCGAGGTTCCTGTTGACGAGCAGCCACCGGTGGTGATCGTGTTCTGGTCGTTCCGGGTTATGGTGGGCCTTGGGCTGCTGATGATTGCCTTTGCGGTAGCCGGTTTGGTTCTTCGTGCCGGCGGCCGTTACTGGCGCACCAGCTGGTTCCTGCAGGGGTTGCGGTTTATGAGCATTGCGCCGTTCCTCGCGGTACTGAGCGGCTGGTTTGTCACCGAGGTCGGCCGGGCGCCCTGGCTGGTGTATGGCCAGATGACCCAGGCCGAGGCACTGACACCGTCACTGACCGGCGCCATGGCGCTGTTCACTCTCATCGGCTATATCGTTGTGTACGCTCTGGTGTTCACCGCCGGTGTTTATTACCTGATGCGGGTGCTGTATGTCGGCCTTGAAGACCGGGACGAAGAGGAGCACGAGGCCGAACGGCCCAAACGCCCCTTCTCCGCTGCCCACGTGCCTTTCGACATTGAGGAAGACGAGCATCACGGTAAACCGGCCAACCAGGGAGGTCACTGATTATGGAACTGTTTGATCTGCCCGTCATATGGGCATTTATTATCGGCTTCGGCATCATCATGTATGTGCTGATGGACGGATTTGATCTTGGGGTTGGCATTCTCTTCCCCTTTGCTCCCGACGAGGAAAGCCGGGACACCATGATGAATTCGGTCGCCCCGGTGTGGGATGGCAACGAAACCTGGCTGGTGCTGGGTGGCGCCGGGCTTCTGGCGGCTTTTCCGCTGGTGTATTCCATCTTCCTGCCGGCGCTTTACATTGGTGTGTTCCTGCTGCTGGCCGGGCTGATCTTCCGGGGCGTGGCGTTCGAGTTCCGATTCAAGGCCCGCAGCTCGCGCTATCTCTGGAACTGGGCCTTTGCCGGTGGCTCCACCGTCGCTTCCTTCGCCCAGGGTGCGGTGGTCGGTGCCTACATCGAGGGTTTTGAGACCGCGAACGGGGTCTACGTTGGCGGCGCGCTGGACTGGCTGACGCCGTTCACGGTATTGACCGGCCTGGGCCTGCTGGCCGGCTATGCGCTGCTGGGTTCTACCTGGCTGATCCTGAAAACCGAAGGCCGGTTGCAGGAATGGGCCTACAAGCTCAGTCTGCCCTTGCTGGCCGCGGTGCTGGTGGTGTTTGGCATTATCAGCGTATGGACGCCGTTTGTGGACGACATGGTGCGACAACGCTGGTTCTCCAACCTGACCGTGATCTGGATTCTGCCGGTGCTGACTCTGCTGTGCGCGCTCCAGATTTACCGGTCAGTCAGGGATCGTAAGGAAGGCATGCCGTTTGTTGCCACCATGGGGCTATTCATTACCACCTACCTTGGCCTGGTGGTCAGCCGCTGGCCCTATGTGGTTCCCCCGGACTACACCCTGTGGGAAGCCGCCTCCGCCTATGAATCCCAGCTGTTCCTGCTGTTGGGGCTGCTGTTTGTCATTCCCATCGTGCTGGCCTACACCGCCTGGACCTACTGGGTCTTCCGGGGCAAGGTGCGCGCCGGCGAGGGCTACCACTAAGTGGCGGAGCCGCGGGCCAGTGGTGGCGGAAAAAACACCGCCGCCACCGACCAGAAAGCCGTCAAGGAATGGCTCGCGCAACTGGCCCGCGGCAGTCGTTTCTGGATCCGCAGTACCGTGGCGGCCGGCACGATTGCCGGCATTGCGACCATTGTTCAAATGGTTTTGCTGGCCCGGATTATCCATCTGGGCATTATTGACGAGGTTCCGGTTGCGGACCTCACGCCCCTTTTTCTCGGTCTGATCCTGGCCCTGGTGGTTCGCGCCCTCGGCCAGGGTTTTCAGACCCGGTTTGCCGCCCGCTGCAGCGAGCAGGTTCGCCGGGATGCCCGGCGGCAGCTCCACAAGCACTGGCAGGCTTCCGGCCCGGTTGAATTGGGCCAGTCCTCGGCGGGCACGCTGGCCCGGGAGTGGATCGATCATGTGGAAGCCCTGCATGGCTACTTTGCCCGGTTTCTGCCACAAATGACGCTGTCCATGATCTTGCCCTTGCTGATTCTGGCCCTGGTGTTCTGGCTGGACTGGCTGGCCGGGATTTTTCTGTTGCTCTCTGCCCCTCTTATTCCGCTGTTTATGGCACTGGTGGGCATGGGCGCGGAGAAGCTGAACCAGCAGCATTTCGAAACCATCAGCCGGCTGTCCGGGCAGTTTCTGGACAAGGTGCGAGGGCTGACAACCCTGCAGCTGTTTGGCCAGACGGCCGGGGCAGCCGGGCTTATTCACCAGCGCTCGGATTATTACCGGCGCATTACCATGAAAACACTCCGGGTCGCGTTTCTGTCGTCGGCGGTTCTGGAGTTCTTTGCCTCGGTGGCCATTGCGGTAATCGCCATCTACATCGGCTTTGGTTTGCTGGGCTACATCACCTATGGTCCCTCCAAAGACCTCACCCTGTTTTCCGGATTGCTGATTCTTTTACTGGCGCCGGAGTTTTTCCAGCCGTTGCGGACGCTTTCCCAGCATTACCATGATCGGGCCTCGGCAATGGGAGCCGGTGCCGAGATCCTTCAGCGGCTGAATTCTCCTGTGAACCGTGTAAGCACGTCCGAAATGGCGTCTGTCGAGGGTGCGGAAGATCGGATCAAGCTGCGTTCTGTCAGTAAAAGCTTTCGGCCGGATCAGCCGGTACTGGAAGACCTGTCCCTGACCATTCGCAAGGGTGAAGTGATTGCCCTGACCGGCCCCTCCGGCGGTGGCAAATCCACCCTGTTGCATATGCTGGCCGGCTTTGTAGCGCCGGATGCCGGTGAGATTCACCTGTTTGGCCAAGCGCCGGGCAGTTTCCGTTTTGGTTGGCTGGGCCAGAAGGGCTTTCTGGTTCAAGGCACCTGGGCCGACAATCTCCGGCTGACCACGCCGGATGCGTCCGATATTGCCATTGAAACGGCTCTCCGGAATGTGGGGCTTGGCTCGCTTCTGGACAGTCGCAAACAGGGGATCTACAGCACGGTATCGGAAGAGGGCCAGGGACTTTCCGGAGGCCAGGCCCGACGGCTGAGTCTGGCTCGGATTTTCCTTGCGGATTATGACCTGATCCTGCTGGATGAGCCCACTGCGGGCCTGGACAGTGACAGTGAGGTGTTTGTACTGGAGGCCCTGCACAAACTGGCGGTGGCGGGTAAAACCCTGGTGTTCTCGACCCATCACCACGCCTTGCTGACACTGGCGAACGGGGTGCTGCTGGTGTCCGACGGGAAGGTTCGTAATGCGTGAACTGAAGCCCTGGCTGGAGCTGATCTTCAAACGGCCCGGGCGCCTGGTTGTGGGCGGTTTGCTGATTCTGGCTACGCTGCTCTCCGGCATTGCCCTGTTGGCGGTGTCCGGCTGGTTTATTACGGAGACCGCGCTGGTTGGGCTGCTTCTGGCGGCCGGAGTCGCAGCGACCATCAATCTGTATGTGCCCGGCGGCGCCATTCGGTTCTTTGCCGTATCCCGCACGGTGTTCCGCTATCTGGAACGGGTCTACAACCACGATACCGTGCTGCGCCTGATCACGGATATTCGCGTGGCCCTGTTCCGGCGTTTGTCGCAGGCCAGCCGCGTTCGCCGTGGCGAGCTGAGCGGCGCCCAGTGGCTATCCCGGCTGACCAGCGATGTGGATGCGCTGGACACGCTTTACCTTCGGTTAATTGCTCCCACTGCCCTTGCTGGTCTGGTAACACTGCTGGTGGTGGTTTTGGCCGCGGTTCTGTTTGATATCGGTACGGCATTTCTCGTTGGCCTGTTACTGATGTTGGCACTGGTGATCGCCACTGTCGGTGTCTACCTGAGAACCTGGCGCCTGGCCGCCCGCCAGAGTGACCAACAGGAAGAGCTCCGAACCGCCGTGATCGAACATATTGAAGGTTTCCCGGAGCTGACTGCCGCCGGGCGTACCGGCAAACATGCCGCCTGGCTTATGCGCCAGGCCCATCAGGTCACCTCGGAACAGGCGAAGGCGGATACCCGGGTGGGCTGGCACCTGGCCGGGTCCCATTTATTGGTCAATTTCTCTGCGGTTCTGGCACTTTGGGCCGGATTTGCCCTGTTCCAGGCCGGTACGGTCTCCGGCCCTGTGCTTGTGTTACTGCCTATTGCCCTGCTGGGTCTGGCGGAGATTTACGCCATGCTGCCGGATGCCTTCGGCAAGCTTGGCGCCACCCTTGCCTCCGCAACGCGTCTGAACCGGGATTGTCGGGAAGACAAACAGCCATGGTCGTTGTCGATGGCGTCGGGGCTGCCACAGAATTGCGCCCTTCTGGCGGAGAATATTACGATAAAACATCGTGGTTACTCGCCATTGTTCATGCGCTTTAATCTCCACATAAAGGGCGGCGAACGCGTCGGTTTTCTCGGCCATTCCGGCAGTGGCAAGTCCTCTCTGGCGGATGCTTTTGCCGGTTTGTTGCCGCTTTCCCAAGGCAGTCTGAAGCGCGAAGATTGCGCGTACCTGACCCAGAAAACCGTGCTGTTTGAAGACACCTTGCGGGCCAACCTGTTACTGGGCTCACCCGAGGCGTCGGATACCGAACTCTGGGGCATACTGGAACAGATGGAGCTGGCTGAGCGTTTTGCCACGGAGGCCGATCAGCTTGATACCTGGCTGGGCAGTGCCGGCAGTCGGCTCTCCGGCGGCGAGGCCCGGCGGGTAGCGCTGGCGCGGGTACTGCTGAATCCTGCTCCATTGGTGATTCTGGACGAGCCGTTTACCGGCCTGGATACCCAAACCCGGGCGCGGATTTCAAAACGGATGGAATCGCTTCTGGAAGGGAAAACCGTAATCAGCCTGGCCCACGGGCCGGATGCCCTTCCGGGCACCGACCGCGTGATTCACCTGAGCGGTTAGCGGGTTTCGAGTACCTCGAAGGTCAGGCCAGCCTTGCCGGTCAGGCGCTCCATCAGCTTGCCGTCGAGCAGTGATGCCGGCGTCCAGAAGCCTCCGGGCTGGTCTGCCGGGATATCGAAGGCCAGGCACATACCCGCCTCCCCCAGCATCTTGCCGGTGGAGCCGTAACCCGGGTCCCGGTCGCCGGTTACCTTGGTGATGATGGTCTTGCCATCCTCCGTGCGGCCGACAAAACGCAGATCATAGAAACCGGCTTCCTGGGCTTCCGGGCTTGGGCCTTCCCCCGGCTTGGGTAAAAACTTCTCAACCACCCACCGGGTCGGTTTGATGGCCGAAGCCATCAAGAATGCCCCCAGGCCACCGGTGACGGCATACGCTGCCAGACGTCCCTTGGTGCCACGGCCGGTCATCATGGCTTCGTCGTAGGTGAACTCCTTGCCATAGCGCGCATTCTGCAGAGCGTTGGAACGATGCACCACGCGAGTGTTGATCGCTGCCATTACGAACGGCGCGAGCCAGGCTTTGAAGGTTTTGTCGTATTCCGCACCCTTCAGGCTGGGCTGACGGGTCTTGGAACGATGCTCCGGCGGGCAGATCGAGAACGGATTGGCCATTTCTTTTCGCCGTTTCGAATCGGCCGCCGCTTCCTTCACCGCGTTCATCAGGGAGGCAACGGTGCCACCGGAGAATTCCCCTTTGGCGACTTTGACCCGCATACGGACATCGCGACAGGGTGCGCCAAAGACTTTTTCCGCCTCGTTCTGCAGGAACCACACGCCCATATCAGAGGGGATGGAATCGAATCCGCAGCAATGGACAATTCGGGCGCCGGAGGACCTGGCTTCATCCTCGTAGCGTTCCACCATCCTGCGAATCCACTGCACCTCGCCGGTGAGGTCGCAGTAGTCGGTTCCGGTGCGCACACACGCCTGCACCAGGGGTTCACCGTAGAGTGCGTACGGCCCAACGGTGGAGATGATGACGCGAGTCTGCTCGCACATCGTCGTGAGGGATGGCTCATCCGATGCATCGGCCAGAATCACCGGCAGATCTTTCCCGGCATCGCCCAAACCGGATTTCAGGGTGTTCAGTTTGCTCTCCGAGCGCCCGGCAATCGCCCATTTGACCGTTTGGCCCGCTCCGTAGGCATCGAGCAAGTAACGGGTAAGAATCTGACCCACAAAACTGGTAGCGCCAAACACCACCAGATCGTAGGTCGTTTCTGCAGATTTGCTCATTGCTCTTCCTTCTTCAGACTAATTGATTGCAGATTTATCGCTGCCCCGTCGCCGCTTTTGCCCCCATCAGGCGCATGAAAACAGCAACGCCGAGACCCCAGAAACCGTTGAGAAGCAGCCCGCCAACCCAGGTCTGGGCGGATACATCCAGGCCTTTCAGGGGGAAGACCACCAGCATGGCGACAGCCGTCGGGGCGATTGCCCCTACAATGACATGGCCCAGCCAGAACTTCACCCCGGCCAGCCGGCCTAGAATCAGCCACAACACCATGCCCCACAGGCCACCGAAAAAGGCCAGGGATACCACCGCCGGAACGCCCAAAGGCGGCACTGGCGACAGGTTAAACGGCGCCATCGGCACGATGCCGCCGAGCCAGAACAACGCGAACAGCCCCTGATGGAACACCAGGGTCGCAAGAAAACCACTAACGAATGCCTTGAACCAAACCATGAATAGTCCTTAGTTGGTGTGTGAAACCGGCTTTAAGCCGTTGATTCTGCGTAGATCGCCTCTTGCCTGCAAATAATAGTAGCAGGTTTGGGCGCCCGTTCTATTTTCCTGCTGACACGGGCAAATCTGTCGTCACGGCCAATCGTTTGTCACACTCAATGGGGCACACTGAACGCCCGTGCATTCATTAATCCCCGGAGGTTCGAATTGATCGCCTTTCTTACGGTTCTGACCGTCTTGCTTGTCCTGTTCAGCGCGTTTCTCTGCTGGCAGGTTCTGGAGCAGCGTAAAGTGATCACCCGGATGATGGAAGATGACGACATCGCAGAATCCGGACAGGAACCGGAACTGGTAATTACGTTGCGGGTACTGGATCCGATTGCCCTGGCCAAGCGTGAATCCCGCTCCGCACGTGTTCTTGCGGACAAGCTCCCGGTGATGGTACGCAAGATGGTGTATCAGGAAGTGATGAAAGAGCTTGAGGAAGAGATGGAAGAGCGCGACATCGGTGTCGAAATGCACATCGAATACCGATAGACGGAGCCGGACCCATGGACTATCTGCCCGCTGTTACCCTCGCCCTGCTCCTGCTGGTGTCTGCCGGTACGCTGGGCTATGCCTGTCAACAACTGCTGCTTTCTCGGCGCCACCTGCGCCTGCTGAACTCGCACAGAATTGCCGCCCGCGGCGCGATCCAGAAAAGCCGCATGGATCTGCTTGAGGTTCGTAACCGGGCGCGGGTGCTTCAGGATACCGTGTCCGGGGGAGCCACGGCGGTGGAGAAAGTTCATAAGGCCATTTCCAACACCACCTTCGGGCTGATTGATCTGTTCTCCAGGGATGACGAGTTTCGCCAAAGCGCCCGAAAAGCCAGGCAGACTCACGACCAGACCAGCCAACAGATCTACCGCACGGTGCGGACCACCAACCGGGCGCTGCATATACTGGCGGATACACTGATCATCGGAAAGGCAGAGAAGCGAATTGTGTCCGGTAAGGGAAAGGAAAACAAAAACCTATAAAAAAAGGCACCCGAAGGTGCCTTTTTTAGGGCTTTCAGAAAGTTACATGACTTTCTTCAGCTCTTCTTCAAGTTGCGGAACCGCTTCGAACAGGTCCGCTACCAGGCCGTAATCGGCAACCTGGAAGATCGGCGCTTCTTCATCCTTGTTGATCGCAACGATCACCTTGGAATCAGACATGCCGGCCAGGTGCTGGATGGCACCGGAAATGCCCACGGCAACGTACAGCTGCGGAGCAACAATCTTACCGGTCTGGCCAACCTGCATGTCGTTCGGTACGAAACCGGCGTCGACAGCGGCACGGGAGGCACCAACAGCGGCACCCAGCAGGTCAGCAACCTGCTCCAGCATCTTGAAGTTCTCGCCATTCTGCATGCCGCGACCACCGGAGATAACGATACCGGCAGAAGCCAGGTCCGGGCGGTCAGACTGCGCCAACTCTTCCTTGACGAAGGTCGACAGGCCAGCGTCCTTGACCACGTCCAGCTGCTCAACAGCGGCAGAACCACCTTCGGCGGCAACGGGATCAAACGCGGTCGGACGAACAGTGACAACCTTGATGCTGTCGCTGGACTTCACAGTCGCGATGGCGTTGCCGGCGTAGATCGGGCGAACGAAGGTGTCTTCGGACTCGACGCGCATGATGTCGGAAACCTGGGCAACGTCCAGCAGCGCTGCAACGCGCGGCATGAAGTCCTTACCCGTGGTTCCGGCAGCGGCCAGAATGTGGCTGTAGCCCTTGCCTACTTCGGCAACCAGCTCGCCCAGGTTTTCACCCAGGAAGTGACCATAAGCAGCGTTGTCGGCAACCAGTACCTTGTTAACGCCTTCGGCCTTGGCAGCTGCTTCAGCAACGGCACCACAGTTCTCACCAGCAACCAGTACGTCGATGTCTCCGCCGATGGCCTTGGCAGCCGCTACAACATTCAGGGTAGCCTGTTTCAGGCTGCTGTTGTCATGTTCAGCAATTACAAGGATGCTCATTTAGATCACCTTCGCTTCGTTCTTCAGTTTATCGACCAGCTCGGCAACGTCGGCCACTTTCACACCCGCCTGACGGGAAGCAGGCGCTTCAACCTTCAGAGTGGAAAGACGCGGAGCGATGTCGACACCCAGATCGGCCGGGCTCATGTTGTCCAGCGGCTTCTTCTTCGCCTTCATGATGTTCGGCAGAGAAGCGTAGCGGGGCTCGTTCAGACGCAGGTCGGTGGTGACAACCGCAGGGAGGTTCAGGGAAAGGGTCATCAGACCACCGTCTACCTCACGGGTTACGTTGACCTTGTCGCCCTCAACAACCACTTCAGAAGCGAACGTGCCCTGACCCATGCCGGTCAGTGCGGCCAGCATCTGGCCAGTCTGGTTGTTATCGGAATCGATGGACTGCTTGCCAAGAATGACCAGCTTGGGCTCTTCTTTCTCAACAACAGCCTTGAGCAGCTTGGCCGCTTCGAGAGACTGAACCTCCTCGTCGGTTTCGACGTGGATACCACGGTCCGCACCCAGCGCCAGCGCAGTACGAATCTGCTCCTGGGCGGCTTTCGGGCCAATGGATACCACCACGATTTCACTGGCAACACCCTTTTCTTTCAAGCGAACGGCTTCTTCTACCGCGATTTCGCAGAACGGGTTCATTGCCATCTTGACGTTGGCGAGATCAACACCGGTGTTGTCCGGCTTGACGCGCACCTTTACGTTGTAGTCGATTACTCGTTTTACAGCGACCAGAACCTTCATAGATTCCTCGTTCTTCTACGATGGGTTTATGACTTGCAGCCCTCACGCGAAGCCTGCCGAAATTCGATGCGCACTAATGATGGAGGCATCGCCCAGCAGAATCAATAGCCTTATATGACGCGTCAGGACAGATGTTTCAGCCAATGCACCGGTATTGACCGGGAATGACAATGAGACGATACTAGATTTCGACTCAAAACACACGATGTTTCAGTGTGCTCTTACAATGCCAAAGGTCAGAGCAGATTTCAAACAAACGTTTGTTTGATTCCTAAAATGCGGTACCCTTAGTGGTATACAGGTCGGTGTTATCGGCTTGTGGCAGTCGTCTATAGGCAGTTTTACCGGTATGATGGCGGCCCAGAAAACTTCGCCTGCGGGCACATAATATCCATTAAAAGATGTTTGAGGAGACCAACGTGGAACGCGAATCGATGGAATTTGATGTTCTGATCGTCGGCGGCGGCCCGGCGGGCCTGTCGGCAGCGTGCCGTGTCATGCAGTTGGCACAGGAAGCTGGCGAGGAACTCACCGTATGCGTGGTAGAAAAAGGGTCTGAGATCGGCGCTCACATTCTGGCCGGTACCGTATTCGAACCCACTGCCCTCAACGAACTCTTCCCGGACTGGAAAGAGAAAGGCGCTCCGCTCAACACGCCGGTTACCCGTGACGACATTTTCCTGCTGAAGAACCAGGAAAACGCCACCAGGATTCCCAATGCGTTTGTGCCCAAGAACATGCACAACCATGGCAACTACATTATCAGCCTGGGCAACCTCTGCCGCTGGCTCGCCGAACAGGCCGAGCAACTGGGCGTTGAAGTCTACCCCGGCTTTGCCGCCGCCGAGACCATTGTTGAAGACGGTCAGGTAAAAGGCATTATCACTGGCGATATGGGCGTTGCCCGCGACGGCTCCGAAAAAGACGGCTACATGCCCGGCATGGAACTGCGCGCCAAGTACACCCTCTTTACCGAAGGCTGTCGAGGTCACCTGGGCAAGCGCCTGATCAACGATTTCAAGCTGGACGAAGGCAAGGATCCCCAGCACTACGGTATCGGTATCAAGGAGCTGTGGGACATCGATCCGGCCAGACACGAGCCGGGCCTGGTGGTTCATACCACTGGCTGGCCGCTGACCGAGAGCAGCTCTACCGGCGGTTCCTTCCTCTACCACCTGGAAAACGGCCAGGTGTACGTGGGCCTGATTGCAGATCTGTCCTACAGTAACCCGCACCTGAGCCCGTTTGACGAATTCCAGCGGCTCAAACTGCACCCGGAAATCAAAAAACACCTGGAAGGCGGCAAGCGCGTGTCCTACGGCGCCCGTGCCATTGCCAAAGGCGGCTATAACGCTCTGCCGAAGATGAGCTTCCCGGGCGGCCTGCTGCTGGGCTGTGATGCCGGTACCCTGAACAGCTCCAAGATCAAGGGCTCCCACACCGCCATGAAGTCTGGCCTGCTGGGCGCTGAAGCAGTTTTCGAAGCATTGAAAGAGGGCAGGAACGGCGAGGAAATCACCAGCTTCCAGAAGCGGTTCGAAGACAGCTGGCTGTACAAAGAGCTGTACGCCGAGCGTAACTTCGGTCCCGCCATGCACAAGTTCGGCAACGTGGTTGGCGGCGCCATCGCGTTCTTCGAGCAGAACATCCTGCGTGGCAGTCTGCCGTTCACCTTCCACGACACCACTCCGGATTACGCCACCCTGAAGCCGGCCTCCGAGTGCAAGAAGATCGACTACCCGAAGCCGGATAACCAGCTGACGTTCGACAAGCTTTCCTCGGTATTTATTTCCAATACCAACCACGAGGAAGACCAGCCGGTTCATCTGAAGCTGACTGATCCGGAGATTCCCATCAAGGACAACCTGCCGAAGTACAACGAACCGGCGCAGCGTTACTGCCCTGCCGGCGTTTACGAGGTGGTGGATGCCGACGATGGCAGCGGTAAACGCTTCCAGATCAATGCCCAGAACTGTGTTCACTGCAAGACCTGCGATATCAAGGATCCTGCCCAGAACATTACCTGGGTAACTCCGGAAGGGGGCGGTGGCCCGAACTATCCGAATATGTAAGTGAAGTCGGGGTCAGATGAAAAAGGGGTCAGATGAACTTTTCATCTGACCCCTTTTTCATCTGACCCCATTTTCAGCAGTCCAAAAAAAAACGGCTCCCTCGGGAGCCGTTTTTGGAGCGCTTCAGAAAAGCTTAGTGAGCGTGACCGTGCTCTTGCTCTTCGTCAGTCGCTTCGCGGGCTTCTACCACTTCTACGTCGAAGTGCAGAGTCTGTCCGGCGAGCGGATGGTTGGCATCGATGGTAACGGTCTCGTCACCAACTTCAACCACGCGAACTACCTGGGGGCCGCCCGGAGTCTGCGCCTGGAACTGCATGCCCGGCTCGATGGTATCGACACCTTCAAATGCAGAGCGCGGGACCGGCTGAACCAGCTCTTCGTTAACTTCGCCGTAGCCTTCAGCGGGCTCTACAGATACTTTGACCTGATCGCCTGCATCTTTTTCATTCAGTGCACTTTCGAGTCCACCGATGATGTTCTGTGCACCTTCCAGATAAGACAGAGGCTCACGACCTTCTTCACGGGAGGAGTCAAGCTGCTCTCCCTGATCATTGGTGAGCGTGTAATGGATGGTGACAACACGAGGTTGGGCCATGTGATCTCCTTGCGTGTCGCAATGACTGTTTAATTGATTTAGGCAATCGAAAGTGATCGTGAACAGCCAGACTGCACAGAGGGACTAACGACCACCGGGCCTCGTTAGAGAGCCAGGCTCATAACAAGTATGAAAACACAGTTTAACAACTGAGCTAATGCGTTTTCTACCGTAATTCTGGGGGCATGGTATGGGTTTTCAACCGTTCTGGCCGATTTTGTAAAAAATTCCCTGGCTGAACACACCCAATGTGGGATGACCGTTTTCGTTTCGCTCCACCACATGCTCCGCCAGCTCGTAATAGGCGGCGGTCACCAGCCGGGCCTCAACGCCGTGGCGTACTTTCACAACCGGGCGGGGCTCATCCGAGCCCGGATAGGTCCCAACTTCCAATGGATGGTCCTGGCCGACCTCCAGAGATTCCCCCACGTTGGTGGTCAGCGACAAGACCTGTTGCCCGCCCTCGCCCGTCACCTGCAGGGAATGGGCGAGCAAGGGCGTGTCCTCCACCTGGATACGCCACTTCTCCACCGGTGTTACCAGGTAGTAGTGGCCATCCTCCTCGCGGCGAAGAATGGTGGAGAATAGCCGTACAATGGCCTCTCGATCCAGAGGTTCGCCCTTGAAGATCCACTGGCCATCCCGGCGGATCCGAAGATCCATGTCACCGGACAGCTCAGGGTGCCACTGATCCAGGGGCGGACGACCGGGGTTCTTCACGGTTTTCTCGACCTGTTTTGCAAGATTTTCCGGATTCATGCTCATTACGGTGGCTCCCGGTCCGGTGAATTACAGCCCGCGCATCCATTCGGCCCGCAGCGGCGCGGCGCCGGGGTTGGTGATCGCCAGATTTACCTGGTCCAGCATTTTCTGTTTGTCGCGCCCCAGGGTGCCCTTGAGTACCAGGTAGTTGGAGGCGTGGTCGCTGCGGAAGATGGTTTTGTCCAGTTCCAGATGCTCCAGGAACAGGCGGATTTCCTCAAAGAGTCCTTGCTGGGAAAGTGGGATAAAGTCCTCACCAAACCCTTCCCGGAAACGCGCCTCACCCTGAGGAAAGCTTACGACGAGTGTCGACAGAAAGTCCGGCTGGGTTTCATTGCACAACGTGGCGGTATTAATGGCGTGTTGGCGGGACAGGCTCTCCCCACCCAGCCCGTTCAGAACCATCACCGAACTGGTCAGCCCCGCTTCCCGGATCTTCAGCAGCGCCGAGCGAGTGGATTCCCAGGTCTCGCCTTTGTTGACCCGGCGCAGGACTTCGTCATCGCCGGATTCCATGCCCACATAGAGAATCTGGAGGCCCGCTTCCTTCAATTGGGCGAGTTCTTCAACGGTCTTTTTCGCCAGGTTGCGAGGCAGGCAGTAACTGGAAACACGCTGAAGGTCTGGAAAAGCCTCCCGGAGCTGCCCCAGAATCTCCAGCAGGCGGCGTGTCGGCAGCACCATGGCGTCGCCGTCCGCCAGGAACACGCGGCGTACGCCGCCCAGGCTGCGCGCGGCGTTCTCAATGTCCTGGAGCACGTCGTCAGGCTTGCGGGCCCGGAACTTCTTCTGGGGTTGGGTGTACATCTCGCAGAACGTGCACTTGTTCCAGGAACAGCCGTTGGTCACCGGCAGGATCAGCGATTTGGCTTCGCTGGGGGGCCGGAATACCGGCTCGACGTAGTCAATGGGGAAGCTGTACATAGTCTGGCTCGATTCGTCTGAATGCAGTTAGCGGTTATTTTCAGTATCAGGGCAGAAACTGCGCTTTCAAGTCTGCGCAACCGGGGCCAACGACCGGCATATCCAGCATCACTGCCTGGGAGGTCATGAACGGTATTCCCCGGCGGTGGGCATCGACCAGCAACGTGGCCAGACTGCCAACCAGCGGCATGTGCGACACAATCAGCAGCGGCGACTCGTGTTGGTCGATCAGGGCATCAAGGCACTCCCCGGGATCATCGTCCGGGGTGATGAACATTTTCTCTTCGACCGGGCAATTAAGAATCTCGGAGACAATGGCGGCGGTTTGCCGGGCTCGCACATAGGGACTGCTCCAGACCAGCCTGGGACGCCAGGGCGATTCGGCCATCTGGGCCGCCACCTCCGCAACACCCAGTCGACCGGATTCGGTCAGCTCCCGCTCCTGATCCAGCGTGTGCCAGCCGGCTTCCCCGTGGCGCATGATGAGCAATTGCAAAGGCGACCTCCGCGATGTGGCTGACTACTGGGTTATGGTGCGGGGCAGAATGAATTCCACGTCGGAATTCTGTACTGACATCATCAGGCTGTTAATGACCGCCTTGATGGATGCGTTGTCATACAGAATCTCGTAAAGCCCGCGCACCAGCGGCATATAGATGCCGATGGATTCGGCTTTTTCTTTCACCAGCTTCAGGGTGTAGATGCCCTCGGCCACCTGGCCGAGCTCGGCGACGGCATCGTCCAGCTGCTTGCCCTGCCCGACCGCATAGCCGACCCGATAGTTCCGGCTCTTGGAGGAGGTGCAGGTGACAATCAGATCACCGACACCAGCCAGGCCCATGAAGGTCATGGGGTTGGCGCCCATGCTCACGGCAAACCGGCTCATTTCCGCCAGCCCCCGGGTGATCAGCATGGCCTTGGCGTTCTCCCCCATCTCCAGGGCGGAGGCCAGGCCCGCGACAATGGCGTAGATGTTCTTGAGCGCACCCGCGAGCTCCACACCGTAGATGTCCACATTGGCGTAAACCCGGAAATACTCGCAGCCCAGAAGGTCCTGAACGGCTCGGCGCACATCGGGATCCTTGGCGGCAATCACAGTGGCGGTCAGATCCCGGTTGACAACCTCGGCGGCCAGATTAGGGCCGCTGAGAACCCCGATTCGGCAGCGTGGAATCTCCTCCTGGAGAATCTCGCTCATCAGCTTGAAGCCGTGCTCCTCGATGCCCTTGGTGAGGCTGACAACAATCTGTTCGTCGCGGAATTTGTCGCTGTGCTCACGGATCACGTTCCGGAAGGCTTTGCTGGGGATGGCAACCAGGACGATCTCAGCCTTGCCGACGGCATCCGCTAGGTCGGTGGTGGGCTGTATATCGCCGGTCAGTTCGATACCGGGCATATACCGGCTGTTAATTCCGGTGGTGCGGATTTCCTCGGCCTGGGCATCACCCCGCATCCAGAAATGAACGCGGTGGCCGTTCTCCCCGAGTACTTTGGCCATGGCGGTCCCGAAACTGCCGCCGCCAAGAACCGCTACTTCATGCACCGGTCCGTTTGCCCCTCTGTCTTGAGGCGTTATTTTGTCAGACATAGTTCTTCCATTTTTTCAGATCGGGTGTGAAACCGGTTTGACGGGCGCTACCGGCCCGGGACGTCAACCGGGCTCTTCACATTCCAGAGCGCGCACCAGATTCTTGAACTCTTCCCTGTTTCGTTTATTCAGACCCATCAGCACCTTGTGGGCGTCAAGGACTTTGTCCCGAACCTGCTGTTCGCTGGCCCTGAGAACAGGTATCTCCTCAAGTTCTTCGATACGGGACGCGGGCTCGCGGACAATGATAAAAATCTTGTCGAAACCCATGGATGTGATAATGCGGGTTATGTCGGGATTGGTGGAAATCAGCGTTGGCAGGAAATGGCTTTGTTTCTGGGCCGCCATGGCAATCTTGGCCAGCAGGCCGAGCGTGGTGCTGTCGATGATCTCGGTCTCGGTAAGGTCGACCACCACGGTCTTGAACTGGGGGTCCTGGGTTATGGACTCAACCAGATTGTCCAGCGTCGAACACAGGTTCAGCCGGATTTCCCCAATAAACTTCAGGACATAAATGCCCTGTTTTTCAGCTTGCAGGATCTTGTAACCAGCCATGATTCACACTGCCACTAATTCGACGAGGTGTTGTCTGATTCATCCATGGTATCAGTAACCGACACAATAGCGATATCGTCCGGCAACTCTGTGATCGCGTCGAGATCCAGAGCCTCGCTAAGAGATGCGATAGTGTGACGACCTCCCGATACGAGTTCAAGTAGTGTCCGCTCCTTTTCATCAAGACTTTTTTCCGGGATAACCTCGAGAATTCCGTCTGAAAACAAGGTCAGATGAAATGGTTTGTTCAGTGGCACTTCATACACTTCCCATTCCGGTGTCTCGAACAGGCCCACCGGAAGGCCGTTGCCTTCAAGGAAGGCCGTTTCGCCACCCTCAAAGGACAGGATCGGCATCGGAAAATGCGCGCCTACCGCATACTCCAGATTACGTTTGCTGACGGAAATGATACCAACGAAGACGGTTACGTGTTTACCCAGGCCGGTATCAAGCAGTTCCGAATTGATGCGCTCGAGGAACCGGTCCGGGTAAAGAATGTCATCGCTGGAGCCCCGACGCAGGTTGCGCTGAAGCCGGTTGGTCAGGTTTTTCAGCAGTACCGTAACGAAGGCTGAACTGGCGCCATGGCCGGAAACGTCGGCGATGTAGACCAGAACCTTGTCATCGGAAATGCGGAAATAGTCGAGAAAGTCTCCGCTCAGATACAGCGAGGGCTTGATCAGATGGTTTATGTGCAGACCACTCATCACCTGCTCACGTTCCGGTAGCATCCGCAACTGAACCTTGCGGCCGGCGCGCTGATCCGCCCGCAGTTCGGCGATACCGTCGCGCAGGTCCCGGTTGGCCTCTTCAAGCTCATGCCGGTAAAGCTGGTTCAGACGGTTAACCCGAACCCGGTCGAACAGCTTCCCGATTACATCATCCAGTGCGCCCTTGTCATCGTTACAGGGCTTGAGAACAAAATCCGCAGCCCCTGCCCGTAAGGCACTGACCACATCAGAACTGGAACTGCTGGTTGAACAGGCCACAATCGGCGTGAAGGTCTCGGCCTCCTCAAGCCGATTGGCGAGGTCCCGGATGGCCTCGGGGGACAGGTCTGCAAAGATGACGTCGGGAATGTTATCGTCGAACAGTGCCCTGGCGGCGGCGAGATCGGAATAGCCGGTAACGTAGAAGCCTCTCGCTTCCAGGTAACGGGCAAGATCTGTGCGAGCCTTTTCATCGGCATCAATAATCAGTATGCGCTCGGTGCGCGAAGTCATGGCGACTGCCCTAAACTACCAGCGATAAACGATAAATTGGCTTTGTTCAGCCTATTCTGGCACGCCCCTGTGATATAACAAGGCCAGTTTTCTGAATTTGGGAGATTCCTGCTGATGAGACGTGCCGTTAATGATCTACTCGGAGCCTATGACAAACTGATCATGGATCCGGTTCACGGCGGCATTCCGCTGTACCGGCACGAGATACAGGTTATTGACCATCCGCTGTTCCAGCGGCTGCGGAATATCTGCCAGAACGACATCCTGAGCCTGGTATTCCCCGGCGCCACCCACTCCCGCTTCCTGCACAGCATTGGTGTGATGCATGTGGGTACCCGGATGTTCCGGTCGATGATCGATGCCTACCTGAGGGAAAGACAGCTGAGCGAGCAGACCGATCTGAGCCTGAGCCAGCTCGACGCCATTGACTACCTGGCGAAAACCATCCGGCTTGGCTGCCTGCTCCATGACAGCGGCCACTCCAGCTTTTCCCACCAGTTTACCCAGGCCCGTCAGATCCGCGATCTGATGTCACGCCCGGAGCGTTTCCGGGATCTCTGGCGGGGCGTGGATTACACCGCCTACCACGGGGAAGAACCCGGCGAACTGGAACACGAGCACTATTCCGTGCGGGTCGCCCATGAGGTACTTTCGGCGGTGGATCTGGAAAGCGCGGGGCTCCACGCCCGGGATGTCATCGGGATCATGGAGACAACGGAGGTCAGGCCGAGTGAAACCTTCTGCCGTCATGCCCGGACCTTCTGGGCCTTTATCGCGGGTGAAGACGCGGCCACGGGCTCTCCCCTGAGCGACAACATTCCCGGCCTGGTGATGGACCTGCTCTCCTCTATTGTGTCCGGCGAGATTGATGCCGACCGCGCCGACTACATGCTGCGTGACGGTTTCCATTCTTCGGTCACCATTGGCGGGTTCAACCTGGACCACCTGTTGAGTAACCTGCGTTTCGGCTGGGATGTGTCCGAGCCCTGGCTTGGCCTCGCCATCACCCAGAAAGGGCTGGGGGCACTGGAAGATTTCGTTTACAGCCGCCACCAGATGTATCGCAAGGTCTATGCCCACAAAACAGCCCTGGGCTTTGACTGGCTTCTGCGTGAGGCCATTAATGAAGTGCTGGATGACCCGAACAATTTCGAGTGGGTGGATACCTGCCTGAGCGATATGACCTACTTTGCCGAGCTGACCGACAATTTTTTCTGGGAGGCGTTCCGGAAAGTGGCCCGGAAACATCCGAAAAGCTTTTCCTTCTGCATTGTAAACCGGGTCAAGCTGAACCATCTGGATACCCGCGAGGATCTCTCGGCGGCCGGCATTGAGCGGCACAGCGCCTGGCTGGCAAAGGAACTGGAGCTGAATCCCACCCAGGTGGTGACCTGCTCCATGAAGGCGCGGTTTTCCAATATTCAGGACAATTTCAATGGCATCAAGGTGCTGGTCCGGGAGCCAATCCACCGCTCGCGCTCACTGAGGAAGATCACGCATGTCAGTGCTTTCTTCAGCAAGTTCAGCGATGGCACCATCACCCATTTCTACACCCGCCCGGATGTAACGACTGGCAGCCAGGCCTCCCTCACCGAGTAGCGGACACTGCGTTGAGCTCCGCAACCAGACCGCAAGCGCTGTCGAATGCGCCCTCAACCCGGCCGCCGCTGAGCCAGTCGCCGGCCAGGCCGATGTTCCGGTCACCAAACCAGAGGTGGCCGGGCTGCTCGCCGCCCTCGGATCGGGCATAAAGCCAGCGGTGGGCCACAACGTCATCGGGCCCGGAATCAAATCCTGTTACCTCCCGGAAAGCCTCAACAAGCTGCTCAGCCACCTGTTCAGCAGGGCTGTCGATATGTTGCTCCGTCCACTCGGGGCTGGCATGAATGACCCACCACTGGCCGGCGTCATTACGGCCCGGTTTGCTGGAATTGTTGGCAACCCAGAACAGTGCCGGGTGCTGGCAGCGCATGCCATCATGGTGGGGCCAGGGCGAGACCGGAAAATGCGCCGCCACCGCCCAGCAGGGCAGCACCCGCTGCACCGGCTCATCAAGCCTCGCCGCCAGATCACCCAGCCCACTGTCCGCCAGCAGCGCCCGGGCCTGGGCGGGGGGCGCGGTAATGATGACCTGGTCGAAATCGCCGAGGTGACGGGTTTCGGTATCGAAGAGCGACCATTGCCGGTTTTGCCGGGCCATCTTCCCGACCCGGGTTTCGGTCACAACAGAGACATGGGCGGACAGGGCCCGGCTGATCGCAGTCATGCGCGGCGTGCCCACATATCGGGGTTCTTCGGGGAACGGTTCCCACGCATCGCCGGATAACTGGTATCCAAGCCGGCCCAGCCAGGGGGCGATACACGCCTGGCCCGCAAACTTGTGAAGAAATGGCAGGAAATCAGGGTTTCTGGAGGTGAAGTACTGCGCACCGATATCGACGGACCCTTCGGGCACACGCCTGGCGGCAAGCCTTCCGCCAGGCCCACGACTTTTTTCGAACACGGTTACCTTGTATCCGAGCCCTGTCAGCTGGATCGCCGCCGTCAGACCTGCCAGGCCTGAACCGACTACCGCAACGTGACGTATAACAGATAAATCAAAGGTTTGATTAAACATGGTTTATGGTACATCCAATTACGGTGGTCGTGTCGTACAAATCAGCAAGTGACAGGGTCGGTTTTTCTACTGATCGTGCGTTCTAAGTTCCATTTGAAAGAAAGGGCAATCAGGGTATGACCCGAGTGCAAAACTGGCTTATAAACATTCTGAGGTGGTTCGATTCCGACGCGGGTTCGGATCACATCGACACCACCTCCAGATCTTTTAACATGCTACGCGTGATGCCATTCATAGCGCTGCACCTCGCCTGCCTCCTGGCCCTCTACACAGGGGTCAGTGCGTTCGCTCTGGGGTTCGCGATCGCCTTCTTTCTGGTTCGCATGTTCGCAATAACCGGATTCTACCACCGTTACTTCGCGCACAAGACGTTCAAAACCAGCCGCCCTGCGCAGTTCGTGTTTGCCATTCTCGGCGCCAGTGCCGCCCAGCGCGGGCCACTGTGGTGGGCGGCTCATCACCGCCACCACCACCAGCACTCCGATCAGGAGCAGGACCTGCACTCGCCGCACCAGGGGGGATTCTGGTGGTCACACATGGGATGGTTTACCTGTGATGCCGGCTTTGCCACCGACGAACGCAGAATCCGCGACTGGCTGAAGTTTCCCGAGCTCAAGCTGATTAACCGCTTCGACTCTCTGGTTCCGGCTCTCGCGGCGGCTGGCATCTACGGGCTTGGCGAAACCCTCGCCGCCTGGGCTCCCGGGTTGGGAACCAACGGCCTGCAACTGCTGGTGTGGGGCTTCTTCATTTCCACCGTTGTGCTGTTTCATGCCACGGTTTCCATCAACTCCCTGTCGCATGTGTGGGGCAAGCGGCGCTTCGATACGTCCGATGACAGCCGGAACAACTTCTGGCTGGCCCTGATCACCCTGGGCGAAGGCTGGCACAACAACCATCACCGCTGGCCCCAGTCTGTCCGCCAGGGGTTCCGCTGGTATGAAATAGACATCACCTGGTACGGCCTGTGGCTGATGTCAAAACTCGGAATTATCTGGGAGCTGAATCCGATTCCGCAGCACATTCAGGACGAAACACGCGAACTGGACAGAGTGAGGAGAAACAGGCAATGACTACCGCCTCTGTAATCGAAGTGGGTACGCGTAATCCGGCGGTTCCGGCAACCCTTGATAATTTCCGGGCGCTGTTCAATCAGCTCGACAAAGGCAATCTCGTTGAACTGTCCCGGGTTTACAGCGAGAACATCCGATTCCAGGATCCCCTGGCAACCGTCACCGGACTGGACGAACTGACGCACTATTTCGCGGGCGCCTACGCCAACGTGATTGCCTGCCGGTTCGAATTCGGCGAAGCGGTTGTCCAGGGCGAATTTGCGGCAGTGCCCTGGATCATGCACCTGCGCCATAAACGCATCCGGAAAGGCCGGGAGGTGCAGGTTCAGGGCATCAGCCATCTGGAGATCCGGGATGGCAAGGTGTGCTACCACCGGGATTACTTTGACGCAGGGGAAATGCTGTACGAAAACCTGCCCGTGGTTGGCAGGATCATACGCTGGATCAAGGATCAGGCAGGATGAGTGATCGACTTCAGGAAATCTCGAATATCTGGATTACCGGAGCCAGCTCCGGTATTGGCGAATCCGTCACCCGGGCCCTGGCCCGTGGCGGCCACCGGCTGGTCATTACCGGCAGGCGCAAGGGCGCGCTTGAAGAGCTTGCCTCCATCGCCCCCGAACGCATTATCCCGGCGGCGGCAGACACCACCAGCAAGGAGGATCTCCAGGCGATCGCCGGATCGCTCGAGGATCATGGCGACCTGAATATGGTGATACTCAATGCCGGCACCTGTGAGTATCTGGATATCACCAACTACAGCAGTGATGTGATCGAAAAGAATGTTCACACCAACGTGATCGGCACCGCCCGCTGCCTGGATATCGCCCTGCCCGCCCTGCGCCGCAGCCGGGCGAAAGGTCAGGCGGCCACGCTGGTGATCGTCAGCTCCTCGGCCTGGTGGTTTCCCTTTGGTCGGGCCGAGGGCTATGGCGCATCCAAGGCCGCCCTCAGCTATTTCGCCCACGCCCTGCGGGCAGACCTGGCCGCCGAAGGCATTGATGTGGTGGTCGTCTCTCCGGGCTTTGTTAAAACACCGCTGACCGACCGCAACGATTTCCCGATGCCATTTCTGGTATCGGCCGAAGATGCCGCTGAACGGATTGTCAGCGGCCTGGCCCGCGGGCATAGCGAAATTGCCTTTCCCAAGCGTTTCACCTGGATGCTGAAAGTGCTCAGCGCCCTTCCCCGGCCGCTGATTGACCGAATGTCAGCGGCCATGGCCCGTAAAAGCAGAACCGAACAGGAAAACAATGGATGAGTAGTGACCGTCAGCGAATTGCTGTCGTCGGGGCCGGTGTTTCCGGCCTGACGGCGGCCTGGCTTCTGGCCGAAGAACACGAGGTTGAGGTTTTTGAAGCGGGCGACTATGCCGGCGGCCACACCAACACCGAACAGGTTGAGGCCGGTGGCCGCACCTGGCCGGTGAACACCGGTTTTATCGTGTTTAATGACTGGACCTACCCGAATTTCATCCGCTTGATGGAGCGATTGGGAGTGCCCTCGGAAGTCAGCGATATGAGCTTCAGCGTCGACTCCAGCAGCACCGGCCTGCAGTACAACGGCACCAGCCTGAACACCCTTTTCGCCCAACGGCGCAACCTGTTCAATCTGCCGTTTCTGAAGATGGTGCGGGAGATACTGCGCTTCAACAAGGAAACCCGGGCCGATCTTGAGGCCGGTACCATCAACAATCGGGAAACCCTGGGCGAATACCTGAACCGCAATGGCTATTCCCGTTACTTCCGGAATTATTACATTGTGCCCATGGGTGCCGCCATCTGGTCGGCGCCGGAGATTGTGCTGGAGCAGTTTCCGATCCGCTTTTTCCTTCAGTTCTTCAATAATCACGGCATGTTGTCGGTTGATGACCGCCCCACCTGGCGGGTGATTTCCGGTGGCTCGGACCAGTACGTCACGAAGATGATGCAACGTCTTGGTAAAACCACTCATCTCAACAGCCCGGTAGACAAGGTGGTGCGGGATGAAACCGGCGTTACCGTCTCGGTCAAAGGCCGGGATCACCGCTTCGACCAGGTGATTTTTGCCTGCCACAGTGACCAGGCGCTGGCCATGCTTGGAGACCCCACCGACCAGGAACGGGATGTGCTCGGAGCCATGGCCTACCAGAATAATGACGTGGTGCTTCACACCGACAGTACGGTGCTGCCAGGCAACCGGCGGGCGTGGGCGGCCTGGAACTATTTCATCCCCACCCATAGCACCGAGCCGGTTTCCGTCACCTACAACATGAATATTCTGCAGAATTTCCACGACGCGCCGGAAACCTTCTGCGTGACCCTGAACCGGAGCCGCGACATCAATCCGGACAAGGTCATCAAACGGTTTGAGTACGCGCATCCGGTCTTTACCCTCGACGCCGTGGCTGCCCAGGAGCGCTACGAGGAAATTGGCAACCGGAATCGCACCCACTACTGCGGTGCGTACTGGTTCAACGGATTCCACGAGGACGGTGTTCGCAGTGCGCTCAGAGTGACCCGGGCCTTCGGGGTGGAGCTTTGACCATGAACAGTCAGTGGCTGGAGGGTACTGTCCGCCACAGGCGGAAGTACCCGGTGCAACACGAATTCAGCTACAGCACCGGCATGCTGGCCCTGGACACGGACGAGTGGAGCCGTGTTTCTGAGGTCAGCCCGTTGTTTTCTCTCGAGCGCTTCAACTGGGTGTCGCTGAAGCGCAGAGATTACTTTCGCCCGGACACTGAAGATCTTTCGGTTGCTGTCAGGGATTACGTAGCGGAGGCCACCGGCTGGCGCCCGGACGGCGAGGTGGAGCTGATTACCCACCCCCGCTATTTTGGCTATGTGTTCAATCCGGTCAGTTTCTATTTCTGTTACCGGGCGGGCGATAACCCGGCTGACGGCTCCGTCCCCCGGGTTATTGTTGCCCAGATCACCAATACGCCCTGGCACGACCGTCATGCCTACTGTCTGGAAACCACCGGAGCGGAACCCAACCAGGCGGGCTGGCGCACCGAACAGTTTGGCTTCAGCAAGCGCTTTCATGTGTCGCCGTTCAACGGCATGAACCAGCATTACGAGTGGACGTTCAGTTTCCGGGGCCCGGAGCTGCGAATTCATATGAACGTTCTGGAGGAAGGCCGAAAGCATTTTGATGCCACCCTGGTAGTCCAACGCACCCCTCTCACTCGTATAGATCTCCACAGAAGTCTTCGGAAGTTTCCGGTTGAGGCGTTCAAGGTTGTGGCAGGCATCTACTGGCATGCCCTTCGGCTCAAGCTCAAGGGCGCACCGTTTTACACCCACCCGGACAAACTTTCCGAGGACGATACCGCCTACCGCCGTGGGCAGGATGATTCGGGGCTGGACGTCACCAGTCCTGCCAGCACTGAACGTAACGACAAGACTCGTGGAAAGGTACGCTCATGGAGAACCTGAATACTTCGGTTGATAGCTCCTCAACCGCCTCAAGCACTGCACCGGTGCTTAGCCGGGTTGCCAGAAGCCTGGTGATACAGCAGCTCCGGTTGCTGGGTGAAGGCCAGCTGACAGTCCGCGAAACCGGCTTTGAGGATCTTGTGTTCGGTGATGGCAATACCCGTTACCAGCCTGTCGAACTGATTGTCCATGATCACAGCACCTGGCGGGATTTGCTGACCGGCGGCAGCGTGGGTGCCGCCGAGGCTTATGTGGCCGGTGACTGGTCGACACCCGATCTGGTCGCCCTGCTGCGGTTCTTTACCCGCAACGTAGACCGCATGAACGCATTCGAGGACCGGTTCAGCTGGGTCACCAAACCCGCGCTGAAGGGGTTGCACTGGCTGAACCGTAACACCAGAGAGGGTTCCCGAAAAAACATCAGCGCCCATTACGATCTGGGCAATGACCTGTTCGAGACCTTCCTGGACCCGACCATGATGTATTCGTCGGCCATCTATCCGAGCCCTGAATCAACTCTGGAAGAGGCGGCGGTGCACAAGCTGGACACCATCTGCCGGAAGCTTGATCTCCAGCCCGGCGACAGGGTGATTGAAATCGGCACCGGCTGGGGCGGCTTTGCCATCCATGCCGCCAGGCACTACGGCTGTCACGTGACCACCACGACCATTTCCAGCGAACAGCTGGAACTGGCGAAAGAGCGGGTCAGGCAGGAAGGGCTGGAAGGACGCATTACGCTGCTGTTCGACGATTACCGGGACCTTGAGGGCCAGTTCGACAAGCTGGTTTCCATCGAAATGATCGAGGCCGTGGGCCCCCAGTTCCTGGACAGTTATTTTTCCCAGATAAACACATTACTGAAACCGGATGGCCTGGCCCTGGTGCAGGCCATCAACATGCCGGAACAACGGTATGACCGGGCTCTGAAGAACGTGGATTTTATTCAGCGGTTCATCTTCCCGGGCAGCTTCATTCCCTCCTTCGGGGCGATTCTCGAGTCGGTTCGAAAGCAGACTAACATGGTGCTGACCCATGCCGAGGACACCGGGTTCCATTACGCCCGTACCCTGCATGACTGGTGCGAGCGATTCATGGCCCAGCGCGACCGTCTTGAATCCATGGGTTATGACGACGCGTTCAGGCGGCTGTGGCACTTCTACTTTGCCTACTGTGAGGCCGGCTTCAGTGAACGCGCCATCGGCGTGGCCCAGCTGGTGTTCGCCAAGCCCGGCAACAAGCGTGAGAGCATACTGAGCGTATGATTGCATCAGAAACTGCCCGTAACGTGCTTAACTTCCTGCTGTTTCAGGCAGGCTGGTTCGCCTGTGTGTTCTATCCGGGGCTGATCGGGGCCGGGATCGTGGTGGTGTTCCTCATCCTGCATTTTGTACTGGTCAGTCAGCACCGGATCACCGAACTCCAGTTCATCGGCCTCGGAACCGTGGCGGGCGCCGTACTGGATGGCATCTGGTTCAATACCGGCATTCTGGAGGCCGGCACCGGCGAGGTACTTCTGACACCGCCCTGGCTGGTGGCTATCTGGGCCATATTCATGACCACTCTCAGCCATTCGCTGGACTGGATCAGCAGGAAGCCCTGGCTGCCGTTCCTGCTGGCACCGATCGCCGGCCCATTCGCTTACTGGTCTGCCAGTCAGTTGGGAGCGGTCAAATTGCCCGAGCTGGTGCCGTCATTGTTTGCCCTTGGAATTGGCTGGCTGGTAATCTTTCCGTTGCTGTTGTTTACCCGAAAATCCCTGTATCCGGAGCTGGTCCGATGATGAAAAAAGCGCCCGGACTTGTCGCCTCTGCTTTTGGCATCCACGCCGGTATTGGCACAGGATTACGCGTTTACCGGCACAGCGACAGACCTTGACGGCAAAGTGCTCTACGAAGAGCAGCACAGCGTTGATGGCATCTGCCAGAACGGCGCGTTTGGCCCACAACAGCACCGGGTGGACTATCGAAAACCGGACGCCGACAGTAACTTCGCCTGGAAGGAAATTGACTATGGCGCTTCCGTCATCCGCCCCCGTGTGCATTTTGTTCAGCCGGGCCTGGATGAGTCCCTGAAAATACGATATCCGAAGCCCGGCACCCTGATCGTTAACTGGGACACTCCGTCTGGTGGCTCAAAGCGGTTCGAGGTTGAGTATCCGGACAATACGGTGGTGGATTCAGGATTTGTTCACCTGGTACGCCAGAACTGGAAGAGTGTGATGGCCGGAAACTCTGTCAAGTTCCGGTTTCTGGCGCCGACACGGGGTGAGCACTACGGGTTCGTGCTGGAAACGACCACAAGCGATGAAGTCCAGGCCGATCATGTCATGCAGATTCGCCCAACCGGCTTTGTGGTCGGGTTTCTGGTCGACCCGATTGTGCTCGGCTTCAACGACAAGGGCGCTCTCACGGATTATTACGGCCTGACCAATATCCGAAAAAACAAGGACACCAATTACAGGGCCCACATCCGCTACACCATCGATACCTACCCGGATTGTGAACTGACTCCATGAATCTGTCGCCCGTGCCAAGGCAGTACCGGGCGCCCAGTATGATAAACTCCGCCGGGAACCAACGCCGGAGAGTTTTTTGTAATGATGTTCGTCTCTTTCAACGTCAACAGTATCCGCACCCGCCTGCACCAGCTTGAGGCCGTCATCGAGGCCCTTGCTCCCGATGTTATCGGCCTCCAGGAAACCAAGGTTCAGGACCACGACTTTCCGGTCGAGGCGATCCGGGAGCTTGGCTACCACGTGCATTTCCACGGTCAGAAAACCCACTACGGCGTTGCCCTGCTCTCAAAGGCGGAGCCGGAAGAGGTTGTCAAAGGCTATCCCTGGGACGGTGAGGATTCCCAGCGCCGGTTGATTACCGGGCATTTCACCGTCAATGGTGAAACACTGACGGTGATTAACGGCTATTTTCCCCAGGGCGAAAGCCGTGACCACCCGGTGAAGTTCCCTGCCAAGGAAAAGTTCTACACCGACCTGATGCGCTACCTTGACGAGCTCAAGCAAGCCGGCGGCCATGTGGTGGTCATGGGTGATATGAACATCTCCCCCACCGACAAGGACATTGGCATTGGCGCAGACAACGCCAAACGCTGGTTGCGGACCGGAAAATGCTCTTTCCTTCCGGAGGAACGGGAATGGCTCGGCCAGGTTGAGTCGCGGGGATATACCGATGTGTTCCGTCACCTGCACCCGGATGAGGCGGATACCTTCAGCTGGTTCGACTACCGCAGCAAGGGCTTTGAACGCGACCCCAAGCGGGGCCTGAGGATCGATCTGATCATGGCCAGCGACAGCCTGCTGCCAAAAGCCCGGGAAGCGGGTGTTTCCTACGACATCCGCGCCATGGAACGGCCGTCCGACCATTGTCCGGTCTGGGCGAGCTTCGAACTCTAGGGGCTGGCCCGGCGCGACATGAAAAAAATCAAAACCCGCGACCGTATTCTGCAGACCAGCCTGGCGCTGTTTAACAGCGTCGGCGAGCCCAATGTCACCACCCTGCTGATCTCAGATGAGATGGACATCAGCCCGGGCAACCTTTACTACCACTTCAAGAGCAAGGGCGACATTGTCGAGGAGCTGTTCGACCAGTACGAGCACGACATGGTGGATCTGCTGGCCGTTCCCGAAGATGCGGAGATCAGCCTGGATCAGCTGGGATTCTTTCTGCACTTGCTGTTCGAGACCGTGGCCCGCTACCGGTTTCTCTATCAGGATCTGGTGAACGTGCTGTCCCGGTACGATCAACTGCAGGTTCGGTTCAAGCGAATCCAGAAGAAGAAAATGGTGGCCTTCAGAACCATCTGCGAAAGTTTCCGGCGCCAGGGAATCATGGCAGTCGAAATGGAAGATCTTGAGTCATTGTGTGAACAGTTAACGTTAACTGCTTGTTACTGGAGTGCTTTCGATACACTCTCTCACCTGAGCGATAGGGAGTCAGTTGATCCGGGACGCGGTGTCTACCAGATGATGCACCTGATCCTTCCCTACCTGGCACCCGACGACCGGGAAGAGGCCCGGCTGATGAGCCGGGATTATCTTTGAGCGCTGGCGCTATTCCTCTTCATCACCACCGGCTCGATTGCGCAGGCGGGCCAGTTCCGATTCGAGCGCCTCGATACGGCGCTCCAGTGACTCAATCTCTTCCCGGCGGTGAATACCCAGCCGCCTGAGGGCCCCGGACACCCGCTCGTCAAACAGATGCTCCAGCCGGTCCCAGGTACCGGTCGCACGCTCACGAACCCCCTCAACGCGGTCCTCAACGGATTTGATCCGCTTCTCCACCACGCCCCGGGTTCTATTCTCCAGCTGCTCACCTTCCTGAACGAGACGATCAAAAAAGCGGCCGGTATCCTCTTCGGCCTTGGTGTAGGCGCCAAGACCCGCCAACCAGATCTGACGCGCAGAATCCTTGATCTTTGCCGCCAGTTGCGGATCATTTTCCGGCTTATTGTCGTTCTCTTCAGACATGTAACAACCTCGGGGTGCGGATATTGCTTCAGTAGCCCTATTGTATTACAGCTTTGGCGGGATTTCAGTCGGCCTGGCAACCGCACAGTGACAGGCCGCAGTATAAAGACGCGTCCGATATGAAAAAATGTTTTCAAACGAAAGCGGCTCTCACTTGAAGTGTTCAAAATATAGTCAATACTTCCCAATACCGGCGTCCCTGCTGATGCCGGTTTGTCTGGAAGTCTTTCATGGATACTACTCGCACGCCTCTGCCCGGCATCCCTGCCGGGCTTTTTTTTGGTAGTATTGCCCCAAGATATATGCTTATTCCAAATTAGATGAGCGTAACATTGGGAGTATCAGATGATAGAAATTGCGTGGAATAATTTCACCCCCTGGTCAGCGCTGGCAGGTGGCATTCTGGTGGGCATCGCCGCCGCCAGCTTTCTGCTTCTCAACGGCCGTATTGCCGGGATCAGCGGTATCCTGGGTGGCCTTCTCGCGCCGGCAAATGGCGATATTGCCTGGCGGATGGCCTTCCTGGCCGGGCTCATCGGTGCCCCGGCAGTCTGGTTGCTGGCAACAGAGCTTCCTGCCATTGAAATAAAGGCTGGCTATCCGGCTCTGATTATTGCCGGGCTGCTTGTGGGCATCGGTACCCGTTACGGCTCCGGCTGCACCAGTGGTCACGGCGTATGCGGCCTGTCCCGGCTTTCGCTGCGCTCACTGGTGGCCACGCTCAGCTTTATGGCTGCCGGCTTTGTCACTGTGTATGTTATCCGTCATCTCCTGGGAGTCTGATGCCATGAAGTTTTCCCTGACATCCCTGTTCGCGGGTCTTGTGTTCGGATTTGGCCTGCTGGTTTCCGGTATGGCAAATCCCGAGAAAGTACTCGGATTCCTTGATATCGCCGGCCTCTGGGATCCGTCGCTGGCCTTTGTGATGGCCGGTGCCATCATGGTGGGCGTGGTCGCCTTTGCCGTTGCCCGCAAACGCACCCTGTCGTTTCTCGGTTTCCGCATGAAAATGCCATCGAGCACCCACATCGACAAACGGCTGGTGCTTGGCAGTCTCATGTTCGGTGTTGGCTGGGGTGTTGCGGGCTTTTGCCCCGGGCCAGGGCTGGTTGCTCTCGGGGCCGGGGAAGCCAAGGCTGCGGTGTTTGTGGCCGCCATGGTCGCCGGTATGGCCTTTTTCGAAGTGATCGAGCGCAAGCGCGCGAAAGCATAAGTATTTTCTGTTAATTTCCCTGCTGCCACTCTGACACAGCCCAGCGCCTGTGCGATCATGGCGGCAGCTCCACTAGCCGACCCGGAGACGACATCCATGGATATCAGAAAGATTGACGACAACATTTCGGTAGCGCCGCAGATTTCCGTAGAGGACGTGGCAGAAGCCGCAAAGCTGGGCTTCAGGACCCTGGTGGCAAACCGCCCGGATCATGAAGAGCCCGGCCAGCCGGCAATGGCCGATATCGAAGCAGCCGCCCGGGAACAGGGCCTTGAGTGGGTGTATATGCCGGTGGAGTCCGGAAACATCACCGATGAAGACGTAAACCGCTTCGCACCAATGATCCGGGACGCCGAAAAACCCGTACTGGCATTCTGCCGCTCCGGAACCCGCTGCACCGTTCTCTGGGCACTGAGCGCGGCCCGAAACACCTCAGCCAATGAAATCTTTACCAAGGCCCGCAACGCCGGTTATGACATTTCCGGCCTTGCGCCCCGGATGGCACAGCAGGCCAACGACAAGGGCTGACGCTCCAACCGCCCAATCAACCTTCAGGATCACCGCATGCAGTACAAAGGTTCAGAGAATTTCGGCCACAATCAGTCTGACCGGCTGGGAGTGCTGATCACCAACCTCGGCACCCCGGACGCACCGACAACCTCCGCGCTCCGTCGTTATCTGGCTGAATTTCTCTGGGACCCCCGGGTGGTGGAGCTACCGCGGCCGCTCTGGTGGCTGATACTACACGGGGTCATCCTGCGCATTCGCCCCAAACGCAGTGCACAGGCTTATTCCGGTGTCTGGCAACCGGAGGGCTCTCCCCTCTTGCTGCACACCGCAAAGCAGGCTGAGGGCATCCGTGAGGCGCTCAAGCGCAAGTATGGCCCCAATATCGTGGTTGGGTTTGCCATGCGCTATGGCAACCCGTCGATTTCCCGGGTTCTGGACGAAATGCAGGAACAGGGGGCGCGAAAACTGCTGGTTCTGCCGTTGTATCCGCAATACTCTGCATCCACCTCCGCATCCACCTTCGATGCCATCGCCAAAGATTTCACCAAACGGCGCTGGCTGCCGGATTTCCGGTTTATCTCCCACTACCCGGACTATCCGCCCTATATTGAAGCGATGGCACGCCATATCGAAGCGCACTGGGCGAACCACGGGCGCCATCAGAAGCTGGTGTTTTCCTACCACGGAGTGCCGCTGAAGTATCTGGCCAAAGGTGACCCGTACCATTGCGAGTGCCACAAAACCTCGCGGCTGCTGGCGGAACGGCTTGGCCTGAGCCAGGAGGACTACGTAACCACCTTCCAGTCCCGGTTTGGCAAGGAAGAGTGGCTCAAGCCCTACACCGATGAGACCCTGAAATCCCTGCCGGGCAAAGGCGTCAAATCCATCGACGTATTCTGCCCCGGCTTCTCATCGGATTGTCTGGAAACCATCGAGGAAATTGACGAGGAAAACCGCGAGTACTTCATGGAGGCTGGCGGCGAAGGGTTCAGCTATATCACGGCGCTGAACGCAACACCCGGGCATGTTGAAGCGCTGGTGAAGTTGATTGAAGAAAACCTGCAAGGCTGGCAAATCCCGCAGAATGAACCGGAAGCCCTGTCAGCCCGACAGCAGAGAGCAGACGAACAGAAAAAGCTTATCTATCCAGGTCGGGATCTCTGATCTGGTTTTGACCGGTAACCGGGGCGGATTCAGTTGCCCCGGTCTTCTCCCTTCTGATTTTCCCCTGAAAGCTCAGGCACCGCCTGGCAAAAAGTGCATTCTTCCGTATCCACTGCCGCACCCCCGGCTTCCACATACCGGACTTTATGGCTGGCCTTACCACGATTCGCAGACACAGAAAACTTCCGGTCCCGACGTTCCACTGAACTATTTTGTGAGTCTGTCATAGCGAGCCCTCGCGATATCGATACTCTGATGATGAGGGCAACCTGGCGTCAAACCAAGTAGGGAAAACCACGGGGCAAGTAATTTGTACCCAGACCGGTTAAATCCTATGTTTAATATTGGAGTACACTTACCCACTGAATCTGCCCGATGAGAACTGCCCTGCCTAACGGCACCGCTCACTTGGCGCACTTCACTGTGGACCTGGTTCTGCGTTGACCGGCAAGGAGAAGCTAGCATGTCAATAACGTCAGAAACTCAATTATCTAAAGATGTATCAGGCTGGCTCGACCCAACCATGGACTCAGTTCGTGGAACGGAAACGCCCAAAGATCCGAACAAAGGGTACATCGCCCTACTTGGCTGGAGCATCAATGCAATCAAGGCCGCGCAGAAGTTTGATCGCCGCTATATAGTGGTTGCTCCCGATTGGGCGGCGGATTTCTGCACTGCAAACAAGATACCTTTCATTCCATGGGATTTTCTGCGCCTGAACGATCGGTCCCACGAAATTACAGAAAGGCTGAAGGCGGAAGGCGTTGATGTAGCCATACCACTGTTTGAAGAAACCGTCGAGTGGTCAGGGGCGATCAACTCCGTCCTCCTCAACAAACCTCACATGTACGGCCAGTCTATTCTGTTTCGTGACAAGTCGCTGATGAAGCGCCGTGCACAGCTGGGCGGTATTCGTGTCGGGATTTTCGAGGAAGCGTACGAGAAAGAGGACATCGTCCGTTTCATGAGGCGCGTCAACCAGACATTGCTCCACCTGGACGGTGATCCGGAGGACCCGATTCACGTCAAGGCCTTCGACAAAGCCGGTTGCCTCGGCCACCGAATGATTCGCAAGATCGAAGACATTGACGCCATTCCGCCGGAAGAATATCCCCTGCTGATGGAAAGTCACCTGAGTGGCTGGGAGTTTGCCGTCGAGGCCTGGATCCACGATGGGAAAATCAAGTTCCTTAATATTTCCGAATACGTAACGCTGGGCTACTCGGTATTCGTCCCCGCTACCAAAGAACTTGAGAGCTGGCGTAACGCGATCACCAAGCAGATCGAGTTGCTGATCAAAACCTTCGACATCAAGTTCGGTTTTATTCATCCCGAGTACTTCGTGACGGCTGACGGCGAAATGTACTTTGGAGAGGTAGCGTATCGCCCGCCGGGGTTCAAGGCTTTCGAGCTGATCGAGCGGGCCTATGGATTCAGCGCCTATCAAGGCTCAATGTTGGTGTTCGATCCTAAAAGCACCAAAGAGGAGGTAGATAGCTTCTTTCCCCGCGAAGTGGTCGACGCCAAGGGCTACGCAGGATGCTTCGGCGTGTATCCAAGGCGTCGTGTGATCAGCAGGCTGGAAATGCCCAAGGAAACGGTTGATCACCCTTACTTCGAGTCTCACGAACTGGTCGCGCCCAAAGAAGAGATGGTTCCTGAACGGTTAGCCTACGGAACTCATTGGGGCCTGATCTTCTTCTTCGGTGACGACCCCATAAAGATGCGCGACCTGCTGAAAGCCCAGGAAGATCTGGACTTCTACGTTTAGTGGTGCAGCTCAGCGCGTCTGGTTTCCCAGCGCCGCGATGGAGTTGGCATGGAACGCCGCTGCATCGGACGCGGCCGCACAACCGGGGTCGTCCGCCAGGACATTAAACGCGCTCACCGGCTTCCCCGCCAGTGCCTCGCTCACAGCGTAGGCGCTGTCAGCCAAAGCCTTGGCGTTGTAGCCGCCTTCCAGCATCAGCACCAGGCGGCCATCACAAAGTTCGTAGGCCAGATTGCTCATGCGCTGGGTGACGGCGGCATAGCCGGTTTCATTCATGTTGCAGACCATGTCGAGGTAATGGCAATCGAAACCAGTGGATACCAGTAGGATATCAGGCCGGAATGCACGTGCCGCCGGCTTCACCACCTCCTCGAACACCTTCAGTAGTGCGGCGTTACCAAAACCCATGGGCAGTGGCACATTGAAATGGTAACCGAGGCCTGCTCCAGTTCCGGTTTCATCCAACAGGCCGGTGCCCGGGTAGAACGGTGCTGCGCAGTGGCTATCGACCACCAGCACGCTGGGATCGTCATAGAAAATGGACTGAGTGCCGTTGCCGTGATGCATGTCCCAGTCCCAGATCATGACGCGGTCATAGCCGAGCGCTTTGCGTGCATGCGCCGCGGCGACCGCCAGGTTGTTATACAGGCAAAAGCCGCGGGCACGGTCAGCCGGAGCATGGTGCCCCGGCGGGCGCACGATGCAGAACGCCCGACGGGCTTCACCGGCCCAGATCGCTTCGATCGCGCTGATTCCAGAGCCGGCCGCGAGGCGGGCCGCTATCACGCTGCCCGGCGATACTGCGGTCGTGTCCTTGGACAGCCAGCCGGATTGTCCATCCAGCGACTCGATATGGGCCACATAGGTTGCATCATGTGCTCGCTCGAGCTGGGTGGTGGTGGCCGGGGCCGGCAGCATCCAGCGCACGCCCTCGATGGGTTCGAGCAGCAGCCGATCAACGATCGCTGTCAGGCGCCCCGGACGTTCGGGATGGCTATAGGTGTCCAGATTGGCATTGGGATACTGCAGCTTAATCATCGCCTTGACAGCGTCAGTCCATTCGGGACGCTCAGGATCCCAGCCGTGTGGATCGTGACCGAGCATACAGAAGTCGTAATAGATCAACACGGGCGCTGTCATAGCTGTCATCCAAGACATTACGTTTTGACCTGCCATTTCGGCAGCGTGGATTATGCTGAAATGCTCACATACCAACCCAGAGCCATAATGGAGAATGCAGGGCACCACAGAGTCTAGTGCAGAAATCGGGGAACATAAACGTGGTCGGCCCGGAGCACCAGTGCAGGCAGGTTTTCAGAAGGAGGTATAAGACGCTGATATTGCGGAAAAATGGCGGTGGGCCAGGGATTCGAACCCCGGGAAGGCTACTAACCTTCGGCGGTTTTCAAGACCGCTGCATTCAGCCACTCTGCCAGCCCACCGTTTTCCCATTGCTGCCATTGCGACAGCGGTGTGCATGATACCGGAATTGCCTGTGCTGTCAACGCTCCGCATAAAACCCGCCGCATTTTTCAACATTAACGGTTTTTAATGGAATCCGGCAGCCAGTTTCGTGTCGTAAATGATTGAAAGTTGCGTATCTGACACTATGATGTGAGACAGTATCCAGTCGTTATAAACGGAGATGACAATGGAAGACAAACGATTCGGCGTTCAGAACTCTCAGGGAGCCTATTCCGCTCCCCGGACCGAGCGTGCGACTACAGGAATCAGCGCTGACGCAATGAAGGTGTTACGCAACACCTACATGCTTCTGGGCATGACCCTGGCTTTTTCAGCGCTCACAGCGTTCCTCAACTTGAACGGAACCCATCCGGGCTTCCTGATCACCATTGTGGGATACATTGGTCTGCTGTTTGCGACCTATAAACTCAAGAACAGCCCCTGGGGCATTGTCACCACCTTCGCCCTCACCGGCTTCATGGGCTACACCCTGGGCCCGATCATCGGCGCGTTCATTGCTGCCGGTGCTTCCCAGATTGTCGCTCAGGCGCTGACCCTGACCGCTGTCGCCTTTGTTGGTCTGTCCGCTACCGCGATCATCACCAAGAAAGACTTCAGTTTCATGTCCAGCTTCCTGACCGCCGGCGCGTTCGTGCTGATCGGCGCCATGCTGCTGGCCTTCCTGATGGAGAGCTCGGCGCTGCAGCTGGCGGTATCCGCGGGCTTCACGATCTTTGCATCGGTCATGATCCTGTTTGAAACCAGCCAGATCATCAAGGGCGGCGAGCGCAATTACGTCATCGCGACAGTCGGTCTGTATGTTTCAATCTACAACCTGTTCCTCAGCCTTCTGCACCTGCTGTCTGCCTTTAGTGGCGATAACTGATAAGGGGCCGAGAAATCCGACCAGAAACCCCGGCAGTTGCCGGGGTTTCTGCTTTAGGTACACTGAAAGCTTCCAGCGTCCATAACCCAGAATGAACCGGAATCATGTCCGACAGATCTGAATCCTTTACCCTGGTCATTACCGGCGCCCCCTATTCGTCACAGGCACCACAGACAGCGCTGGGCTTTGCCAGAGCGGCGGTAGCGGCCGGCCACCGGATCGACCGGATCTTTCTCTATGGCGACGGTGTGCATCTGGCCTCGGCCCTGTGCTCCCCACCCTCAGACGAGACCCATTGGCCAAAAATCTGGGCGCAGTTTCTACAGGAAAACCGCATCCCGGGCATTGCCTGCATCGCTTCTGCACTGCGCCGCGGGCTGGTCAACGATGCCGAGCAGAAACGCTACGAACTGCCGGCCGCCAATCTGCTTGCGCCGTTCGAAATTGCCGGACTGGGAGAATGGGTCGAGGGCCGGATGAGATCAACACGAACACTCTACTTCCACGCCGGAGGCTGACCATGAGCACCCTGATCATGATTGACCAGCCTGCCTACGGCGCCTGGAGCGGGCGCGAAGCCCTGGATATGGCATTCTCACTGGCAGCCTTCGATCAGGCTGCGTCTTTACTGTTCACCGGCGCCGGTGTCACCTGGTTGAAGCGTGCGCAGGATCCCGGTGAGATTGCCCAGAAATCGGTGGAGAAGAACCTTTCGGCAGCCCCGATATTCGGTGTTGAGGCGATCCTCGCAGACCGTTCAGCCTGTGAAAAGTACGGGCTTGACGAGAACTCCCTGATCAGCGGCGTAAAACTGGTGGATGCCAATGAAGCCCTGCTCGGAAACTATGACCACGCCGCCTTTGCAGGTTGAATGGAGATGAGCCCAATCAAAACGCTGCACATTCTGAACAAGTCTCCAGAGCACCCGAGGGCCGCGCAATGCCTCGCCGCGCTATCCGGAGCCGATACCCTGCTGTTGATCGAGAATGGCACTCTGCTGCTCGCTACGGCTGACCTGCCCACGATATGCAGAGTATTCGCACTTTCACCGGATGTTGTCGGCCGAGGCCTTCAGGACGCCGCCGGCGAAGCGACGGTCGTCGGATTCGATGATATGGTGTCGCTTTCACTGCAGGCCCAGAGAGTCATCAGTTGGTAAACCATGACACAACCCACACTACCGGAACGCAATAACGAAGGATTTCTGGAGGATGCCCACGCCTGGACCGAAGAGGTTGCCGTGGCCATTGCTGCCGAGGACGACATCACCTTGAGCGAAAACCACTGGGAAATCCTGAGCTTCCTTCGCGCTTTTTATGACGAACATGAGATGTCGCCACCGTCGAACCGGCTGTTCGTAAAGGCTGTGAAGGAGGCGCTGGGCGAGGAAAAAGGCAACAGTATCTACCTGATGCAGCTGTTTCCCGGCACGCCGGCCAAAACCGCCTGCCGGATCGCCGGGTTACCCCGGCCGACTAACTGTCTTTAGGGTGATCCGAGGGTCTGGCTGGATTTTCCCGCTTGTTCCGTTCAAGGTCCGCCGCGGTTCCCAGGAAGCTGCTCAGGCCGTTTTCAAACAGGCCGGAACCGAACTTCAGGAACTGGCGCGTTGAATCTTTTACAGTGCCATCCAGAGCGCTTTCGGGCAGCTCTCGCAGTGTGTCTGCCACGCCTTTCTTCACGCCCCGCGTGACTGCCGGTTCAATTTCGCGGGTTGCCGCAACGAGCTCGGAGACCCTGGCGTCCAGGTACGGGCGCACGACAAAACACCAGAAACCCCAAAGCGTCAGCAGCACCGCAGCCGCTGTCACGAGAGCCTGAACGCTAAACGCTGCCCACAAAGGCATGATCTTCCTCCTTGTGCGCCCTCGAAGGGACCTGGCGCACTTTGCCTAGAATGTCATGTAGGTTAATGACAGAAACTGCAACAGCCCTGCCAGACCGCCGAAAATACCACCCACCATCATCAACTGAATCTCTTCTTCCCGAAAGGCCGGGCGCAGTATGTCCTGGAATTCAGCGGGTTGCAGGGCTTTCATCTGGCCAGAGAGCACCTTCGCCACGATCGGTGCCCGTTCACGGTTAAACGCCGGATCGCTGAATACATCGTGGGTTGCAAGCACCGCTTTCTGATTCATGGCTTTTTTCAGTTCCGTGTACCCCGTCATTCCCACCGTGACCTGCGCGGTAAGTTTCATAATGACCGAGTTGTCCAGCAAAGGCCGCAGGTGTTTCTGAATGATAGCGCGGGTCCGGTCGCCGTGACTGCCGTTAATCATCGCGTCGGCCACCTTTTCCACGGTAATAAGTTCCTCTGCCACCAGTTTCGCCCAGACATCGCTGATTTCCGGCTGGCGACGGAGAAACAGTCCCTGGAATTGCCAGAACAGAAACCGGCGGGGCTTCAAAGGCGCGAAAATCAGGTTGATGGCAATCCAGTTGGTGATAAAGCCAACAACGAAACCCCCGAGCGGCAACAGCCAGGGCTCGGGATATCGTGACCACAGCGGCACCAGGAACACGCCGAGCAGGCCGCCAATGATGGCGCCCCGGTTGATCACTGAGCGGAGTTCAACCGCCCCGGCCTGCCTGAAGATCCGGTTCATCAGGTCCGGGTGGCTCTTCAGCTCCTGGCTCAGCAGCGCCTTGAGATCCACCAGCTCATCGAGATCATCCCCGAAATCCTCCACCAGGTCCTCAATTCGGGACGGTAGTTGCTCCCTCCCCCATTGGTAGATCCGGTTTTTGAGAAATACCGGCAGGTTGTCCCAGAGCACCGGCTGGATTTCGTACATGACCTCATCAATGTACTCATCCATCCGGGGCGTTACCTGGGAGATAACCTGCTCGACAATGCGCTGGGGTTCAAGCTCCTGGTACACGGCGTTCAGGTCGCCAAACTGCTGCAAGGTCCTGTCAATGCAGATATGGGCCATTTTCTCGGCTTTGCGGGGAATAACACCCTGCCAGCCAATCAGGCCTACACCGATAAACTGGACGGGGTAAAAAGACATCTGGATTGCAAGCCAGTTGGTGACCCAGCCAACCACGGCGGCCATCAGTGGCAAGGACAGTAGCGCAACGTCGAACAAGTTTGACCCCGGTTTGCGAGTGGAATCCGTTTCAGCGGGTAATAATGCCGTTAGTCGTCACACAGGATAGTACCTGCGTGATGGCTCTGTTTATACGACCAATGATGAACTGACTGAAAGATAACAACATTGGCCGTGCAGCCATGGTGAGACGGGAATTGCGGCAGCCTGGAGAGGCTACCGCAACCCGGGCGTTGCGGTATCTCGGGAGAGAGGCTTACTGGTAGTAGGCGTTCTCGGTGTAGGAGTGGTCGGTCACGTCACGGACCGCGCTGATTTCCGGCACCCGCTCTTTGAGGGTGGA
>Ga0247720_100090_pt1 | contig 43781 bp, 41 predicted proteins | sample MSEWel2015_12_15_FD_189078 | JGI IMG/M metagenome (GOLD analysis project Ga0247720, IMG submission 189078) | Subsurface sediment microbial communities from gas well in West Virginia, United States - MSEEL Well Study Marcellus 3H_2015_12_15 | ecosystem: Environmental > Terrestrial > Deep... | reverse complement strand
GGCCTGCCCTATCCACTCCCTGACTTTATCGGAAAAACAATTCTGATCCCGGGGCACAATGGTATTGTCCAGATCCAGGAGAATGGCACAAATACCCGCATCTTTAAGTTTAACCAGGTCTATTTCGAATAGATCTGCAACATACAGCCTGGGGTACAGTAGTTTAAGCATTCCTATTCCCTCTGTCCAGTCTATTTGAGGATATGCAGGGCGCGCTCCAGATCCTGGGGGGTATTAATATTTGTGAAAACCCTATCCACCCCGGCAAAACCTGACAGATCACGGCGTTCAATATATTTTACCCGCACGTCGGGGAAAAAGTCCACTACCCTTGCCCTGTTTTTACTCCTCAAGATTGACTCAATAGCACCGAGACAGCCCTTGCCGTAAACAGCAAAAAGGGGCTCCAGGTAGGGACCATCCCGGACCACCACCACGTCAAATCCCGGAGCCTGCCGGGAGAGGTAAAGGGCCAGGCCGGGATCGATAAAAGGCATATCACAGGCCACCACAAATATATAAGGGGTAGGGGCTGCACACAGGCCCGCGTGAATGCCCGCCAGCGGCCCCCGCCCTGGATAAATATCTCCAACCACGGGCAGGCCAAGATAAGCATATTTATCCGGCTCATTGGCCACCAGTATTACCCCCGTGAAGGCTTTCTTCACCAGGGCCACCACCCGCTCCAGTAACTTTTCCGGGCCGAACTGGATTAACGCCTTGTTAAAACCCATACGGCGGCTGCTGCCGCCTGCCAGAACCACACCGGTAACCTGCCCGGCAATATCCTCCCCGCCCGTGCTTTTCCCGGGCACGGGCAGGGAACCGATGAGCTCGTTTTTTTCCTTACGGTCCATCGACGCTCCCCATTTCTTTCAGCCACGCTCCCCCAGGTACTGCTTGACCAGGTTGAATACCTGCTGGTAAGTACAGGCTATATTATTACCCGCCGGCGGACTGCGCTTGATGACTACCACCGGAAGTTTCAGGGCCAGGGCAGCCTTGATTTTTGTATCAATGGTCCGGCCGCTGTCCCTGGTTACAATAACATCGGCCTTATAAGCCTGGAAAATGGCCCTGTTAAACCTGGTGGAAAAAGGCCCCTGCAGGGCTACTATGTCCCGGGGCAGAAAACCCATATCCTGGCACTTTTTGATGATGCGATAATCGGGGAGCACCCTTACTATCAGCCGTTTTCCCTTCATATGCGGGGAACGCACAAAAAGTTCCAGGTTGTTGCTGCCCGTGGTTAAAAAAATATTATTTCCCAGCCGGGCCGCCACCTGTATTGCTTCATCCCATGAATCCACCGGGTGAATAAGGGGATCTTCCGGCAGGATGGTTTCCTCCCGCTGGTAGCGTATAAAAGGTACCCGCATCTCCTGGCACGCCTGCCGGGCCATTTCGGACAGGGGACCCGGAAACGGGTGGGTGGCATCAACCACCACGTTAATCCCCCGCCGCTTTATCTGACCGGCCAGATCCGCCGCACTTTCCGGAGCCGGCAATACTTCCACCGCTCCCCCCATGCCGGCAATGGTCCCCCCGTAAGCCGTCAGGGCAGTAGCCAGAACTGGATAACCGCTGGCACTGAGCAAGGAAATTAAATCACGCGCTTCGGCAGTCCCATACAGAACAAGAATCATCATCCTCACCGGAAAGCTTACTTCGACCCCGAGCATGGTAAGTCCTGCTGGTACCGGCATTTAAACCACCGGACAGGCACAGTTTATCCAGCCCCTCCATATTATCTACTACTGATTACTCCGTGCGGCCGTTATGGAGGGATGGCACGTGCTCTCTGGCCTCTGGGTTTTACTCTGCCTGTCCCTGGTCAACGGGCTGCTGCTGCTGGTTTCCTATATCGCCAGCAACGTTTTCCCCCACCCCCTGTCCGAAGAGGAAGAGGCACATTATTTAAAACTGGCTGCTCAGGGGGATGACCGGGCGCGTGCTGTCCTCGTGGAACACAATTTGCGCCTGGTAGCGCACATTGTAAAAAAATATGAAGGTATGGGCGAAAATATGGACGATTTAATTTCCATAGGAACCATCGGCCTTATTAAGGCCATCAACTCCTTCGATCCGGCTAAAGGAACCCGCCTGGTTACCTACGCCGCCAGGTGCATAGAAAACGAAATTCTCATGCACTTCAGGTCGCTGAAAAAAATCCGCCAGGAGGTATCTTTATACGACCCCGTAGGGGTGGATAAGGAGGGCAACGAAGTTACCTTGATGGAGATACTTGGCACCCACCCGGAAACGATACCGGAAATAGTGGAGAACCAGTTCGAGTTAAAAAACATGATGGAAATAATCGAGCAGTTAAGCCCCCGGGAAAAAAAGGTATTATCCATGCGCTTCGGCCTGGATAACGGTATTCAGGCCACCCAGAGGGAAATAGCCAGGAAGCTGGGTATTTCCAGGTCCTACGTCTCGCGTATTGAAAAGAGAGCGCTGCACAAACTGGTCCTGGAATTGAAGAAAAAGGGGTCCTGGCCCCACAACAGGTAATCCTTTTTATTCCCGCACCGGCAACCTGGTCCAGAGGCAGGCCGCGGTGGCTTACCAGTGATAAATTTCTATAATGGCCGTAATCGCAGCCGCAATAAAAATGGCGGGCAATAAATTTCCCACTTTAATGCGGGTAACCTGCAATAAATTCAAGCCGATAGCCACAATAAGCAGGCCGCCGGTAGCGGTCAGCTCGGATACCACCCAGGGACTCAAACCTGCACCCACCAGCCGCGCGGCAAGGGTAATGCTCCCCTGGTAAATAAATACTGGAATTGCTGAAAAAAATACCCCTATACCCATGGTCGAAGCAAAAATCACGGCAGCAATTCCATCCAGTATGGCCTTGGCTATCAGGGTCCGGGGGTTGCCGGTCAGCCCGTCCTCAATGGACCCCATCACGGCCATCGCACCAACACAAAAAATCAGGCTGGTGGTGACAAAAGCGTATGCCAGGCCGCCCTCCCCGGAACGCCCGAATCTGGCTTCAATGCGCCTTCCCAGCGATTCCAGCCTGCCCTCGATATCCAGGCCGGCACCCGCCACACCGCCCAGCGCAAGGCTGCCAATGACAATAAGCGGGTTCCTGGTTTGCAGGGCCATTTGTGCCCCGACCAGAATAACCGCCAGGCCGAGCCCCTGCATGACCGTATCGCCCACCCTTTGCGGGATGCCTTTTTTAAACAAAGCCCCCAGCAGGGCACCCGTGCAAATAGCTGCCACATTAATGAATGTTCCAACCAATTAAGTAACTCCTTTCCGGTGCAAATAGTTCGACATTTCAGGACGGGTTCCTGCCTGAAAAGCGATATGACGGCAGCGTATATAATCTGCTTCCTGCTCAAAAAATAATTTCGAGGGGAAAATTCCATCCACCAGGGAGGTATTGGCCAATGACAGCGGAACCCGTAACGGTATACACCACCCCCACCTGACCCCACTGCCGTACGGTGAAAGAGTTTCTTTCCCAAAAAGGAATAAAATTTACCGAAAAGAATGTGGCCGAGGATGAACTGGCCCGGAGCGAAATGGTGCGCAAAACCGGGCGGCTCGCCGTACCCACCATTACCGTGGGAGACCGGGTAGTGGTGGGATTTAACCGGGGTGAACTGGAAAAACTGTTACACTGAAAAAGTTGGTGCCGCAACAGAACCTGGAGTAAGAAACGGAAAGGGCGGTGCCCCTGTATCATGCGGTGGAGTGTCCCCCCACATGATACACGTCACCGCCATTAAAATTCCGCAGAACCTTCTTTAAGAACCTTCTTTACAGCAGGCTCTCCAGCTTTTTAGCCAGAACCCCCTTGGGGGTATAACCGACTATCTGGCCCATTACCTGTCCACCCTTGAACATGATTAAGGTGGGTATGCTCATCACACCGAAACGGCCGGCCAGGTCCCGGTTTTGATCCACGTTAACTTTGGCCACCTTGACCCGCCCGGCAAACTCGGCAGCCAGTTCATCAATAATGGGAGCCATGCTGCGGCAGGGACCGCACCAGGGTGCCCAGAAGTCCACCAGCACCGGGAGGCTCGATTGCAAAACTTCGCTTTCAAAATTGCTTTCATTTAATTCCAGGGTCATAAAATTACCCCCATTTCAAAATTATCATGTTGAAAAGGGCTACCAGCCCTTAATTTAAATCCTTCAACCACCGGCCAGACCAGAACTGCCCTGCCCGCTGCCGCAACTACCGCCCTTTACGCGAACAGCACAGCCGGTAATCAGCTGGCGCACATCCCGGCTCTGACACTGGGGGCAGGAGACCTTGTCCCGCTCATCAATCCCTACCAGCAGGGTAAATTTGTGACCACAGCTGTTGCATTGAAAATCATAGATAGGCACGGCTTACACCCCCTGAAAATTTATTGCCTTACCGGTCAGGCAGCTGTAATGGCCCCGTTGGGGCAGATGAAAATGCATTCTTCACACTCCCGGCACAATCCCGGATCTACCACGGCCAGCCTGGCGGTAACGGTTATAGCTTTATAAGGGCAAACCTCCGCACACGCTCCACAGCCGGCACAAAGATTCCTTACCACAAAAGCGGGCATGGGTATCTCTCCCTATTATTATACTAAACAATAATTTCGCTTGCAATAAATTTTCTGCAATCCCACTCCACAGTTTACCATTACTTCAACCAGCGCGTCAAGCTTCCGGGCGACAGAATAAAAATGGACGGCAATTGCCTCCCGCGTAAAGCCGCCCTTTCAGCACAGGTTGGAACGCTTGAAAAGCTGAATGAAATTTAAAATAAACTGCAATTCTTTCTGGTTGAGGTTACAGACGAGGTTCAAAACCGACTGGACGTTGGGGTGCATGAGCAGTTCCCGCAACTCGGGATTCATCAGGCTGAGCATCTGATCTACTGCTCCCGGCTCCATGATGAAATAGCACGGGGAAACACCCATCACTTCGGACAGTTTTTCCAGCGTTTTTAAAGAAGGCTGCACCTTGCCCTGTTCGATCTGGCCAATCAACCCCGCTGTAACTCCCGCCAGGTTTGCCAGCTGGGCCTGGGTGAGCCCGTATTCTTCCCGGAGGGCTTTGAGTTTATGCCCCAGGGAACCCTCCTGCCCCATAATGGAAGTCGGTGAAACTTCCAGGGCCTCGGCTATGCGCTTCAAGGTGCTCAGGGCGGGGTAAACCGTTCCCCGTTCAATTTCACTTAAATAAGACAGGGAAATACCCGCCCGGCTGGCCAGTTCTTGAAGGGACAGGTTTTTTTCGCTGCGCAGGATGCGGATCTTATCTCCCAGGGACAGGCCGCTGTCGGTGACATCCCCCTCAATAAGCTGCGCTTTGGGCACGTTCAGGGCGGCAGCCAGCTTCTCAATGGTCTTTAAAGAGGGACGTTTGGAACCCCTTTCGATTTCGCTCAAATAGGACAGGGAGAGGTTCGCCCGCCGGGCCAGATCCTGCAATGTATACCCGCGCTCTTCCCGCAGGGCACGGATTTTTTCCCCCTTGATGATCATAAAAACAACACTCCCGGAACTAATTATACTATTATCCTACTATACCTTTACTAAGCAGTCAATGCACGAGAAGTGGTTAAGGGGAACCTTCCCCCTGTTCCTGTGGCAGGGTAAGAATTTTTTGCATTATCTCTCGGAAAACGGGGGCAGCCGTTTCCCCCCCGCTGACCCCTTCCTGCACCAGAACTGTCACTATATAACGGGGATTTTGCAGGGGGGCATATCCGGTAAACCAGGCATTTACCTTATCCTGGCCGTCCACCTGGGCTGAACCGGTTTTGCCGGCACTGCCGTAACCGGGCACATAAGCCTGGCGGCCAACGCCCATTGTGGTTACCAGCTGCAGCATCTCTTTCAGCTGAACAGCGGTGGAAGCGGGAATGGCCCTGTGCCCGGAATCACGGGGAAAGGAACGAACCACCTCACCCTCATCATTTCTCAATTCCCGGATCAGCCGCGGCTGTACATATATGCCTCCGTTAACGATAACATTCATCATGGCTGTGATCTGTACCGGCGTGGCCAGCACCGGGCCCTGGCCCAGGCTGCTGTTGACCAGGTTATAAGGGGCGGCAACCAGCTGCCAGTTCTGGCGCCTGTCGCGCGGTACGGGATAACCCGTAATCTCCTGGTTATCCAGCCCGAAACGGGCCGCATACTCGATGATCTTTTGGGCTCCCAGTTCCAGACCCACCCGGGCAAAAACCGGGTTGCAGGATTCCGCAAAAGCCCGGCTGAAGCTGATGGTACCATGGCCCGGATCATACCAGCAACGCACGGGGCGGGCCAGGCTGCCCCGGCACTCAAACTGGTCCTCTGGCTTCACCATTCCCTCCGCCAGGGCGGCGGCAGCAACCACCACCTTAAAGACAGAACCGGGAGTGAACAGGGCCGTGGTTTGATCGGTAAAGGTCCCCTCTTCGCCCCGCTCCAGATACGCAGCCACCTCAGGTGGACGGGGATCATAAACAGGGCGGCTGGCCAGGGCCAGAATATCCCCGGTCCGGGGCTCCATTACCACCACCGCCCCTTTCTTTACCCGGCGGTCCATTACTTCCTCCACCACCCGCTGGATCCCGGCATCCAGGGTGGTTACCAGATGCTGTCGCCCCGGGTCCCCCGCCTGGAGGTTAACGGCAGGGCCCAGTCCCGGTATAATCCTCCCGGCAGCATCCACGAAAATCCGGGCGTATGCCCCGGGCCTGGTTGCTTTGAGCTCATTTTCATAGTATTTTTCCAGGCCGGCACGGCCTACCCAGTCGCTCAGGCTGTAACTTTTCTCGCTTCTGGCGTTTAAGGTGTCCAGCATTTCTTTGGACTGCACCCGGCCCAGGTAACCGATTACCCCGGTGGCCAGGGGGGCAGGACCATATCGCAGGTGGACGGGCAGCACCAGAACACCGGGCCACCGCTGCTCCCGGATGGCCCCGGCCTGTTCGGGAGTCAGGGGAAAAGGCAGGTAACAGGGACGCTCAAAATAGGGAGCTACCTTTTCCACCGGCAATTTCAAAATCCCAGCCAGGGAAGCCATAACCGCCTGCCTGTCCCGAACCAGTTCGGGAAAAACCACCACCCGGTTGGCATCGTAACTGCCGGTTAAGGGTTGCAGGTGCCGGTCCAGGATCTCCCCCCGGGGGTACTCTTCCAGAACTATGGTGCGACTTTCCCTTTGCAGGGCCAGATAAGCATACTCGCTACCCCGTCCCAGCTGGATAAAAGCCAGGTGGAGGATTAAAAGAGCAAAGCAGCACAGGAAAATGAAAAAAAGGCTGACCACACGCTTTCCCGGCACAATTTCACTTCCATACAGCCATTTTTATCCATTCTGGCCCGCCAGGTCAATCCTTATACTCCTCCCGGCGGCGTAACAGGCTCCAGGGCAGCACAGGGCGGGGCAGGGAAAGAAAAACCCTTTGCCGGGGATGGGGGGCCGCATCTACAGGGTCCATATTTTCGTCATATAATCCGGTTACTGTAAAAGAAAACGTCTCCCCGCCGGGAAGCAGGACCTCCAGGACTTCTCCCCGGGCAAAACGGTTCCTCTGCTCAACCAGGGCCAGCCCCCGGGCAGGATCGTATTCCCTGACCACACCGGTAAAAGTATAAGGGCGAAGATAAATGGAATCCACCGCCCCCTGGGCAGCCCTTACCGGCGGGCCGGCAAAAAAACCTGTGGTATATTCCCGGTGGCTCACCTTGCCCAGCTCTTCCAGCCACCGTTTCCGGACCCGGAAGCGGCCAGGATCTGCCCGGTAAGCATCCAGGGCCTGGCGGTAAACGCTCACCACGGTGGCCACATAATGTATGCTTTTAACCCGGCCTTCAATTTTCAGGCTGTTAATGCCTGCCTCCACCAGTTGAGGAATATATTCCAGGAGGCAGAGATCCCGGGAACTCAAGATGTAGGTGCCCCGGGAATCCTCCTCCAGGGGAAAGTATTCCCCCGGCCGCTTTTCTTCCACCAGGGCATAGCGCCACCGGCAGGCCTGGGCACAGTCCCCCCGGTTGGCATCCCGCCCGGTCATGTAACTGCTCAACAGGCACCGCCCGGAATAGGATATGCACATGGCCCCGTGAACGAAAATTTCCAGGGGGACGGTCACCTGCCGGCGGATTTCGCGGATTTCCTCCAGGCCGAGTTCCCGGGCCAGAATAATGCGGGATACCCCCTGTTCCTGCCAGAAACGGGCGGCTTTCCAGTTGGTGGTATTGGACTGGGTACTAAGGTGCACCGGCAACCCGGGAGTTGTTTCCCGGACCAGGGTAAGGACGCCGGGATCGGAAACAATAACCGCATCAACACCGATCCGTTCCAGTTGCTTCAAGTATGTTGGCAGGTCGTCCAGGTCCCGGTTCCGGGCAAATATATTTACCGCAACATATACCTTGACTCCACGGGCGTGGGCAAACTCCACCCCCGCTGCCAATTCTTCCAGTGTAAAGTTACCCGCCCTTTCCCGGAGGCTGAACTGCTTCCCGCCGAGATAAACAGCATCTGCACCAAAAACTACAGCTGCTTTTAATTTTTCCAGATCCCCGGCTGGAGCCAGAAGTTCCGGAATATCCATGCTGAACCACCTTTTGTTCTGTACAATTATATCTAACGTATATATTTCCGTTTGTTGGCATTATGCTCATCCAGTGTTCTGGCAAAGGCATGGGTTCCATCAGGCCTGGCCACGTAATAAAGATAGCTGGTTTTTACCGGCTCTACGGCGGCCAGCAGGGAGGATTCCCCGGGACAGGCTATGGGACCCGGTGGAAGACCTTTTATCAGGTAGGTATTGTAGGGAGAATTTATTTCCAGATCCTTGTAATATAATTTTGCCCTTTGACTGCCCAGAGCATACTGAACCGTAGCATCAATCTGTAAGGGCATGTCCCGCTGCAAGCGGTTAAAAATAACCCCGGCTATAACAGGGCGCTCCCGGTCCATCCGGGCCTCCCTCTCCACCATGGAAGCAATGATTACCGCTTCGTGCAGGGTTAAACCGGCCGCCTCTACCTTGCGGTAATAATCCATTTCTTTCATCTTCTGGTCAAAACGGCGCAGCATGAGATCAATAATGCTCCGGGCAGTGGTACTGCTGCCCACCCGGTAAGTATCCGGGAATAAATATCCTTCCAGGCGGTTTGGGCCCGGGGGGAGTTTCTTTAAAAAAGAGTAATTAAAATTATCCTCCGCAGCGGCGGCCAGAAAATCCTCCCTGCTGACCAGGCCCTCCTTTTCCAGCAGCTGGGCTATTTGTTTTAAGGTAAACCCCTCGGGAATGGTAATAACTCGCCCGTCATCAGAACCTTTAACCAGTTCATTAACTATTTCCGGCAGTGATTGGGCCGTGGAAAACGTATACGTACCCGCCTTGAGTTGATCATCAACCCCTCTTAAACGGGTGTACAGGTTAAAAAACCAGGCACTGCGTATTAATCCTTTTTCAAATAGCATTTGCCCGATACTGCTGGTGGATGAAGAACGGGTAACGGTCAGCTTCACGGGCTGACCATTACCCGGAGATAAAGGGGAAAGCATCCCCCAGATATAGAAAACAAGTACCGTTAAGGAAAGCCCCCCCAGGATCATACTTCCCTTTAACAAGCTTTTTTTACCCTTCAGCCTGATAATACCGTATAATTCCTTCATTTTTACCAGCCTGCATTATTTTCCATATTATAGCACTTATCATACCTTTTCAGTACAATGACTTGACCTCAATCCTCCGTCTGGAGGGAACTATCTATCCGGGTAAACTATTTCAGGTACGCTGTCCCGATCAGGAAGGGATTGATCGGGCAGATCCTGATCTCCTTCGCCGCCCGGCTGCACAGGCTCCTGCCGGTCGGCATTCTCGTCTTCACCCGGGAGCTGAGCAGGTTTTTCACCCGGGACAGTTACCTGACCGCCAGCCGGCGGGGGAACCACGGGCCCGGTACTGGGCTCCCTGGTACCCACGGCTATTATCTGGTCTACCGGTCTGTAAAAACTACCCGGAAGCCTCTCTGTGTACCGGCGGCCGTTTTCCAGCACCACACGCTCGGTTACTACCCGGTAACCCCGGACTCCCTTCTGCCTAACCACCTGTTCCCCCCGTTCCAGGTTGGGGTCCGGCTCCCGGATAACCTTCGGCTCCAGAACCTCCGTGATGCGGTTCCGGATTTCCACGGGTACTTTATAATCAGTATTACCGTAAATCTTAAAAGTCAGCCGGTTCCCGCTCACGACGGAACGTATGTAAATGTAACTCTCCGTATTATTGCGGAAGCGAAAATCGATAGCTCCATAAACCACCGTTGCATCCCGGCCTACCGGAACATAGGAAACCGGCAGGGAATGGTTGGTACGTTCCAATACCTCCAGGTTGGCCAGCAGGACGGCATTATATAATGTACTGCTAACCTGGCATACCCCGCCGCCAACTCCATCCACCAATCTATTGTTGATTATTACCTTGGCGTTTTTATAACCGGCCTCGGAACTCCTGGGCCCCACCACCTTATTGAAGGAAACCTCCTGCCCCGGGGGTACGAGCAGCCCGTCCAATGCCGCCGCAGCCACCCGGATGTTATAAACCCGATCCGTATAAGAAGCATCAAAACTGGTAGTGTAAGCGGCCAGCAGGCCTTTAAGCCCCATGGCCCGAACCTCTTCCGTGGTGGTGCGGGGTTTAACATGTCTCAGGCTGAGTTGAATTTCGGGCTTTTTGCCGGCTGAAAGGGCGGCCAGCAAATCCCGGTAGGCCCTTTCTTCATCCACCGCCAGCCCATCGCGGCCCGGAATAATTTCAATGCGATCATCGGGAAGAACCCGGAAAGCGGCATCCCTGGGGGGAGTAATGATTTCTTCGACCAGGGCATTGAGCTTCTGATTAAACTTTTCCCGGTTGAGAACTACCATTAATGGAAGCTGGTAACCTTCCCTTTTAATCTTCCATCTCTGATACCACTGCAGCCACCAGGGTGCGTCCCTGCCGGCCTGCAGGGCTCCGGTCAGCATGGCCTGCGTGTCCAAACGCAAGCCTACCTCCGGTGGGGATAAAGTCCAGGTATGGTCCCGGTAAAGGAAAACAAGGGGCGTGCTGTTCAACTTTTTCTCCAGTGTGCCCAGAGCCTGCCGGCACGCTTCCCTGTCCATATGTGACAGATCTATGCCGGCCGCCCGCACGCCGGCAACAACCCTGCCCTGACCGTACAGGGTACCGATGCCGGCAGCACCAAGGGCCAGGAATACTCCCACCAGAAGTCCGGTAATGATCAGATAAGGCCTTTTCATTTTCTCTCCCCCCGTTAAAAGACGACACAAAAGACAAAAATGTTCCCTTTCAGGCATTTTTCAGGTACTGGTATAAGGGGGATGAAAGAATAAAAAAGCTGGATAACCCAGGCGTCCCTGTACCCAGCTCCATTTCAACCGTTATTAACTTTTTCCGGACCTATCATGAATCCTCATTTTCAATCATTTCTTCCCAGTAATCGGCGACTTTTTCCCATTCCTCGTCATCTTCTATATCGACCAGAATTTCATTGCCTTCTTCGTCCGTCTCAAACCTGAGGATGATGGCCTCCCCTTCTTCATCATCAGCCGCACCGGCGTCAACTTCCGGGACGGGGAGTAAAACAGCGTACTTTGAACCATCCAGGTGTATGATATCAATAACTTCGAAATCCTGCTCCTGGCCGTCTTCATCCACCAGGGTTATTACTTCTTCCAGCTCCAGTTCCTGTTCGGACATTTCTTTCACCTCTTTTAAAAGTTGTGCCTATTCTATATCAGGGAGAACCTGTTTGTCAAGAAAAAGAAAAACCGGCAGGTAACAAGAATCACGCCACTTTAAAGTTAATTTTCCCCATTTTGCAACTTTTTATGACCTGAAGCGGGAGTCCAGATAGCTTTGTAAAATTATGACTGCAGCCATCTTATCAATAATTTTTCTTCGCCTGGCCCGGCTGAGATCGGCAGACAGCAAAACTTTTTCCGCGCTGGCGGTACTGAGTCGTTCATCCCAGGTCTCTACCGGCAACTCCAATTCAGCACCAATTTCCCGGGCAAAATCAAGCACTCTTTGCCCCTGTTTGCCCAGCGTACCGTTCATATTCCGCGGCAGGCCCACAACAATACGCTCCACCCGGTACTCCTGCACCAGCTTTTTTAACTGCTCCATTATCTGCGCCCGCGGCTGATCTCCGCGGATAACCCCTATTCCCTGTGCGGTCCATCCCAGGGGATCGCTTACCGCTACCCCGATTCTTTTTTCACCCACATCCAGCCCCATTATCCGCAATGATAAAATCCACTCCCACCTTAAATGACCTTTATGCAGAAATCCGGACAGACCGCTCCACAGTAACCGCACAGGCGGCAACGCGAATGATCTACCCTCACCCTGCCCGCAACCAGGAACAGCGCTCCCGCCCCGCATCTTTCCACACATCGCCCGCAGCCCCTGCACCAGTCTTCGATGTGCAGGCGGCGCCTCTGCCGGCCAACCCTTTCCCGGAGGGCGGCTGAAAGGGGCAAGCCGCTGAATACCGCCACATTAAAATCAACTTCTGCCACTGTCCGCATGCCCACGGCCACGCTGGCCAGATGGGGAATGCCCAGAACAAAAGCCAGTGCTTCCTGCACCCTGGGAATGAGATGCCCCCCTCCCAGGGCCTTCATACCATAAATGCCTTTACCGAAAGCAGCCGCCTCATCAATGGCTGCCAGCATATCCTCCCTGGTTCCCCCAACGATACCGATCCCGGCCATATTGATAAGGGGATGAATTATATCAAATTCCGGTACGCGGGCCGCCGCCCTGACACCTTCCACACTATGGGTGGAGATACCGATAGCTCTCACCATACCCTTTTCCCTGGCTGATAGCAGATATTCCACAGCTTCCCAATGCCCGCGGATGGTCAGGGCCGATTCCTGCTCATGGAGAAGAAAAATATCTATGTAATCCCGGTGAAGTGCCCGCAAAGCTTCTTCCAGGCTTTGCCTCATGCCCTCCCGGGTATAGGCATAAGACTTGGAGGCAATTATCACTTCACCCGGCCAGTCCCTGATCGCCTCGTAAATATAAGTATAAGTCCGGTAATATTCGGCTGTATCTATAAAATTAACACCGGCTTCCAGAGCCCGGCGAATAACTGCCGCCCCGCTGCTCACGGGAAGTGCAGCCTGCAGCGGGCCAATGGTAAGGGCACCAAAGCACAGCCGGGAAACTTTTATCCCCGTTTGACCGAGCGGACGATATTCCAATGGATGCTCCTTCTTTCCCCAAGAAACAATCCTTATTTCTACGTAACTTTTATATGGTACCTTTCACATGGCACCGGCATTTTTCAGGTAACTTTTCACCAGTTCTTCTAACAATTCATCCCTTTCCAGCTGCCTGATTTTACTGCGGGCGTTGTTGTGGCTGGTAATATATGCCGGATCCCCGGATAGCAAGTAGCCTACAAGCTGGTTGATCGGATTATATCCCTTTTCTTTAAGCGCCCCGTAGACGGATAAAAGGATTTCTTTCGCCTGGTTGACTTCCTCCCCCTCTACCTTAAACATAACAGTATTTTCGAAAGCTTCCCTGCTCAACCCCGATCCCCCCTTTTAAAAATATAACCTCCTCAGTGATCTATATTCGTTGACCCGTCCCTTTTTCCTCTAATGCCAGAAACTACTGTTCAGGTAACTTTAATAAAAAAAGCGGGCAAAACCCCGCTTCAGTTCTTTATCTGCCCCGCTGCCAGGGTGTAAGCCTTTTGCAGCGCCTCCTGGAGGCGGGAAGGATCTTTTCCGCCGGCCTGGGCCATATCCGGCCTCCCGCCTCCTCCGCCACCAAGCATGGAGGCCACTTCCTTAACCAGCTTACCGGCATGCAACCCCCGGGGCAGCAGATCTCTGGTCACTGCCGCCACCAGGTTGACCTTCTCACCTGCCGGGCTGGCCAGAAGAATCACCGCCGACCCGAGCCGCTCCCTCAGCAGGTCTACCATGGCCCGCAGGCTGTCCATGTCGGGGGCACTGGTTTTGGCGGCCAGGAATTTTATACCATCCAGGTCCTTAACCTGCTCCAGCAAGCTCTGCACTTCGAAACGGGCCAGCCGGGCGCGCAGGCCTTCGCTCTCCCGTTCCAGCTCCTTCATTTCCTTCAGCAGGGACTCCACCCTGTGGACCACTTCTGACGGGGTTGCCTTGACCAGGGCTGCAATCCGGGATAACTGCTCTTCCTGGGCTCGTATATAGCGCAGCGCTCCAATACCGGTAACACCTTCCACCCGGCGCAGCCCGGCACCTACACTGCTTTCACTGATCAGCTTGAAGAAGCCGATCTCGGCCGTTGAACGGACATGGGTACCCCCGCACAGTTCCAGGCTGAAATCCCCCATTTTAACTACCCGGACCCGTTCACCGTACTTCTCCCCAAACAGGGCCACCGCACCCATTGCCCGGGCTTCTTCCAGGGAGGTAACCAGTGTTTCAACCGGGAGGTTTTCCAGCACAACCTGATTAACCATTTCCTCAATACGCCGCAGTTCTTCGGGCGATACCGGCGCATAATGGGTGAAGTCAAAACGCAGGCGGTCGGGCTCGACGAGAGAACCGGCCTGGTTCACGTGGTGACCGAGGATTTCCTTTAATGCTTTATGAAGCAGGTGGGTTGCCGAGTGATTGCGGGCCGTGTTCCAGCGTCGCTCGCTGTCCACCTCCACCACTACACTGGCATTTTCCTGCAGGATACCGTTAAGAACCCTGCCCCGGTGTACATAGAGCCCCTCAACAGGGCGGTAAACCTCCCGCACCTCGACCTCCAGCTCCGCGGAGCTGATCCTGGCATGGTCGGAAACCTGTCCACCGGCCTCGGCATAACAGGGCGTTACATCCAGGATAATCTCCACTTCCTCGCCGGCAACCACCTTTTCCACCGGCTGCCCTTCTTTAAGCAGGGCTGTAACCCGCGCCCTGGTTTTCAGGGTATCGTAGCCTACAAATCTGCTTTCCCCTACCCTGTCCCGCAGAACCTGATAAAAAGCATCCTTTTCGGAGAGGTATTCCGTTTCCTGGCGCGCGCGGCGGGCCCTTTCCCTCTGCTCCTCCATGGCCCGGGTAAATGCTTCCTCATCCACGGTAAGCCCTTCTTCGGCGGCCATTTCCCTGGTTAACTCCAGAGGAAAACCATAGGTATCATAAAGGCGGAAAGCATCTTCCCCGCGGATAATCGTTGAACCGGTAGCCCTGGCTTCCTCGACCAGGCGGTTTAAAATTTCCATGCCCTGGGCCAGGGTCTCGCCAAAGCGTTCCTCTTCACTGCGAATAACCTTCAGCACGTGCTCCTCATTGGCCGGCAACTCGGGGTAGGCATCGGCCATCTGATTAATTACCGCCCTGGAAACCTGGTAAAGAAAAGGCTCTTGCAGTCCCAGCACCCTTCCAAAACGTGCCGCCCGGCGCAACAGGCGTCTGAGTACATAGCCGCGTCCTTCGTTGGAAGGCAGTGCCCCGTCGGAAATAGCAAAAGTTACCGCCCGGCAGTGGTCGGCAATTACCTTCAGGGCCATATCGGTTTTACCATCAACGCCATATTTCACACCGGCCAGGCTGGCAGTAAAATCCATAATTTCCCGTAACAGGTCGGTATCAAAGTTGCTCTGCACTCCCTGCAGGACAGAAGCCACCCGCTCCAGGCCCATCCCGGTATCAATACCCTTGCTGGCCAGCGGCGTGTAATTCCCGGCTTCATCCCGGAAAAACTGGATAAAGACCAGATTCCAGATTTCCAAAAAGCGATCACAATCGCAACCTACGCCGCAGGTGGCGGAACCACAGCCCCGCTCTTCTCCCAGGTCAACGTATATCTCCGAACAGGGACCGCAGGGGCCAACCCCGATTTCCCAGAAGTTGGTATCCTTGCCCATGCGCACTATCCGTTCAGCAGGAACACCTACTTCCCGGTGCCAGATATCAAAGGCCTCATCATCATCAAGATAAATGGAAATCCACAATTTTTCTTCCGGCAGGCCCAGAACCCGGGTGGTGAACTCCCAGGCCCAGGGGATGGCCTTTTCTTTAAAATAATCCCCAAAAGAGAAGTTGCCCAGCATCTCAAAAAAAGTATGATGCCTGGCTGTACGGCCAACCGACTCAATATCCGGTGTGCGCAGGCACTTCTGGCAGGTGGTCACCCTGCGTACCTCCGGCTTTGCCGCACCTGTAAAATATGGCTTAAAGGGAACCATCCCTGCAGCCGTCCACAACAGGCTGGGATCGTTGGCCGGAATTAAAGAAGCACTGGGCAGTATGCGGTGCCCCCTGGCTTCAAAAAATTTGAGAAATTTTTCCCTGATCTCCTTCCCGGTCACTATCCTTTACCTCCCGTTTAAAAAGAAAAACCGCTCTTCGCCGGTACAAGAAAGCCCATCATATTTCGGAGTAATTATACAAAAAGTGCCTGGATAGTGTCAAGGGAGAGGCTTTGAATGGAAGATATAGAGCTAAAAAAGAAAAAGTGAGGTATTACCTCACCTGGCAGCTGCCCGGAAGCAAAACCGGCCGGGCAGCAATCGTCCTTCTACAGCAATTTAACGGATCATATCGGTAACCCTGCTGGTAACTCCCCGGAGTATCCTCTGGGTTCTGGACCCGCGACGGACGCTTCGCGCTATGCGAAAAATGTTCCTTTGCTCCGGTTTTCTCTGTGGGGGGGCCATAAGAATACCAATTACTGCTCCCAGTACACTGCCGGCAATAATACCGCGCCAGAAGCTCATACGCACCAGCTTCACCCCCCTGGTAAAAGATTAAAGCAGGAATTCGTTATGCGGGTCGAAGGCTACCAGACTACCATCCTCAGCCAGTTCGTAAATCTGCACGCCTTCCTTATTAATGCGATACTCCACGCAGCAATCCCAGCAGTAATACTGGTCCTGGCCCACTTTCCCGGTAGCTTTGCCACCACAAACCGGGCAATTCAAATAGCTTCGCCTCCTGTATTATCACTTTACACTTGCATTATGCCCGGCCGGGGCCAAAAAAATACTCCACCTCAACCGCCATTTGTCACAATAAATCCTAGAAGCTGGAATTGCAGTGCAGGGAAAGTTTAATTCTTTTTACCTTTTGTGGTTATAACGCCTCCACCGACCACATAATCGTTCTGGTAATATACCACCGATTGGCCGGGGGTAATGGCTCGCTGGGGATTTGTAAAACGAACCAGCACCCGGCCATCATCCCGGGGAATGATAACCGCCGGCGCCGGGCGGGAATTGTAACGGATCTGGGCGGAAACTTCCATTGGCGCGGTAAGTTTTTCTATCAAAATAAAATTATTATCTTCCGCCACCAGTTCATCTCCCAGAATGGCTTCTTCAGGGCCCAGAATGACAGCGTTACGCTCGGGATCGATATCCACCACGTAAAGCCTCTGGCCGGCAGCAATCCCCAGCCCCCGTCGCTGGCCGATGGTATAAAAAGGAATGCCGCGATGCTGGCCGATAACATTGCCCTGGAGGTCCAGGAACGGCCCGGGCTCAATCCGTGCCTCCGCCCGCTCCTTTAAAAAGTTATGGTAGTCATTATCCGGGATAAAACATATTTCCTGGCTTTCGGCCTTTTCCGCCACCGGCAGCCCCCTCTCTGCTGCCATCCGACGCACCTGTTCCTTGGTGTAATCCCCCAGGGGCATCAGCGTGTGCGCCAGCTGCTCCTGGGTCATATTATACAGCACGTAGGTCTGGTCCTTACGGGTATCGGCCGCCCGTTTCAATAAATAGCGGCCCCGCCCGTCGTCATAAATTATACGGGCATAGTGTCCTGTGGCTATATAATTTGCTCCCAGGGCCCGGGCCTTGTTTAACAAGCTTTCGAATTTAATGTAACGGTTACAGGCAATGCAGGGGTTGGGTGTCCGCCCCCGTAGATATTCGGCACAAAAATAGTTTACTACTTTATCCTCAAAAATTTCGCGGAAATTAAGGACATAATATGGGATACCCAGCCGGTGAGCCACCCGGCGGGCATCCTCAACAGCAGCCAGGGAACAACATCCCACGTGTTCACCGGCCACTTCCGTAACACCGGGATCCCAGATTTGCATGGTCACACCAATTACTTCGTAGCCTCTTTCAACCAAAAGGGCGGCGGTGACCGAACTGTCCACCCCGCCGCTCATGGCCACAACAACCCTTGGCTTCATCCAATCCACCTGTTTATGCTTCTTTTTTCTTTTTACTGAGATAATCCTGGATGGCCGCATGCAGGGCATCGGCAGCCAGGTTGGAACAATGCATCTTCTGGGGAGGCAGCCCGTCCAGGGCCTCGGCCACCTGCTTGTTGCTCACCTGCATGGCCTCTTCTATAGTCTTTCCCTTTACCATTTCGGTTACCATGCTGCTGGTGGCAATGGCCGCCCCGCAACCAAAGGTTTTAAATTTAATATCCTCGATAACATTATCTTTTACTTTAATATAGATTTTCATAATATCCCCGCATACCGGGTTGCCCACCTGACCCACACCATCGGCATCGGGAATTTCCCCCACATTGCGGGGATTGGTGAAATGATCCATCACCTTTTCTGAATACATCGCTCTGGTGCCCCCCCTTAAACATGACATGAATGACTGGCCCGGCAACCATTGCACCGGTCAGAAAGGGCAAATTCCGTCTCCTGATCCAGAGGAGACATAGCCCTGAGCCTTTCCACTATCGGCGGCATTACTTCCAGGAAGTAATCTATATCTTCTTCCGTATTGTCCCTGCCCAGGGTTATCCGGATAGAACCGTGGGCCACTTCATGGGGAATACCCATGGCCAGTAAAACGTGGGACGGCTCGAGGGAACCGGAAGTACAGGCCGAACCGCTGGAAGCGGCTATGCCCTGCAGGTCAAGGCTCAAAAGCATGGATTCACCTTCGATAAACTCAAAGCAGAAACTGGCATGGTTGGGCAGGCGTTTGGTGGGATGGCCCGTTAGACGCACGTGATCTATTTTTTCCGTCACCTCACGAATGAGCCTGTCCCGCAACCTGGTGAGATAAGCTGCTTCCTTTTCCATGTTGGCCATGGCCAGCTCCGCCGCCTTGCCCAGCCCGATAATTCCGGGAGTGTTTTCCGTCCCCGCCCGGCGTAATCGTTCCTGGGCACCGCCATGGAAGAGGGTCTGTCTCCACCGGGCACCCTTGCGAATGTAGAGGGCGCCAATTCCTTTAGGGCCATAAATTTTATGGCCGGAAATGCTCAGCAGGTCCACGTTCAATTCATCAACATTGACGGGAATTTTACCAAAACTCTGCACCGCATCGGTATGGAACAAAATGCCTTTTTCTCTGGCCAGGCGCCCGATTTCAGCAATGGGCATGATGGTACCCACTTCGTTATTGGCATGCATGATGGTAATCAAGATGGTTTTATCGGTAATGGCAGCAGCCACGTCTTCCACACTGACCATACCGTACTGGTCCACCGGCAAGATGGTAACGGTAAACCCCTGTTTACCCAGGGCCTTAACGGTGTTGAGCACGGCATGGTGTTCCACAGCGGAGGTAATAATGTGGTTGCCGCGGTTGCGGTTGGTATAGGCCACCCCGTGAATGGCCATGTTATCCGCTTCCGTACCGCCGCTGGTAAAAACAATTTCTGCGGGACTGGCACCAATAGCCGCGGCCACCTTTTCCCTGGCCTCCTCCACCGCCTTCCTGGCTTTCTGGCCGAAGTAATGCAGGCTGGTGGGATTCCCGAAATTATCTTTTAAAAAGCGGTACATTTCTTCCACCACTTCCGGGTGTACGGGAGTGGTAGCACTGTGATCGAAATAAACTCTGCGGGTCATAAAACTGTTAGCCTCCTCTTTTCTGGTCAAAGTCCCTGTTCTGGTGGTGGATTTTCTCGGCGTCACGGCACATATCGGCCAGGCTTATGGAATCCAGAACTTCGGCAATACTGTCCCGCACCCGGGTCCAGACAATACGGCTGATGCAGTAGTCAGCCTGGTTGCACTCCTTCGGTTCCACTTCTTTAACACAATCCACGGGCGCAATTGGTCCCTCCAGGGCCCGGATTATCTCCCCCACAGTAATCTTCCCCGGCTCCCTGGCCAGGATATACCCCCCCTGAGCCCCTCTGACGCTTTTGACCAGACCGGCCTTGCGCAGCCTGGCGATCAGCTGTTCCAGATAGTGCTCGGAAAGGTTCTGCCTTACGGCCACACTTTTTAAAGGGATGGGCTCTGTACCATAATGTTGAGCCAGGTCGAACATGGCTTTGAGACCGTAATGGCCCCTGGTGGACAGGCGCAAGCCCTCACCTCCCCCGGGTTATGAATCCATGTTCAATTCATACTAAAATACTCGGATTTCCTGGGATGATTGTAGCACACTCCATCGGGTAGTGTCAACAAAAACCGAGCAGCTCACTATGAATTATTCCTTTTCCTCCCCTTCCCCGGAAGGCTCGTAAAATACCCTGCCTGCCAGTTCCGGGGGAAGGTATTGCTGGGGCACGTAGTGACCGGGATAATCATGGGGGTACTTGTAGCCCTTCCCGTGGCCCAGGGCAGCAGCGCCGGGATAACTGGCATCCCGCAGGTGAACGGGCACCGGGTGGGATCTCTCCCTTTCCACCACGGCCATGGCCCGGTCAATGGCCCGGATCACCGAATTGCTCTTGGGCGCCCTGGCGATATACAGGGCGGCCTCGGCCATAATAATGCGGGCCTCCGGCAGTCCCACCCGTTCCACGGCCTGGGCCGCGGCGGTGGCCACCAGGAGGGCCCGGGGATCGGCCAGACCCACATCCTCGGCGGCATGGATCATCATCCGCCGGCAGATAAAGGCGGGATCCTCCCCGGCATAAATAAGGCGGGCCAGCCAGTAGACGGTGGCCTGGGGATCGGAACCCCGCATGCTCTTGATGAAGGCGGAAACCACATCGTAATGCTCATCTTCCCGGTCGTATTTGAGCACCTGGCGCCCCGAAGCCTGTTCGGCCACCGCCAGGTCAATGCGCCGCACCCCTTCTTCACCGGGGGGAGTGGTCAGCACCGCCATTTCCAAAAAGTTCAGGGCCGCCCGGGCATCGCCGCCAGCCGCCCGGACGAAATGGCGCATGGCCTCCGGCTCAATTTCCACCCGGTACTCCCCCAGACCTCTTTCCTTATCGGCCAGCGCACGCCGCAATATACGGTAAATAGCTTCATCGGAAAGGGGCTCCAGGCGGTAGAGCTGTGAGCGGCTCAACAGGGGGCGGTTGACGGTAAACATGGGGTTTTCCGTGGTGGACCCGATCAGGGTAATCAGGCCGTTTTCCACCGAGGGGAGGAGGGCGTCCTGCTGGGCCTTGTTGAAGCGGTGAATTTCATCTATGAAGAGAATTGTCTTTTGACCGTAATAAGCCCGCCGGTCCCTTGCCTCCTGGACCACCCGGCGGATATCGTTTACCCCGGCCATGACCGCGTTGAGACTGGCAAAATGCGCCCTGGTCATGCGGGCGATGATCCGGGCCAGGGTGGTTTTGCCCGTCCCCGGCGGGCCCCAGAGGATGATGGAACGCAACTGGTCGGCTTCGATGGCCCGGCGCAGAGGCGTGCCCCTGCCCACCACGGCAGCCTGCTCTTCAAATTCATCCAGGGTGGTGGGACGCATCCGCTCGGCCAGGGGTGCTTCCCGCTCCAGCGTGTGCTCCAGGGACCGGGTGAAGAGGTTATCCATCGAAAACTCACCTCTGACCTTGATATACCGAAAAAAACCTCAAGCGGGATTTGGCGTAAAAATTTATTTATACTCCCCATTATAGCAATTTTCATTTTAATCAGTGGCTATAGAAACAGCAATAATTCACTGAACCAGACAAGATGTGCCCTGGTTTTAGTCGTCGCTCCCGGTCGTATCGCTGGCCGGGCCAAAGGGCCCCGCCCCGGCTCCGGTCTTCGGCGGGTACCGGCCACATTCACACCTCCGCGGACATCCTGTCCGCGGACCCGCCTCATCCCGTCGCCCGGGCCTGACCCGGCAGCGCTCACTCCAGGTCGCTCCCCCTCATAAAACCAGGGCACGTAAGAAGTTTGTAAACAGCCTGAGGCGCCGGCTTCCAGGCCGGCGCCAACCAGTCAGTTGAACGGCCGTGTTTAGCTGGCCTTCTTGATCAGGGTTAAAAAGTCCCCGCCCAGTTTGGTCACACTGCAGATCTTGCTCTTCCCTTCGGTGGAGACGTCAACCAGGCCCAGGGCGTAGAGCTGCATGACCACGTGGTCCAGAACGGCCCTTTTTACCTTTGCCGTAAGGGAAAGCTCCTCCTTATTCATGCTGCCCTGCTCCATCAGGGCAAGGAGGACCCTTTCCGCTTCACTGGGCAGACGCTCACTAACTTTCTGGAAATACTCCACCAGGCTGATTCCCGTCACAACTTTCACCTCCCTTTGAAATTCCCCGACCTTGCTAATAGTATGGTCATTTCTCTAACGAGATAATACAATTTAATTAAAAAATTTCTCAAAGAAAATTTAAACTTTTATTACCACAGGCTTCCAGAAAAACAGTAAGGCACGTTCGTTATCGAACGTGCCCTCATTTTCACTGTCGAATTGCTTTATAAGTGCTTTTCCAGAATAGCTTTGATTTCCCTTTTGGTTTTAAAACCAATGGAACGCTCTATTTCCTGGCCATTCTTAAAGATGATCAGCGTGGGGATACTGATAACCTTATAATCTGCCGGCGTTTTCTGGTTTTCATCAACGTTCAGCTTGGCCACCTGCACCCTGCCTGCAAATTCCGCAGCTATTTCTTCCACCACCGGGGCAATCATCTTACAAGGACCGCACCATTCAGCCCAGAAATCCACCAGCACCGGAACCTGGGCAGTAGTGACGAACTCCTTGAAATTAGCATCTGTTAACGTCTGGATATTTTCGCCGACCACACCTTTCTCCCCTTTCCCAATAAACTGTAATCCCCCTCACTCTCCCTCAGGGTTAATTAACTACCTTCTAAATTATAATACCCGTCAAAAGCACCTGTCAATTCATTAACCTGTATACCCGTTTACAGCCCGGTAAGGCTGCGCACCACCACTCCGGCCAGGATAAAGCCGGCCACCGGCGGTACAAAGGAGATGCTCCCCGGTACCCCGGGGCTTTCATCAGAGGGCCCGCACCGCCTGGGGGGCTCGGTGGAAAAAACCACGGTTACCCCGGTGGTAATGCCCAGCTGGCGAAGGCGGCGACGGACAGTGCGGGCCAGGGGACAAACGGCGGTTTGGGAAATATCCGCTACTTTAAAGGCGGCGGGATCAAGCTTGTTGCCCGCTCCCATGCTGGATACGACGGGAATGTTCCGGCGGACGCAGCTGGCAATGAGATCAACCTTGGCCGGAACATCATCGATGGCATCAATTACATAATCGGGAACCGGATGAAAAAAAGATTCCGCCACCCCGGGCAAATAACGCTCCACCCTCGCCTCAACCCGGATATCCGGGTTGATAAGTTTAACCCGCTCCGCCATCAACAAAGCCTTGTACTGTCCCACAGTGGAGGTCAGGGCATGAAGCTGGCGGTTTATATTGCTGGGGCAAACCCGGTCAAAATCCACCAGCACCAGATTACCCACTCCCGCCCGGACCAGGGCTTCGGCAGCATATGACCCCACGCCGCCCAGCCCGAAAACGACTACCCGGCTCCCGGCCAGTATGGCAAGACCTTCTTCTCCAATCAGTAACTCCGTGCGTGAAAAAAGCCCTTCCACCGCATACCTCCTGAACATGAGAAAAGGTTTCCGGCTTGCGGAGCCGGAAACCTTAAAGGAAACTTTACAGGGACCCCACTTATGCCGTGAACCCTCAAGTTTCTTGAACCCGGTCTCACAAGGTGGGTGCCCTCCTGGCTGCTTTTTGTGTCCTCCTGACGAGGCATACAAGCCACAGCCAGAGCCCGGGCTCCCTTTGTATAGGTGTTGGCTCAAAACTTCAAGGAGTTCACGCACACAGCAGGGTAATTGCCTTTGCAGCTATTATGTTAACACAAACCGCAGCCTTTGGCAAGGGTATCACGCCATCTACCTTACCACTTTTATTACTTTTACTTCTGTTTTGCCCTGACCGGCGGCAGGTGAAGACGAATATGCAGTTCCCTTAATTGCTCCGGGGAAACCTCCCCGGGTGCCTGGGTCATCAGATCTGTGGCGCTCTGGGTTTTGGGAAAGGCAATCACATCCCGGATGGTCTTCTTTCCGGCCATAAGCATAACCAGCCGGTCGAAACCAAAGGCGATGCCGCCGTGGGGAGGCGTACCGTATTCAAAAGCTTCCAGCATAAACCCGAACTTTTCCCGGGCTTCTTCGGGGCTCAGTCCTATGGCGGCAAACATCATTTCCTGCACGTCCCGGCGGTGAATACGGATACTGCCCCCACCTACCTCCGTGCCATTGAGAACCAGGTCGTACGCCCGGGCGCGTACCCGTGCCGGCTCCGTTTTCAGGAGGGGTATATCTTCCTCCCGGGGGGAAGTGAAGGGGTGGTGAACGGCAACGAAACGTTTTTCCTCCTCATCATATTCCAGGAGGGGAAAGTCAACCACCCAGAGGAAGTTAAAAGTATCCCCGGGAATCAGGTCCAGGCGCCGGGCCAGGTGCAGGCGTAAAGCCCCCAGGGATGCGGCCACCACCGCCGGCTGGTCCGCCACAAAAAGCAGCAGATCTCCGGGTTCAGCTTCCAGGCGCTTCAGGATGGCCTCGATTTCCTCACCGGTAAAAAACTTGGCAATGGGTGATTTAACCCCTTCCGGGGTAACAAAAAGGTACGCCAGTCCCCGGGCGCGGTAATTGGCCACATAGGCGGTTAGATCATCGATATCCTTACGGCTGAAATTGGCGCACCCCCTGGCGTTGATCCCTTTGACCTGTCCCCCGGCTTCCACCGCCGAAGCGAAAACCCTGAAGCCACACCCGGCTGCAATATCGGTAATGTCCTTTAATTCCATACCAAAGCGCGTATCGGGTTTGTCGGTGCCAAAACGGTCCATTGCTTCCTGATAGGAAAGGCGCGGAAACGGCCGGGGCACATGTACGCCGATGGTCTCCTGGAACAGATAGGCTATCATCTCTTCCATCAGTTCCAGGACATCATCCACATCCACAAAGGACATCTCAATATCGATCTGGGTAAATTCGGGCTGGCGGTCAGCCCGCAAATCTTCATCCCGGAAACAGCGGGTAATTTGAAAATAGCGCTCCATACCGGATACCATCAATATCTGCTTGAAAAGCTGGGGGGACTGGGGAAGGGCGTAAAAACGCCCCGGGTTCAAACGGCTGGGTACCAGGAAATCCCGGGCACCTTCAGGGGTACTCCGGGTTAACATGGGAGTTTCTATTTCCAGAAAACCATGCCTGTCCAGAAAATCCCGCACCGCCTTGGCCGCCCGGTGTCTTAAAATGAGGGCCTGCTGCATTTCCGGTCGCCTCAGATCCAGGTAACGGTAGCGGAGACGCACATTTTCGTCCACATCCACCCCATCTTCGATGTAAAAAGGTGGGGTTTTAGCTGAATTCAAGATACGCATGTCGCGGGCCACCACTTCAACTTCACCGGTGGCCAGATTGGGGTTTTCCGTACCTTCAGGACGTACCTCCACCTGTCCGACCACAGCCAGGACGTACTCACTGCGTACGGCCCCGGCTTTTATAAAAGCCTGGCCGGCGCGGTCCGGGCTGAAGACCACCTGTACCAGGCCGGAACGGTCCCGCAGGTCAATAAAGATCAAGCCCCCGTGATCCCGGCGTCGCTGCACCCAGCCCATCAAAACCACTGTCTGGCCGGCATGCTCACGGCGCAGCAGGCCGCAGTGATGGGTACGTTTCCAACCTTGCATTGTCTCGATCATGCCGTCATACTCCCCTTTGCCTGTACTGTAGATTTCTGCCGGTCCAGCCCGTAGCACCCACGGATTCATCCTTCTTCTACCTGAATCCGGCTTCCCGGCGCAGATTCAAACCCTTTCAACTCCCGTACTTACCTTCACCAGAAACGTGCTTTAGACCATGCTGCCTGACTTCCCCCGCCAGGCGGTCCAGGGGGATCTCCCTCTGACTGCCCGCAGACATATCCCGCAGGGTAACCACCCCGCGTTCAAGCTCGTCGCTGCCCAGAATGACCACCAGGCCAACCCCGAGCTTGCCGGCATATTTCATCTGGGACTTTAAGCTGCGCCCCAGGTAATCCATATCCACCGCCAGCCCCTCCTGCCGTAACCTCTGAACCAGAACCAGGGCCCGGTCCCGGGCCGCTTCGTCGGCTGTAGCCAGGAATACATCCAGTTTTGGGGGCCGGGGGATTACAATACCCTGCTGTTCCATGGTGAGAAGAACGCGCTCCAGGCCGAGGGCAAAGCCAATTCCCGGAATATCGGGGCCGCCGCACTCCTTGACCAGGCCGTTATAACGCCCTCCCCCGCCAATGGAGTTCTGAGCTCCAATACCCTGGACCGTTATCTCGAAAGCTGTATTCGTATAATAGTCCAGCCCGCGCACCAGGCTGCGGTCCACCGTGAAGGCAACCCCCAGCTTTTCCAGCTGCTTTAACACGGCCTGAAAATGGGCCTCGCAATCGGGGCAGAGGTAATCCAGGGAAGTGGGAGCATCCTTCCCCGCCTCACGACACCGCTCCTCCTTACAATCCAGAATGCGCAGGGGATTGCGTTCCAGCCGACCCCGGCAGTGGGAACACAGCCTGTCCACCCGGGCCCGGAAAAAGTCCTGCAGTTTCTCCCGTAATACCGGCCGGCAACGGGGGCAACCCACACTGTTAATGAGCAGGTTCAGGTTTTTTAAACCCAGCCGGCCGTAAAAGTCCATGGCCATGGCTATTACTTCCGCATCCAGCGCTGGATCATGGGAGCCCAGGACTTCTACCCCAAACTGGTTAAATTGCCGGTAACGCCCCGCCTGGGGCCGGTCATAACGAAACATGGGACCGGTATAATAAAGTTTCACCGGCTGGGGACCGGCATACAGCTTGTTTTCCAGGTAGGCCCGAACTACCGCGGCGGTACCTTCCGGTCTCAAAGTGATGCTGCGCCCGCCACGGTCCAGGAAAGTGTACATTTCCTTTTGAACAATGTCGGTAGTTTCACCCACACCCCGTTCAAAAAGCTCCGTATGTTCAAAAATCGGCGTCCGGATCTCAGAATACCCGTACTCCCGGCAAAGACGGTGGATCACCTGCTCCAGGTACTGCCACTTTTCAACCTCGCCGGGTAGTATATCACTGGTTCCCCGGGGCCGGGTGGTTAACATGGGCTTTCCCTCCCATCAAGTTTTACCTTAAATCCAAAAACAGAATAAACTCCCGCCCTTGCCCGGACGGGAGTGCATCTTCCCGTAACTCCTGACCTTCATTGTATGCAAAAGGAAAAGTTTTGTCAACTTTTTTCAAGGCGGTCCACCAGTTCGTCCATAGCCCGGGTAAATTGATCCACCAGATCGCGGGATAAAAACCCCGCTTCACCCCGCATTTGCCGCAATTCCGGATGCTCGGGCAGAACCCCCGCCAGGGGTAGCCCCAAATCAAGTGCTGCTTCCCCGGGGGGTTCATCCACCACGGAAGGCATGCGGTTGTACAGCAACTGAAAATGTTCCGTTTTCACCCCATTTTCCCGCAGGCGTTCCAGAACCCCGGCTACATGCTGAAGATGATAGTGGTACCCGTCTTCCACCAGAAGAACCACGTCCGCCATGGATAGGATACGCAGAATATATTCCCGGACACCGGAGCGGGTGTCGAAGATAATTACCTCATGGGGCAGTTTCCTCAAATGGGTGACCACCACTTCCACCATTGCCGCTGCCTGTCCGGGGAAATCCACGGGGCTGGTGGCCAGAACGTCCAGCCCGGTATAGTGGTGCTGAACATAAGAGGCTACCTCCTCCGGGGAAAATCGCAGTCTGAAATAGGGCTGGCCCTCTTTTAACCGCTTATTTATTTGCTGGAGCCACTGCCCCAGGTTGGGCTCGGGCGACAAACCCAGTGCGCGGCTGAGCCGCCCTTCCCCCAGCACCATATCCACCAGCAGAGTTTTTTTCCCCCGCAGGCAAAAAGCGCCGGCCAGTTCCCGGGCCACCACAGTCTTGCCGCTACCTTCCCTGGCGCCGTATACGGCAATCATTTTCTGAGCCAAAAACCGCACCCCCGAAAAATATTTTGGAAGTGCTTATTCTCCGGCAATACCCCGGATTCCTGTCTACCCCCTGTTTAAACCCAGAACCCACTCTCTTAATACACGGCGGTCCACCCGGCCGTCCCTGGTCAGGGGAATGGCTTCCCTGACTTCAAATTCCCGGGGAGCGGCATGGGCCGCCAGGCCAGTCCTGACAAATTCCCTTAATTCCCCGGCCAGCTCATCCGACCAGGTATAACCGGGATTGAGAACAATGTAGGCTTTAACAATTTCTCCCCGCAATTTATCGGGTTTTCCGGCCACCCCGGCCCGGGCTACCGCCGGGTGCTCCTCCAGTTTTCTTTCCACCTCCGCGGGACCCACCCGTTCACCGGAGGTATTTATGACACCATCCAGGCGCCCCTGGAAGTAAAAGTAACCCTCCTCGTCCCGGTAAGCGGCATCCCCCGAAATAAACCAGGGCCGGTGGCGGAAATATTCTTCATAACGCGCCGGGTCATTCCATACCGCCCGGAACTGGGCCGGCCAGCCGGCACGAATGGCCAGGTTGCCGATCCTGCCCGGGGGCAGCTCCCGGCCCTCATCATCCACTACGGCCGCCTCTATTCCCGGAAATGGAAGGCCAATGGAGCCAACCTTAACCGGCATGCAGCGGTAATTGCAGATCATATTCATCCCCGTCTCGCTCATCCACCAGGTATCATAGATGGGAAGCCCCAGCTTTTCCAGGCTCCATTCCATAACCTCTTGCGTGAGGGGCTCGCCCACGCTCAGGATATGGCGCAGGCGGCTTAAATCATACCTGGACAAAAGTTCGTCGCCGGCAGACATGATCATGCGGAAGGCCGTGGGAGCGCTGTACCAGACCGACACCCTGTACCTGGCCAGGGTGGCACACCAGTCCTCGGCATTAAACCGGCCTCCCCTTACCACCACCGGAACCCGGAGCAGCCAGGGAGCCAGAAAACCGTAAGCAATGCCGGTAATCCAACCCGGGTCCGCAGTACACCAGTAAATATCGTCCGGACGCAGGTCGTGTACCCAGCGGGCGGTAATTAATAGACCGACCATAATGTTGTGCACATGGACCAATCCCCGTGCCCGTCCATCGGCTCCGGAAGCATAAAGGATAAACAAAGGGTGTTCCCGGCCCACCCATTCCATGGGGGGAGTTCCTTCAACCCGCAACATCTCCGCATGCCAGTCCACCGTACCGGCCGGTATATCTTCTCCCACCACAAAAACATGCTTCAAAGCCGGCAACTGTGCCAGGGGCAGGCGAGGATAAAGCTCGGGTGTGGTTACCACAGCCACCGCCTGGCAATCTCCCAGGCGATCTTTCAGGGCTTCGGCCATGAAAGCTTCAAAAAGGGGAACCACCACTACACCCAGCCGGGCAGCCCCCAGAAAGCTGATATAGAGTTCCGGGCTGCGGGGCATAAATATTCCCAACCGGTCACCCTTCTGCAGGCCGTACTTTTTCAGGACCGCAGCAAAACGGGAAGATTCATGCTGTAACCGGCTGAAAGTATATTCCTCCCGTCTTGCACCCGCTTCAAAATAAAGGGCCACCTCCTGGCCATATCCATCTTCCACATGGCGGTCCACAGCTTCATAAACGATATTTACTCTCCCGGTAGTGGACCAGCTGAACTCCTTTTCAACACTCTGAAAACTAAACTCTTCCCTGGCCCGGATATAATCCTTCAGGTTGTGTTCTCCCGGCAGGGCAGGAATAACCAGCATAACAACCTCCCCCTTTCCATGTACATACTCCCCAAGAGGGATCTTCTTTGTTTGTTGCGATTCTTCCTGCTTGCCACAAAATACAAAATTGTTACTTATGTGACATAGTTCTCATTTTCACGACATTGGCAGGATTGAATGAACCAGAAAGAGAAAAGATTAACAGATGAGGAAGAAAGGAGGGTAAGAAATTTTGGATAGTGTCCAAACGGGAATTGAAAAGCTGGCCATTATGGGTCAGCTGGCGGCACAGGTGGTACACGAGATAAAAAACTCGCTGACCACCATAAGAGGATTTCTTCAGCTTTTAAAAGAGAAGCAGTATGATTCCAGCCGGCAGGAATACCTTGATCTAATGCTGGAAGCCATAGACCACGCCAATAACATTATTACCAATTACCTGCACCTGGCCCAGCCCGGTAACAACTCCTGCCGGAAAATCTATGCTCCCCAAAAACTGCTCACGGAAGTTTCCATGCTTATGGAAAGTGAAGCTGCCCTTAAAAATATTTCTCTAAAAATGGTTATCCCCAAAAACCTGCCTCCACTTTTGATAGACCCCAAACAAATTAAAGAGGTACTGATCAATATTATCAAAAACTCGCTGGAAGCCATGCCCGACGGTGGCGAGATAACCATCAGGGCTTGTTGTGATAACCGGAAACTTTATATTGCCATTTCCGACACGGGAACCGGTATAGAGGAACCTGTTCTTGAAAACATCTTCGAACCCTTTTATACCACCAAAGCATCCGGTACAGGCCTGGGACTGTTCATTGCCAGGCAGATAATACATAATCATAAGGGTGAAATTACGGTAAAAAGCATACCCGGCAGGGGTACCACCATGTTTATCACCCTCCCTGTATTATCCCGGGAGGAAAAACCCGGTTATATGGATATCCAGCATCAAACCCACTCCCTTTTTACCTGAGGATAAGAAAAAAAAGCCGGAATTCCGGCCGCTAACATTACCATCTATCGTTCAGGAAAGGGTTATACCTGGCTTCGTCACCAATGGTGGAAGATGGACCGTGACCGGGCAGTACCCTGGTTTCCGGCGGGTAGACCAGAAGCTTCTCTTTAATCGACTGGATCAGTTGCTGGTGATTGCCCCCGGGAAAATCGGAACGGCCCACCGACCCCGCAAAAAGGGTATCTCCGGTAATCAAGCTATCTCCAGCCTCCAGGCAAATACCGCCGGGAGTGTGGCCCGGAGTGTGAATAACCCGCAGGGTCAGCTTGCCTATACTGATCGTATCCCCATCCTCCAGAAGACGGTCCGCAGGAGGGTAGGTAACGGAAAGGCCCATGTAAAGGGAGAGGTTGCTGCCGGAGCTGGTGAGCATGTGAGCATCATCCCGGTGGATGAGCACCCGGGCGCCCGTAGCTTCCCTGACCTGTCCCAGAGCGCCAATATGGTCAATATGGCCGTGAGTTAAAATTATGTAGCGGCATTTCAGCTCCAGTTGCTCCAGACGGCGTAAAATACGCCCCCCCTCGGCCCCGGGATCCACCACGGCAGCCTCCTTTGTTTCCGGACAGCCGATAATGTAGCAGTTGGCTTCCATTGACCCGACGGGAAAACCCTCCAGAATCAAAGGACATACCTCCTTAATCTTTTTAAGAATACATTTTACTTTAAAACTCCTTTTTGCTATCCAGGAGCAGGGTCACCGGCCCGTCGTTAATAATTTCCACCTGCATGCTGGCACCAAAAACACCGGTGAACACTACCAGACCTTCGTTCCTCAGCAGGCTGACAAAAAATTCGTACAGCTCCCGGGCCTGCTCCGGCCTGGCTGCCCGGTCAAAGCCGGGCCGCCTGCCCTGCCGGCAGTCACCGTAAAGGGTAAACTGGGACACGACAAGCATTTCTCCCCCTGCCTCCAGGACCGAACGATTCATTTTGCCCTGGCTGTCTTCAAAAATGCGCAGCCGGGCCACCTTTTGCGCCAGGTAACGGGCATCATCCACCCCATCATCCCGCCCGACCCCCAGCAGTACCACCAGCCCGGGCCCTATAGCCGCCACCCGTTCTCCATTTACCGTAACTGACCCCCTGGTTACCCGTTGTACCACTGCCCGCATGTTTCCTTCCCTCTTTCACCATTTCCCACCTTTGATAAATTCATGCTTGCGGTAATATCCTGGATACAGTTTACATCAGGCAGGTTGGGGATTCAATAAGCCAGGACCTTTAATTTTCATAACCTTCCGGGTGCAACCGGTACCATTCCCAGGCTGTGCCGATGATGGTTTCCAGGTCCCCGTAACGCGGGCGCCACCCCAGCTCTTTCCTTATCCGCCGCGAAGAAGCCACCAGCACGGCCGGATCACCCGGACGCCGGTCACCCTCCTTTACCGGGATATTGCGGCCGGTTACCCGACAAGCAACCTCTATTACTTCCCGAACCGAGTAACCCCGCTCATTTCCCAAATTATACACGGCGGAAGGGAGGCCGCCTTCCAGGGCCTGCAGGGCCAGCACATGGGCTGCCGCCAGGTCGGTAACATGAATATAGTCCCGCACGCAGGTCCCGTCAGGCGTGGGATAATCGGTCCCGAAAACGGTCACCCCGGGATATATCCCCAGGGCTGCCTTCAGCACCAGGGGAATGAGGTGGGTCTCCGGCCGGTGATCTTCTCCCAGTTCGCCATCGGGATCAGCTCCGGTTGCATTAAAATAGCGCAGGCAGATATATTTTATGCCATAAGCTTTATCGTACCAGCGCAGCGCTTCTTCAAATGCCAGCTTGGTGGCCCCGTAGGGATTGGTGGGCCGCAGGGCATGGTTCTCTTCAATGGGCACCTGTTCCGGCTCGCCGTACACGGCCGCAGTGGAGGAGAAAATGAAATAAGGCACTCCCGCTTCCCGCACCGCCTCCAGTAAAGCAAGACCCTTGATTACGTTGTTCTGATAGTAGAGGGACGGGTTGGCTACCGATTCGCCCACCAGGCTCAAAGCGGCAAAATGCATAACAGCCCGAATGTCACGATTTTTCAGCAGTTCCACCACCAGTTCCCGGTCGGCAATGTCCCCCTGGATGAAATCCGCCCCGCGGAGAAGCTGCATAGCACTCCGGTGTCCCCGGAAAAGGTTGTCCAGCACTGTTACTTTATAACCCGCCCGGAGCAGTTCCTTGACTGTATGACTGCCGATATAACCGGCCCCGCCGGTAACCAGAACATGCATAAAAAACCTCCTCAATTAAACAATTCTATGCGCAAGAAAAAAGAAACCCTCTTTTCCCCCTTTAACCGGGGGTTAAAGGGTGCTTTAAAGCCGGAAGGCATTTCGAAAAGCGGCAAAGTTATCAACTTGTACGCCTGACTTCGTAAATGTCCCTGACCCTGTTAATGCGGCTGATGATTAAGTCAAGTTGCTCCTTGCTTCTCAATTCCAGAAGCAGCTCAATAACCGCCTGCCGGTTTTTCAGCCCCCGGGCATTTACCCAGTTGGCGCTGATCTTCAGTTCGCTTAAAATGGCCATAACATCACTCAAAAGCCCTGCGCGGTCCATTCCGGATACTTCCAGTTTAACCAGGAAGGGTGACTGGAAATTACCATCCCACGATACTTCCACCAGGCGGTTGCTTTCCCCCCGCTGGAATAAAGCCACGTTGCGGCAGTCCACCCGGTGGATGGATACCCCCCTGCCCCGGGTAATATAGCCAATAATGGGATCCCCGGGTATGGGGTTACAGCAATGAGCCAGGCGGATGAGAAGGTTGCTCATCCCTTTAACCTTGATTCCGGGAGCGGATTCCGCATTCTGGGAGGGAGTTTTCACCCTGCCGGGCTGGACGTCTTCAGACGGAGCTTTAGGCGCCCTGGCTTCTTCCCTGATACGGTTGATTACTGCCTGGGCGGTAATGGTCCCGTCGCCTATGGCGGCATAAACATCCTCCACCGTGGTCAGGTTGAAACGCCGGCCAAACTGGAGAATCTTCTCCCCTTTTAACAGTTCCACATCCACGCCATGCTTGCGGGCCTCCCGCTCCAGGGCCTCCCGCCCCCTGCTGATGTTTTCCTCCCGCTGTTCTCTCTTGAACCACTGGCGTATGCGGTTTTTGGCCTGGGAAGTCTTTACCAGGTTCAGCCAGTCCCGGCTGGGCCCCACCGCGTTTTTGGACGTGATAATCTCTACTATATCGCCATTCTTCAGCTGGTAGTCAAGGGGCACCAGGCGCCCGTTAACCCTGGCACCTACACAGCGGTGTCCCACCTCGGTGTGTACCCGGTAAGCAAAATCTATGGGCACTGATCCTGCAGGGAGTTCCAGAACATCTCCCTTGGGAGTGAAAACAAACACCGAGTCGGAGAAGAGGTCAATTTTCAGGCTTTCCATAAACTCCCTGGCATCCCGTAACTCACGCTGCCACTCCAGTATTTGCCGCAGCCAGGCCAGTTTCTGATCCAGATCCCGGTCCGTTTTGCCACCTTCCTTGTACCGCCAGTGGGCGGCAATACCGTACTCTGCCGTACGGTGCATCTCCCACGTACGGATCTGGATTTCCAGGGGTTCGCCCTGCGGGCCGATAACAGTGGTATGAAGGGACTGGTACATATTTGACTTGGGCATGGCAATGTAATCTTTAAAACGCCCGGGTATGGGTTTCCACAGGGTATGCACCGTACCCAGGACGGCATAACAGTCGCGGATCGAATCCACAACCACCCGCACGGCCATTACATCGTAAATCTCACTGAGGTCCTTATTTTGCTTGGTCATTTTATTATAAATGCTGTACAGGTGTTTGGGGCGCCCCTGGATATCGGCAAAAATACCTGTTTCTGCCAGCTTGCGCCGTAAAATCTGAATGGCCGCCTGGATATATTCCTCCCTCTTCCGTCTGGTCCGGGATACCCGCTCGGCCAGCTCGTAGTATTTCTCCGGCTCCAGGTAACGAAAAGACAGGTCTTCCAGTTCCCATTTCAGGTGATATATACCCAGGCGGTGGGCCAGGGGTGCGTAAATCTCCAGGGTTTCCCTGGCTATTTCCTTTTGTTTTGTTTCGTTGTGATACTTAAGTGTGCGCAGGTTATGCAGCCTGTCGGCCAGTTTAATCAGGATTACCCTGATATCCTGGGCCATGGCTAAAAACATTTTGCGCAGGCTTTCCGCCTGATGCTCCTCCTTGGACCGGTACTCCAGGCGGTTTAATTTGGTTACCCCGTCTACCAGCAGGGCTACCTCATCTCCAAAGGTAGCTTTGATTTCCTCCAGGGTGACACCGGTATCTTCCACCACATCATGTAGCAACCCGGCCACCAGGGTTTGCAGATCCATCTGCAGGTTGGCCAGGATATTGGCCACCGCTACGGGGTGGGTAATAAAAGGTTCCCCCGAAAAGCGCTTCTGGTTGCGGTGGGCCTCCTCCGCGAAGCGGTAAGCCCTGCTCAACAAAGATACGTCTGCCTCCGGATGATATAAAATTACCCTGTGTACCAGGCCCTGAAGCATAGAGGTCACTTCCCTTGAAGTACAAGCAAAAACTGTTCCTTAATATAATTATACTGCATTAAAGAGCCCGTGTGGATCTACCCGGCATGATTACATGACTGAAAAACGTCAAAAACCCGGATCAAAACCTGGCAATTACCCTTTGAGGTTGACAACCGGTAATAATATCCCGTAACGGGGCTTTTAAAACATACTCCTGCCAGCTCAGGGCCTCTTTTTTAAGCTGGTGCAACCGGCAGTACGTGGGGGATGCACTTAAAGACAGTTTTCGCCCCCCAGCAGGGCACATAATAACCGGCCACCCGCTCTTTTCAGACCGCCACTTTACCAGTCCCAGCTCAAAGAAAACCTTTAAACCCAGGGCTACCGTAAAATCCTGAGCCCAGGGGCAGCCATTGCGGCGCAAAAGACCGGCCAGCCAGCGGGAAAAGTTATCCTCTGAGTCCACCTCCCGCCGGCCACGCGCAAGGGCGTTGCTCCCACTGCTGGTTTGGGACAAAATAGAATACAGCCTGGCCAGGGGATCCCTATCCGGCGCCAGGGCCGCCAGGTAAAAACAGGCCTCCCGCATGTCTTCTTTGCCGAAAAGCAACCAGAGAGACCGGATTTTTTCCACCAGGGCAACAGCCAGCAGGATTTCCCATTCCTCACGGTGGTAGGGCAGGTTATAAATTACCAGGTTTTCGGCACCACTACCGGCCAGGTCCAGGGCCAGAACCGGTGTGGTCAGCAAAACATTGATCTCTCCCCCGGCAAAAAGCTGGCACAGCTTTTCCCGCTGCTGGCTGCTTAGCCAGGGATGGCAGAAAGCCACCCGCCTTCCGGAACGGTAGCAAGCCCGGCGCAAAAACATTGCCAGTTCCACAGCCCGGTGAGCTGAAGATACAACCACCAGCAGACGCTGCCGTACATCGGCCAGCCTGGCCAGCCGGGACGGCCGGGAGGGTTGCTCCCGCAAATCTTTTACCTGAAAAGGTAGCTCTAAAGGGAGCTGCAGGCTGCGCGCCGGCTCCTCCGCGTGACAGGCCACCTGGAGAAAAGGCTGCTGAAAGCCCGGGCTCCCGGGAATTTGTTTTAAGCAAGCAGGTCCTTCCTGCTCACTTACCGCCAGTATCCGCTGGATAAATTCCGGCCAGAAGAAGGAAGGTTTTTTATAAATTGTTTTTAAGGTACCGGTTAATTGATTAATTAAATTATCCTCCCCAGCCTGATCCGGAGCAAGGCCAGGTTTTTGTACCCCCTCCCACCTGCCATTGCGGCGCAAATCCTTAATCTCCAGCTGCACTCGCACATCGCCGTTCCAGCGATCCAGGGAAGGCACAAAGGCCAGTTCTACTGCTTCCCCGGGCGAAAGATTTTCCAGGTGGCCCGCGAGATCAAATCCAATACCGTCCCGGACCACCCCTTTCTCCTGCAGCAGCAGTTTTAAGTGACGCCCGTCCCGCCCGACTTCCCGGCAATTTATCACCGCCGCTCCAGAGCAGGCCAGCAACGGCTCGGGGTTACCGTGGCCGTGAGGACCAAGGCCGTCCAGTTCAGTTACCAGCTCACAGGTCATGTCTTCCAGGGAAACCAGGGCATCTATTTCCAGCCTGGGCTGCAACAGGTCCGGTGAGAGGGCAACGGCGGCATAATCATTGAGGGCCTGGCGCAGGCCATCCACCCGGTCGGCAGGCAGGGTAAAACCGGCTGCTCCTTCATGTCCCCCGAAGGAGAGCAGGTGTTCACGGCAATGGGATAGCGCCCGGTACAGGTGAAAACCGGGAATGCTGCGGCCCGAACCTTTTCCCAGACCTTCATCCAGGGACACCAGCAGCACCGGCCGGTACAGCATATCTACCAGCCTGGAGGCCACAATACCTATGACCCCCGGATGCCACCCGGGAGATGCCAGCACCACCACCGGATCCCGGTCGCGCCCCAGGGCATCCAGCATCCCCAGGGCTTCCGCCAGAACCCGGGACTCCACCTGCTGACGTTCCCTGTTCTCCCGATCAAGCTGTGCGGCCAGCTTTTCTGCCTCTGCGGGATCACGGCTGAGCAGCAGTTCAACAGCCACCCGGGAATTACCCATACGACCGGCAGCATTGAGGCGCGGGGCCAGGGCAAAACCAACCTCTCGCACCCCTATTTTTTCCGCCTTCACCCCGCTGGCCTGCATCAGGGCCTGAAACCCCGGATTACTGGTAGCGGCCAGCTTTGGCAACCCGTACTTTACCAGAAGGCGGTTCTCCCCCAGGAGAGGAACAATATCCGCTACCGTACCTACACAGGCCAGGTCCAGGTAATCATGCCAGGCGGTTTCACCCTCCCCCGCTGCCTCCAAAAGGGCCTGGGCCAGCTTAAGGGCTACGCCAACCCCGGCCAGATCTCTGAACGGATAAAGCGATTCCTTCCGCAGCGGGTTAATTACCGCCGCTGCCGGGGGTATTTCTTCCGGAACCTGATGGTGATCGGTAATGATAATTTCCGGCCCGCCGGCCCCAAGAGCCGCCTCCACTTCTTTTTTAGCGCTGATCCCGCAATCAACGGTAATGAGGAGGTCTACCCCGGACTGCCGTGCCCAGTGCACAGCCTCTTCATGCAAACCATAACCTTCAACCAGGCGATGGGGTATGTAATAATCCACCCGGGCACCCAGCCGCCTTAATACCTGAACCATAAGGGCGGTAGCTGTAACACCGTCAGCATCGTAATCCCCGTAAACCAGAATATTCTTCCGTTTCTCTATAGCCGTAAGAATTAATTCCACTGCCCGGTGCATGTCCGGCAAAAGGTAAGGATTTCCCATCTGGTTGATATTGCCCTGAAGAAAAAACCGGGCATCCTCAGCCGTCAGCACTCCCCGGTTGACCAGCAGGCGGGCCAGTAGAGGTGAAATCCCCAGTTCCCGGGAAATGATGTGCTGCAGAACCGGGTTCCCTTCTTTTAAGTGCCATACCTTTTCTTTTACCATTTTCTGCATAATTTCTACCTCAAGTAGATTATAAATGAATACCTGCGGCACTGGCAACGATAAGATCAAGGGTGCTGCGGTGCCCGCAAAACAGCATAAAAAAAGTACCCGCTGGAAAAGCGGGCACCCCGGATTGTTAACAAACTCCTGGGAGCGACGGGTAAAACCAGGGCACATCCCTGTTTACTTTGTCAGGATTATTTCTGGCGCGGTCCGGTTTCAAGTTCGAAAGGCCAGGCAACAATTCCCCCTTCGAAGAAGCTCACGTTTGTAAAGCCCAGGCTTTCCAGGATGGTCTGGGCCTCCCAGCCCCGCAGGCTCAGCTTGCAGAAGGTAACGATCTCCCGATCTCTGGGTAACTCCCCGGCCCGTTCCCGCAACTTGCCCAGGGGTATGAATACCACATTGGAACCGGGCAGCCGCACTTCGTTAAACTCGGCCGGCGTACGGACATCCAGGAGAATGAGCTCCTCCCCTGCGGATAAACGTTTTTTCAATTCCAGGGGATTGATGGACCTGGCCCGCCCGTCAATCTTGTTACGCAGGCAATTGGCCGCATGGGTAATGGGGTCGAGGGCGGTGGAAAAGGGAGGCGCGTAGGCCAGATCAAAAGCAGCCAGCTGATCCACCGTAGCCCCCATGCTCAACGCCGCCACCATTACATCCAGCCGCTTGTTAACGTCCCCCGGACCCAGGATCTGGGCACCCAGAAGCTTACGGGTGGAAGAATCAGCAACCAGCTTGATGATTATGGGCTTGCTTCCCGGGTAAAAATGGGCCCGGTCGGGAGCAGAGCAGACAAAGGACTCCACATGGTAGCCCAGGCGGCGGGCTTCGCTTTCGGTAAGACCTGTGCGGCCGATATTCATCTCAAAAACTTTAAGTATGGCCGTTCCCAGTACCCCGGGGAAGGATTGCCGGCCACCGGTAACATTATCACCAATAACCCGGCCGTGGCGGTTGGCCACAGAGCCCATGGGAGTATATACCGGCCGGCCCGAGATGAGATGTACATTTTCCACACAGTCCCCGCCGGCATAGATATCCGGATCAGACGTCTGCAGGTACGCATTAACTTTTATGGCTCCCGTCTCCCCGAGCTCAAGCCCGGCTTCTTTAGCCAGTTCCACCCGCGGCTTTACCCCGGCGGCAATAACCACCAGATCTGCGGGGAAGGAACCGGCCGTGGTTACAACCCGTGCAACGGCACCCTGTTCGTTTCCCTCAATGCGTTCCACCCTGTTCCCCAGGAACAACTGCACACCTTTGCCGCGCAGGACCTTTTCCACAAGAATGGAGAGTTCAGGGTCCAAAAGGGATGATAAAACATGGTCCATCATTTCAAAAATGGCGATTTCGGCCTTTGTCCCCAGAGTATCGGCCAGTTCCAGCCCTATTAAGCCGCCGCCAATGATAACTACCCTGCGGGCACCCTGTTCAACAGCCCGACGGATGGCCTGCGCTTCCTCCAGATTCCCCAGCGTGTACACTCCCGCCAGGTCTGCCCCCGGAACGGGCAGCCGAACCGGCCGGCTGCCGGTGGCCAGAACCAGCTTATCGTAGGGAAGAGCGCTGGTTTCCCCGGTTGCCAGATTGGTTACCCGTACGGTTTTATTTTTCCGGTCGATGGCTTCCGCCCTGGTGCCGGTGAGCACTTTGATATCTTTCACGCTGCGGAAGAAAGCCGCGTCCCGGATCACCCCCACCGGTGTGGCCATAAGCTCTTCATGCCTTTCCACCGTACCTCCGATATAAAAAGGCATCCCGCAACCGGCATAGGATAAAAAACTGCCTTCTTCCACAATGGTTATTTCCGCATCGGGGTCACAGCGCCTGGCCCGGGCGGCCGCCTTCGGACCTGCTGCCACGCCGCCAATAATTAATATTTTTTTTCTCCCTTTTTCCATGATCATTCCCCCTTTAACAATCCCGGTTAAACCCGTTATGGATAAACCCAATATATATTGTTATTTCGCGATAATATGATGGATTCCTTTTGGATTTTAAAAAAATGTTAAAAAATACCCCCCATGCTGTTGAACAGGGGGTCCTTGCAGGCTATACCGTGGGAGCAATGGTAAAATCCTTAAATTCTCCCCGGTATGGTTCATCAATGACCTCTACGTTTTCCACCCGGGAGGAAGGTGAGCCTTGCCGGCACCAGCCAAGCATCTGCTCTACCGCCGCCTCATCACCCTCAAAAACCGCTTCCACCCGTCCATCCCTTAAATTGCGCACCCAACCGGTCAGACCGAGTTTTTGGGCCGTGTCCCGGGTATAGACACGGAAGTACACTCCCTGTACCTTACCGCTGATAAAAACGTGCTTGCGTACCAAACCCAGCACACCCCCTCTGAAAACGTTCTTCGTTCAAAGCTTTAACTTCAAACCGCGGGGTGCCCCTGCTTCCTGCCGTAAAAAGGCACAGAAAAGACACGGTTATACGTGCCCGCTCTTCGCGGCCGCCTGGATCAGCCCGGGAAATGGGCTGTATGGGAACGACAGCAGGCACATGAGCTCCTTAACTGGAGCGGTAACAACTGATAAAGCGAGAAATGGAGCGATCATACGTCTTTTCCACTTCCGGCGGGAACAGACAGCCGGGCAGCTCGTTGTGCTTGCGGTGATAAGCAATACACTCACAGCACTTTCCTTTCCGGGAACATGGTTCATAGGTGCAGGTGCATTGATTTTTATTTTTTTGCACATGGCATTCCATTATCCAACACCTCCAATTTCAAATTAACAATTTGCTCCAGCATAATCTTATCCCAGGAATTAACCGCAGGCAATCATTTTCTAACCGGGCCAGTACCTGGCCTCCAGGCTGCGGTATTGCACCGCCTCGGCCAGGTGGGCGGCGTCAATGACGTCGCTCCCGTCAAGATCGGCAATTGTGCGGGCCACTTTGAGCACCCGGTCATGGGAACGGGCGCTCAGGTTCAACCGGCGGAAAACAGATGCCAGCAGAGACCTGGCTTCCCTGGAAAGGGAACAAAAACGGCGGACCTGGGCCGGGGTCATGCGGGCGTTGCAGGAAGTCCCGCCAGGACCAAAGCGCTGGCGCTGTATGTTCCGCGCCCTTTCCACCCGCTTTTTGATTTCCGAAGATGGCTCACCCGGCTCCCGGCCGGCCAGGTCTTCATAATCCACCCGGGGAACTTCCAGGTGAATGTCGATGCGGTCCAGCAGAGGGCCGGAGATGCGCCCCAGGTATCGCTGCACCTGGTAGGGAGTGCAGGTACATTCCCGGGCCGGATCACCAAGAAAACCGCAGGGACAGGGATTGGCGGCGGCAACAAGCATCAGACTGGCGGGATAGGTTACTGCCCCGCTAACTCTGGAGATGGTTACCACTCCATCTTCCAGGGGCTGCCGCAGGGCCTCCAGCACATCCCGGTGAAATTCCGGCAATTCATCCAGGAAAAGGACGCCGTGATGGGCAAGGCTGATCTCCCCGGGACGCGGATGGCGGCCGCCGCCAATCAGGCCTACCGCGGAGGCGCTATGGTGGGGGGAACGAAAGGGTCGCTGCGTTACCAGGGGTTCTCCGGGCTTCAGTAAACCGGCCAGGCTGTATATTTTGGTGATTTCCAGTGCCTCCTCAAAAGTAAGGTCAGGTAAAATGCCGGGCAGTCTCCTGGCCAGCATGGTTTTACCCGAACCGGGAGGGCCGATCATGAGCAAATTATGTCCCCCGGCAGCGGCCACCTCCAGTGCCCGGCGCACCGCAGCCTGTCCGCGCACATCGGCCATGTCGGCTCCATTTCCACCGCGGTTTAACAAAAGCAGCGGGTCCACCTCATAGGGGGAAATTTGTTCTTCCCCGCGCAAAAAACGGGTCAACTGCCCCAGGCTCTCTACAGGATAAACCTCCACTTCCCTGGCCAGAGCGGCTTCGGCGGCATTGTCCCGGGGCACCACCACCGCCCGCAAATCCTGCTCCCGGGCAGCCAGCACATTGGGCAGAACGCCGGCCACTCCCCGCACCTGGCCGTTTAAGGATAATTCCCCCAGAAATACATACCGGTCAACTGCGGATTGTTCCAGCTGCCCGGTGGCTACCAGAATGCCCACGGCAATGGGCAGATCATAGAGAGGTCCTTCCTTGCGCAGATCGGCCGGAGCAAGATTTACCGTTATGCGCCGCGCCGGAAACTCGAAACCGGAATTCTTCATGGCTGCGCGCACCCGGTCCCGGGATTCCCGGCAGGCCATGTCGGGCAACCCCACCAGATCAAAGGAAGGCAGCCCGTTGCTCACATCAACCTCCACCTGCACTACCTGTCCCGTTAAACCATAAAGAGCCGTACTTTTCACAATGGCCAGCATGCAACTTACCTCCAAAGAACCGGCAAGAGAAAACTATGGTCACTTTTTCGCCGGCCCATCCCCACTTCCTGCTTGATGAAGCGCAATTTTAAGGGGCATAATTTGCAAATTCAGAATGCTTTCACTCCGGATACTTAATTTAATTACTGGATAAAGAGAATTGTTCCTTTTCCTGCTGGCTGGCCAAAGTTACGGGGAATATGCTATATTCAAAAAGGACAGGCTTTTCCCAGGGGAGGTAATATTATGCCTGAAGTGCTCGGCAAAATTGAAAAACCTTCCGTCAGCAGTTTCCAGGAGGGTAGAAAGATTTACCTGGTGCCTTTAATTTACACCCCCAGAGAGGTGCCCGGAGATCTTAACGTTAAAATCAACACATACTGGGAGCAGGTTGACCGGCAGTTAGCCGCGCTGGAACAGAAAATGGGGCCGGTTAAGAAAATTTACCACGAATCCCTCGCCGTAAGCGGAGAAACAGGATTGAATATTCTGGAGAAGTTCCACGAAAAGAGCTACAGGATAATTAAAGAGAGGTGCGACCGGGGAGCTTCCCTGGAAGCCACCGAGGACATGGAACTTTTTACCGAAAGCATGGATTGGGGCAACTGCCTGTCCGTAGTTATGAGCCAGAAAACTTTTGATATCATAAGTAAATTTTACCGGGAGGCCAGCGAAAAAAGATTTGCCCATATTTCCCGCCGGATTGACGAGACTCTGGGCGAGAAAGAAGCAGGGTTGCTTTTTATCCGGGAGGACCACGGCGTCCAGTTCCCGGCCAGTATCCATGTATTTTATGTGGCTCCCCCGGCCCTGGACGATATTCACCGCTGGTTCAGGGAAAAAATGAACGCCCGGAACGAGCAGAAGGGAAGCTGATTCTCATAGCTTTAGCTCCCGGTTCGTTGGCCGGCGACAGTATTTCAATTTTAGCTGTGCCAGATAACGGTAAATAGAAGGACGACTAACCTGTCCTGTACTTTACTCTTTTATGAATGCCGTTAGAAGACGGCATTTTTTGTGCGCCCGGCATGGGCGTTAACTTGGTGGTGAAAGTCCACTGCAGGCGAGGCAGCACGAGTCTGCTAGCCAAAGGCAAGGGTGTCCATCGCGAGGTGGAATCCGAAGGAAGCCGGCGGCA
>Ga0247720_100089_pt1 | contig 43875 bp, 39 predicted proteins | sample MSEWel2015_12_15_FD_189078 | JGI IMG/M metagenome (GOLD analysis project Ga0247720, IMG submission 189078) | Subsurface sediment microbial communities from gas well in West Virginia, United States - MSEEL Well Study Marcellus 3H_2015_12_15 | ecosystem: Environmental > Terrestrial > Deep... | reverse complement strand
GTAGTTTCTTAGGTAAATGAAATTTATCAGATTTTATTAAAATATTTTCTATTTTATGAATAATTCTGGACGCAGTTGATTCGTGGATTCCATAACTCATAGCAACATGAAAGAGCGTGCGATATTCACGCCAATAACTTAGCGTCATTAACAGTTGGTCTTCAAGTGAAAGACTCGAAGGTCTACCTCGTTGAGTATTGACTTGGCTTGACTCTAATACTTCAAGCATTTCTAAAAAGGTTGAGGGTTGTATTCCAATCAGTCGTTTAAACTGACTATTTGATAGCATCTTTACTTTTTCATATTTCATGTACTCATGATAGTAGAACATGACTTTTTAATGTGGATAAAAAACAAACAAAACGTTGATCGTTTTTTGATTTTTGCAAGAAGTCTATTAATAAAAACACTCGTGTTTAAATATACTTTATTTAGAATAAGCACTAGAATTTGATAATGCTAAATGAGTTAAAACTATGAACATAATCAAAAATACTTGTCGAAATGCTTTATTCATTTTAGTTACTTCTTCAACACTTTTTAGCATAGGTTGTAGCTCAGCTCCTATCAAATTAAATGATGTAGATACGCCCAACTCCCCAAAAAAAACAAATTTCTCATACCCAACACCCGATCATTTTTTAGGTGAGAAGCTTCAAGACAACGAAGAGAAACTAGCTTATGAAATTTCTCAACATATTGAAGAAACTATTCGCAAACAATACGCGACAAAATTAGCGCTACGAGACGCTCATCCTAAAGCCCATGGTTGTATGAAAGCAGAATTCAAAGTTTTACCAAATTTAGCCGAAAAATTTGCACATGGCATTTTAATACCCAATAAAAATTATGATGCTTGGATCCGTTTTTCAAATGCATCTAGCGATGCTTCAAAAGCAGACTATGAAAAAGATGCTCGTGGCATGGCGATTACAATTTTAGGCGTTACAGGCAATAAAATTCTAGAAAATGAAAAAAATGCCACGACTCAAGATTTTATTATGATTAATCATCCTGTTTTCTTTGCAGATAATGCAAGTCGATATCTTAAATTTGTGGATGCAACCAGCAGTGATAGTATCTTAAAAAAACTAAAACTCCCTTTTACACTTGGTTTTAAAGGTACAAAAAATGCTTTTAGTGCCGCGAACTCAAAAATAACTAATCCAATAAATAGTCGTTATTGGTCGATGGTTCCCTATCAACTTGGATCAGGAGCTGATAGAAAAGCAGTAAAATACTCAGTTAAACCATGCACACAGACTTCCGAGTTTATAACTAAACAAACAAACCCTGATTATTTAAGAACAGCGCTTAGAAGCACCTTACAGGAAAAAAATGTTTGTATGGAATTTATGGTTCAACCAAGAACTTCATCTAACATGTCTGTCGAAGATTCAATGACCGAGTGGAAAGAGTCAATCGCCCCATTTTATACTGTTGCAATCATAAACATTCCTAAACAAGAGTTTGACACCCCAGAACAAAATCAATTCTGTGAGAATCTTTCATTTACACCTTGGCATTCCTTGCCTGAACACAAACCTTTAGGCGCTATCAATCGTATGCGTAAAATCATTTACGAAAATATAAGTACTGTTCGCCATCAGATGAACGTTACCCAAAGAATTGAACCGTGAATAACACCTCAATTCTAGATACATTAATCTAATGTAAAATAATAACTTAAGAATATAGTGAATATGCTTTTCTAGAAATAAAGATTTCTCTAAAACAAATAAATCTAAAATATGCTAGGCTGGTGAGTTTTTTAAACGAAACAGACTGCTATGAAAACCAACAAACATTATGAGGCAGGAAAGTTTCAGTGGGCTTTTTTACTGCCCAAATACTGGGGTATTTGGATTGCAATATCCCTACTTATGATCGGTGCAATTTTACCTTGGTCTATTCAGCACAGAGTTGCAAATTGTTTAGCAAAATTTGCATGGAAATATCTTCATTCAAGAAGAAAAACTACACTTAAAAACTTAATGATATGTTTTCCCGAAAAAGATGCTGAATCATTATACAAAGATGGTCAAGAGGTCTTTTTCAATACCATGCTTGGAGTATTTGAAGCATTAAATGCATGGTATTGCCCTAAATGGTATGAAAATAGAATTCATATCCATGGTATCGAACACATTAACTCAGCAAAAGGACATGGAATATTACTATTAGGAAGTCATACCACGCTACTGGATGCTGGAGGATTTATCAGTAGTCGCTTCTTTGATCTAGATGTAGTTTATCGCCCTCAAAACAATCCTCTACTTGATATGATGATTACAAGATGCAGAGCATCTAGCTATAAACATCAAATCTCAAAAGATGATATGAAAGGGTTAATTAACAGTCTAAAAGCTGGACGAGCTATCTGGTATAGTCCCGATCAAGATTTTGGACTGAAACAAGGTGTGATGGCCCCCTTTTTCGGTGTACAGGCAGCAACATTAACCGCACATAGGCGTCTAATTAAAATTGCAAATGCTGTAGCGATTCCTTTATTTTTCTATCGAACTGGTGATATTAAAAATCCTCAGTATCATATTTTATTAGAGAAGCAGCTTGAGAATTTTCCCACAAATGATGAAATTAATGATGCGACTCGTGTAAATTTAATATTAGAAAATCAAATTCGTACTCAACCAACACAATATATGTGGTTCCATCGCCGCTTTAAAACACGATTAGTAGGTCAAGATAAGATCTATTAATTATAGATAAAATCATGTTAAAACCTCAATAAAGGTTAAAAATACTTCAGATAGCATTATTTATTGAAGATTTATTTGACCTTATCAATTATACCGCGTATAACGTCAACTCACTGGTGCGGGGTGGAGCAGTCTGGTAGCTCGTCGGGCTCATAACCCGAAGGTCGTTGGTTCAAATCCAACCCCCGCATCCAATTATTTAAGTTTTTTTAGAAAAATATTCTGTATTAATCTTATGTAATTCATAACATTAATATTGGTTCATTTTTTAATCTAAAAATAAAGATTGCTAATTCACATATAAAGCGTATAGTGAATATACACGATAAGAAAATATATTTTTGTCTCATTAAAATTCTCATTTTGCATGAATACTTCCCGCTTATTTGATATTTTAGTTTCAAGTTTATTATTTTAAAATCAGTCTTTTATAAATTTATTCTCATCAAGAGAAAGGATATTATTATTATGTCAAATGGTATGAATGGTACAGTTAAATGGTTTAACGAAACTAAAGGTTTTGGTTTTATTCAGTCAGATAATGGTCAAGATGTTTTCGCTCACTACAGCGAAATTGCAAACAACGGATTTAAAACACTTTTTGAAGGTCAACGCGTTAAATTTGACGTAATGCAAGGTAAAAAAGGTTTACAAGCAAGTAATATTTCTGTTCTTGCATTGAACTCTTAACTCCATTTGCTAATTTAGTTAATTCCAGTCAAAAATATCAAAACTTATAGCTGAAAATACCATAAACTTTTCATCTTACGGTCTTAGAATATTACTAAATTTGCTCAGTAAGCCTACTTATAGAAGTGGGCTTATTTCTTATTAGATAAACCATTAAATAGAATATAAAATTAAAATCTCTCGAATAAAATTTTCATAGAATTTAAATATTGCATTTACATTACAAAGCTTAATTTTTATGTTAGGATAAGATCGAATCTAAGATCATCTTATAAATATGTGCAATATTAGTATATTAGAAGAATTAAACCAATCTATTGAGTACTATTTAAATAGAAATGGACAATATCCAAGTCGAATTATTTTAGGTTATAAAACCTATACTGAACTTATGCATCAAAAGAAATTTTCAGACGAATTAAAACATTCTGCTATAGAACCTAATAAGCGTAAGTACAGAAAAATTAAAATTAAGCTAACTCAAGATGATCACCAGTTAGAGTTACGATAGCTCTATTCGTTATTAGAAAGTCCCCCTTAACGTATTTACTGTTTCAATCTTAATTTATTGAATAGAATTCCAATAATTATTTTAGAAATAGTTCTTTTTCAGCATGTCGACGTCTCACCAATCCACGCATCACATTCCCTCCAGCCTTATTCCAAACCCCAAATTGTTCGGCTGCTGCTGAATATTCACCCATATTTAGATACTTTAATAATGTTGATGTTCTAAATGCATTTTCACCAATGTTATAAGTCAATGATACAAGGGCATCGAACTGATTTTGCTTTAATGAAACATTAACAAGCTGATTTACTGTACGCTGAAACCTTAATAAATCATGTTGAAAATAAGCTTTTGCTTCACTTTCAGTGCAGGTCTCACCTCTTTTAACTCTCACTCCATTTGGATAAATCGTTGTTCCATATCCAATAGTCCAAGTGCCTGCTCCATCATCATAAGATTTTAATCTCAGATCTTCAAAATCCATGATGAAGCGCATTCCAGCATGGCTTATTTGCATGGGCACTATGGCTTCAACTTCATTTTCATCATATGCGGTTGCTATATTAGAGTTCGATGTCTCTGATCTAGAACTCACTTGGTATTGATTGATCATTTGTTTTAGCCACTTCTTAAAGCTTTTCACCAAGTTTTTCTCGAATCTAAATTAAGTGAGTTCAGCATATTCATGCTGTGATTACGAGTTTGTTATGGTAACAAGCTTACATATCACTGAATCAACAGATCAGAATTATTTGCTATTCCTTGAAAAATATTCAATTTGCCGAAATCATGAAGTTGTGGTTGTTAAGGATATATATTTTCACAATAAGTCATATTAAACTGCTGTGATTCTTTTGAACGATGAATGACTGCTATGAAAAAAATTATTGGAAAATCAATTTTTAAGGCAGCAGGCTGGACATATCAAGTTGATCCCGCAATTTTGGAACAAAAACAAGTGATTATTGGATTTGAACATACATCAAATCTAGATACTATTCTTTCACTCGCTTTGTTTGAAATCTTAGAACTTAAAGTTCATACATTGATTAAAAAGGAACTATTCAAAGGTCCTCTTAAACCTATTTTAGAAAAGCTAGGTGGCATTCCTGTTGATCGTAAAGCAAATAAAGACATAGTGACGCAAATGGTCGACTTATTTAAGCGTAATGAGCGCTTTAATTTAGTCATAGCTCCAGAGGCAACACGTGCAAAAAATGGTGAAGATCGCAAACCAATTCGTACAGGATTTTGGCATATTGCTAAAGCAGCCAACGTACCTATTATTTTGATGTATGCCAATGCACGTACAAAACAAGGTGGTATTTTAGGAAAAATTTATCCTACAGATTTACAAAAAGATTTGGAACAAATCAAAGCTCTTTATGCTGAATACGATATTGACGTAAAGATTAACTAATTTTTGCATTCTTTCTGATCAATCTTTAATACATGATCAGGAATTTAAATTTTGAATGCTTAATGCAGTGGTTTTCAACAAAACTATCGCTATGCTAATATTCACGCACTTTTTTGAGTTTTAATTTTTTGGAGTTACTTCCATGGCGGGTCATTCTAAATGGGCCAATATTAAGCATCGTAAAGCTAAACAAGATGCAAGTCGCGGTAAAGTTTTTACTAAATACATCCGTGAAATCGTAACAGCTTCACGTTTAGGCGGGCCAGATGCAGCGAGTAACCCTCGTTTACGTGCCGTTGTTGAAAAAGCACTTTCTGTGAATATGACACGTGACACCATCAACCGTGCGATCCAACGTGGTGCTGGTGGCGAAGATAATGATGATTTAAAAGAAGTAACCTATGAAGGTTATGGTGTTGGTGGTGTTGCAGTTATCGTTGAAACCATGACTGATAACTTAAACCGTACTGTTCCAGATGTTCGTCATTGCTTTAGTAAAACCAATGGCAACTTGGGTACCAACGGTTCAGTAGCGTACCTATTCACTAAGCGCGGCGAAATTTCTTTTGATGATGTTTCATTAGAAGACAAAGTGATGGAAGTTGCCTTAGAAGCTGGTGCTGATGACATCGAGATCGATGAAGACAGTATCTTAGTTATCACTAGTCCAGAAAGTTTTGGTGATGTTCAAGATGCGCTTACAGCAGCAGGATTAAAATCTGACAATGCCGAAGTGGTCATGAGCCCATCGACTAAAGCTGAAATCAACGATATCGATCAAGCTAAACAGATCATGAAAATGATTGATATGCTTGAAGATCTTGATGATGTTCAAAACGTTTATACAAACGTGGAATTTACAGAAGAAGTTTTAGCTCAACTCGATGCTTAACTGATTCAAGTGAGTAAAAAATGCATCTTTTTAGATGCATTTTTTATAGCTTATTTAAAAGCTTATAACAGTTGAAAACATTATATTCTTTGATCACAAAACTCGAATGAAGTGCGACTACACTGTCGATCTTACCAATACGGCGTAATAAAATTTCACTGTAGTCATCCATATTTCTCGCTACCAGTTCTAAAATAAAATCTGCACTCTGCCCTGTTACCAGAAATGCATTGGTCACTTCTGGAATATCTTCAATTTCTTCTAAAAACTTATCAAAGGTTTCACTGTCATGCTTACTAAGCGACACTTGCAAAAGAATGTGCAGACTAAAACCAAGCTTATTAAAGTTAATTTCTCGTTTAAGTTGCCCCATTACTTGGGATTCAATTAAATTTTTAATACGGCGATGCACCGAACTTACAGATAGATTAATACGCTCTGACAATTCATTCAGATTTACGTCTTCATGAGTCAAAATTTCAAGAATTTGCTTATCAAATCGATCTAATTCCATAGTACAGTCCATATGATTTCTAAATTATTTTATCGGAACTGCTTAAAATAAATTTTTAAGGGTCAAGGGAAAACATACGTTTAACTTTTGACAATGTTGTATGGATAACACGAACATTATTCCGATAAACTTTTGGTTTATCTTTGTCTCAAAGCCGAAACAAGACCTTTTGAGTAAATGTTCGACTCATCTCCCAATAGTCAAACAACTCGTTTCGATCCCCATCACACCCTGAAACATAAGATAACAAAGCCTTCTTACAATTATTTCCCTCTTTTAACTTTTTTTAAAGTAAATTTGGAAAATATTTCTAATATTTTTAGCTTAAAACGAATTTTCTTTTAATAAATCATGTTATTCATTAATAATTTCTTAGATTTTTGATAGTTACCCCATTTAATTTCTCATAAAAAAGCCCTGATATTTTGTATCAAGGCTAATATTGGTGTGGATTAGCGATCACATTCCACGCCAATCCACTCGCGCGTTACGTTCAGTCGCATAAATACGCTGTGCATATTGTCCAAGCGGTAAATCTAATAAATAGTCATGATATTCCTTCAATTCACCCGTGAATTGTTCAATATCATCATTTTCCAATTCCCACGGCGTACCTTTAATCACGAGTAAAGGCGCAAGAATTGAACAAACTGCTATATCTGCTAAACCTAGACGATCGCCAACCAAATAACGCCCTTGATTATCAATCAAGCGTTGATTGAGGTCGGTAATCAGCTCAGTCATTCTCACTTTAGATTTTGCGACTTTCTGAGGATTTAACTTATAGTTTGAAGAAACTAAACTCTTTAAAATTGGTTTAGAAATTTTTTCAAACTGGCGTAAATAGCCTTGCTCACCCATCATAATTTCGAGTGGATGATCGCCAACAGATAACGCTTGCGCCAATGACCAACGTCGGACATGCACACCCAGCTCACCCGATAATTTATCAATTTCTAAAGCTTGCTCACGTAACTGTTCATCACGTCTCAATAATGCATGTTCAGGATAAGTACTATCAAGATATAAAGCGATTTGTGTTGAATCAGCAACCCAGCGTTTATCATCTTTCAACATCGGCAATAGATATTGCCCAGATTTGAGATAGGTAAATGCTCGGTGAAAACCAGGAATTAAATTATGTGCCACATAGTCCAATTCCTTATGATCTAACAACCAGCGAGCTTTTTCACAATAATGAGACAAAGGAAATTGGTATAAAACCCGCATAAACTCTCCAAATTTATTTTTCTACTCGATCAAACCTAAGGTTTGCTCTACTTTAGAAGTAAAAATGAATGATTACAATGTCGTTTTCGCTCTATCTTTTTTAATTTCGGCTAAAGCTTGCTATACATTTTTTAGATGAAGTTATTCTATTTAGTGATAAAAAAACTGTTTTTGTAGCTTAAAGTTTACACCAAAAGTGATAAATAATTGTTTTCACTAAAATTTAAATATCATTTTTTATTTCATTTTTCTCATAAAAAATGCTTAACAATTATTGTGATATACAAGCCAAAACTGATGGTTTAGTGGAAAAATAAAACTTTTGTAAAGTTCCTCTTATCTATTAGAGGTGTCTACATGTCCAGTAATCAATCAGTGATCCAAGCTCCAGTACAACTGATTTTAAATGATCAGCAGGCCATTAATGCTGCCTATCAAGTTGCTGACTTTGCATTAGAAGAACGAAATAGACGAGACCAAAATCGTATTTTGCCAACGGAACAAATCAATCAGTTTAGTCAAAAGGGTTTAGGCGGTATCCGTATCCCAAAACAATATGGTGGTGCTTTTGTCTCCAATAAAACTTTGGCCCATGTGTTTCGTATTTTGAGTAAAGCCGATGCCAATGTTGGGCAAATTCCACAAAACCAATTCGGTCTTTTAAATTTTATTAATATCACGGGTTCAGATGCGCAAAAACAGTTTATCTACACTGAAATTCTTGTAGGTAAACGCATTGCAAATGGTGGACCTGAAAAAAATTCCAAAGATACCAAATCCATTCAAACCACGTTAACGTTGGAAAATGGGCAATACTTTTTAAATGGAGAAAAGTTTTACTCGACTGGAACCAGCTTTGCAGACTGGATAGCGATTCGTGCCTTACACCCAGATGGTTATACCGTATTGGCGATCGTTGATCGACATGCCGCAGGCGTTGAGGTCATTAATGACTGGAATGGCTTTGGTCAACGCACCACAGCCAGCGGAACAGTAAAACTCCACAACATCATCGCTGATCCCGCATTATTCTTTGATGAACGCATTATTTCTGATACTCCAAATGTTCGCGGTGCGTATTCTCAGCTTCTACAAGTTGCCATTGATGTTGGCATCGCCGAAGCAGCTTTTGATGACACTTTATCCAGCATTCGTAAAGCACGTCCCATTATTGATGCTGGTGTAGAAAAAGCCAGTGAAGAACATTACACCTTACAAGAAGTTGGTAAGCTCAATATCCTTCTCGATGCAGCTATTTTATTACTAAATGAGGCAGCAGAATATCTAGATGAACTGGATCAACTCACTCAGATTTCTAGCGAGCAAGCCGCACGCGCCTCTATTTTAGTGGCAGAAGCAAAGATATATGCCAATGATGCTGCCCTGCATATCTCAGAAAAATTACTCGAACTTGGTGGCAGTCGTGCCAGCCTGAGTCAACACAATCTTGATCAGCATTGGCGTAATGCCCGTGTGCATACATTACATGATCCTGTGCGTTGGAAATTCCATGCGATTGGTGACTATTACCTGAATGGTACTCACCCTGCCCGCCATGCTTGGATTTAAGGAGTAAATCATCATGACCTCATATCAAGAATTAGAAGGTTTTGCCAAAACCCATATTAAAGCAGCGCGTATTATTCAAAACGATGCAGAAGCCCTAGAAATTGCGACTCAACTCAGTCAAATGTTTAAAGAAACAGCAGTTGAACGTGATACCAATCGAAACTTGCCATTTAGAGAAATTGAAGCCTATAGCCAGTCAGGTTTATGGGCGATTACCGTACCTAAACAGTATGGCGGTGCAGAAGTTTCTAGCTTAACCGTAGCTAAAGTGATTGCCCTGTTTAGTGGTGCGGATGGTTCAATCGGTCAGATTCCACAAAACCATTTTTATGCATTGGAGGTATTGCGCAATACTGGTACGGAAGCGCAAAAGAAACGCCTCTATCAAGAAGTGTTACAAGGTGCGCGTTTTGGTAATGCACTGGCTGAATTTAAAACACGTACCTCTGCACATAAGCAAACCACATTGATTCCAAGCGAAAACGGTTATCTGATCCAAGGGGAAAAATTCTATTGCACTGGTAGCCTATTCGCCCATCGTATTCCAACCTTAGTGGTGAATGAATCTGGACGCGAATTTTTGGCTTTTGTACAAAGAGACAGTCAAGGATTAGAACTGATTGATGACTGGTCTGGCTTTGGGCAACGGACTACCGGCAGCGGTACAGTCAAATTTCATCAGGTCTGTGTTGCCAAAGAGGATGTGATTCCTTTTGATACCGCCTTTAAGCAGCTATCTTTGGTAGGACCATTTGCTCAAATCATGCATGCCGCGATTGAAGTCGGGATTGCTCGTGCTGCTTTTGAAGAAACCCTAGAACGTGTACGTGTTGCCCGCCCTTGGATTGATGCCAATATTGATTCCGCGACTCAAGACCCCCTAACCCTATCTGAGCTGGGTCGTGTGGCAACCGATGTCAAAGCCAGCGAACTTTTACTAAAACAAGCAGCTCGCTCTGTAGATATTGCCAAACAAGATTTGAATGCGGAGACCTTAGCCAAAGCCTCAATTGATGTCGCCAAAATTCGTGCACATAGTACGGAAACAGCATTAAAGGCATCATCGAAATTGATTGAATTAGCAGGTAGTCGTGGCAGTCAACGTGCTGATGGTCTTGATCGTCATTGGCGTAATGCACGTGTACACACCTTGCATGATGCTGCACGCTGGAAATATTACTTTATCGGTAATTATGTGTTGAATGGCATTCTGCCTCCACGTCGGGGGACTTTGTAATGAGCCAAACGACTGCTAAAAAAATCTTGTTAAATGCCTTTGATATGAACTGTGTCGGTCATATCAATCATGGCTTATGGACGCATCCGCGTGATCAATCACATCGCTTTAATGAACTGAGTTATTGGACTGAATTGGCACAAACTTTAGAACAAGGTTGGTTTGATGGTTTATTCCTTGCTGATATTACAGGTGTTTATGATGTCTATCAGGATGGCATCGATCTCACTCTGAAAGAATCGATTCAGTTACCTAGTCATGATCCTTCCACTCTGATTTCAGCAATGGCTTTGGTGACACAGAATTTAAGTTTTGGTGTCACGGTCAATCTAAGCTATGAGCAGCCCTATCAATTTGCACGGCGTTTTGCCAGTCTCGATCATTTAACCCAAGGTCGTCTCGGCTGGAATATTGTCACAGGCTATCTGGATAGTGCCGAACGCCTAATTGGGCAAAAAGGCTTAAAAGATCATGATGCGCGTTATGATCAGGCTGAGGAATTTTTACAGCTTTGCTATAAATATTGGGAAGGTTCTTGGGAAAATGATGCCTTAAAAAAAGATAAACAACAGCGCGTTTTTACTGACCCGAACAAGGTTCACTCGATCAATCATCAAGGGAAATATTACCAAAGCCAAGGGGTATTTCAAGTTGCACCTTCGGTTCAACGTACCCCAACACTTTTCCAAGCTGGTGCTTCACCAAAAGGACTAAAGTTTGCTACGCGCCATGCCGAATGTATTTTTATTGGTGGTGATCAGCCTGAAAAGATTCGTCAGCAAGTCGATAAGATACGACTACAAGCACAGCAACAAGGGCGAGATGAAGATGCGATTAAAATCTTTGTCGGCATTACCGTTGTCGTCGCGGAAACACATGAACTTGCCCAGCAAAAACTGGCTGAATATCGTCAATATGCCAGCCCTGAAGCAGGTCTAGCGCATTATGCTAGTTCAGTCGGAATTGATCTTTCTAAGTTTGCAGATGAAGAAGTGATTCCTTATCAAAAGAGCAATAGCATTGCTTCCGTCAATGAGAAGTTTAAAGAACAGCGCATCAGCAAAAATGACTTAAAAGCCCAACATGTTTTGGGTGGACGTTATCCCCTGATTGTAGGGAGTGGCGCTGAAGTTGCTGAATACCTGATTGAACTACTCGATCAAACTGGCATTGATGGTTTTAACCTGACCCGTACAGTTGCACCTGAATCACACCATGATTTCATTCGACTGGTGATCCCTGAGTTACAGCAACGTGGACGTTATAAAACTGAATATGCCACAGGCTCATTACGCAATAAGCTATTTGCCCAAGGCGATCATTTAGCTACAAGCCATCCTGCTGATCAGTTCCGATGTAGAACACATAACAACGCAGATGAACTAAAAATAATTGAAGAAATTAGTGCTTAACATTTAAGAAAAGAATTGGAGAAATATATGGCTCAAACAGCCTCTAAAAAATGGTTGGGTATTGGCCTTGTCGTCGTCGTTGCGATTATTGCCTTATTGATTTGGAATAAACAAAGACAGAACCATAGCAGTGAACTGGTGATTGGGATCAGTCCTTCTTTTGCCCATCCACTGCAAGTTGCAGCAGATGAAGCCAAACAGCAAGGTTTGAATGTCAAATTGGTCGAGTTTTCAGACTGGAATACCCCAAACATCACTTTGAATCATGGCGATATTGATGCGAACTTTTTCCAGCATCAACCTTTTTTGGATAATGCCATTAAAGAAACTGGCTTTAAATTAAAGTCCTTTGCTGCGGGTGCGGCTTCACATGTTGGACTGTATTCAAAAAAATATAAAAGTTTTGATGAACTCCCGAATGGTGCAACGGTGGCTATTCCAAATGACCCAGTTAATCAAGGCCGTGCTTTATTGCTGTTGCAACAAGCCAAGCTGATTGAACTGAAAGACAGCAACAATCATCTTTCTGCTCTGAAAGACATTACCGCGAATCCGAAGAACCTGAAATTTACCGAAGTTGAAGGCCCTCAAACTGCCCGTGCCATTGATGATGTTGATCTGGCTTTTGGCTATCCACATTACTTACGTTTAGCCAAAACGGCTGATCCTGAAAGTGCCTTGTTGTTTGATGACAACACCAATAAACGTTATGCGATTTTATTTGTGGTGCGTGATGACTATCAGGACAAAGACAACAAGCTACAGAAATTTGTCGAGATTTATCAAAACTCACCCAAAGTTAAAGCAGCCTTGGATAGCGATTTCGGTCCAACGTTGTGGTTCCCAGGTTGGAAATAAGGAGAACAATCATGGTGAGTTTTGGTTCACAGGTCGATTTTTCAGTCCCGCATCTGAAAATACGTGGTTTAAATAAGTTTTATGATGTACAAGGTCAACGCTTACATGCCTTAAAAGACATTCATCTCGATATTCCCAAAGCACAGATTGTTGGGATTATTGGAAAAAGCGGTGCGGGTAAATCCTCCCTACTCCGCACCCTCAATGGACTGGAGTCGATTGATACTGGCAGCATCCTGATTCATCAACAAAATATTGCTGAACTCAAACATGCCGAGTTGATCAAGACCCGGCAGAAAATTGGCATGATTTTTCAGCATTTTAATTTAATGTCTGCCAAAACTGTGTGGGAAAACGTGGCTTTACCGCTACGTATTGCGGGTTATGACAAAGCTGAGATTGAACAACGCGTCAGTGAGGTACTGACGCTGGTTGGCTTAGAGGCAAAGCGAAATGATTACCCTGCTCAACTGTCTGGTGGACAAAAACAACGTGTGGGTATTGCTCGGGCCTTGGTTTCTCAGCCTGAAATCCTGCTCTGTGATGAAGCCACCTCAGCACTGGACCCTGAAAGTACCGCCAACATTCTGTCCTTATTAAAACAGATCAATCGAGACCTCGGTTTAACCATTGTCTTGATCACTCATGAGATGCAAGTCATTCAAGAGATTTGTGATCAAGTCATCGTGATTAATCATGGTGAGATTATCGAGTCTGGGCAAGTCTGGTCAGTATTTTCCAATCCACAACAACAGATCACTCAGGAATTACTCAACTTTGAACAGGTGAATTTACCCTTTGAGTTGAGCCAAACCATTTTGCCTGAGAGTACGCATCAGATTTTAAAATTGAAATATGTCAGTGAATCGAAATCGGAGCCTGATTTATATGAGCTATTGGATGGCTTTAATAGCCCCGTTCAGGTGTATTACAGTCAGATAGATAGCATTCAGCAGCGAACCATCGGCTCATTAATCATCGGGATTCGCAATCTCGACTTTGATCTGAACAGCGCCCAATTTGCAAAACATCCAGCAATAACACAACTTGAGGTGATTGGTTATGTACAATCAACTCATTGATCTTTTACTCACAGGCACTACAGATACTTTAATTATGGTCGGTGTTTCTGCGATTCTCGCCTTTTTGATTGGTCTGCCGATTGCTTTAATTTTGGTGAGTACTGCTGATTTTGGGATTTACCCATCCAAGAAAATTAATCAGTCCTTAGGCTGGGTCATTAACATTACCCGTTCTGTCCCTTTCCTGATTTTAATGGTGGCATTGATTCCATTTACCCGCTGGATCGTTGGCACCAGTTATGGTGTTTTAGCCGCGATTGTACCCTTAACCATTGCGGCTATTCCGTTCTTTGCCCGCATTGCAGAGGTCAGTCTACGTGAAGTCGATCAAGGGTTGATTGAAGCAGCACAAGCAATGGGCTGTAACCGCAAGCAGATTCTTTGGCATGTATTGCTTCCTGAAGCTTTGCCGGGAATTGTTGCAGGTTTTACCGTGACTATTGTCACCATGATCAGTTCCTCTGCCATTGCAGGTGCGATTGGTGCAGGTGGGCTCGGTGATATTGCCTATCGTTATGGCTATCAGCGTTTTGATATGCAAGTCATGCTGGCGGTGATTTTAGTGCTGATTATTTTGGTCATGTTGGTACAAACGACAGGCGATAATATTGCTAAACAACTCGATAAACGCAAAGTTTAAGCTCGAAATAAAAAACCGCACTCGCCATGACCTGACTTTGTCATGGCTTTCATGTAAAATCAGCAACAATTTTTAAATAACACATTTGTGAGTGGTTTCATGGGTTTTAATTGCGGTATTGTTGGTCTGCCAAACGTAGGTAAATCTACATTATTTAATGCATTAACAAAGGCAGCGATTGCTGCTGAAAACTTTCCGTTCTGTACCATTGAACCAAACACAGGCATTGTTCCTGTTCCAGATCCACGTTTAGACAAACTTACAGCAATTGTTAAACCACAACGTGTTATTCCTACTACGATGGAATTCGTTGATATCGCAGGTTTGGTTGCTGGTGCTTCAAAAGGTGAAGGTTTGGGTAACCAATTCCTTGCCAATATCCGTGAAACTGATGCAATCGCACACGTAGTACGTTGTTTTGAAGATGAAAACGTGATTCACGTAAATGGTAAAATTGACCCATTAGATGACATCGCAACCATCAATACTGAACTTGCACTTGCTGACCTTGATACTGTTGCAAAAGCATTACTACGCTTAACTAAAGCAGCTAAAGGTGGTGACAAAGATGCAATTGCTACTAAAGCAGCCTTAGAAAAAATCCAACCTTTACTCGATGAAGGCAAACCAGCTCGTGCCGCTGACCTATCAGATGATGAGCGTAAAGCTGTTCGTGGTTTTGGTTTAATGACACTTAAACCAACCATGTATATTGCCAACGTTGCAGAAGATGGTTTTGAAAACAACCCACATCTTGACGCAGTTAAAAAACTTGCTGCTGAAGAAAATGCGATTGTTGTACCACTTTGCAATCAGATCGAAGCTGAAATTTCATTACTTGAAGATGAAGACCGTGCTGAATTCTTAGAAGCAATGGGTATGGAAGAGCCAGGTCTAAACGTAGTGATTCGTGCGGGCTATAGCTTACTTGGTTTACAAACATACTTTACTGCAGGCGTACAAGAAGTCCGTGCTTGGACAGTTAAAGTGGGTGCGACTGCGCCACAAGCGGCTGGTGTGATTCACACTGATTTTGAAAAAGGTTTTATTCGTGCAGAATGTATTTCTTACGATGACTTTATTCAATACAACGGTGAAAACGGCGCGAAAGAAGCAGGAAAATGGCGTCTAGAAGGTAAAACTTATGTCGTTCAAGACGGTGATGTCCTTCACTTCCGTTTCAACGTATAAATCAAAGTTTTGATTTCCAAACCGCCAATTTGACCTGATTGGCGGTTTTTTTTATTTTTTAATTACCACTTAAATTTAAAAAACAACTTATAACAATAACTTTTTCAATTGTTGCGTGACATGCAATCTCGCTTTTTTCTGCTTAAAGATAGTTGGTATATGTAATAAAAAGAAAGAATGTCGATAATTTTTGTGGTCTCTTAGGTTTTCATTTAGATAATGATACAGATCCAAAGCAGCCTCACGATGAAACGCCCATAAAACTTGCTGTTTATACATCACAGTGTAATAAGCATCATTCGGCCAGTTTAAATGATGCTTTTGTTGACAATTACATGATTCGCAAACGACTCCTCCATGACTTAGTCTGGAATAACGTGCATGCCAAACTTTTGCATCATAGCCTTTAGGTAAGTCTTGAATTTGTTCAATTGGAATTGATAAATTTGGATAATAAAATGCAGCATGCCAATAAGCTCCGCAACTATCCTGAAAGCGCTCATATTCAAAATCAGCATGTTGTTGGAAATACTCGACATCTTTCTTGAGTGTTATCTTGGCTATTCTGGCAAATTCGAAATTAGCTTTACCGACACAACAACATGGACATTTAATTTCTAATTTTTCAGGTAAGGACCAATATTCATAAATTCCTGTCATTTGCTCTTTAATAATAAATCATCAACCTAAACCGAAAATAAGCTTAGCAATTAGATCAAGCTTTTAGAATCAGTAAATGAAAAAGCCAAGTCGTTATGAGCTTGGCTTTTTAACTTGCAATAGATCAATTAAGACGCTGTTTGCGGTTTCATATCCATTTCTGCACGTTTCATTTGTGCTTCTTTTAAAATACGTTGATGTAATTGCTTACGGAATCCAAGTAGAAAAACGAACTCTGCTAATACAAATAGAGGTCCTATTGCTAAACCAATCAAATCATCAACAAATGCAGGTTTTTTCTTCTCGAAATAATGCCCTACAAATTGAAATACCCAACCTACTACAAAAATACCGATACTCGCTCCTAACCAGCTCCACATCGGTAATACGGCTATTTTTACTGCAAGTGGATATGCTGCGATGAATATAATCAGCATTAGAATGCCAAAAAACTTATCTAATGATATATAGTAAATTGCACTCAATACAATCAGTATCGATGCCAAAGTCACTGAAACTCCTGATATTTCTACACCCGCACGCGCAGTTAAGCATAAAATTGAAAAAACAATCAGTGGAATACCCACAAAATGGGTCACAATATTTTTCTGATCCAAATGATATGCAGCATACTGACTGAGTAGACGCTCCAAATTTGTCATTTTTAATTCCTCATATTATTTCTGTATGTTATTAATCTATTACAAATCAGCAAATAAAATTGTCATGTAGCTGACAAATGGATTTATATTTTTAAAAGGAAATAGAGTGTTAGATCCCATTCATATACACCATTTACAGCAAAATTCGTGGTTTAGTCATCTTGCAGAGCCTTTCAAGCAGTTCATTTTGGATCATGGTAAGAAACTTATAATTGAAAAAAATGCCGCTGTGTTTAATGCTCAAGATCAATTTGATGGTGTGTATGGTGTTCTCGATGGCTCAATTAGTTTGGGTTACATAGACGTTAACGGTAATGAAGCAATTGCTGCTATCGCTGAACCAATCATGTGGTTTGGCGAGATTTCTCTCATAGACAAACAACCACGCTCTCATGATGCTATTGCATTGAAAAAAAGTGTTTTGCTTCAAATCCCAGCTCAACCTCTGAACGAGTTTTTATCTAAAAATCCCTATTATTGGTATTTCTTTGCCCTACTGACCAGTCAAAAACTTCGCTATGTCTTTTTAGAGCAAATTGCAATTCAAACTCAAACGATCAGTCAGCGTCTTGCTCAACGCTTGTTATTTATATTAGAAGGTTACGGTAACCGCTCATCCATTCAAGATCTAAATATTCAAATCTCACAAGATCAACTTGCCAATATGCTGACAGTCTCTAGGCAGACTGTAAATCAAGAATTGAATGCTTTCGAAAAACAAGGAATCATTCAATTAGGATTTAAAAAAATCATCGTTATAAATTTAGATGGGTTGAGACATTTAGCTGCGGTGAATAATCTGAATCAATAAAAGTAAAATGTTTGTTTGATATCTGGGATTTATTTTTCTAATAATGAGCAATCTAAAAACCTGAAAATAAAAAATTTGAAAAATAGAAGCTACATAAAACCTAAAGCGAAAATCGTATTCTCGCTTTAGGCGCGAATTTAAATTTACTTCGGTGAAGTATTACCTAATGCTGGATTGTCAATTGCATCCTTACACTGGGCTTTATCGCGCTCATAATCTGATTGCTTCTGACCTGAGTTATTTGCATTGTCTTTAACATCTCTAGCCCAACTATCTAGGCTTGTGAGCGCTTTACGACATAAAGCATATTTCCCTTCCGTCACAGAATCAGTCATTTTGACATTAATACGCCAATCTGTACTCAACTGACGGATAGGCTTTCTCACCTTCTCTTCGATATCAGTAACTTGCTTGTTATATACAAGTACATCTATCTCATTAATTAACTTCCAAGCAGCATTTGCATATGTTGTAGCGTCATTCGTTAATTTTGGAGCTGGTTTGATTTCAACCTTTTTCTCGCTTTCACTGTTTGAGTTACCACATGCAGCTAAAAAAGGACAAATCATCAGTGCTGCTAAAAGATGAACTCTTGCATTTAACATATCAATTCGCCGATGAAAAATTTGGTCTTTATGCTAGTCAATTTAGCCATAATTCTCAACGGCTGTTGACACATTATCATGCAGCTATGACATTAATCGTTTTAGACACAATAAAATCATTTAATTTATATAAATAGTTGTCTTTCCATCTTGGATAAAGAAACTTAAAGCCATTATTTGTCTAACAAAAACCTATTATTTTTGTTCCTCGCGAGCTTAATTCAGCAAAAAGTTCTGCTATGCTTAAACACAAATTACTCAGGATAGGATTATGCGCATGAGCGTCACTCTTGGAACTCCACTTCAATCTTCTGCATTTAAGGTTTTACTGTTAGGTTCTGGAGAGCTAGGTAAAGAAGTTGTTATATCTTTACAACGTTTAGGTGTCGAAGTTCATGCTGCTGATCGTTACGACGATGCACCTGCTATGCAAGTTGCTCATTATTCATATACTTTGAATATGGCTGATCCTACCGAATTAAAACAACTGATTGAAACAATCAAACCTAATCTAATCGTTCCAGAAATTGAAGCAATTGCGACTGAAGTTCTCGTCGAAATCGAACAGTCTCAAACGGCAACGGTGATCCCATCAGCAAAAGCTGTAAACCTTACGATGAATCGTGAAGGTATTCGCCGTTTAGCTGCTGAAGAACTTGGTTTACCAACTTCTGCATATCGTTTCGCGAGTACTTTGGAAAGCTTCCGTGCTGCATGCGATGATATTGGTTATCCAAACTTTGTAAAACCTGTAATGTCATCTTCTGGCAAAGGTCAATCTCGAGTAAAAAACTTTGAGGAAGTTGATGCAGCTTGGGATTATGCAATGCAAGGTGGTCGAGTTAATCAAGGCACGGTGATCATTGAATCACAAATTGATTTTGATTTCGAAATTACCCTACTTACAGTTCGTGCGAAAAATCCTCAAACTGGTGAGATTGAAACACATTACTGTGATCCAATTGGGCATCGCCAAGATGCTGGTGATTACGTAGAAAGCTGGCAACCTCAAGCAATGACTGCTGCAGCTTTACAAGAAGCAAAACGAATTGCCAATAAAGTTACGACTGCTTTGGGTGGTTGTGGTATTTTCGGTGTAGAGTTATTTATTAAAGGCGATAAAGTTTGGTTCAGTGAGGTATCACCTCGTCCTCATGATACTGGATTAGTTACCCTCGCTTCTCAGTTCCAAAGTGAATTTGAACTTCATGCACGTGCGATTCTAGGATTACCAGTCAATACTGAACGCCATAGTATTGCTGCTAGTGCAGTGATTTATGCGGGTGTTGATGCAAAAAATCTTAGCTTTTCTGGCTTGAATTTTGCTTTAGCAAACCCGAACACTGACTTGCGTTTGTTTGGTAAGCCTGAAGGTTTCAAACGCCGCCGTATGGGTGTTGCTACGGCACGTGCTGAAAATACAGACTTGGCTCGTGAACTGGCAAAACAAGCCGCAGATCAAGTGAATGTTCAAACCAACGTTTAACCTAAATTGAGTAGACCCATTTTCATGATCAATACATCTCCATTGCTGAACTATGTCACTAGTCATCATGATATTAAAGCTATTAACCAATGGCGAACCGATGTAGAAAAGCAATTACAAGAGAGTTATGAAAATGGGCAATCTATTCGTGAAGTTATTAAAGCTCGATCAAACTCTATTGATGAAGCATTGATTTTTTTATGGAATCATGCAGGTTTAGATCAAACGAATTTAGGGCTGTTCGCTGTAGGTGGATATGGTCGCCGTGAAATGCTGCCATATTCAGATACAGATATTATGATCTTGTCTGAGGATGAGATCAGTGAAGAACATGAAAAGCTGATTTCTTCTTTTATCTCCTCTTTGTGGGATGTTGGTAATTTTAAACCAGGTACCAGTGTACGCACGATTCAAAACTGTGTTGATCAAGCATCAAATGATTTAACAGTCGCTACTACCTTGATTGAAGCACGCTTGATCACAGGCAATGAAAATTTAGCAAAATGGCCACGTCGAATTGTTGCACAGACATGGACGGATAAAACCTTCTATGATGCCAAAATGGAAGAGCAAGCTAAGCGTTATGCTCAACACAATAATACTGAAAGCAATCTCGAACCAGATATTAAAAATGCGCCTGGCGGTATCCGTGACATCAATCAAATTGGTTGGATTGCTAAACGCCATTTTCGTGTAAATCGTATTTATGATCTTGTACATTTAGGCTTTATTACAGAGTTTGAACTTGCAGTTTTAGAAGAAGCAGAGAGCTTCTTATGGGAAATTCGTAGCCATTTACATCGTTTAGCTAAACGTGATGAAAACAGACTTTTATTCGATCATCAAAGAGAAATAGCTGCTAAATTCGGCTATGTTCGTGAAGAAGGTCAACCTGCCAACTATGGCGTTGAACAATTTATGAAACGTTACTATCGAACAGCACAGCAAGTTTCAACACTGAACGAAATGCTGTTAGCTTATTTTAACGAATCAGTGATTACACCTCGCCTACCAGACTATGAACGTCAAATCGAAGACATCAATGAACGTTTCAAAATCGTAGATGGCAAACTTGCAGTACAGCACCACAAAGTTTTTTCTGAAGAGCCAAGTGCAATATTAGAGTTATTCTATTTACTCGCCAATCGTCATGAAATTAAAGGGATTCGTGCGCGTACATTGCGCCTACTTGTGCTCGCAGCTAAACGAATCGATCAACGCTTCCGCGATAATCCAGAGCATCAAGCACTCTTTATGTCGATTATTCGTTCACCCGATTTATATGACACTATGGTCGCGATGAAACGTTATGGTGTATTAGGTAATTACATCCCTGCTTTCGGTCAAATTACTGGACTGATGCAATATGATCTTTTCCATATTTATACAGTCGATGCTCACACTTTATTATTGCTACGCAACCTAAGTCGTTTTAAAGAGCCTGAATTTGCGAAAGAGTTTCCTGTCGTGAGTTCTGTGTTCCAACGTATTTCACGTCACGACATCGTTTATCTTGCTGCAATCTTCCATGATATTGCCAAGGGTCGCGGCGGTGATCACAGTGAACTCGGTGCTTTGGATGCCATTGAATTCTGTCGCACACACGGATTTACTGAACGTGAATGTAAACTCGTTGCATGGTTAATCAACAATCACTTACTGATGTCACTCACTGCTCAGAAAAAAGATATTTCTGACCCTGATGAAGTGAAGGAATTCGCTGAAAAAGTTGGTGATATGGAGCATCTTGATTATCTATACACCCTTACGGTTGCAGATATCAATGCGACAAATCCAAAACTGTGGAATACATGGCGTGCTTCATTAATGCGTCAGTTGTATACCTATGCACGTGATGTGATTCGTTCAGGTCTAGGTCGACCAGTTGATTATCAAATGTTGATTGAAGATACCAAGTTCGCTGCAAGTGAATTGTTAGTGAATGATTTTTCACTCGCTGAAGTAGAAAAGGTTTGGCAAGAACTTGGCGATGAATACTTTGTAAAAGAATCTGCAAATGAAATCGCTTGGCATACTCAAGCTATATTACAGCACGGCGATAACCCTGCTCCGTTGGTATTGTTACGTGCTCACCGCAATGCTGCACAAGATGCAGTACAAATTTTTATTTATACCCGTGATCAACCAAACTTATTTGCCACAACAGTAGCCGTACTAGACCGTATGAACCTTGATGTTCAAGATGCCCGAATTATTACGGCAAGTACTGCTTTTAGTCTAGACACATATTTAGTCTTAGATCGTTTTGGCACCTTACTGACTGACCCAGAACGGGAACGAAAAGTGAAATTGGCATTGGTTGAAGCACTCAGCCATCCTGACCAATATCCTGGTATCATGCAACGCCGTATACCAAGACATTTGCGTCATTTCGATGTTCAGAACACTGTCGATATCGCACTAAACCCTGCTTTACAACAGCATATGGTTGAAATATCCACACTTGACCAACCTGGTTTACTTGCACGTATTGGTGCTCTCTTCATGTTACAAGGTTTAGATATCCACTCAGCGAGGATTGCTACCCTAGGTGAACGTGCTGAAGATATTTTCTTTGTGACCAAAAAAAATGGTGTGTTGTTAACTGATGAAGAGGTCAAACTCTTTGCTGAGACACTGAAAGCGGCTCTAGATGAAGCATCAAACCAAATTTGTAATCCACCCTCTTAATTTTTATTGTTCGGTAACTGTTTAAATGAACTCTAGCTTGTCTTTATTGCATCCGTATCCTTTTGAAAAGTTAAATCAACTTTTTAAAAATGTGCAACCAGCCAATTTACCTTTGATTCCATTGTCAATTGGTGAACCTAAACATCCTGCACCTGAGTTCGTTAAACAAGCAATTATTGAAAACTTTGCACATTTATCAACCTACCCAAACAGTAAGGGCTTACCTGAGCTGCGCCAAAGTATTGCACAATGGCTTACAAATCGCTTTTCACTGAATCAAATCAGTGCAGAAGAACATATTTTGCCTGTTTCTGGCACACGTGAAGGAATCTTTTCTTTTGTACAAGCTTTAATTAAAAGAGAAGATGCACCCTATATTGTGATGCCAAACCCTTTTTATCAGATTTATGAGGGTGCTGCGTTACTTGCTGGTGCAAAACCATATTTCATCAACTGTACAGAAGAAAATGGTTATTTAGGCGATTTTGATGCTGTACCTGCAGAAGTTTGGGAAAAAACAGCTTTATTGTTTGTATGTACACCAGGAAATCCAACTGGAACCGTACTCTCAAAAGAACAATTTAAGAAGCTAATCGCACTGTCTGATCAATATGGTTTTGTTATTGCTTCTGATGAATGTTATTCAGAACTTTGGTTTGACCAAGCACCAATTGGCCTCTTAGAAGTCTGCGCTGAAATTGGACGTGATGACTATAAGAATTGCATCGTATTTCATTCACTTTCAAAACGTTCAAACCTTCCAGGTATGCGTTCGGGTTTCGTTGCGGGCGACGCAGCATTATTAAAACCTTATTTACAGTATCGTACCTATCATGGCGCAGCAATGCCTGTTCAACATCAGCTTGCATCTATTTCAGCATGGAATGATGAAGCACATGTGGAAGAAAACCGCCAACAATATCGTGCGAAATTTGAATTATTCCAAAGTGAACTTGGTCATTTATTACCACTACAAAAGCCAGATGCTGGATTCTACTATTGGTTAAAAGTTGACAATGATGAAACTTTTGCTCAAATGTTAATGGAAAAAGCACATATCAAAGTTCTTCCAGGTCGCTATTTATCTCGTGATACTGAACAAGGTAATCCAGGCGAAGGTCACGTGCGCATGGCTTTAGTTGCTGATCTCGCTCAATGTGAAGAAGTTGTTAAACGCTTAAAAGCAATTCTTTAAATACAATGAGTTCGGAATCTGTAAGTGATTTTTATTACAGATTCCGAAATAAAACTTAAACCTGACCAATAATTAGAATTGTCGCTATCAAAACCATCAACGTACCTGAAATTCGACTTACCACCCTAACCGCATAGGGTCTGGTACTTAATAGTTTCTTTGCTGCCAATCCAACCAATACATAAACAATCGCGCAACTAATTAGATGAATAATGCCTAAAGAAAGGATCTGAGCTGTAGCTGAAAACTGCAAGTTTGGGTGAATAAATGGCGGCAATAGTGCAAAAAAGAGCAATAAAACTTTAGGATTTAAACCACTAATTCCCACACCTTTAACGAACCAAGACTTTGCTGAATCAAACGCAGATGTCTGTTGTTCAGTACTTGAGATGATGGCTGGTCGAATCAACAAGCTTATACCCATCCACAGTAAATAACATGCGCCAACAATCGTTAAAGATGTCAATAAAATTGGATAATGACTAACTAAAGTGCCCACGCCAGCTGCAACACACATAATCGCTAAAAAATGCCCCAGTACAAGCCCTGAAACAGCTGTAACAATAAACTTCCCTTTTATTCCTGCCAATATTGCATACGCCCAGTCAGCACCAGGTGTTAAAACAAACAAGATTGAAACACACCAAAAGGCAATAATTACATTTAAATCCATATCAACAACTCTATTTATTTCAATATACTACGATTGAAATGAATTTTTATTTCAACCATCTGTTGAAAAATCTATTGGAGAGAATATGCTTAAATGGTTAAAATGTTTTCCTAATTAATTTCTTTTATTTCTATTTATTCAGGAGATTCTTCTAAATGGATCGTACAGATAAGAAAATTCTTGCTGAATTACAAAAAAATGGGCGACTATCTATCACAGAACTCGCTGAAAAAGTAGGTCTAAGCTTGTCTCCTTGCCATCGTAGAGTAAAGGCTCTGGAAGAATCAGGTGTAATCAAAGGCTATCATGCGGATTTGGAAGCATCTCAAATTGGATTTAATTTCTCAGCTATCATTTTTGTGACACTTAAAGATGGAGATAAAAGCGCACTATCTCAATTTGAAGAAAAAGTCAGTGAAATAGCCAACGTTATTCAAGCACAACGTCTGTTTGGTAATCCTGATTATCTTCTCCATGTGGTTGCCAAAGATCTATCAAGTTTTCAGAAACTCTATGATGATAGTTTATCGGCATTACCAAATGTGCAACGACTCACCTCAACGATTGTGATGAAAAATGTGGTGATCAACCGCTTATTACCTCTTTAAATATTCATAATATGTAGCCGCTTTCAATTCATTTGTCTCCCGACATATAGTGCATTTAAAAGCTATTCATCTGTCTATTAACTATTGACCATCTGTTGAAATGTTCGTCTATACTTAGGCATCAAAATTTGGTGACTATGGAAAGATGGCTCTTCAAACTTCACAAAATACAAAGAAAAAGGTTTGGTTGATTGCTGCAATCATTATTGTACTTATCACCGTTACATTTTTAATGTGGAAAACGAGTTCAAGTAAAAACTCAGATACAGATGATAAGCAAAAAAATGCTCAAACAAACACTCAAAAAGCTGCACTGACCGTTACAGTAGTTTCACCAGAACAACAAAACTGGAAACAAGTTTTTACTGCGAATGGAAATATTGCAGCTTGGCAAGAAGTTGTAATTAGCAGTGAGCTATCTGGACAGAGATTGACACGCGTGAATGTAAATGTCGGTGATGAAGTAAAACGTGGTCAGATTTTAGCTGAAATCAATAGTGAAACTATTCGTGCTGATTTAGCGGCAGCAAAAGCAAGCTATGCAGAAGCTCAAGCTGTCTTGGCTGATGCAATTACCAATAATAAGCGCATTCAGCAGCTAAAAAATACTGGTGCTATTTCAGCTCAAGAATCGACACAATATCAAACATCACAAGCAACAGCTCAAGCACGTTTAGATGCAGCAAAAGCACAAATTGAAAGCAATCAACTGCGCTTAGCCCAAACACAAGTCGTTTCTCCTGACAACGGTGTCATTTCTGCTAGAACTGCAACCGTTGGCTCTTTAGCACAAACAGGTCAAGAATTATTCCGCTTGATTCGAGATCATCGCTTGGAGTGGAGAGCTGAAGTTACAACAACAGATTTATACAAACTTAAACAAGGCATGACTGCTCACGTTATTTCACCTGATCCTTCACAACCCAAAGTGACAGGTCAAGTTAGAATGATTGCACCAGTAATTGATCCTCAAACACGTTATGGTTTGGTATATGTTGATTTGCCAACAACTCAAGCAATTCGTATGGGAATGTTTGTAAAGGGAGAGTTTGATCTAGGTGAAAAAACAGCGATCACCATTCCTCAGACCGCTCTACTGCTCCGTGATGGATTTTCCTATGTTTTTGTACTTGATCAAAACAACCGTGTAACACAGAAAAAAGTAACAACAGGACGTCGACAAAATGATCGAGTTGAAATCTTAGACCTCCCGTTAAATGTAAAAGTGGTTTCTTCTGGTACAGGTTTCTTGACCGATGGTGATTTAGTGAATGTTGCGCAAGCAATTCCTGAAACACCACTTACTCAAAAACTAGTGAAATCGCAGGAGAAATAAAATGAATTTCTCAGCGTGGTCAATCCGAAATCCAATTCCAGGAATTCTTTTATTCATCATGCTTGGATTGGCAGGTCTGTTGTGTTTTCACTGGATGAAAATACAACAATTTCCCGATATTGAATTACCGATGGTGACTGTTTCCGCCGCATTACCAGGTGCAGCTCCACCACAGTTAGAAACAGAAGTTGCTCGAAAAATTGAAAACTCAATTGCAACGTTACAAGGTCTGAGAAATCAATACACCAACATTCAAGATGGTGTTGTGACTGTCACCGCAGAATTTCAGCTAGAAAAGCCACTACAAGAAGCTGTTGATGACGTGCGTAATGCTGTTTCACAAGTACGTTCAGACCTACCTGCTGATTTAAGAGACCCTATTGTTAGTAAAATTAATCTATCTGGTTCACCTATCCTCACCTATACCATCCAATCCCCTAAAATGGATGAAGAAGCTCTTTCGTGGTTCGTGGATTACGATATTGCTCGTGCTATGTTACAGGTTAAAGGTGTGGGTGCTGTTGCACGTGTTGGTGGTGTCACCCGCCAAGTTGAAGTCGAACTCGATCCTGAAAAATTACTCGCACTCAATGCGACTGCAACTGATATCACTCGCCAGCTTCGTTTGGTTCAACAAGATGCTTCAGGTGGACAAACCAAGATTGGTGGCAGTGAACAATCCATTCGTACGATTGCAACTGTAAAAACAGCTGCTGAAATTGGTGCCATGGATATCGCTTTAAGTGATGGTCGACATATCAGACTTGATCAAGTGGCTACAATTCGAGATGGAATAGCGGAACGACGTTCAGCAGCATTACTGAATGGACAGCCAGTAATCGGTTTTGAGATCACACGAAGTAAAGGTGCAAGTGAAGTTGATGTTGAAAAAGGCGTTATTGAAGCATTAGATAAGCTTAAGGCATCTCATCCTGATATCAAAATCACAGAAGCCTTTAACTTCGTTAAGCCTGTTGCTGACAACTATAAAGGTTCAATGTCACTACTTTATGAAGGTGCAATTCTTGCAATTTTAGTGGTTTGGCTGTTTCTACGCGATTGGCGAGCTACGATTATTGCAGCAACTGCTTTACCTCTTTCTATTTTGCCTGCCTTAATCGGCATGTACTATTTTGGATTTACCTTAAACACAGTAACACTACTCGCTATGTCACTCGTCGTGGGAATCTTGGTGATGATGCAATTGTTGAAATTGAAAATATCATTCGGCATCTACGGATGGGTAAAACACCATATGAAGCTGCTATGGAAGCAGCCGATGAGATTGGACTAGCTGTTATTGCAACCACATTTACATTGATTGCTGTATTCCTTCCCACCGCATTCATGAGCGGAATCGCAGGAAAATTCTTTGTTCAATTTGGCTGGACAGCAGCGCTAGCGATATTTGCCTCGCTTTTAGTCGCTCGATTATTAACACCAATGATGTCAGCTTATATTTTGAAGCCTTGGATTGGCAAAGTTGAGAACACAGCAGAAAACTCAGATACAGATAGATTAAATGATCAAGGGACATCAAAACTCGCACGTGACCGAGAAAAAGATGGTCGTGTTATGCGTGGCTATATGCGTTTAGTAACGTGGTGTCTACATCATCGTTGGGTTACTCTTGGTGGTGCTATTCTGTTTTTCATCGGCTCCATTATGCTGATTCCGCTTCTGCCTACAGGTTTTGTTCCACCACCTGACACAGGACAAACTCAAGTAAGATTAGAACTCACTCCAGGCTCACAATTCGCAGACACCTTAAAAACTGCCGAATACGCACGAAATCTTATTAAAGATCATCCAGAAATCAAAAGCATCTATACAACCATCGGTGGTGGTGCAGCTGGTTCAGATCCTTTTTCTGGTGGTGCATCCAGTGAACCTCGAAAAGCTACTCTAACAATCCAAACCTCAGAGCGCTCAGATCGTAGCTTAAGTTTGCAAGAAATCGAAAGTGAAATACGTCAGCGACTCGCTCCTTTACCCGGTGCTCGTATTCAAGTCGGTATCGCAGGGAACAATAGCCAATATCAACTCGCCTTATCAGGTGATGACCCTGAAGCTCTTATTTCAACAGCACGTAAGCTGGAACGTGAATTACGCACAATTCCAAACATCGGCAGTATTACTTCCAGTGCAGCACTCATTCGTCCAGAGTTAGTTATTCGCCCAGATTTTGCTAAAGCAGCTGATCTTGGGGTTACAACTTTTGATATCGCAGAAACTCTGAGGATTGCCACTGCAGGTGATTTCGACCAAAACCTAGCAAAATTAAATTTATCGCAACGACAAGTTCCTGTCGTGATCAAACTTCCGCTTTCTGCACGTCAAGATCAGGAATTGATTAAACGCTTAATGATTAAAGGAAGTCATGGTCCAGTGATGTTAGGTACAATTGCTGATGTCAATATTGAAAGCGGTCCATCACAGATCGATCGTTTCAATCGCCTGCGCAATATTAATTTTAATATTGAGTTGAATAACCAACCGCTTGGTGATGTAGCAGCAAAAGTTGATCAATTACCAACGATGAAAAACTTACCACCTACCGTGAAACGTACCAACATTGGTGATGCTGAGGTGATGCAGGAACTTTTCTCAAGCTTTGGATTGGCAATGCTCACAGGGGTGCTATGTATCTATGTCGTTTTAGTGCTCTTATTCAAAGACTTCTTACAACCTATTACCATTTTGGTCGCATTACCATTGTCTTTGGGCGGTGCATTTGTATTGTTGCTTTTGGCAAAAAGCAGCTTTTCAATGCCAAGTTTGATTGGACTAATTATGCTTATGGGGATTGCAAGTAAGAACTCTATTCTTTTAGTCGATTACGCGATCATCGCAAGAAAAGAGAAAGATTATTCACGATTTAATGCTTTGCTTGATGCCTGTCATAAACGTGCGCGCCCGATTATTATGACAACCCTTGCTATGGGTGCAGGTATGCTACCTATCGCTTTGGGTATCGGAACAGATCCAAGCTTCCGTGCACCAATGGCAATTTCAGTAATTGGTGGTTTAATCACGAGCACTTTCTTATCTTTATTGGTTATTCCAGTGGTGTATACCTTTATTGATGATATTAATCGCAAGCTGCATAGCTTTAGAAAAACCAAAGATCAAGCGGTTGAACAGCTTTGATCTGTATGTGAAAAAGACGGTCTTATGACCGTCTTTTTTTAATACTTATATTATTGTTACTTTTTCGCTAAAGCTTTCTCTATATCAGCTTCTAAAGCTTCAGGTTTAGTGGTTGGTGCATATCGCCCCAAAACTTCACCATTACGACCAACCAAGAATTTTGTGAAGTTCCATTTGATATTTTGACTACCCAAAATACCTTTTGCCTCACGTGTCAAAAATCTAAAAATAACGTGTGCTTCCGGCCCTTTCACATCAACCTTTGCAAACATTGGAAAAGTTACACCATAGTTCCTTTGACAAAAATTCCCAATTTCCTTATTTGTCCCTGGATCTTGCCCTCCAAATTGATTGCAAGGAAACCCTAAAATTTCTAATCCTTGATATTTATATTTTTCGTAAAGCTTCTCAAGTCCTGCAAATTGCGGAGTGAAACCGCATTTACTTGCGGTGTTCACAATCAGCATGACCTTGCCTTTATAATCAGCGAGCGCCTTTGTTTCTCCCTCTAACAATTCAGCTTCAAACTGATAAATGTTACTCATGGATACGTTTCCTCGTCATTCTTTTCTTCTGTTTTAAGTTGTAATGATGCCGAATTCACGCAATAACGCAGTCCTGTCGGCTGTGGACCATCCTCAAACACATGGCCCAAATGTGCATCGCAATCATGGCAGACAATTTCTGTTCTGACCATACCATGTGATACGTCTTCGTGCTCTTCTATTGCACTATTATCAATCGGTCGATAGAAACTTGGCCATCCCGAACCACTGTCGTATTTCGTTTCTGAAGAAAACAACTCAGCACCACAGCAACGGCATACGTAAATGCCATTTTGTTTGCTATTCCAATATTGACCTGTAAATGCGGGTTCTGTGCCTTTTTTACGAGTGATACGATATTCTTCTGGTGACAACTCTCTTTGCCATTCTCGATCTGTTTTATTCACTTTTCCCATAGCCAGCACCTATTATTTTGTTGTAAAAAATATCTTGATGATCATGCTTTATATTTACGCCATTCAAAAAAAAAACTCTAGTCTTTCAATGTGTAATTTATCGTAATTTAAGCACTTATATTAAAATAGCAAATAGTAAGCAAAATATTTTTACACAAGTAAGCAATTTTCATTTAAAACACCTTTCAAGTAAGCAGTCATAGTGGTATTCTTGTTCAGCGCGGTTGTATTGGACAAAAAATGTCACAGAAAAAAAGTGTGGTTTTTAAAAATCTATTACCAACCATCAGACAGTATCAACAATCTGGTTTTACCCATGAAAAAATTGTTGAATTACTGAGAGATCAACATGATCTTGATCTGGTTACAGTTGAAACATTTAAAAGTTATCTATATCGATATGCAAAAGTGAATCCCGCTATGCCTAAAAATACTGCTACACCCCACTCAGCTCAAATGCCTCGACAAATCAAAAAGTCTTCAAAGCTTGAGCATGTATGCTATGACATTCGTGGACCAGTATTACGCGCCGCCAATGAAATGGAGGAGCAAGGGCATAAAATTATTAAGCTAAATATTGGTAACCCTGCACCTTTTGGTTTTGAAGCACCACAAGAAATTATTAATGACGTAGCATTAAACCTACCGAATGCAATTGGATATACAGACTCAAAGGGGATTTTCCCTGCTCGTAAAGCCATTTGTCAGTACTATCAGCAAAAAGGCGTCTTTGACATGCATGTCAATGATGTCTATGTAGGTAATGGTGTTTCAGAATTAATCGTAATGGCAATGCAAGGTTTGCTAGATGATGGCGATGAAATGCTTGTTCCAATGCCAGACTATCCTTTATGGACAGCTGCGGTAAATCTGTCAGGCGGCACAGCGATCCACTATAAGTGTGATGAAGAAAATTATTGGTATCCAGATCTCGCAGATATGGAAAGCAAAATTACACCAAATACTCGTGGTATTGTTGTAATTAACCCAAACAACCCAACTGGTTCTGTTTACCCTAGACACGTTTTAGAACAGATCGTTGCTTTAGCGAAGAAATACGATCTCATTTTATTTGCAGATGAAATCTACGACAAAATCGTTTATGACGGAATTGAACACGTTGCTCTAGCAGCATTAGCTGGTGATCAATTGTGTATTTCATTTAATGGTTTATCTAAAGCTTACCGAATCGCAGGTTATCGTGCTGGGTGGATGGCGATTACAGGTGACAAGGCACGAGCTGCTGATTATATTGAAGGTTTAGATATGCTAGCGTCAATGCGCTTGTGTTCAAACCATCAAGCTCAGTATGCGATTCAAACAGCATTAGGCGGCTATCAATCAATTAATGACTTGATTCGTCCTGGTGGTCGTTTATATGAACAACGCAATATTGCATGGGAAATGTTAAATGAAATTCCAGGTGTAAGTTGTGTGAAACCTGATGGGGCGATGTATTGTTTCCCTAAACTTGATCCTGAGATTTATCCAGTTGAAGATGATGAAAAGCTCATGCTTGATTTACTTAAAGCCGAAAAAGTACTTTTAGTACAAGGCACAGGATTTAACTGGCCAACACCAGACCACTTCCGTGTTGTATTTTTACCAGCTGAAAATGAATTACGTGAAGCAATCAATCGTTTAAGCCGTTTCTTGGCAAAAATGCGCTAAGCTTCTAAAAAAATCCCCCTATCTAAAGGGGGATTTTTTATCAGTATTCTGAACTTTGAGTTTCATCCCACTGAGCTTCGTATTCTTTTGATTTTTTTAGATCTTGTTTCAGACCAAAACCACCTTTTTCATAGATACGAGCTAAATCCAACACACACTCATTCTCACCCTGATCAACTGCAAGCTCGTAATATTCAGCCGCTTTTTTATAGTTTTTTGCGACGCCTTTGCCTTCTTCATATATATAAGCAATATTTGATGACCCCAAACCGTTATCTGCCTCAGAAGCAAGGGTAAATAATCTTAGCGCTTCTTTATAATCCTGCTTTATACCACCCTTACCTTCTAGATAGAAAATCCCAAGATTATTGATCGCAGTTGGCTCATCTTGTTTTACAGCTAGCTGATAATAATGGAGAGCCTTTTTGAAATCCTGCGTGACTCCATCACTTCCATCATTATATAAGTGACCTAATTCAGCCTGAGCTAAATCTAATCCTCCATCAGCAGATTTAGTCATCCACTCCAAGCCCTTTATACTGTTAACACCAACCCCTTCATCTCCATACAAATAGAGAAAACCAAGGTAGTATTGAGCATACAGTTGCCCCTTTTGTGCAGCTTGTGTGTACCACTTCAATGCAGTTAGATTATCTTCTTCTGTTCCCTCACCATAGTCGTACATGTAACCAACCGAAAAAAGTGCATCTGCATTTCCTTTCGCAGCTGACTTTTTGAACCACTCTAAAGCCTTACCAAAATCTTGATCAACATCATTTCCGTAGTAATAAGCATCACCTAAATTATTTTGTGCTTCAGCATTACCTGATTTTGCCTGCTCTACGAGTTCTTGGCTAAACGGAACATCTTCGGCATAAACAATACTCGGAATAGTGACACTGCTACTTAATAGTATTGAAAGAACAATATTCTTTAATTTCATTATAAATTTCTCATGGATAAATTTTTTATTCGTCTCTATTTTAACGTCAAAAACATCCAAGTAAACTTAAATTTAAATTTACCAATTAGATGAAATAAACCCATCTTTTAAAAGCTCACTACAATAACCATATCACTTTGAGGTGAATGATTCAGAACAAATTTTTTCATCACCTAATATCACATGAAAAATAAAATAATGGGAAATGGATAAATGTGTTAAAAAAATATCAATGTTTGCTTTTTGCCATGGCACAAGTATTGAAAATTATGGTTCTTACAATACGACTAAAGCATAAAGTCCTCATATGAAAAATAAAAAATTGACCATTTGGTCATAAATACCTTATGAAATTCATGATTTTCACACCTTAAAATAGCAATTGAATATTATAAATTTAAAACCCAACTTCTCATTGCTTCGACATAAATTAGATGTAGTCGAAAAAAATATAATGCTAATGATTTTGATCCATAAAAATTTGAATAATATTCCAGTGTCATGTCGTGTGTAGACATAGCACATCTATGGAAAATTAAAATACAGGATTGTGATTAATGATTACTAAAACGGTTAAATCATTTGGATTAGCTTTAACACTGATTGCTTCATCAGTTGCGTTACATGCGAAAAACAATGTCGTAGTTGTAGCAACAGGTGGAACAATTGCTGGTGCGGGTGCAAGCTCAACGAACAGTGCCACATATACCGCAGCCAAAGTTCCAGTCGATGGTTTAATTAATGCTGTTCCTCAAATCAAAGATCTAGCAAATGTAAGTGGTATTCAAGCCCTTTAAATCGCTTCTGAAAATATCACTGACAAAGAGTTACTCTCCCTTGCCCGCCAAGTCAATGATTTAGTTAAAAAACCATCTGTAAATGGCGTTGTGATTACTCACGGTTCCGATACGCTAGAAGAAACGGCATTCTTTCTAAATCTAGTTATTCACACTGAAAAACCTATCGTTCTTGTTGGTTTTATGCGTCCATCAACTGCTCTTTCAGCAGATGGCCCACACAACCTTTATAGTGCCGTTGCAATCGCTGCATCTGGCGAAGCAAAAAATAAAGGTGTTTTCATTGTGATGAATGATTCATTTTTGCTGCGCGTGATGCAACCAAAGGGATTAACATTCATACCAATGCATTTATAAGCCAATGGGGCGCATTAGGTACAATCGTTGAGGGCAAACCTTATTGGTTCAGAAATAGTATCAAACGTCATACTAACAACTCTGAATTTAATATTGAAAACATCAAAGGTGATCAACTTCCATTGGTTCAAATCGCATATGGTTCAGGTTCAATGACACCAGAAGCTTATCTTGCTTATGCAAAAGCTGGAACGAAAGCGATTATTCATGCAGGAACAGGAAATGGTTCAGTAGCAAAATATCTTGTTCCGACATTGAAACAACTACATGATGAACAAGGCATTCAAATTGTCCGTTCATCTCGCGTAGGTCAAGGTTTTGTATTACGAAATGCAGAGCAACCTGATGATCAATACGGTTGGGTGGCTAGACATGATCTAAACCCACAAAAAGCTCGTATTTTGACTGCTTTAGCGCTGACTAAAACTAATGATGCAAAAGAAATTCAGCGAATCTTTTGGCAATACTAATTGCTAAGCTGAAATCCAAATCGATGTTAATCAGTTGATCTGATTAGCATCGTTTTTTTATTTATTCTTGGTTAGATCATTCCGAACAGCATTCTATTGCAAAAATATTAGACAACTGTCCTAAACAGAGCGTGTTAGAATATTCTTCAATCGCGTTTAGGATAGATTTATGCAGTTTGTTCATCTTGGTATTCACACAGAGTTTTCGATTACAGAATCGATAGTTCGCATACCTGATTTGGTCAAAGCTGCTGTTGCTGAAGAAATGCCAGCTTTAGCAATTACTGATCTTTCTAACCTACATGCCGCTGTTAAATTCTATGGTGCGTGCTTAGGTAAAGGGATTAAGCCTATTATGGGCAGTGTTATTCGATTGAATGATGCTGAACATCGTGCAACTTTACTTGCGATGAGCAATACAGGTTGGCGAAATTTAACGGAAATCGTGTCTAGAGGATTCATCGAAGGTCAGCAACTTAGTGTTCCTTGTGTTCAAAAAGAATGGGTATTAGAACAAGCAGAAGATTTAATCATTCTATTGGGGCAACACAGTGATGTAGGCAAAATGCTCTGCTCTTCCAACCCTCAGAAAGCTGAACCTCTTCTTGAAGACTGGATTAGTAAATTTGGAAATCGTGTCTACCTTAGTTTGACGCGCACAGATCGTGTTGGGGAAGAAGATTTTATTGTTGAGGCGGTAAAACTTGCTGCTAAGTACCAAATCGGTGTAGTGGCTCATAACGATATCCACTTTATCGAACAAGACGATTTTTATGCTCATGAAGCGCGTGTTTGTATCGCAGATGGATACGTATTAGGTGATGATAAGCGTCCTAAACCGTATAGTCCTGAACAATACTTTAAAACAGCAGAACAAATGTCTGAGTTATTCTCTGACATTCCTAGTGCGATTGAAAATACTTACCAAATTGCTAAACGTTGCAACGTTGCCTTGCAGCTTGGTACCTATTTCTTGCCTGATTTCCCTATTCCTGATGGTTATACCATTGATACCTATTTCGAACATTTATCTCGAGAAGGTTTAGAAGAACGTTTAAATCATCTTTATCCAATTGATGAACGCGATGAAGATTGGCCTGATATTCGAAAGCCATATGATGAACGAATCAAATATGAAGTCGATATCATCCTCAAGATGGGATTCCCTGGTTACTTCCTTATCGTCATGGACTTTATCCAATGGGCAAAAAACAATGGTGTACCTGTAGGACCAGGGCGTGGTTCGGGTGCAGGTTCATTAGTTGCATATAGTTTAAAAATTACTGACCTTGATCCTTTACGATACGACCTATTATTTGAGCGCTTTCTAAATCCTGAACGTGTCTCAATGCCTGACTTTGATGTCGATTTCTGTATCGCAGGTCGTGACCGTGTTATTGAATATGTTGCACAAAATTACGGACGTGAAGCAGTTTCACAGATTGCAACCTTTGGAACAATGGCTGCAAAAGGTGCAATTCGTGACGTAGCACGTGTCTTAGGTAAATCTTATGGTTTAGCTGACCGTATCTCCAAAATGGTTCCAACAAAACCATTAGGTGTAGACTTAAAACAGGCCATAGAGCTTGAACCACAACTGAAAGATATCGTCACCAACCCTGCAAACCCTGATCATGATGATGCTGCTGAAATTTGGGAAATGGCGCTCAAATTAGAGGGCATTACACGTAACACAGGTAAGCATGCGGGTGGTGTTGTCATCGCACCTGGAAAAATTACAGATTACTCGGCAGTTATCTGTGATCCAGATGGCACAAACCGAGTAGCTCAATATGATAAAGATGATGTTGAAGCAGCAGGTTTAGTTAAATTCGACTTCTTAGGACTGCGAAATTTAACAGTAATTGAAGATGCTGTTCAAAATATTAATAAAAGAATTCAATCAGATGTCCCACTAAATATCGCTAATGTACCATTAGATGATAAAGATGCTTATCTCGTCTTTGCTGAGGCAAATACGACTGCGGTTTTCCAGTTTGAATCCGTCGGCATGAAAAAGATGTTGAAGGAAGCTAGACCAAGCAAATTCGAAGAGATTATTGCTTTCGTTTCCTTGTATCGTCCTGGTCCGATGGACCTCATTCCAGACTTTATCCATCGTATGCACGGTGGAGAATTCGAATATTTGCATCCTTTGCTTGAAAGTGTCTTAGAACCAACCTATGGGATTATGGTTTATCAAGAACAAGTAATGCAGGCAGCACAGTTCTGCGCTGGCTATACGCTTGGCGGAGCCGACTTATTACGCCGTGCAATGGGTAAGAAAAAACCTGAAGAAATGGTAAAACAGCGCCAAATCTTTATTAAAGGTGCGGCAGAAAAAGATATTGATGAAGCAACAGCGAACCATATCTTCGATTATATGGAAAAATTCGCGGGTTATGGTTTTAACAAATCACATGCGGCCGCTTATGCTTTAGTTGCTTACCATACTGCATGGTTAAAGGCGCATTATCCAGCTGAATTTATGGCAGCGGTAATGTCATCGGAAATGCAGAATACGGATAGTGTCGTATTCTTAATTGATGACTGTCGTAATAACAAACTCGAAGTTCTTCCCCCTTCTGTAAATATGTCCTTGTATCATTTCCATGCCATTGATGAGCGTACAATCGTCTATGGTTTAGGTGCAATCAAAGGTGTTGGTGAGCAGGCAATGCAGTCTGTGATCGATTCACGTATTAAAGATGGACCATATAAAGATTTGTTTGATTTTTGCCATCGTATTGATCTGAAAAAAATTAACAAACGTACACTCGAAGCGCTTATTCGTGCAGGTGCACTCGACTGTTTAGGAATAGAACGTTCCAGTCTTATGGCTCAGCTTCCTGAAGCCGTTCAAGCTGCGGAACAAGCACGAAGCAATCGTGAAACAGGAATTATGGATTTATTTGGTGAAGTTGAAGAAGTTCAGCGTAAACCAGCTAAACCTGTTAAACCATGGTCAGATGAAGTTCGTTTAAAAGGTGAAAAAGATACACTTGGACTTTACTTAACAGGACATCCAATCGATGTATATCGTTCAGAATTAAAAGCATTCATTCCTGCAAAACTGAATGAAGTTACCCCGACACGTCGTGGTGTAACCACCGTATTTGCTGGTTTGGTACTCGATGTAGCAAACTTTCCAAACCGTATCATGATCACTTTAGACGATGGTACTGCACGAATTGAAGTTAGTTGCAATCATGAACGTTTTCAACGATATAAAGATATTGTGCGCTTAGAACAAGTCGTCGTGATCGAAGGCGAGATTTATGAGCGTGAAGGCTTTGACCGCCCAATGGCACGTTTAAGTAAAGCATTTAGTTTGAATGAAATTCGTCAAAAACGTGCTCAATCGATTCAAATAAGTATGCCACACGATCTCATGACTAAATCTTTAGCAAAAGATATGCAAAACATTCTATTACCATATTGCAATGTAGATATGTGTCAGCATATTGGTATACAGCTTCTTATCGATCAAAGTTTTGCGACAGCTGAGTTGCATTTAGGTGCTCAGTGGAAAGTTGCTCCTTTAGATGAACTGCTTGGTAAATTACGTGACTACTTTGGCAAAGATGCGATATATATTGAATATCAAGTAAAATCCAAAGCAGCAAAAGTCATTGAAACACCCAAAGTAAGTGTGGTTCCTCCTCCACCTGCAAATATGTCTATAGATGATGCTTTAGATCTGTATCAAGCCGAAGTTTCTCAATATTCTTAAAAATTGGATCATTTATGAACCTGTTTGACCAAAATGACGTGTCCAAACAATTGGATCATGTTCGTATTGTTATGGTAAATACAACTCTCCCTGCCAATATAGGTAGTGCACTTCGTGCCATGAAAACGATGGGATTGTCTAAATTAGTATTGGTAGCACCTAAAACCTATCCTCATCCTGATATTGATGCTTTAGCCGCTGGCGCCCAAGATTTAATCGAAAAAATACAAATCGTTAATACTTTGGAACAAGCCATTGAAGACTGCCATCTGGTGTTTGGAACCAGTGCTCGCAGCCGTACTATTCCTTGGCCTCTGCTTGATGTTCGCCCTGCAGCTCAAGAAAGTTTAAAAGCAGCCAATTTAGATCAAAATATTGCAATCGTCTTTGGTCGCGAAGATCGTGGTCTGACTAATGAAGAGTTAGCATTAGCAAACTATCATTTAACTATTCCAGTCAATCCAAGTTATGGCGTTTTAAATGTAGCTCAGGCAATTCAAGTGGTATGCTATGAATTAAGGATGGCAGCACTTGAGCTCAATCAGCAAAACACTGATCAGACTGACCCGCAAGAACATATGCAGCTAAATCAAAATCAAAGTATGCAATGGGACGAGCCATTAGTGACACAGAAACAAATGGAAGAGTTCTATCCTCATTTAGAAAAAATGCTAACTGAAATTGAATTCTTAGATCCAAATAATCCACGTTTATTGCCTTTGCGTTTGCGTCGTTTATTTGGAAGAATACAATTAGATCGTATGGAATATCATTTATTGCGCGGTATTTTCAGTCGAGTACAAGCTTTAGCCAATGGTTCATGGAAAAAAACACAGACGGAGGATCACTCTCATGATTAAACAGCTAAAAGAAGACATTAAAGCTGTATTTGCACGTGACCCTGCGGCTCGAAATACACTTGAGGTTTTAACCACTTATCCTGGTATTCATGCATTAATTATGCATCGTGTAGCACATGAACTCTGGAAAAAAGATCACAAAGGTACAGCTCGCCTGCTCTCGTCATTTAGTCGATTTGCAACTGGGATAGAAATCCATCCAGGTGCAAAAATTGGAAAACGTTTTTTTATTGATCACGGCATGGGCGTTGTGATTGGGGAAACAGCTGAAATTGGTGATGATGTCACCCTGTACCATGGCGTTACGCTTGGTGGTACTACTTGGAATAAAGGTAAACGCCACCCAACTTTAGAAGATGGTGTTGTTGTTGGCGCTGGAGCTAAGATATTAGGACCATTTACTGTCCATAAAGGGGCGAAAGTTGGTTCAAATGCTGTAGTGACCAAAGAAGTTCCAGAAGGAGTTACCGCTGTAGGTAACCCAGCACGTTATATCTTTAAAGATAAAAATCAAGTTGAGCAAGATGAAGCAAACCGTCGCGACTATGCAGAAAGCATCGGTTTCCAACCTTATGCAACAACTCAAGATCAATCAGACCCTATTTTAGAAGGCATACGCGTGTTATTAGATCGCATGCAGAAAAATGAAAAGCGTATGAATATTCTATGTCAGCGTCTATCTGAGCTTGATCCAACATTCAAACCTCAAGGTGGTAAAAATCAACCATTGAGTAAAGAAGAACTTAAGATTATTGAAGAAGTTAGAAGAGAGTGTGAAGCACAAAGCAAAACATCAACAACATAATATAATTTATAAGAAATGTAACAAGCTTTTCATTGCAAGTTGGTTTTGCTTTTCCTAGACTGGTAAAACCAACGAACTTCTTCTCATTTTACTAAAATTAATGGATGTAAAGCATGAATTTTAAGCCTTTGGCATTACTTGTAATTTCAACCACATTTTTAACCGCATGTGGTATTGCGCCGACCAAAAAAGAGAAGATTGTTGAACCATTTGTGTTCAAAGAACCAGATCCGACACCACCATTCTATGCTTTAAATCCAATCAAATATGATGCACCACCAAGCTTTGAAGTTGCCATCAAAGATGCCTCTACACAACCAGTGACAAAGATGGTTGTTTCTTTGCAAAATGACCCAACAAAATCTGCAACTTTAGATATTAATAAATTGATTGTCCCAACAATTGATAGTTCTGAAAGACGGATGAAATATGCGGTTCTTGCAGGCGAAAATGAAATTGATGTAACGGAAATTGATGACTTCTTACAACTAGTTGAAGGAAAAGCACGTCATTACCCTCCTCGATTTACTGAACGCCAAGAACGCAAAGGATATGAAGTAAAGTTAAAAGAAATCACACACAAACTAGATGCTCTCGCTGAGAAACCAAATGCATCTATGGATATTTTGACCCGTGCATTTAAAGCCAGTGTAATGGCTCGCAACCTTGACTTGGGTACAGCTTACACATCTAAGTCTTTAACTTATGCTCAACGAATTTTAGCGATTAACCCTAACGATCCTGAAACCAATTTTTGGTTCGGTTTTGGATTATCAGAAGGTGGTGGACAACGTGAAGCGATTCCATACCTAGATAAAGCGATTAAAGGTGGAGTGCAAGAGGCATATCTTTCTGCTGCAAACAATTTCTTATGGCTTGAACAGAAGAAAAATGCGCTTCAAACGCTCAAAAATTACAAAATTAATTATCCTGACGAAGCAGAAGTAGTTGACCGTTTGATTCAAGAAGTTGAATCAGGAAAACGTTGGAACATGTGGCAAGTTCTTAACTAAATTACTCTCTTTTTTGTAAAAATAGGCCGTTTTATACGGTCTATTTTTTTATGTTGATTGAAAATGCATCCTTTTTTCGTATTATAGCGGTAATCCTGCTCTCAATTTACTGAAACCCTAATGCGTGAATTTAATTCATCATATCGCCTATTTGCAATAACGCTACTCAGTACAGTCGTCATGAGTGGTTGCCAAGTTGTAAGTCTAAAACAGCAAGCCATTGATGTAACAATTGCTAATGAGAGAAATAGTATCCTGACTCAAAAAAGACTCAGCGAAGCAAGTCTCAATGTTTTATCGATGTCAGGTAAAGAAGCAAAGTATTGCATGCAATCTGCTGATGAGTGCATTGCAGATTTACATAAGATTCCTCAAATCTTAGATGAACAGCTCTTATCGACTAGCAGTGAATTATTTCTAGCGAAATCCAAAGCTCTAGCGGACTCATCAGAATGCAAAATAAGCAAACTAAGCAAACACAAATCTGAGGAAGAACAAAAGAATATTCAGAAAAATTATGAGCAGTGCTTAGATCAACAATTAGAAGCTTTAGATAAAAGTATTCGCTATAGCTATGCTTATCTATTTAAAACCAGTCGCGCACCACAAGAACGACTTTTTGATAACCGCCAAGTACAAATTCGTGACTTTTACAACCAAGCATTAACTCAACTGGTCAATATTCATAGTCTAAGAAATCCATCCAAAGATCTCGCACCAACTATTAAAATTGGGAAAAGTACGTATACGATTGATATCCAAGCTTATCAACGTTTACAGAATATGAAGCTAGAAAAATTTGTCTCTAGCTATAACATGAACTTCTCAGGATTAAGAGCAATTAACCGACGCGATGGTTTTGGTTCTGATTTTGTAGCAGTATTCCCTGCTGACACAGCTAATAAGTTTGAAAATAAATATATTTTAGATCCTCTCAACTACAACTACCCTAAAGGTACAAATCCGAATATTCATAAAGCCCGTTATTTAGCTGCGACTATTATTGCTCAACCCAAACGCGCCGCTGCAACAGCAGATGAAGTGTTAAATAGCCCAGAATTTGAGATTAAAGTTTACGATCCATATAGCGTTGAAAAAGTTAATATCGCTGGAAAACCTTATTCATTGGCTGCAAATTTCTCTGCTCCATATGGTTTATGGTTGTCTGAAAATAATTTAGGCGCAGCAGCTTACTTAACTTTAATTGATCGTGATCAACACCTAACCATGCCGCATTTATATATGCTGGAACCTTACAATCCTAATAAAAAAGTAATCGTATTGGTTCATGGTTTAGCTAGTAGCCCTGAAGCATGGATTGCGGTAACAAACGATATTATGGGTGATCCTGTACTTCGTGAACATTATCAAGTCTGGCAAGTTTTTTATTCAACCAATATGCCAATCTTAGAAAGTCGTTTTCAAATATATGCTCTACTTAAACAAGCATTTGGCTCTGTAAATATGCAAGATGCTGCAGCAAAAGATGCTGTCCTCATTGGACATAGTATGGGTGGTATTATCAGTCGTCTTTTAGTGAGCAATGCTGATATATCAAAAGAAGCATTAGTGATGATGAGTAGTCGTCAGCAAACTCGTTTACGCAAGCATCCCGTAATTGGTGAGCGACTAAAAATGCAACCTATATCTAATTTTGATCGTGCGATTTTTCTTGCAGCACCGCATAAAGGTACAGATTACGCTGATCGTTGGTTTACTCTCGCAGCACGGAAAATCATTAAACTACCGACCACATTTCTCACAACACTGGCAGATACTTTAACAAGTAATGATGTTGAGCTTAAAGATTTTGTAAAAACACTTACTAATGATGTTATTCAGAATGGTCCAAGTGATCTAAGTAAAAAATCCAAATTTATGGAGTTAACGGCTGATATTCCTCCACAAAAAGGTCTACTGTTTCATTCCATCATGGGAAATATCACAAAGAGCCAAGATCCTAACATCATGACAGATGGAATAGTTCCCTATAAAAGTGCTCACCTAGATGGAGCTGTTTCTGAAAAAATTATTCAAGGTGGTCATTCAATTCAAGAAACTCCCGAAGCAGTCCTCGAATTAAGACGAATTTTAAGACAACATCTTGTGGAACACGGTTTATATAAACCTCAAAACTAAACAAAAAGCCCAAAGTTAACTTTGGGCTTTTTTATTACTAGTTCTAATTAATTCGTAGAACGAATCATGTAATCAAAGGCAGATAATGCAGCTTTCGCACCTTCGCCTGTTGCGATGATGATTTGCTTGTATGGTACTGTCGTACAGTCACCTGCTGCAAATACACCCTGTACATTGGTTTCATTACGATCGTTAATCACAATCTCACCACGATTGCTGAGTTCAACTGCACTGTTCTTTAGGAAATCCGTATTTGGCAATAAACCAATTTGTACAAAGATTC
>Ga0247720_100088_pt1 | contig 44022 bp, 58 predicted proteins | sample MSEWel2015_12_15_FD_189078 | JGI IMG/M metagenome (GOLD analysis project Ga0247720, IMG submission 189078) | Subsurface sediment microbial communities from gas well in West Virginia, United States - MSEEL Well Study Marcellus 3H_2015_12_15 | ecosystem: Environmental > Terrestrial > Deep... | reverse complement strand
CTTGTAAAATCTCGTGTGGAGAAAATAAAATTTCGTGTGTCTAACGAAATAATACGATACCTAAAAACAGAAAAAACATAGAAAACTTGCGAGAGTGGCGGAACCGGCAGACGCCCGAGACTTAAAAGAGTTTGTGTTATTTCAGTACTACAGTATAGCAAAATCAGTGTTTTTTAGTAGCAATTTTGTTGTAGTATCGTACAGCTTAAATTTAGGTATCGTAATGCAGGAACCTCCTATTTCGTTAGACACACAGAGAAGATAGGAGGTTTTTCTATTGTCTAGGATCTATAAGATTAAAGATTCTGTAACATGGAAGGAAGCTTTAGACGAATTTTTATTAGATAAAAAGGCACAAAATATAGCTGATAGTACCATTGAAGAGTATAAATATCGTATATCTTTATTTTTCAATTTATATCCATCTGCGTTTAATGATGAAAACATATCTAAAGCAGTATATCAATGGATGGCAGAAAAATGTTCGCCATCATATTACAATCTTAAGTTAAATTATCTAGGAGCATTTTTAAAGTTTTGTGTTTCAAAAGGATATATTAAAGATAATCCTCTTAAAGATTTTAAGAGGAAACAAACAGGGCATCGAATAGTTGATATTGATGAAGAAGTGATAATAAAATTACTTCAATTACCAGATAAAAGTACATATTCAGGACTAAGGGATTTTGCTCTTTTGTTACTTCTGTTAGATACTGGTATAAGGCCAGGAGAAGCCTTTCAACTAATGCCTGATGATATTGACTTAAAAAATTTAAAAGTACATGTGAGGCCGGAAATAGCAAAAAACAGATGCTACCGATCCTTGCCGATTTCCGAAATTACTGCAAGGACAATTGAAAAGCTGCTTAGAATTAAGCCTCCAGAATGGAAAAATACTACTGTATTCTGTACTTTTGAAGGAAAACCATTAAACAGGCATACATGGGGAGATAGACTAGAAAGTTATAGTAAAAAATTAGGAGTAAAAATACGTCCATACGATTTAAGGCATGTATTTGCTTTACAGTTTTTGCGTAATGGAGCTAAAGAAATATCTTTGCAAGGTATGCTTGGACATAAAACTTTAAGTATGACAAGGCTTTATGTTGATTTAACACAAAAAGATTTAAGAGCTGAACATGATAATGCTACTCCTTTACAAACCTTTTATAAATCTAACACTCGTAAACGTAAAATTAAAGAATAAATCAAGGCCGCTATAAAGCGGCTTTTTATTTTTGTTACATGTGTGCCTCTTATCCTAATTTATAAGTAGAAAGGCAAATACAGAAAGGAGAGTTAAAATGCCTGATTACAGTACAGCTATCAAACGTATGGAAGAACGAATAAAAAAGCTAAAGGGGGTGTATAAGCAAATGCCTTTTCAGCTTTTACAGGATGAAGTAACTGATATAACTGAAGAATATTTCCGATTAACAAAAGAGCCTCCACCTCAAAGATATGTTACTGTTCTTGCTGATATGATAATTGAAAATAGCTTGATAAATGAGCGAGAAAATGCAAAAGGAAAGGCTTGTTAATATATGATTAATTACACAAATACTAAATACAGCGAAACGAAATTATTAAGGAGGAAACATTAAATGAAAATCGGTATTGTGGGAGCGCATGGAACAGGTAAAACTGTTCTTGCTAAATCCTTAACTGAAAAATTGGGTTTACCGCTTATAACTGAGCAGGCAAGGATAGTAGCTAAAGATATGGGTCTGGAAAATCTTGATGAACTTATAAATGACAAAGAAAAGGCTTTTGAGTTTCAAAAACAAGTGATTGTAAGACAACTAGCAGAGGAAGTTAATCACCTTAAAACAGGTTTCATAAGCGATAGAACTATAATTGATAACTATGCTTACTGGTGCTATTACGGATTAGACAGGTTAAAAATTGGCAGCGGTCTTATAAAAGCAATAGACTTTGACAGCTTATATGATTTGCTTATATTTGTACCTATCGAATTTCCTGTTGCTGATGACAGCTTTCGGTTTACTTGCGAAGCTTGTCGCAATCTAATCGAAAAAATTATAAAAACTGAACTGGAAAATTTAATATATACGCCAGTAATAACTGTTACTGGTAGCCTAAATGAAAGAATAAATCAAGCACTAAAAGTCATTAGGGAAATGGAGGATGAGTTGTAATTTACAGTAAAAGCAGTGTTAGAAGCTATTTATTTAACTACTGGAAACTGCTACAACAAGCTGAAGAAGGCGATACAAATGCTCTTGCTATCTTAATTGATTTAAACACTGCATTACGCCAAATACCTTTTAAACAGTTTAAAACAATTATACTGCATAACATTATTGGATTAACACAAAGACAATGTGCTAAATTACTAAAGACAACTCAACAAGCAGTCAGTAAGAACAGTGCTAAAGCATATAAAAACATTGCTAAGATTTTAAATAAAGAGGCAGATCCTTTTCAATCGTTGTATGGGGAGCAAAGCTGGTATTTCCAGGCTTATAAAGACGGTAAAATGATTTTGGATATACCTGATCATGTTTTGAAAAGTATTCAAGCAAAAATAGGATGCAGACCTAAAAGGTTTAAAGGAGATGGTAGACATAAAATATTAACTGCTAATCAGTTAAAAGCAGTTAGAAGAAAAGAAAAACCTTTTGCTAAGGTTTATCCTAAACGAGACAACAAAGGATATATAAACATAAACGGAAGGAGATGCAGGTTATAATGACGCTCATGGAAGCTTTAAAAATGTTTAAAAAGAATGGAGAAAATATAGAACGGATTGAATTTTATTGTGAAGATTTGAATTATGCTCTAGTGAAAATGTACTGGATTGATGAAAGGTTGCATGAAGTTTTACGGGTAGATATAAGGGATTTGAAAATTGAAGATGAATAGTATGTTTAAAGTGCGAAGGAGTGGGAACTAATGCTTAAGATTAAAGTATATGTGGAACCTGAAGTGAGCGAATGGGTTTGGGATATTATTGAATTATTTAAGCAGTATGATTTGGATGCAACTGTGTTGCCTACTGAGAAATGGAAATCGCTTTATGATGCACTAATAGAAATGATAAAACGTAATTGTACTTGGTATGTTGTTTAGAAAAGTAATGCTTTGTGTTTATTAAGTGAAGAAATAGGGGATTAATACACAGTCCAAAGAAAATATAACGGAGGCAAATTAAATATGCTTAGAATAACTTGTGAATGTTGTGGTCGGCAGATAATATCTGGTTGTGGTACTCCAGATAAGTTTATAACATTTGGCCCTGTAACAAGACTGGTAGGAAACCAGTATATGTGTGCTGTCTGTGCCGCCGACTTTGATGAGGATGGACTTTTTCCAGAAGAAAGAATTGGTGAGGAAGGCCAACAGTTAAATAAGTAGTATATTTCGAGGAAAAAAGGGTGGTTATATTGGGTAGGTATTTTAAGTTTAATGCGAAAACAGGAGAATATGATATACCTTGTTCATGGCGAGAGAGCTTAAAACTAAAAGCTAGAAATACTTGGATTCCATACTGGAAAAGAAAAGAGACATTAGATATAGCTGATACACTGACAGAAGAAGAAGCGGAAAGACTATGTAAAGAGTTAGATAAAGAAATCCAGCGAAGCATAGAAGAGTGGAGGACGTTGTATCAGTAGTTATACATCCCAAAGAAAACGAGAAAGAGGGAGATTAATGGAATTGAAATTAAACGATGTGTATAGATTTGTATACAATCAAGAAATTCTTGAAAAAACACATGATCCATATTGGTGTTTTGACGGGCAATTAGTTGTTAAACAAGATAAAAACGGAAATATATATTTAGAGGATACCTATTGGGGTTTTTACGATAAAGAAAATAATACTTTTAAAAATATGGGTTACAGTAAAAGGTTTTCTCTTGAAGAATTATTAAAACAAGGCCAGTTATTTTATAAATGCAATCTAGATAATGTAGAAATAATTTCTGAATATGATACTAAGTATTATGCAGATGAGGATATATTTGATTTATCATATCAGCATGGTTGTAAAAAGCTCTTTGTTAAAAGAAAAGGTGCCCAAAAGTCTATTACTAAAATGGAAAGTGTTTTAAATAAAGAAATTGAAAGTATAGAAGTAGAAATTAGATATTTAACTTGGAAACTAGAAAAAACTAAGGAAAATTTAGAGAAACTAAAGAACGGTGATATAAATATTTATATATAATTATTATACTGTTGATTGGACGCTCCAAAGAAAACATAAAAAAAGAGAATAAAGCGCAAATAAAAATAACAGCTAGGCTAATTTACTGCCTAGCTGTTTTCATTTTTACCTGGACGTTCTGGATAATCGGGATGATATTTTTCTCTGTATTCATCTAGTGCTTTTCTTAGTAATCCTATCATTGTACTTTTTTCTCTCTCCACCAATCTCTTCAGCCATTGCTTTTCCTCTACAGGTATATCTATTAAAATTCTCGCTGTTACTCGCATATAAATCCCTCCTGTTTATATTATACCACATAATACAATTAGTTTGCAGTGGTAAGTTTTCGGTTACGCATTTTCTTAATTAATGCTTCTGGTCTTACATGCATATAAACTTGTGTTGTTGAAATATCCTCATGGCCTGCTATCTCCTGTACTTCTGATAAAGTGAAACCTTCCTCTAGAAGTTCAGTTAAGCAGGCATGTCTTAAAACGTGCGGATGAATAGGCTTGCGCTTGCCTTGGCGGGTAGTAATATAAATCCCTGCCTTTTGGCTGTATTCTCGTATAAGTAAGCGGATAAAGTTAGAACTAAGCTTCTGCCCTGCATTGTTCGGTTTAATCCCGCAGGCAATATAATCGCCTGGCGGTTTTACAGCAAGCCAGTTCCTTAATAGTTTTAGAGTTTCTTTATCAAGCGGAATAACTCGATCTTTATCTCGTTTTGCTTTGCGAACAATTATGATTCCTTCTTCCAAATTAACGTTATCTATAAGCAGATTTATTAATTCGGAATTACGCAATCCACAACGATAAAGCAGTTGCAATATTACTTTATCACGTAATCCCTGCAACGTCTTTACATTTGGCAGTGATAAAAGTTTTGCCGCCTGTTGGCGGCTGATGATACAGGGTAAAGTTCTTTTCATATAATCGGCACCTCTTTAATTTTGATGCAGGCATTTTTTAGAAAATCATTAGCAGAAAATTTATCTTGTAAATTTGTGATATATTTTTCGGCTTTTCGTCTTGAAGATGATGCCGCAAAAGGAATATTATTAACACAAATTACCAAAATGTTTTTCATAATAGTTTTCTACCTCCTTGCTGGAATAAAGCTAACAGAATAAAACTAATCAGCCAGGTTTTAGGTGAGATGAGAAAGAAAGAAGCTAAAAGTAAAGCAAGCCAACGCATTTAAGATGCCTTTCTCCTTATAAATCCTCCTTTTAGAATTAGCCGGGATTAGCGGCTCCCGGCGGGCCGATCTATCATGGAATTACTTCTACAAAAGCCGCTTCGTGGGCTGCTTGGAGGAGCGCCTGGTAAGCGTCTCCTTCCTCCTGGTACGCGGTTAGAGCCGCCTCCAGAAGTTTATCGGCTTCCTCGGCGTCGAGGCCGAGGATTTCCAGGCAGATTTTTAGGCAGTCGGGATCTGCGCCCGCAGCAAAGCGGGCGGCAAGTTCTCGTACGTATTCAAAATGAATACGGGTGGGGATTTGGTCGAGAATATTTCCGTCTTCGTCATAAATCCTGAACATGCTAATTCCTCCTTTTCTTATTCGGAGTACGCTTCGGCGTACTCATGGAACGCGGCGGGTTCATCGGGGAGTTCGGATAACGACTCCCCATCCTCGGTGAGTACTTCTGCATCGGGGAAAGAGATATAATAAGAACTCCCCTTCCCCACGTACCGGCCCAGGATAGCAAGACCCTTTTCAAGCTCGCCTTTCCAACCAGCGTATTCGAGAAATTCGCGTGCAGTCATATAAACCTCCTTCTCCCCGCGCTTTTCCCCCGCGCAGGTGGGGAAGAATAGAACGGGCTTATTGATACCTTTTTGAACGATATTGTTCGACGGCTGCAGTATGTTCGCAGCCGCCTTTGCTCCCCCCGACATAACCGCAAAGGGAGCAATGGATATTATAGGGAGGACGTAATCCATCCTCATAATGAATTTTAGCGGTGCCTACTAAATACGCGGATGCATTATCGCGTTCATATAAAACGGTATAGGTAGCAATCCTGTCAATAGTTTTCTTTTCAACGATATAAGCACTCATTTTATAAAACCTCCTTTAGGCTTGAAGTTGCTCCCAGACTGCATCGCTTAAAACCTGCATAGCCTGGGGATTACGGTATATAGAAAGCAGAACAATAATTTCCCTAGCCTTTTCGTATTCTTTGACCGTTGCCCCAGTACGGGCAGCTGCTTGATTGAGTTCTGCAAGTAGTTTTATTGCTTCGGGGTCTTGATTCAGGATATTTATGATTTCTTGCATTTATAAACCTCCTTCATAAATCCTTAAGCGCCGCGCCCCTTATCGGGGCGGCCCCGGCTTGCACGGGGCAGGGCCTAGCGGATTGCTATTTTAATTTTAATCTCCGGGCTATCTCTAACCTGCGCTGCATGTCGCGTTCTTCTTCGGCGCGAAGTTTGGCCATATAAATATTATCAATCTTTTTGGCAAAGGCAGAGCTTAATTTAGCAATAGGCTTAACGTTATTAAGCAAGTAAGCGTTATCAGTATCGCGTCCTACTAGGTCACCCGTGGCCAGCCAGCAATAAGATTTACCATCGCCCTTGGCGATAAAGCTATACTCATTAAGACAGGCAATAAGGAGATCATCATCCATTGTTGAGGTAATCCTATTGAATGATAATCCGCAATGGGGCGTGCCCGTTGAATGATCAATACTATAACCGCGTTTGATGTCTTTTGTGTGGCTACGGCTCCAGCGGACATAAAGAGTACCGTATTTACTAAGTAAAGACTTAACTTGTGATAAATCGTTGATGGTTAGCAAGTTATAAACCTCCTTCTGTCCCACCCCTTATCGGGCTGTCGGACTAATTTAGAGCTGTTGCCCTTAAGCGGCTCCCCTTTCGGGGAGGCGACGGCTTTCACGTCGCTGGCCTAGCGGGCGTAAATATAAGGGATACCCAATAAATTACAATATTCTTTCGCCGCTTGAAGTGTATCAAATACTCGGCGCGGATGGCCATCCATATCATAAACAATGTATTTTGCAGTAGGTTTACTCTGGCGTCTACCTCTTTTGCCGTGTCCCATATGCCACCAGATGCCAAACTCTTTTTTAATTTGCATAGATAACCTCCTTTTGATATTCTTGCCATGCCGGTTCCGAATTTTGAGCATAAGCACCGTTGCGCGCATCCCTTATTCCGCGCACATAACCCTCATAATAAGCAGCGTCATACTGCCGCGAGACATACTGCGGAGATTGTGGGCCATATAACCCGGTGCAGCGATATAATCCACGCATGACATCATGAGCGGCGTCATGATACCCCCAATTAAAACGGATTCGATCCTCAAAGAAAGGTTTTTGTTTACGTTTTCTAGTCATTTTTTTCATCTCCCTTTTTATTTGCCCTTGAGCGGAAGCCGGATAAACCGGCTGGCCGGGATTCTCGGCCATCTCCCTAGCAGGCTCGATCTCTTATCTCGCACAGATAAGGGTTGAAAATATCATGAATTTGTCTATATGTAGGCTTAATTCCATGCTTTTCCAACTCCTCACATTCTTCGTGGAGTCTTTTTAAAACGGTATCGACTTCTTCGGTAATCCAAGAAGGGCCACCGACAATATCAATAAATTCGTCGCGCCAATATACTTTAATCATTCCTTCAATGTCGTTTTCCAGTTTAAGCATTTTGATTACCTCCCTTTGTTTTGGGTTTCTCCCCTGCTTGCAGTTTTATTATACCATACCATACGAATGTTGTCAAGCATTAATTTATTTGCTTTTATAAACATCAATAAGCCAATATGTGTAAAATCCAACAAAGGCAGTAAATACAATCCAAAAACTGTAAAAAACAATTTTTGCTGCTAGAAGCATTTTGCTTGCCTCCTTTTTGTAGGGTGTTTTCCCTGTTTGCAAGTATATCATACCATACCATATGAATAATGTCAATAGGGAAAAATAAAGAAGTAATATTCTGACAATATACGACAAATATAATGCCAGCTGTTAGCTGGCTTGTTTAAAGTTTATTTTAATGCATTGATTAAGTGTATATTTTAACTGCTGTAAATTAGCATACTTTTTAATGTGTCTTTGCTTTAAAACTCCTTCCTTTTTCATCTTCCAATATACACTATCAATAAATACAGATATTGATTCTATTTGAGGATAAAGATATTTATAAGCTGCATATGTTTCTTTATATTCTGTTGTTCCTTTTTCTAATTTAACATTAACAACATCAAATAAGGATTTTAATTCTTTTTCATAGCTATTAAATAGAATATCAATGCCATCGATCTTCATTGTTGTTTACTCCTTTCGTTTTTGTTCTTGTATATATCATACCATACCAAAGGTATAGTGTCAACAGGAAAATGAAATAAGCCAGGGTATTTATCCCTAGCTTTTCATATACCAATGAACATATATATGTCCATATATTTTTCCTTGCTCTTTCGTTAAGCTGAAGTATATTTCTACACCACTATCAGTATGAAGATCATGCCAATCATCAGTAAACCATGCTTTTTCTTCAGCTTGCTTAATTTCACTCATCAATGCATTTATTTTGTCATTAAACCATTCTTGATCCCAATCTGCATTTAAAAAACTTCCGGCATAAGACCGGATTTATTTTTTTGTCGTTTTAATTGTTAACCTTTCAAGTTAAAATAGTTAACAATTCAGTACACCAGCGCCAAAATAATGTCAAGGCGAAAACCTTGACAGCTATTGTTAACACACCAAACCTGTCAAGGCATTTTACTCGACAGCACCATCAGCCAGGTAGTCAGCTATTGTACTGTTGCTAATCCTCATTTTCAACATTAAACATTCGTTCGCCATTGCCAAAAAACAAGCAATATCAATGCTTTTCAGCCATGCCAGCTATGCCAGGCCAGGCAACTACAAGCGAGCGGAGCCAGGGGGGGATACCCACGTCGGCAGCCGAAGAGAAGCCTCCAGCCAAAATTTTACCACCACAAAATGGGCAGTTTTACTGCAAAAATCTGGAAAAAATAACCCATTTTTATGCAAAATTAATAAAAATTCAATAAAATTAATTCAATTTATCCTCATTTTTTGTTAATTTTCCTGCAAAAAAGTGTAAATAAGCCTATCATTTCAATTCATTACCTCATTTTTAACTGAATTTCACTGTTTTAAGCTCTATCTAGCTTTTATTCAGGCTTATTTTTATATTTCAATATCGTCAGGAAGCAATCCATCTAACCGTTCAACCAGTATTACAGGGCAGTACCAGCCCATACCTGTCATTTCATCAGATGCAATTTCAAAATTGATAACTCTATTTCCAGAATAATACCACTGCTTAAGCGTAGCCTCAATTGGCTCACCAATAAGCTCTACTATCATGTTTTGCGTTATCCTCAAATCCTGTCTAAAAGGTACTTGTATAACTACAACCGAATCAGGTTCCTCAATAAAACTCAAAGCCAGTTTAAGCTGATCTAATCTCATTTATGTTTCCTCCCTTCAAAAATTAAAATACCTCTGTAAGCCCCATATTTGGCTTCTGAAAGGCGTTTATCTGTTAAAAGTATAAAACTATTATCCACGTATTTTTAACGCAACAGAAGCCAAATATGAGGCTCTGGAGGGTATTTGTATTTTACAGCTATACCAACAAATATGAAAAGCAAAAATTATCCGTCAAAATTAACCAACAACTCTTGTAAGCAAAGCTGCTTTACAGATAGCAAACGGCAATTGATCTTCTTGTGCACTACCACCTAATACCCAATCAGGATCATTTTCGTCATACTTTGTGAAAGTTACATACCAACTGCCATTATATTCTATTTCAACATCATACCCCTCACTAATCATCATTTCAACTATTTCCCATGTTGCTTTCAAATCTGTTGAATAAGGTGGAATATCTTTTCCCATTAACATTTTTGTTATAAATACATCCATACCTCTACCAGCAGTCATACTATCAATATCTGTTTTATCCATGTGACAATACCTCCTTAAATTTTTTGCTTCTACTTGAGAATTAGGATGAAAACAGTATTTGTAACATAACAGTATTAAATTTTAACAGTAAAAGGCGGGGTATTATACAGTTAAGATATTAAATATATAAATAATATTTAATTAATAATTAATAATTAATTTTATAGATCTAAATATTTAATTAATTTATTGATCTTAATTTTAGTTTAAAAAGTTGATCTAAGAAATTATAAGATCATTTAAGTAACTAAAGTGTAGTAAACTACAAAGATCGTTAAAGAAATTAAAGATAATTTAAGAGATCAAAGTATTTATGTATTAATTTTATATTTATTAGTTTATGTTTTATTAATTTATATTTTATTAATCTATGTTTTATTGATCTACTGTTTTACTGTTTTACTGATCTACAGTTAATTTTAATACTAACAGTTAACTGTATAATACTGTTATCCATATCCTATCTCATGTTACTATCCATGTTACTAAATATCTAAGATGACATGCTACTGAACAGATGAATTTGATTTTGTGCTTTGGTGACAATTAGTGTGACACCCCATTCCGCTGCAATAAATTTAAATTTTTATAAAACAGGGGTTGTATTTTTCCTGTTTTAAAGACATATAGAGTGGGAAAATATTTTAAAAAAATTAATCAAAAGGGGGTTGTAAAAACCCCTTTTAAAACACCTATAGGGTGAGAAGATAATTATTTGGAGGGGTATCTAGGAGGATGTTTGATGCCAAGACGTAAGAAGAAAAAGATACCAGTTATAGAGCCAGAAGTTTTACCAGAAGTTTTACCGTCTGTTATAGAGCAAGTTACGCCTAAAGAAATAGACAAGATGATTGAAAACAAGAAGATGTATCTTAAGCAAAAGAAAGAGTTAATTAAACTTGCTAAAACTGATAAAGAGTTGGCAAATCTTGAAAAGGATTTAAAACTTGTTGACATAATAGACGGTAAACTTGAATTAATACTCGATAAGATTACTCCTGATTTGATAGAGCAAGCAAAGCTGAAAGATTTAACTGTAGCAGCAGGTATTTTGATTGATAAAAAGAGAGAAATTCTCCGTACTGGTGATGATGAGGATACAGGCGGTGGTGCTAAGAAACAGGTTAAACTTCGAGTGTTATGGGATTCAGAAAATAAAGGAGTTGAAATTGTTGAAGGAGGTTAAAAGGAGTGTAAATGCTGACTGAACAAGAAGAAAAAGAACTAGAAGAAATAGATTTGGAGCTTATCGACAGAGAAAAAGTTAAAGATGATCCTAGATTTGGCATTTGTGAATCATGTGGTAAAGTTTTTAGACAAAGATACCGTTCTAAATTAAAAACTTGGACTAAATTAAAACGATGCCCAAACTGTATTCTTCACCCAAAAGAAGGAAAAGTAGTAACAGCAAAAGTAAAATATACACCACATCCTGGTCAAGAATTAATTCATGCTTCTAATGCTAGATATAAAGTTATTGTTGGAGGTGCAAGGTGGGGCAAAGATAGATGTTCAATCAATGAATTTATCAAAAAGTTTGCTGAAATGCTATCAGAAGATAGGCCAGAAAGTTTGGTGCCTCGTGTTCATGGTTGGCTAGTAGCTCCTACCTTTCCGATGGCACGACAGTTGTGGCGTGAATTAAAATACTTTTTTCCACGAGAATGGATAACGCATATCTATGAACAGGATAAAATCATTGAGACAATTAATGGTGGGGTAATAGAAGTTAAATCAGCTGATGATCCTCAACAACTTGTTACTGTAGGTTTGGATATAGTAGTTATCACCGAAGCAGCTAGAATACGTGATCTTGAAGAAGTTTGGGGTAATATTTATTCTCGTTTACAATCTCCTAATCGTGGCCCTAATGGTAGTGGCGGATTAGCTATTATCAATAGCTCACCGAGAGGCCGGAATTATTTCTATGAGCTTTATCTTATGGGGCAAGATAGAGAGAAAAATCCTGATTGGGAAAGCTGGCAGTTTCCAACGTGGCTTAATCCACATATTAAACCCGAAGAAGTTGAAAAAGCGAAGAAAAGTTTGCCAGAAAGAATATTTAGACAGGAATGGGCAGCAGAATTTCTAAATGACGGTGGCGAAGTTTTTATCAACGTTGATGCTGTTTGTAAAGGCATACAACAAGACCCAGAACCTGGGGTAGTTTATACAGCTGCATGGGATCCGGCAAAAGAACAAGATTACAGTGCTTTTGGTATTCGCGATGATAAAGGGCAGATGGTACATGTAGAACGTTGGACAGGGATGCCTTGGGTATCGCAGTTAGACAGAGTTGAGTATCTTTGCAAAAAATACAATTTTGCAAAGTTAATCATGGATAGAACAGGTTTAGGGGAAACACTGCCTGAAGCTGTTAAACAGCGTGGTGTAGAAGTTGAAGGAATTTATATTTCCAATGCTTTAAAAGAGCAAATGGTATCTCATTTAAGTCTTTTAATGGAGCAAAAAGCTATTGTTTTACTAGATGATAAATGGCTTAAAGAAGAACTTAAAGCTTTTACTTATAAAACCACTAAAACAGGTAAAATTTCGTATTCTGCTCCTAAGTCAATGCATGATGACTTAGTTACAATATGCATGTTGCTATATAAAGATTTTCAAGATTTAACTTTAACACTTAGCCCCTATATGGGTTTATTATTAGGGGGCAAACCGGGGAGGATAGCTTAATTTTGAGTATCGAATATTTAAAACGTCTAGTAGTTAATATTGCTGATAAAACAGGTATTTGTCCTGATCAGTTTGGACTTATTGCTGATGTTAAACAATCTTACAAAGATACCTGTACTGGAAATTGCAGAGAATGTTGGATGAGTGCTTTAAGGCACTTCAAGGAGTGATCAGATGAATGTCGATTTTTAGTAATTTATTTGCTAGAAAACGTGATGCTCCAAAAATTACAGCAGGAAGGATAACTACTTCAAATTTTGGATTAAATACAATATTGTCACCATATCGTTCTAGAGTAGCAGATACATTAACACAATTACGGTCAATCAGCGAAACTACAGCTGCTATAGATTTTCTTCGTAAAGTTCATCCTGATGTTAGCATGGCTGTCTGGAATTTTATCCGCTTGGCTAATCAAGGGCATGAAATGCGGATATATGATATTCGCAATAGAAATAACAGGTTATCGAGAGTAGAAGCAAAATGGAACGAGTTTGCTGCCAGAGTAAATGCTATTAACAATTCTGGCTTGGATGGCTTAATAGATCAACTTCATCTATCAGCTTATCTTAGAGGCGGCATGGGTATTGAAGCAGAGGTTTCCGAAGATTTAACAGATATTGTAGATGTATATCCTATCTTACCACAATCACTTGAATGGAGGTTAGAAGAAAGAAATAACAAAAAAGTATGGATACCATATCAACGTCAACCACAAGGAACGGTTTCTCTTGAAAATGCAAATTTCTTTTGGGTGCCAACTGATCCTGATATAGATGATCCAAGGGGCACACTGGTATTAGCTCCTGTTTTATACGCAATAGATTTTCAAATGCAGATACTTCAAGATTTGCAAGCAGTGTTACACAATCAAGGGTATCCAAGATATGATGTTTCAACCACATTAGAACGTTTAATTAGTACTATGCCTCCTAATATTAAAGCTGATCCACAGAAACAACGGGATTGGCTGATGCAGCATCTTAACTGGATTAAACAGTTATTTGATTCGCTTAATCCAGATGATGCTTTTATTCATTTTGATGATATTACAGTTAATATTTTAGGTCAACAAAACGCTAGATCGTTAGATGTTAGAGCAGTTACAGAATTATTAGACACGTTATTGCTTTCTGGTGCAAAGCAACTAGCCATATTTATGAACAGGGTTGGTAGCCATGGACAGACAGAATCTTGGGGATCTATTAGTTTTAAAATTTACTGTTCTGCTTTAAAAAATATTCAAAGGGGCAGCAAACGTTTAATTGAGAATGTAGCTAGATTAGCCTTGCAGGTATGGGGATACCAAGGTATTCCGGTTTTTACTCATAATGTTTTAGATTGGCAAAGTGAAGAAGATAAATGGAATGTTAAGCTGTTGAAACAGCAATTTTATGCGATTGCTCAAATGATGGGCTGGATTAGTGCTGATGAAGCAGCATCAGAAGTTGTAGATGTTGAAAAAGCTGTTTCTGAAACACCTTCGGAAGCAATTAGAGTTAGTTTTGGAATTGGGGGCGATAATCCTGATACAAACAATGGCAAAAGTGGATTACAGCAAAGTAATACCAGAGTGTATTCTTTGTGGCGCAAAAATGAAAAAGCTCAATAGTTGTTGGCAGTGCCCAAATTGCGGTAAAGTCGCGTATGGGTCTGATGATATAAGCCAATTAAAATTGCAACAAAGAAAGAAGGTGAATTAAATTTGCCAGCAGAACCCTATCATGATTTTCCTTTATCCGATAATTGGGAATGGGATGCAGATGAAGCTGAAAGAGGGTTAAGACAGTGGGCAAGTTCTGATGGAAGTGGTGATAAAGAAAAAATTGATTGGAATAAACTTCGTAAATGCTACTTCTGGCATGAGGCAGGAGAATTGAAGAACTTTAATCAGTTGAAGTTTCCTTATTGCCGGATAGAAAACGATGAACCGCATGTAGTGCATAATGCGGTACAAAATGCGTTAGCAAGGATTGATGGAAGCAATATTCCTGAAGAAGATAAGCCTGAAGTCAGGCGTGTTGCTGAACGACAAATGGCAAGATTTCAGGAGAAAGAAAATCAAAGCAGGGAAGGAATTGCTTTTGTCAAACAGTTTGGGCAACCTACACCCAGTCAGTTAGAAAAAATCAATGCCTTAGCTAAACGGCCTCTTTCAGCAGAAGAAGTATTTGTTTTTAGTGCTAAATTAGTAGGCGATATGATTATTCCTAATCGTTATATTAAAATTGACAAGTCGCTGTTAGAGGTATTTAAACAGGATGCTCAAAGAGGAATTGCTTTTATGCTTGATCACCCATGGGCTGGATTTGGCAGGCCAAAACCTGCATTAGCTTATGGTCGAACTTTTGATGCTGTTTTAAAGCCGAGTAAAGACGTAGAAGGTGAAACCTGGGCATTATATGCAGATCATTATATTGTCCGAGGTAAAGAAAAAGATGGTATCAGTACTGATGCTATAATTGCTGATATTGAAGATGGTACATTGTTTGATACTTCTATAGGTTGGGGTGCTGATACTTACGAATGTTCTGTTTGCGGTAATGATATTCGTGACTTTAGCAAATGTGAACATTGGCCTGGGCAAGAGTATGACGGTAAATTATGTTATGTAATTGCTAAACCGCCTGGATTTTTGATGGAAAATTCAGGTGTTTTTGATGGTGCATATCCTACTGCTGGTATACTCTCAAAGTTTGATAGTATTGATGACCAGAGCAATGGTTTTGTTGAGGTAGAAAATATTAAAAATGCTCCAATGGGAGTTCAACTTTATCATATTTATAGTGCTAACAGGGGCCAGTTAGTAACTTTTGCTAAACGAGATTCGTTGGAGAAAAAACTTACTATAACGATTCCTGAAATAAAACATTTAGATAGCAAGAAAGAGGAGGGAGTTAATTTGGAAGAAATTGAAATTAAACTTGCAAAAGAAACTGTAGAAAATCTGTTTGGAGGTGTTCCAGAAAATTTAGAAAGCAAGCTTATTGCTTTGGCTAAAGATGGCCAGCGGTATCGTGAAGAATTGATTAACGAAACTCTTGATTGGGGCGTCAGGGCTTTTGGTAATGATTTTGACATTGAGGGTACGAAAAAGATTCTTAGCGAAAACACTCGTACTCTTGATGATATTAAATCCTATCTTGAACTTTACAAGAAAGCTGCTAAAGAAATTTTGAAGCCTGGTCGGGTAACACAACCAACTGTTTCTACCGAAGAACGTTACCTGCCTGATGAAGCGTTTAAAGTAAACTAAAGGAGGATGAAATTTAATGCGTGGTGGAGTAAGTTTTATTGGTATTGGCGTTGAGTATGCAACCTTTAAAGCAGATAGTAGTTTATCTGCTGTTAATGAAGGCGCAGCCGTGACCTTGGTATCCAATGATACTGTCGGTCTTGGTACAGCAGATAAACCTCTTGTAGGTAAAATTTTGAAATATGAAGATGATGGTATTGTTAGTGTTCAGTATGAAGGTTTTGCTGAATTTGATGCTGATTCTACCGCTCTTCCAGTTGTTGGAGGCGTAGCTGTAGTTAATGGAGCCGGTAAAGTAAAGGCTGCTCCTGCCACTACTACAATTGATATGGCAACTAATGTAGTAGTATCTGTTGATAGTGTGAATAATAAAGCTGTAATTCTATTGAAATAGTTAACAGAGGAGGTAATTATAAATGAGTGTAACTGTAAATCCTAGAGCAAATGATATTAATTTAAGTCTGGAACTATATCGTAAAGCTAATGAAAAAGGTATGACGTTTTCTCAATATCTAGAAACTTTAGATCCTTCTAGTGAATATGGCCCTAATGAGAAGCTTGATGCCTTTGAACGCCAGCTAAAGCGTTTTGGTATCATTCCTAAAACCGACTTGAGCAAGGGCATTGTAGCTTCCAAAGTTGAAGCGTTCTATCAAACTCAAGAATCTGCTGTATTGTTCCCTGAGTTTATCAATAGGGTGGCCAGGGAAGCTATTATGGCTGATGATATTTTGAAATATCTAGTAGCTGTTACTACTCCTATTGATAGCGATGCTTATCGTACTTTCTATGTAGATGATCAACCTGAAGCTGCTCAAAAGAAACGAGTTGCCCAGGGTGCTGATTTGCCTGTTTCTAAATTAGTAGGACAGGAAAATGCTATCCGCCTGTATAAATATGGCCGTAGGCTACAGATCACTTATGAAGCTGCGCGGCGTATGCGTGTTGACTTGCTTGGTATCCATGTTAAGCGAATTATGCAGCAGGCTAATATCGACAAGGCCGAAGAAGCTTTGAACGTAATCGTCAATGGTGACGGCAATAATAATGCTGCTATCAATTACGATAAGACTGCCCTGCAAGGTGGCGTTGCTGCTGATCCCTTAAGCTACAAGGGGTGGCTTGCTTATCTGATTAAATTCTATCCTTACCAACTTAATACTGTTATTGCTGGTGAAGGTGAAACAATTGAACTGCTTACCATGCAGCCGCCTAATGTTGACCCGTTGAAACTGATTGAACAACTGCGTGCTGGCGGCACTTCTTCTGGTGCTAATCTGGCGCAGCCGTTGTTCAGCAATTACGATGTTGTCTATGTTGCCAATGCTCCGGCTGGTAAACTGGTAGGCATTGATCGTAGGTATGCGCTGGAAATGGTTACTGAAGTTGGTTCTGATATTGTTGAAACTCAAAAACTTATTTCTAGCCAGTGGAATGAAATTGCGATTTCCGAAGTTTCCGGTTTTGGTGTTCTCCTGCCTGATGCCCGTAAGATTCTTACTCTTAACGCTTAAGGTGATTTAATTGGATAAAATTAAGGTTAAAGTTACTCGCAATGTAGTTGTCTGGGATTTAGAAGCGGGTATCACGATTGATAGCGCAGGAATGTTTGATCGTGAGGGGAAGGCGCTTGACGCTGTTCCCCTCACCGATTTTATAAACCGGAAATTGCGGGAAGGTATACTGGAGGTAGTTAAAGATGCCTCTGATATTAAATCCGACAACTTACTTGACAAGGATAAGAAACAAACTAGGCGTTCTGGAAAGTGATTTACCAAATGAAATAATTGATGAAGCAGTTGCTAACGTAGAAAGTTGGATAGTCAAACGGGTTCCTAATTATTCTGATTTGAATACCAGTGATAAGCAAATATTAGAAAATGCTGTTGTAGCTTTTGTTGCAGGCAACCTTTGTAACACTATGCCTACCAGAATACCTGTTAGGGAAGATGGAGCAGGCGGTAAATTTGAAATGAATATAGACTGGCAAAAGCTACAAGAAATGTTTACAACAGAAGGTGAGGTTTACCTGGGTAGTTTACTAATTCCTGATTTTACTTTTGGTCATTTTATTCTTGGTGGCCCTAGCAGATAGAGGTGGGGCAAATGGATAATATTCGGCGGTTTTTATTGCGAAGGGGGCAGATATGCACAATTCAACGTAATCCTCCTATTAACAGTAGAGTAAGTATGAAACTTACTACAAAAGCAATGAGAGATGAGAGTGCGAGAGAGTCTTATTGGGAAGGTATAGTACTTGCAGATAGCAACCTTACTAGTGGAGAAATTATAACAATCAATGGCTTAAACTTTTTAACTCAAACAGTTTTACCTAATCCTCAAGGTGAGCTATTATGGTACGGTGTAAAAACAAATTCTCAGCTTGAATTAATACAAGAACAAGAAACTGTTGATGACAACGGTTATATTATTAAAACTCCGATAGTAGTAGCTACAATCCCTGCTTATGGTACGATTATAACTGCTACCTTAAGGCAACAGCAACCAGGATTGTTACCTAATTCTATTTGGTTATTTCAAATACCTTCCAGTTATGGAGTTAAAACAGGTGATAAACTAAGGTTTAGTGGTAGGAATATTCGAGTTGAAGCAGCTAATATTTTGTTTCTTGGTGGTGTAACCGAACTTCAATGTAGTGAGGTAGTAGCTTAGTGTTTAAATTTGATAGTATAGCTGCAAAGGTTGCTTTAGAAAAAAAGCTGTATGAGGCTTTACTAAATTTACAAGAAGAAGCTTTAAAAGACGCTCAAACAAAAATGAAAACTCCAAGAGGGGCTAAAGGGTTAAACAAAGAAGAAATAAAGAAGGTAGCTAGTATTCTTACAGGTGAAATAATTGGTAATGCTTGGAGTGTGTTAGATGAATTCGGTAAAGGCTCTCTAATGGATAGAGATAATCCTGCATTAGATGATTATATTAACAGCGATTTTTGGAATCCTTTGCGTGATACAAATGACTTAGCAGTAAGAGGTAGACCGAAAGGTAGCTATATTGATTTTTTTGGAAACAAAAGAGAAAGTAGTGGTAGACTGGCAGGAGTTAACTTGGAAGCGCTTGCAGAACAAGGAAAACTGCCTCAATCGTTTTTACCACAATATCCATCACATGCTTTACGAGATGCTATCAGATGGATTGGGGCAGGAAGAATACAAAAGATATTAAGTAATGTAATCGTCACCTTTCCCTGGCTTGATTATTTTGTACCTGATAAATAAGGGAGGGGGTGGGAGATGTTTGACCCTGAAAAAGTGTTAACAACAGTATGGAAACGTTTATCAAATGATACTGAATTATTAAATTTATTGGGAATAGCGGTTAATGATAATGCTGCAAAGGCCAGACAAATTTTACGTACAAGCAAGTATGAAGATTTGGCTGGTAGTATACGCAGATTAAATATATTCTTCAGACCATCACGTAAAACTAATAATATTTTAGTGTCAGAACAGGTATTAGAAATTGATTGTCACGTTCCTTACGATGAATTTTATATGGCTTATCGAATATTAAAACGTGTTAATGCCTTAGTACACAAGTTCCAATCCGATGGTTGGATTTTTTATTATGATTCAATGCTTGGGGAGCTCGCCACAGCTCCTAATTTCTTTTGTGCAAGCATGAGGTTTTCATTTTATGAAGTTGTTTAAAGGAGGCATGTTAAATGAAACCTATTATCTTTCCACAAGCAGGTAATATCACTCTGGTTAAATATTCTAGTGATGGTACTTTAGACTTTGCAAATGCGGTAACTGCTGTTGGTACTGTTCAGTCTATTACGCCTGGTGTTAACTATGCTACTTCGGAATTGCAGGATGGCAATTCTCAATGGCCATTAGGTATTTTTGATACTGGTATTAATGCTACATTGCGAGTTAGTATGTCTAGCTTTCAACCTAACCTATATGCCGCTTTAATTGGTACTAATGTAACAGAAGCAGCAAATGACACTTTATGGGCAGTAGAAGAAGGAGCAATAGTACCTTCAGCTTCTCCATATGAAGTAACTCTTGCCCATACTCCAGTAACCGGAGGTACTATAATAGTTGCTTATACTGATGGCAAGTTGCTTACCCAGGTTGCAGATGCAACATCTCTTACTGCTGCGGGTCAATACTATGTGAGTGGAAGTACTATAACTTTCCATAGTGCCGATGCTGGAAAAGAAGTATTAATTACTTATGAATATAGCGCTACTAACGTAACATCATTTGGTATTCCTGAAAGTGTAATCCGTCCTGCTTTACATGCAATAATTTCAGTTAAAGCTACTGATGAATCCCAGGTGGGGCAGTATAATGCTAATATCATTATTGATAAATGTAAAGCTGAAGGCGATATTAATACACCTGCTTTACAGAAAGAGCCTCAAGCATGGGAATTTACTCTTAGGGTACTGAAACCGCGACACGGCATGAAAGCAGTTGACTTTAAGTACGCAACTGCATAAGGAGGGTTTTTAGAGTTTTATGGCTGATAAGAACAAAGAACCTGTATCTTTGGCTACTATGGCTGGTATTGGAGAAGAATTTGTTGACAGTTATACAGGTAAAAAATATAAAATAATTCCATTTACTTTAATTCAATGGGCTGAATTTAGAAATGATATGATTTCAATTGGCCCTCAAATAATTAATTTAGATGGTGGAGAACGTGAAGCGAAATTAGATAAATGGATAAGGGCTTGTGTTAGAGACAGTGATGGTAAAGAATTAAGTTTGGAAGATTTAAAACAGGATGGTATTAATCTTGTAACTTTACGAAAGCTCCTTGAAAAATTGGCTGATCTATCGGGCTGACGTTGGCCCATCCGAAAAATAAAAAAGAAATGGGCGAGGAGCCGGATTGGGCTGAAATTTATACAACGCTCCTTGCCCATACCAATCTTTCTTACGATGAAATAGGTAAGAGAACTATAAAACAGATCAATGCCATTTTAAGCAGGCTTGGTAAGCACATAAACATAAAAGTTGGGTTACCTCTATTTGGAACAGAGGAAGAAGAACCTGTAAATCCTGGCAGACAACCTACTATATCGGAATTGGCTAGGATGTGCGGGATATTATCTGGTGAGATAAAGGAGGGTAGATGATGGCAGAAAATAATTCTTCAGTTGCTAAAATAGTTGGATCAATTGTAGTAGATTTTAGTAAAACGCTTGAAAGCATAAATGCTTTGGAAAACAAAGTTAAATCTTTGGATAAACAATTTAAAGAACTACAAAACACAGTAAATGATACTGCTAAAGTTTTACAAAAAAGCTTTAATGTACGCATACAAGGCATTAAAATTGACAGTGATAAGATTACTAAGGAGTTATCTCAAGCAACTAAATCTGTTAATAAGGATATTCAAGATACCCTCCTACGACTTGAAAGAGGTTATACTGCACTCCTGGCTAAAGGCGAACAATTAGGCGTACTGCCTAAGATGGCAGAAGCTAATTTAGCACAAATAAGAGGTCTGCAAGAACAACTGGCTTTAGGTGAAGAACTATCTAAAAATGATTTGGCTAGATTAAAAACACTAGAAAAACGCTTGGTAAGAGCTAATTATGAGCTTGATATAGTTAAGCAAGAGACTGAATATTATGATAGATTACGCAAAGTAAGCCGTGAAATAGGAACTCCTGAAAACAGGATGCTTACTGCCCTTTCTCGTTCTATTAGTGAGGCTCCTGCTACAATAGAACAATTACAGAGTAAGTTACTTACTGCACAACGTAATTTAGTTAAATATGGTTTAGAAACTATTCCTGAAGCCACAAAAATAGCTAGTTTGCAAAATGAACTTGCTACTTTGCAACAACAGTTTGCTGTTAAAAAGAAAATATCTCAGGCTGATGTTGATCAATATAAAGAGGCTTTAAAACGGTTAAATATTATCCAAACTGAAACAGCTAATTTAGAACGTAATTTAGGATTAAAAGTTAAAGAAAAGCAATTGGAAATTGAAAGAGCAAGACAAGCTGCTATTGCACAAAAACAATTAGAAGTAGAACAACGTAAAGCTTTGGGGCCTGAATCTTTCTTAGAAAGACGTTTTGGCTGGTTTATTGCGGGAACAGGTTTCTTTGGAAGTATCGAAGCAATTAGACAAGCAACTGCAACAATTCAAGATGTTGAGAGTGGTATGGTACAAATTTCCCGTGTTTCTAATGAAGTTGCGGGAAATTTTACTGCCATGCGAGATAAATTAATTGATCTTGCTTATCAATATGGTATGTCATGGAAGGATGTCCAAGATATAGCTTTAAGATGGGCACAAGCAGGTTATAATATTGCAGACACCCTTAAGCTAACAGAAACTTCTCTAATGGCCTTAAATACAGCAGAATTAGATGCCCGTTATTCAACTGAAGGTCTTATAGGTATTATGAGCCAGTGGGGGCTGACGGCAGCACAATTGCCTGATTTATTAGATAAAATAAATAAAGTTGCAGATGATTATACTGTGACTTCTCAGGATTTAGTAGATGGGTTGCTTCGTTCTTCTGGTGCTGCTAAAATACTGGGATTGAGTATAGAAGATACAATAGCTATTTTAACTGTAATGCGAGAAGCTACAGGAAGAACTGGAAAAGAAGTTGGTAATGCACTTAATAGTATTTTATCCTTTATACAAAGGCCAAAGTCATTGGAAGCATTTGCAAAAGAAGGTATAGCAGTATTTACAGATGCTACAATGACTAAATTCCGTAATGTAAAAGATATTTTTACTGATATAGCTGCAAAATGGGATTCAATGAGTGAGGCCAGCAAAGATATATTTGTTGATGCAGCGGAAGAAGCAGGACTTTATTCAGAAGAATTAGCTGATGTTGTAGGTTTACAAAAAGAATTTAATGATTTACAACGGCGCGATATTAGCCAGGCTGCCGCAGGAATTTATCGTAGAAATTATCTCGTTGCTTTACTTCAAAACTGGGCTAAAGTTGATCAAGTATTATTAACAATGGAAACTGCCCACGGCTATTCGATGAAAGAAAATGCCAGAACAATGGAAACATTAGAAAAGAAAGTTGCTCAATTAAGAGCAGCTTTAGTAGAATTAGCCGTAGCAGTAGGAGATAGTGGATTACTTGATTTTCTCAAAGAAACAGTAGATTTAGGTAAAGATGTAGTTAACTTCTTTAATTCATTACCTCCTGCTGTTAAAACTGTAATAACACATTTAACTACAGCATTTCTGTTATTGAAAACATTTGAACTTACAAGATCAACACTTGCCAGGGCAACTGCTGGAAGCAAAGCTACTAATATAACCGAATCAGTTTCTAAATCTGTAACTGATGCTGCTGCAATGGCAGTTTTATTAGATGCAACAGGAAAAGCTATTACTCAAATTGGAGAATCTTCAGTTGCTTCAGCAACTAAGATAAGTAGGTTAGCAGGTGCTTTTGGTTTAGTTGGTAACGCCGCTAAAAGTTTGTTTGCTTTATTAGGCGGTTGGCAAGGGCTTATTGTAACTGGTATTCTTGCGACTGCTCCTTCAATATATAATACATGGAAACAACATAAAAAAGCATTAGATGAGCAAGCTGATGCAGCAGCAGGGGTTTACAAAGAGCTAGAAATTTTACAGAAAGTTTATGGAGATAACATTGAAGCAACTTCCAGATATAAACAATTAGTGCAGGAAGTAGCTGAAAACTTACCTCAATTAATTACTCAATATGATGAACAAGGAAAAGCAATTGCTTTTAATCGTCAACAGTTAGAACAGTTAGCAAGTGCAAGCCAAAAATTAAACGAAACAGACATTACAGGTAAATATGCTCAAGAAATCAATACACTTACTAAAGAACTTAGTCATTTAGAAACTCAAAGAAAATCATTACCTGAATTAATTAATTATAGAAATAAATTGGTAAGCTCACTTTCAGCAGGAAAATTAAGTGCTGAACAGGCTGAAAAAGCAAAAAAAGACCTTATTCTGGTGGATAAACAGCTTACTGAAATTGCAAAAGAAGTTGGAGTTCAGAACTTAAAAGAAGCCTTAGATACAAATAAAGCCAAAGATATAATTTTAAATGCTACTGACCAAAAGATACAAAGTATCAGAGAATTAATAAAATGGTATTACAATCTTCAAATCGAGGCAAAAAATACCAGTATAAAAGAAATTGAAGGAAGAATAGCAGCATTAAAAGCTTGGCAACAGTATTTATCAGGGCTTACTGGAACTGCTAAACTTGAAGCAGAAACTGAGGCTAAAAGCCCCCCGTTTTTAAGAGAAATTCTTTCGAGAATTAGAAATTGGTATATTAGAATGGATCTACCAGGAACTCATTTTGAACCTTCTCCTGAAGGTTTCAGTCCAGATCCTGCTGAAGTTGCCAGAGCTATTAAAGCAGAAGAAGATAAATTAAGACAGGCTAGAGAAGAATTACAAAGTCTGCGAGATTCTTTGAATAGTACTTTAGTGCCACCTTCTATTCCTGGTAGAGGGTATGTGGGGTATCCTGAAACAACTAAGGAAGCAGCTAAAGAAGCTAAAAAGTGGATAGATAGTTTTCGTGATGCTTTAGAGAAGTCTGTTCCAGCAAATGTATTGGTTAATTATTACAATCTTAACGATGCACTACAGAATACTAAAAATTATATTGAAGAACTGTCTAAGCATGAAGAAGCCTTAAAAGACAAAATTGATGCTGGTAATATTAGTCGTGAAAATTATGCTAGACTAGCTTATCTCGTTAACGAACGTGTAAGAGCTTATACAGTTGAACAACAAAGACTGGAAGCAGCTAATGCATCCTTAAATGAGCAGTATTCATATTACTTACGAATGTTGAGCATAGCTGAAGATAAATATAGTAGGGCTGTTAATGCAAACAATGCAGATGCTATGTATGAAACTGCTCAAGCAATAAAAGAAGTTAAAGATAAGCTGGCAGAATTATCCAATGAAATGTCTAGTAATAATCAAGCCTGGTTTGATATGTATATCCAAATCAGGAAAGCTAAGGAAGAATTAAATGCCTTTATTTTTGAAACTACATCTAATAAAATAGAAACTGCTATAAAGCAACAAAAATTAAGTTTAGAATCTCAACTTGAAGTGTATAAAAGACTTGCCACTATTAGGCAGTGGGATAGTAAACAATATGAAACATTGTATGAAAATATGGCTAAGACTTACAGTGAAATAATGCAAAAGGAATTTGATAAAGTTGAAAAATATTATGATGAACACTTGCAAACATTAGAAGAAAAACAGAAAGAATATGAGGATAACATTCAAAAACAGATAGATGCTATAGAACAAAGTGCAAAAGAGCAAATAGATGCTATACAAAAAGTTTTGGATGCCCTTAATGAGGAAGAAGAATCTGATAAGCGTGTGAAAGCAAGAGAAGAACACGAGCGAAAATTAGCTGAATTAATGGAAGAACGCAGGTATCATGAGTTAAGGACTGGTGTTAAACATCAAAAAGCTATTCAAGATATTGATAAGCAGATTGATGAAGAAAATAGAAGATGGGCAGAGCAACAGGCAGAATGGGAACGTGAAGATCAACGGAAAAGACTGCAAGACCAAATTGAAAATATAAAACAACAAGCTGAGATTCAGAAAGAAGGATTACAAAAGCAGTTAGAACAAGCTAGAGAAAGCTATGAGAAACAACGGAAAGAGTTAGAAAAGAATTACAAACAGATGAGAGAAATTGTAAACAATGAGATGCTTGAAATTCTAGCTAACATGGCATCTCATGAAGAACGATGGTTTGAGATAGGTAAACAATTGGCTGAAGCAATGATACAAGGCATAGAAAGCGGAGATTGGAGTAGAGCTAGAAACATTTTAGATACTGTTCAAGGAGGTATAACTGAATATCAGCAACGCGGGGCAGAAGAAGTTTATAATCAGATTAATGAAGCACAATCACCTAGATGGATAATTTATCCAGGCCAATACGAAATGTATGGCGACAAAGCAATAATGTGGGCAAGAGCACTAGGTAATTTAACTGGAACTCCTGTAGATTGGGATCCAGATACATGGCAGGTAATAGTTAATGGTAGGCGTTTGTCACCTATCAAAATAGAAGGCGATAGAGCTTTTGTTAGCGTAAGAGAATTTATGGATGCTATTGGTAGAGATACTAGATGGGATTCAAATACTAATCAAATTTATGTGTATCACACCGGAGGGTTTGTAAAAGAGACTGGCCCCGCATTAGTTGAAAAAGGGGAATATGTTATCCCACGAGCTACTGTTGCCAGTTTAAATCTTAATAGAAATTCTACTGCTGCAATTGTTGGTATTGACGGTTTAAATCGTATTGCAGACCGTATTATAGCTGCAATATTTAAACGGCCAGTAGCTAACTTTGATAAACTTGTTAATATAGAGCAGTTCATTCCTGAAGATAAAACAGATGTAGAAATTTTAAGTAGAGATTTAGCAAGAGCAGTAAAGTTATTAAGTTAGGCAGGTAGAGACAGTAAAATCTACCTGCCTTTCTTATTTTGAAACAGGAGGGGTTTAAATTGGGTGCTATATCTAATTACCTTGAAAACGCATTAATAAATGCAATATTTAGAAATCTACCGTATACTTCACCTACTACTGTTTATGCTGCTTTATATACATCTGATCCTACTGATACTGACGTTGGAACTGAAGTATCAGGAGGCGGTTATGTAAGACAGCCTATTACTTTTGGAGCGCCGAACAATGGTGTTGCTTCCAATTCTGCTGATGTTGTTTTTCCAGTTGCTACAGCAGATTGGGGAACAATTACTCATTTTGGTATTAGAGATGCTGAAACCGGAGGTAACTTGCTTTATTATGGCCCATTGACAGTTAATAAAACGATTTTGGCTGGTGACCAACTAATCATTAAGACTGGTAATATAACTGTATCCCTTGATTAAGGGGGTATATAAATGAGTCGCTTAAAGGCAGCTAATAATGCTAGAACTATTCTTACGCAAGCTATAGATGCTACTACAACTTCTTTTACTGTAGCGAGTGCTTCAATTTTTCCCGATCCTCCTTTTAGAATAACAATAGACGATGAAATTATGGAAGTTGGAGCTAAAGATAATGCTACTAATACATTTTCAAGTGTAATTCGCGGTATAGAAAATACTGTAGCTACTTCACATAACAGTGGAGCTTATGTTGAAAATAGGTTTACTGCTGGAACATTAGCTGAATTAATAGATGCCAATGAAGCACAAGCGAAAGTAGATACTCATGCTATTTTAAATCAAACTCACGGTATTGGAACAGGGTATTATATCGCAAAAACCTCTAGAACTGATCAATTACCAGCATGGGCAGATATACCAGATAAGCCTACTGCTTTTAATCCTACTGCTCATAAATCTACACATGCTATAGGTGGAGTAGACGTTTTGACACCAGCAGATATAGGAGCAGTAAAAAATACTGCTGGAGTACCAGAACTTTTAGCAGATGTGTTAGCTAATCGTCCAACTCCTGGGGTAGTTGGTAGGCTTTTCTTTGCTACTGATACAGGAGAAATTTATCGGGATAATGGAACAACTTGGGATTTAGCAGCAGCTAGTAGAGATGGTCTTGCTGCGCATTTGGCCGATATTACGCAAGCCCATGGCTTGGGTGGAATACCGCTAGTTAGCACAGAAAGTAAAACTTACTACATTGATGCAACAAACGGGAGCGATAATAATGACGGCCTAACCCCAGCAACTGCCTTCAAAACCTGGGCAAAAGCGGCAAGTATGATACCTCGCTTTTTGTTTCACCCATACACAATCGTTATCATAGGCAACCTACCCGAAGATATTAATTTATATAACAGGTTTATGGTATACTCATTAAGCTTGTTAATAAAAGGTAATACAACAACCCCTAGCAATCAACAGGTGAATTCCATTGTGTTTAAATCCATCCTCGGTGGATGGAATGATGCGCTTAAGGTGCAGTACTTGCGGATAAACGGGCAAGTACTTCTGGGCGGCTGTATGGGTACTACGATTGATACCTGCGAACCGAGATATTCGGGCAATATTGGTATTAATATAAACAATTCTAACGTACAGGTGTCAAATTGTGATTTTGGCGCGAATGTTGTTCAGGACGCTATAGTAGCGAGCTTCTCATGTGTTTATTCGGTGAATAATTCTGGCAGCGCAACACGGTATGGCTTATTTTCAACGGGAGCATCGACTATAGGGAAAAACGGCACGCAACCGACTGGCGGAACGGCTAATGAGCAGGTTATAAATGGAGGTGTTATACGATAATGAAAACTCTTTTAGTTGCTGGAGAAGAATTTCAGGCAGAAAAAATTATCAAAACACAAGACAGTATAATCGGTAAAAATGGTGATGCTGTAGTTTTTGCTTTCAAAGGCATAAACGATTTTTCGCAGTTCCAACTTCTCAATGGTGTAGAGTTTGACCCTGACCCTGAAGCCGAAAAGGAACAACGCATTGCTGACCTTGAGGCGGCGATGGCGGCTATCTTAGGGGATGCGTTAGGATGATGCCTTCCTGGAAAAAGAATATTTTTGTGCGAGTGATTACTAGACGCATGGTTGAAGAAGGTAGAACAACGGAGGAAATTCTGGCAGAGTATCCTGTTTTGACAGCAGAGGAGAAACAGGAAATTCTAAGTGCTATTGCATCTTAGGACTTAACTACGCAATAACAATATAATATATTGACTGCATACGGATAGTATGGTATGATCACCTATGAAATGGTAAATGGAGGGTTGATCATACCATGCTATCTAATACTTTAAATGTTGTTGCAAACGAATTACTGTTAACTCAACTTATTAACGAAATAACACAAGTATGCCGTGAAATTAATGTTTTGGAGTTAAGAACACGTTTTAGTAATGTGCTTTCATTATATGAAATAAAACCTATAGGATCAGCTCCACAATTTCAATCTGATCTAGAAGATAAAATAGCACTATTTTTAGCTTCTAAACAACTAGAGGGTTTAAGTAAAGTTACTTTAGATGGGTACAAAATTGAACTGAGACTTTTTGCTAAACATATACAAAAACCTATAGAACAAATAACAACAGCAGATATTAGAGCTTATTTAGGACAGTTTCCTCATTTAAAGTTAAGTTCGTTAACTAAAAGATTATCTGTTCTCAAGAGCTTTTTTGGCTGGTTAAATTCAGAAGAAATAATCCAACGTGATCCTACACGAAAAATTAAGCCTCCTAAAACAGAGAAAGCTCTTCCTAAAGCTTTAACAATTGAAGAGTTAGAAATGCTAAGAGAAGCTTGTCAGACATCAAGAGAAAGGGCACTTATTGAAATATTTTATGCTACTGGATGTAGACTTTCTGAAATTTATCAGTTAAATCGTCAGGATATAAATTGGCAGACTCAATCTACTAGAGTAATTGGTAAAGGAACAAAAGAGCGAGAAGTATTCTTTAGTTTTCGTGCTTTGTTTCATTTACGTAAATATTTAGCAAGTCGTAATGATGATTGTCCTGCATTGTTTATAACAGAAAGAAAGCCTTATCGTAGATTGTCAAGAAGAGCAATCCAAAGAGAGATTAAGTTAATTGCTCAAAGGGCAGGAATAAAGAAAAATGTTCATCCTCATACTATGAGACATACTTTTGCTACTTTAACTTTAAATAACGGTGCTGATCTTGCAACTATTCAAGCTCTCTTGGGTCATGCCAATCCTGCTACTACACAGGTTTATGCTCAAGTAAGTGATGAGAGAAAGAGAGAACAATATAGACGTCATCTTGTGATGTAAATAATGGCCGCCTTTTAAGGCGGCTTTAACATATCCAAAAGACAGTATTATTAAAAGGAGTTTCGATAGATATGTTCAATAGTAAAGCTTATAATACTTTACTGTTTAACGATACAAGTTTATATTTTGGGTCTGTTCTTCTTAATGGAACTAGTAATATAAGCATTTTAGCTAATTTAATTCTTCAAGCTCATACCTCATTAACTGGTCAAGGTAACATCGAAATTTATGTAGTTAAAAGACAATTCAGTTCAACTAATTTTGCTGGCATAAGTAATATTCAAGTTATACCTCTTAAAATTTTATATGGAAATTCTTTATTAGAAGGAATAGGGAATTTAACAGTAAATGCCTTAAAAATATTGTTTGCTACATTACAAATGAATGGTATAGGAAACTTATCAGGAAAAGCTATAGCAGCTTCTTTTATAATAACATCAGACAATATTTTACAGCCTCTCAATGTTCAAGTTTTACGTGATAGTAGAGAAGATTTGTTGCCTGGTATACGAGAATTTACTGAAGAAATTCCCGGCCGCCATGGTGAAATAGATTTTGGTAGTGAATTTCAACCACGAATATTAGAATTGCATGTGATTAGTGTAGATGACCTTAATATAAGTTTACGAGAACAGATTAAAAGAGATATTGCTAAATATCTTGATCCGACCAAAGGAGTTAAAACGCTTATATTTGCAAATGATGATACCAAAACATATAACGTAAAATATGCAGGAAGAATTGATTTAAAACAATATCCAACACGGTTGGAGTTTACTATTCCATTTAAATGCAGCGATCCTTTTATTATGGCTACTTATGAAAAAAACTATACAGGTAGTGGTATTTTAACTAATGAAGGTACATTTGAAACACCAGTTGTCATTACAATTAAAGGGCCGGTTACTAATCCATCAGTAAAAATAGGCAATAATACACTAACTTATACCGGCACATTAAGCAGTACTGATACTCTTATTATTAATACTGAAACAATGACTGTTACTTTTAATGGTGTAAATGCATTAGCTAACTACAGCGGAAGTTTTCCTAAACTTCCTCCAGGCAACACAGAAGTTGTAGCTGCCAGTAGTGGTACTACAATATTTACTTGGCGAGATCGTTGGATTTAAAGAAGGTGGTATTATGCCATTGATTATACCAGAATATATTGAAATCCGTAATGCTACTGGTCAAACAGTAGCTTATTTATCTCCTGATGCTGATGGATTAAAAGAAGTCTGGATTGATCAACGATTAAATGGAGAATGTACTTTAAGTTTCCAATTACCTTTAAATTCAGATAAATGGAGTGCTCTTACACCTGAATGTCGTATTATTGCTGGAGGTAGAGAATTTGTTGTTTTACTTCCAGATGTAATAGATATTGAACGTGATAATCAAGGTAAAACATGGGGAAAGGTTACAGCACACGAAAGCTGGATTTTACTTGATAAGCAGTATCCTACTGTTTCAAATGATCCACAGAATCCTACCCCTGCTGATTTACAGGTAAGCATTATTTCAGGCGGCCCATCTACTGGAGGGTATCCACAAGGTAGCGCAGGAAGCGCTCTAACTTATTTACTGCAAAATTCTGGTTGGTCAGTAGGAACAGTAGATGTTACAGGCACACACGATTTAGAAACAGAAAAAGAAAGCCTTTTGGCTAATATAAAGAAAGTACAAGAAATATGGGGTGGATATTTAGTTTGGGATAGTATTAATAAAACTGTTTCCTTACGAGCTGAAGCTACTTGGCAAAATTATAGTGGTTTTCAGATAAGATATGCAAAAAATCTTAAAAGTATTACTAGAACTGCTAATTATGATATTATCACAAGGTTATATCCGTTTGGTCAAGATGACTTAGATATTTCAAGTGTGAATAATGGAGTTAAGTATTTAGAAGATTTTAGTTATACTTCCAATATTTATGTTGGTATTTATCAAAATCAGGATATATCTGATCCACAAGAATTAAAAGATAAGGCAAGTGAAGTTCTTTCTAAACTCTGTAAACCACGTTATACTTATCGAGTTCAAATAGTTGATCTAAGAACACTACCTGAATATAGTCATGAAGATTTTATTTTAGGTGATCTTGTAGATGTAATAGATGAACAGTTAGATATTAATGTTAGAACTAGAATTATACGTCATAAATATAATGTTTTCCAACCTTGGCGTTGCGAGTTAGAATTGGGAGAGCCAGAAGAACGATTAGCAGTACAACTTGCAGAATCTTTTGATGCGGCAAGATTTGTTCGGGAAGCATTAAGACCTAATCCTGCTACTTCTAATCTGCTTAAAGGATTTATTAATACATTCGCTACCCAAATTAATAGTGCCAACGGTAAATTGGTATGGAATGATTCTACTTTAGAAGCTATAGAAATAAATGCAAACGGAAATGAAACAGGCCGTAGAGTAAGAATTACGCCTGGCGGTATTGGAGTAAGTATTGACGGTGGTCAAACTTATGAAACAGCCATGACAGGGGCCGGTGTGTTGGCAAATAAAGTTATTGTAAATGAGTTATACGCCTTGGCTACTGATGATGGCCTTACCAAATTAGCAGCAGACGGTTTGCATGTATATGACAGAAATTTAGCAGAACGACTGATAGCTGGCCGCTGGATTGAAGGTACACAAGAGCATTTTGGACTAAAAGCAGTAGCTCAAGATGGCCGAACTGTTTTATTAGACGATCGAGGCATCCTGCAAACATGGCAGGAAGGAAGGGCAGATAATGTAGACGCCAATAATCCTTTAGTTTTAAACATTTATTTGCCAGCAGAAACACGCGAAATTAAAAGGGCTTTATTGCGATTTAAACTACAGGCATTTAGAGCTTATGAGACAGGGGCAGCGAGTGGGGGAGGAACATCAAAAACATCTAGTAGTTATTTAGGAGAAGTTGTTACCAGTTCTACTCAACCTTCAACAGTTCAAAGTAGTGCAGGATCTATATGGAATTATGGTACAACCTATGTACCAGAACCCATGACAACTGAGGGTGGTCATAATCATGGTATTCCCGATGGTACAGCTTTAATGACAGCTGATGGAGGCACAGTTTGGTTTGCACAATCAGGATACCATACACACGCTATTGACACAGATCATAATCATAATGTAACTATACCAAGTCATAATCATACTGTTAATATACCTTCACATTCTCATACAGTCGATATACCTAATCATTCGCATGGCCTTGTTTTTGGCATTTATACCTCAACTCGAGCGTCTAACATTACCATAAAAATTAACGGTGTAGATAGAACTTCAATATTAGGTGGCCCTTTTACAGTAGATCAAAATAGTCTTGATATAAAACAATATTTAAGTATAGGCCAATGGAATACTATTGAAATTGGTAGTAGTACTTTAGGAAGGGTGGATGCTTCCTTATTTATTCAAACCTTACTTACTGTTTAAATGATGTTTAATGCTTTTAAATCAGACTTATAAACTCCAGTAATACCAGTATTTGGATTGGTAATTAATCTAATATATCCTACAGTTTGCCCATTTGAATTCTTTACTTCAGTAATTATAGCTTTATTGCGTGATTCAAACAATTGATCTACTGAAATATTAAACTCTAAATGGTTATTTGTTTTAATATATGTTCCTTCAGATGAAGCAGTCATTTCGATAATAATGCCTTTTGTTTTTAACTCTTTTAAACTTATTACTTCATCATTGGTTATTAAGGAAACAGAATTAGAACTGTTAATAATTACTACTTGCTGCTTCTCATTCCAATTTACCTTTGCACCTAAAGCTTCTGATACAAATCTTATTGGTACGAATGTTCTACCGTTTATTATTAGCGGTGGTGGATCACAAGGCACTTCTTTACCATTGACAATAAGTTTAATCGGCTGATCTGCAAATGCGACAACAGTAAATGAAAGAATTATACCTACTAATAGACATGTAAAAAATTTTTTCACCGCTCATGCCCTCCTATATAGAAATTAGGATGACTATCCTAATTGTAACACAATAACCTTAATTTTATTCTATATCTCATCCTGAATTTGTCAAGGAAATTATTGGTAAGGAGGATAAAAATGGCTAATACTTATCTATTTCCGTATGAAATTCAAGAAGTAACTCCTCAATCAGGTATACCCTGGAATGTTCAACAGGTAAATGCTCCTTCATTTTGGCAGCGTACAAAAGGAGATGGTGCAGTAGTAGCGATAATTGATACAGGATTAGATGTAAATCATCCTGAATTTGCTGGACGTGTTATAAGTTATCAGAATTTTACTTCAGATGCTTCATTAGATAGTGACGGCCATGGAACTCATGTTGCAGGTATTATAGCTGGAAAAACTGTCGGTGTGGCTCCAGAATGTCGTTTAATGGCGTTAAAAGCATTAGGTAATGGTATGGGAGCTTTTAGCATTGAAAATGCTTTTAAATATATTTTAGACTATAATGAAAAAGTTCCAGAACAAGATCGAGTAGTAGCAGTAAATTGCAGTTGGGGAGGGCCTTATAATCCTATACACCATTATTTAATCAGGCGACTTATACACAGTGGTGTTGCTGTTATAGTTGCAGCTGGAAATGCAGGTGATGGAAAACCTGAAACTGAAGAAATTTTTAGCTGGCCTGGCTTTTTGTATGAAGTTATAACAACAGGAGCTACTAATAAAGACGGCCAACCAGCAGGATATTCAAGCAGTTATGATGGAATTGATATAGGAGCTCCTGGTACAGAAATATATAGTGCTTGGCCTGGTGGTGGGTATAAATTACTAAGCGGCACTAGTATGGCAACGCCCCATGTTACAGCTGCTTATGCTTTAATAGCTGCTGCCTTTAAACAACGTGAAGGCAGATACCCCACGGTAGATGAAGGAGAAGAAATTCTGTTTAAGCATATTCGCCAAACAGGAGCAGATCCACGTTTTATCGGAAAAGGTTTACTGGATTTAACATTTGATTTTAAACGGTGGCCGTTGTATCGAGTACAAACAGGAGCTTATTATTATAAACAGGGTGCAGAAATTACTTCTCAAAAATTAAAAGATGCTGGCTTTAATACTTACATTGTTAAGTATTAGAGAGGGGGTATCAAATTGGAAATGGAGCAGATTGTAGAAATGTTAGGCAGGCATGAAGAACGCATTTCAAATTTAGAAAAGTGGCAAGAAAAACAGAATGGCAGTTTACAACGATTGGAAGAAAAAGTAGATAATATAAATAAACTACTCCTAACTCTGTTGGGAGGAGTATGTACTTCACTTATCTTGTTAGTGTTGCAAATGGGGAGGTGAATTTGTGAAAGACTTTTTTAATCGCTTAGATCAGTTTAGTTTTAAAGATTTATTGGCAATAGCTTTTAGTGGATGGTTTTTGTTTTTCAGCTATCGAGCCTTAACAAGTAAAGATGCTTTAGAGTTAGTTAAAACATTAATACCTTTAATCAGCATAATTCTCATTGGCTATTTTGGTACAGAAGTCACTTCGGCTTATTTTAATAGACGGCAAAATTACAACAATCCGAATATAATTTCTAATCCTTTAGATCCGGATAAACCAATCTAACAGGGGGTGATGCCAATGCCGAGGGTAATAGTAGTAGACCCCGGCCATTAGCAAGGTGGGCGTGATCCAGGTGCTATAGGGCCGGGGGGAATAAAAGAAAAAGATATTACGTTAGCAGTTAGTAAAAAATTAGCAAATCATTTATACCAAATAGCTGATGTGCATTTAACCCGTTGGACTGATAAACATTTCGGAATTAACGATATTGATGATTTACAAGCAAGATGTAATATAGCTAATCAACTAAGAGCGGATTTGTTTATATCAATACACTGTAATAGTGCAGGCAGTTCTTCTGCTTATGGAATAGAAACTTATGCACTTCAGCCAGGCGGTATAGGAGAAAAATTAGCTAAGGTAATACAAAACGAATTAGTTGCTGCTACAGGTCTTGTTGATCGAGGAGTAAAATATGCCAGTTATTATGTTCTTCGTAGAACTTTTATGCCTGCTATTTTAATTGAACTAGGATTTATTAGTAATCCTACTGAAGAACAGTATTTAGCTAACCCTGATTTCCAAGATGTATGCGCTAAAGCAATAGCAATAGGAGTAAAGAAACATTTAGGTATATATGACAAGGAGGCGAATAAAGTGGCTGAACAGTGGAAAGAAGAAATCATGAAATGGGGACAGAAAAAAGAAACTCTTAATTTATCGCCGGAACATAAAGCCGATGATCCAGCACCGAAATGGTTTGTAGTAGCAGTTGCACAAAGATTAATGGAGGCGTTAAAAAATGCTTAAACAGAAACTTACGTCACGTAAATTCTGGATGGCAGTTGCCTGTGCTGCATTGTTGATAGCAAATGAAGGTTTTAATTTAGGTATTCCAGAAGATGCATATTGGAAAATTGTAACATTAATACTTGGTTATATTTTTGGTGAAACAGTAGTAGACGTTGCTAGAGCTAAGAATAGTGACACATCTAATCAGATGTAGATAGTTATATTTAATTAAGAGTTATAGTATTTAACTGTTCTACTGTTTATCAGTAGAACAGATTATTTTTTTTTTTTATTTTTAGATTTTATATTTTAGTTTAGATTAAGTTTAGATGTTATTAAATTTTTGTTTTAGTATTTTAATATTTTGATGTTTACTGTTCTACTGTTATTTTATTTTACAGTTTAAATACATAAATATAGTTATTAGTTATTGGTTATTATCTGATCTACAGTTCTACAGTATAATGATCTACTATAAGTATCGCTTAGGATTACCTGCCTGTTTGTAACACCTTCCTAAAATTTTTTCCCAAAATTTTTCCTGAAAATTTTCTGTTACAAAGGCTATCCTTATCCTAATTTCTTAGTAGAAGGGCATTAAGGAGGGATAGCTTTTGATTTGTCCTGCCAGTGATCGATGTAAAAAATTAAATTCCCCTGTTTGTAATGAACTTTGTTATGGTTATTTGACTGTTACCTTTCAGCTAGATTCAGCAAAAATACCAAAGTTATACAGGAAGTTTAGATATTACAACATTGAAATAGGAGAAAGAGCTAAACAGATTTTGGAAAAGTATTGTTTAAACATAGTTAAGAATGTAGAGAGTGGATACTCTTTATATCTCTACGGCGATAATACAACAGGAAAGACAGCTACAGCCTGTGCAATACTTATGGAGTATTTAATTCAAAAAGCACTGACTGTAAAGCAAGAACCTCAAGGTTTATTTGTAGTAGTACCGGAGTTATTAAATCAAATAAGAGATTCTTTTAATAGTGATGACTATGAGTGGTTACTAACTGATATTAAAAATATTCCTCTCCTTGTTATGGATGATATTGGATCTGAACGTTCTACTGAATGGGCACAAGAACAATTATTTGAAATAATTAACTATCGTTATTCTAATAACCTGGCTACTATTTATACCTCTAATGTGTCAGTAAAGATGCTTGAAGATTTGTTAGGCAGGAGAATATCTTCAAGACTAAATCAAGCTACAAAAATACCCTTCTATCGGGAGGAATAAAAATGTTAGAATTACAAATTTTAAACTGGGTTATTCAAAATAAAGATTTCTATATACTTCCTAATAATGGTATTGATGAATCTTTCTTTATAGACTATAAAGATACTTACTGTTTTATTCGAGACTTTGTAAAAAACGAAGGATATACTCCTTCATTAGAGACAGTTATCAGCCAATCTAAAGATAATTTTAGCTATGTTAATGTTACCGAGAGTATTGATTATCTAATTCGAGCTTTAAAGAGCCAGGTTGCTAAAGCTGAAGTAGCAGAATTATTGCAGAAAGAAGCTCCTAAATTCTATGATGAAATGCATGGTATTGAATTTATTAAGTGGTTGCAGTATAAGCTTGATAAACTTGTAGATCGATATGATATTAATTCTAAAGGTGTAGATTTTAAAACAAATGCAGAATTACGTTTACAGGCTTATTATCAACGAGCTAATAATACTTCTAGAAAGATTTGGCATACAGATTTGCAGAATCTTAATGATCTAGTTGGAGGTTTTATTTCAGGAACTTATATTACTGTTATTGCTGAAACTGGTCAGGGCAAAAGTTGGATAAGTAGAAGGATATTACCGATACCTGCATGGATAAACGGAGCTAATGTTCTAGACTACTGTTTAGAGATGACTAATGATCAAATTCAACCTCGTTTAGATTGTATGTTAGGTGCAATTTTAAATGAGAAAAACGGTTTGAATACGAGATTTTCGTGTAGAGGATTAATGTTTGGTAATTTACCTCCAGATGAGTTATTTGCGTATAAAAATTATCTAGAGCATTTTAATGATTATTTTCCTCGTGCTGGAAAATATGTAATTAAAACAATGGATGATGTTAAGGAATTAACTCTGGATCGATTAGAAGCTGATATAGAAGAAAATAATGCAGATATAGTTCTTATTGATCCGTTTTATTATATGGGATTTTTACGAAACATTGATAATAAAACAGGGGGAGCAGCAGAGAGAACTTCACGGGAACTGCGAAAACTGTTTAATCGGATGCAAGTGATTGGAATTGTAGTATCTCAGGCTACAGTACAGAAAAAAGGTAAAGATATTGAAGTGCAGGCACCAACATTGGAACAAACTAAAACTACTAAAGCATTAATTGAAGATGCTGGTCTTGTATTTTCCTTTGCTGCTAAACGGAATTATAATCTTGGAAAATTGAGTGTGCTAAAGAATCGTGACGGAAATTCAGGTGATATTGAGCTTGTAGTTGACTTTGATTACGGTATTATTCGGGAACATACTGGAGAAGAATTATTTTGAAAACGCTTGACTACCAAAAATATGTTCGCTATAATAAAGGTGTAGGATAGATATGGTAACAAAAGAATATCTAGAGTATGAGTTGGGTTTAAAGAAAGTAAAAGAACTGTCTAGTGGCTGGATAATGGCTTGTTGTCCTTTTCATCAGGAAAACAGGCCATCATTTGGAGTGAATAAAGAAACAGGAGTTTACAACTGTTTTGCATGTGGAGCTTCGGGAAATCTGGCAGACCTAATATCTTTTTGTAAAGGCATCAGTGTAGCGGATGCAGTAAAAGAGATTACAAAATCTGCAAAAACACTTTTCAAACAATCATCTCTTGTTATAAACTTAGATAAGAGAAAGGAGGATATAATACTCTCTAAAACGATACTTAAAGAATATGCATACTATCATCCGTACCTGATTAAACGCGGTATAAGTAAAGAAACTCTTAAAAAATTTGCTGTAGGCTATGATATAACTAATAGAGCAGTTACGTTTCCCTTTTTTGATTTACAAGGAAATTTGCGGACGATTAAATATCGGAAAGTTGATAGTAAACAGTTTTGGTATTATCCTGGTGGAGAAGATAAATCAAAGTTGCTGTATTTAATACATGCAGTAAAAGGCTTAAAAAGGGTTTATATTGTTGAAGGTGAAGTAGATGCACTTTATTGCTGGGAAAACGGCTTACCGGCTGTAGCTTTAAGTGGTAGTTGGATGACTGAAGAACAGGCAAAGTTGTTGCTTAGTACAGGAGTTAAAGAAGTTGTTATATTTACAGATAATGATAGTGCAGGAGAAAAAGCTAAAAACAGGATAATATCACTTTTAAGTAGGAGGAGAGTCCAGAAGTTTGTAGAATATACTTTAGCAGTAAAAGATCCAAACGAAATGCCTAAAGACGTAATCAGGAATTTGACTTTGAAACCTGTTCCTTTGTTTCCTTGCACAACTCAATTAAGGCGTCGAGATATTTGATTAAGGTTTCTTCTGGGATTAGTTGTAGCAGAGACTTAATTCGAGCAATTAGACGTAGGCTCAAATCTGTTTCAACAGTTTGAATTTCTTCTTCACCTAAAAGGGAAGAAATAGAACAACCTAATGCAGAAGCTATATTCATTAGAAATGGTATTGAAGGGTATGTTAAACCTCTTTCGATTGCTGAAATAGAATTAGGAGTAACCTTAATAAGCCTTGCTAAATCAGCTTGGCTAAGGTTTTTAGAAGTTCTAATTCTACGTAGAATGTTGCCGAGTTCCTTTTGAGTAAGTTTTTTCATAAAAACAGTGTTTACCCTCTTGACTGAATTGGCTTGTGTGATATAATAAAGGCAAAAGGCAACGGTATCCCCACTACCGCTGCCAGTTTAAGGATGTGGTTTGTGCAATACGCCGCCCTCCTGTTTAATGGCGTAGTATTGCGTGGTATTTTATTGTCACTTCTAATTATATCTATTCTATTCATCTTTGTCAACAGGTTGTTGACATTTTTATGGAAAAATTTTCTTTGGAGGGGAGATTTTCTTCACGCAAGATTAAAATAACCCTACCTTTATTCAATTAGAAGAAGATATTAATAAGAACTCTAATTTAAGGAGAGGAGAATATTTCAAATGAGTAGCTTGGCAATTAAAGAGTATCGAGAAGTAGATTTCTATGGAGATCAGATTTTAGGTGTAAAAGTGGAAGAAAATGGACAGGAAACAGTATATGTTCCAGTAAAACGTTTGTGTGAGAATTTGGGATTAGCACGGTATCCTCAGCAAGAAAAGATTCAGCAAGAAAGGGTTTTATCGGAGGGTAGCATTAAAATCATGCTACCCATAATAGGAAAAGACGGAGTAACTCAAACGCAGGAGATGTTTTGTCTTCGTTATGACCTTATTCCAATGTGGCTCATTACAATTAAGGAAAACAAAGTTAAACCTGAACTTCGAGAAAAACTTTATCTTTATAAGAAAGAAGCAGCTCGTGTTTTAGCAGAAGTATTCCTTGGTAAAGGATATGCTTTCCATTCTAATCCGCAAGCTGTTGATACGGAAAAATTGCGGCGTGAAATTATAGAACTAGAAATTAAGCGAGATAGTATTCGTTCTGATGCACTAAAGACGAGAGTTATTTATAAATTCGTTGATAAGTGGTTTGAAAGGCTTCCCGATAGTGAACGTAGTGCCTTGATAATGATAATGGCTGGTAAAGATGTTGCTGTTGAAAGAACTTTTACTGTAACAGAAGCAGCAAAGTTGTTTGCTAAAGAATTTGGTTATGATTTTTCACCTATTATTTTAGGTAAACTTATTACTCAAGCTGGTATAAGGCCAGAAGGGGAGGTATGTAACAGTTACCAACAGATTAATAAATATTGACAAAACATAACAAAAAAGCTTACCATAAATTTATGGAACTATTAACCATCAGCAAAGCGGCAAAGAAACTGGGCGTCCATCCCAACAGCCTGCGCAACTGGGAAAAGCGGGGCTTAATCAAGCCTGTCCGTTTGCCTGGAGGCCAGCGCCGGTACTCTATGGATGAACTCAATAAGCTTCTACAGTCCGGCCAATTGACTGGCGGACGTGAGGCAGTCGTGCTGTACGCCCGGGTGTCCACCAAAAAGCAGGCTGATGCCGGCAACCTGGAACGGCAGATGGAACGGCTGCGCCAGTATGCCAAAGAAAACGGCTTTATTGTGAGGGCGGAATTCGCGGACGTAGCCAGCGGCCTGAACCAGAAGCGCCGCGGTTTAGCGAACGTACTCAAACTGGCCGAACAGGGTGAATACCAAAAGCTTATTATCGAGTACCCCGACCGACTGGCCCGTTTCGGATATTCGTACATTGAGCGTCATTTAAAATATTGCGGCGTAGAAATAATCACCATCGCGGAAAAAGAGCCGGAAGACGCGCAAAGCGAACTGGTGAAGGATTTGCTGTCTATAGTCACGTCATTTTCAGCCCGGCTGTACGGGGCTAGGGGCGGCAAAAAAGTGAGGCAAGGGTTTCGGGAACTAATCGCAGGAGTGGAGCTGGATGAAGAAACAGCGAAAGAACAAAAAGAGGATGATTGAACTTAATGGCGACATCAAGTATACCATCTGCGGCGAGTGGTTTCCGGAAGCTTACCCCGCTTACCGGTCTAAGAAATGGAGCCGGGGAGATGAAGACCCCCTGGATACTGAGATGCGGCTTTTCTGCGCCTGCGAGCGCTGGGCCTTCAACCGGCTTATGGAAGGCCGTTCCCGGGAAGAACTCAAACAAGAAGGCCAGCGGGTATGCGGCTTAAACTCCCGCTACTGCGACGACGCCATACTGAAAGCGAGGGCTGTCATAGAATCGCAAAAGGAACTCCTGGCGCTGGAAATCGAGGAAACAGAAACCAAACTGAGCCGGGCTAAAAAGAAACTCCGCTGGGCTGAAAAAGATCTGGACAAAGCGATTAAGGTTAATGATCCTGCAAAAATAGAAAAAGCCAAACGGGCATTCCACGGCCGTAAGGCCCGGGTCAAAAAGCTTGCCGCTAAACTGGCCGAACTCCAGAAGCATGAAGCTGACGGCACTATTCCCAAGGTAGTATTTGGGGGCCGTTCTTTATGGCGGCAGGTCTGCCGGGGCAAGGCCGGCCGGGAAGAATGGCGCCACACCCGGCAGAACCGGTTATACGCCCGGGGCGACGAAACTAAAGGCGGCAACCCCAACATGAAGGTAGCGTACCAGGAAGGGAGATTTACCCTGGCGGTCACTATTTCCCATTTATCCGAGCAGAAAGGTACTGACAGCAAAGGAAGGCCCATAATGACCAGGGCACCGCGGGTGGAAGGAGAGCTCTGGCTGCCGGAAAAACACCGGCTCAAGGTATGGGGGTTGCTTCTTTCCGGCGCACCCTATAACGTTGAATTAATTAGAGGCCGGGATGGCCGGTACAGGGTCCATATCGCCTTCACCATGACGGCGCCTGAATTGGCGACCGACCCCAACCGCGGCTACCTTGGGATAGACACCAACCCAGATGGGGTAGCTCTGGCTAACGTTAATTATTTTGGCCAGCCCGAGCCCTGGCCGGAAGGCTTTACTGTTCCTTATCCCAAAGCCTTGCACAAATTTGCCGGAGAGTTTCAGACGATAGTACACCCGAACGGTTTCCTTTACCTCAAGATACCGGAACTGGCTTACAGTCGCAGTTTTAGACGTACTTACCTCATCGGCGTTCTGGCCCAGGTAGTGGTGAACATCGCCAAAGTTTTAGGCAAATCTATCGCTATAGAAGACCTGGGCTTCGGCAAAGACCGGCTGGATACCAATAAAAAGTTCAATCGCATGGCGGCCAATTTTCCTTACCGGAAGATAACCGAAGCCGTCGTCCGTAAAGCCTGCAAAGAAGGTGTAGGCGTAAAACCGGTCCGGCCGGCCCACACTTCCACCATCGGCTATTGGAAATACATGGAGCGGTATGGGGTGACTATCCACCATGCCGCCGCATTGGCAATCGCCCGCCGGGCAATAGGTTTTAAAGAACGCATAACAAAAGAGTTAAAACAAAAGATCCAAGCTGTCATTGAGTCGCTGAATCAAAAGGAGAATTCCTTGCCTGGGGAAGGAAAAGGGATGACCCGAAAGGTGAAGCGGCAAATCATGCGGCTGGGCGAAAAGGTTCCCGTTCACAACGGTTTAGACCGCTATAAACAGGAATCCTTTTATTCAGTCTGGCATGACTTGAAGCAGCTCGCTTTATCGAGTAGGTGACCCCGTTAGCCGGTATCGGAGAAACCGGTAGGCCGCATCTAACAGATCGCGCGGAGGCGTCCGGCGCTTGAAAGAATAAAGTGCTGGACCGCTTGACGGTCGACGCAAGGCGGGAACTTTTACGGTTCTCCTTAAGGCCGCGCCTTGCGCCCGTGAAGTGCCGTTCTCCCGTCCGGGTGAGACCCCCGGGGCCGAGGTCTCCCTGTCGCGAAGCTTGCTCCCAGGGGCAGGCAAATCAAATCCGAAAGGAGCGAAAAGCCTGGTCATGGGGAGGCCGCCTAATAAGGATTGACATAATGTGTCAAGAATTGTTAGGTTTTTTGAACCAGGAGAAAGAAAATAAGTATTGTTTGATCAGTATTACTAAAGCCAGAGGTAGCAATCGTACAGTCAATATCACAAAGATTAAGCCAGAGGGTATCAATTATTTGAGGGAGTATATTCGAGAAAACTTTTTCTCTAATCAACCTGTAAAGGTTGGCTAATCACAACTGAATAACAACTGAATATAGCTTAACATGGGCGAGGAGATGCCGTACGTCACATACTATTTCCTATGAAGATGCCATAAAATTTGCCAGGAAAGTGGCAGACGGATATGGA
>Ga0247720_100087_pt1 | contig 44265 bp, 45 predicted proteins | sample MSEWel2015_12_15_FD_189078 | JGI IMG/M metagenome (GOLD analysis project Ga0247720, IMG submission 189078) | Subsurface sediment microbial communities from gas well in West Virginia, United States - MSEEL Well Study Marcellus 3H_2015_12_15 | ecosystem: Environmental > Terrestrial > Deep... | reverse complement strand
TATAGTTTGAATACTGGCGTAAAGTGAAATAGGATTCTCATACTCTCCTGGTATTAACTTTAGATGCAGATTGTTCAATTTGCGACCATGGAATTATTTTGGGATGAATTAATGTGAGGATCTACAGGGTATAAATTGCTGATAAAAAGCCCCCCTGCGGATGCAACCAAAGTTAAGACTGCGATAAAGATCGACAGAATATAAGCAGGTTTTAGTTTAGTATCCAACATTTTCTCCTCCCTCTATCTACAAGCATATTGTCTTGCGCGCTCCGCAAAACATACTCATAACCCCCGGATTCACAAGCGACATTCAGCCTAGGTAGCAACAAATTAATAAGAGACCAGTTTAAGCTGTTTCAGGTTTCATGCACATAATACTTCGGAGCCGATCTGAAATATGCAACGATTTTTATCTATGCTTGTTCCCACCAGCTGCGATATATGCCGGGTACCAGTCGGGGAACCAGGCGGTGAATGCGCCGGCGGGCTCCACGGTGACGGGCGTACTGCCGAACACCCGCACAATGCCCTGGGTGGGGCGCGTCAGCCCCAGGCAAACCTTAATCGTGGTGCTTTTTCCGGCCCCATTAGGGCCTAACAGCCCCACAACCTGGCCTTTTGGTACGTGAAAGCTAATACCGCAGACCGCGACAACCTTTCCGTAAGATTTCACCAGCCCGTCCACTTCCAAGGCGAGTTCCCCTGCTTGTGGCACGATTTGGGTCGTGCGGTTCAAGGTCAGCACGTTCACGGCTCACTCCTTCCCTCTGGGCTAAAGTCCACGTCACGCTTGGTTCTCCCGCGCGTGATCTTGGTCTACGTGATCTTGGTCTAAGACCATACTACACGCATTACCCTTGCCACTTACAGGGGAGTGCCTAAAGAAGTTTTTCGGGTGCGCCCTGAGACGCGATTTCGAATCGGCCTTGACGCCTGTTGTGCGGATCCCTCCGTCCGGGGACACACGGCCGGCAAAAGGGCGAGACCGCCAGCCACCGCCGCCACCGCCAAGCGCCACCATACCACAACGAAGCGGCACTCCCGCGGGAGAGAAAGCGGGTGGCCCACACGTCCCATTTATGTCGATTACAAGGTGAACATGGCTACCCGTAGCGGCGGCAGGAACTCCCAGGTGCCGGTAACGCCCGCGGCCAGGGCGCCCAGCTCCAGGTGCAGCATGGCGATGCCGCAGTCCAGGCGCTTGGGAATATTGTAGGTTTCGTGCAGGTTGTCCACGACCACCGTAATAGTGTTTTTCCCCACCTCGAACCGCCAGGGTTGCCGGTTCATTGCTGAGGGGGCGAGGCGGGCCGCCTCCAGCGCTACTTTGACCCAGTTCGGCCAGTAAGATTGGTCAAGCCCGGTGGCCAGTTCCGCCAGGGGCTTACGCCGGTGGTTGCGTCCGAAACCGGTCATGAGCTTTTCCTCCGCCGACCACCTGCCGGCGGCATACCCTACGGGTGTCACGGCCACCACCTTTTCGCTGGGGCGCGTTCCGACCAAGCGAGCCGCCACCTCCGGGCGGAAAAAGCCACCTACCCAGCAGGTGCCCAACCCGAGGCGGGTTGCCTCCAGGATTAAGCCCTCGCCCAGGTACCCCACACGCTCGTATTGGTAAGGACTTTCCGCCGACCCAGAAAGGCGATGAACGCGGGGGCGCCCTTAATCTTTCCGTAATGCCTTAGAATGCCCCGGAAAACCTCTTCCTCCGGGGCGGACACCAGTACCGCTCGCGCCTCGGGGAAGGGCTTGAATTCCCGGCATAGTCTGTCCAGTTGCTCCAGGGTAGCGGGCGCCACCGGTCGCGCCTCGTAGAGCCGGCGCGACCGGCGCCTGGCAATGGTCTGGTACCATTCTCTGTTTAAAAGGGTCACCATGTAAGCCGCCTTTTTGTGCACGCGTTTTCAGGTGCCTGTACCGGGAGTTCTGGTTTTGACGTCAGGATATAGGGCGTCGGCAGCCAGGGTGCCGGAGATGACCACCGCCTCGATGCCCGCCCCCGGGAAAACGCCGGCGCCGGCCAGGTAGAGCCGCTCCACTGGGCTTTTGGCCGGCGGCCGCCACTGACCGGCGGGGCCGTAGATGGCACCGCCCGTCGTCCAGGCATAGCGGGCGAACGTAGCCGGGCTAGCCTCCTCCCGGAAGACGATGTGCTCCCGCAGGCCGGGGAGCACCCGTTCGGCCAGGGTGATCAACGCGTCGCCGAACTCTCTTTTGCGCCGGGCATAGTCGGGCATCCGGCGGTCCCAGGTTGTTGCCTCCGCCTGGGGGACCAGGGTCAGCAGGGTGATGGCGGCGTGTCCGGGCGGCGCCAGGCCGGGATCGACGCTGGAGGGAGTCATTATGCCAAGCCCCCGACCGTCTTCGGTGTGAACCAGCGTAACTGGCTCCAGGTCCGGTACGAAGTCGACGCCCAGGAAGACCGCGAAGGCCGAGGTGGAAAATTCCAGGCCTTCAATGCGCCGCACAAAGTCGGGCGGCAGGTGTTCCCGCCCCACCAGTTCCAGGAAGGTCTTGCGGACGTCGGCGTTGGAGATGACGGCCCCGGCACGGTGGACTTGTCTGCCGGCCAGGATTACGCCCGCGGCCCGGCCTTCTTCGATGAGGATGCGCTCTACGGGTGCGCGCATGAGTACCCGGCCGCCGTGCGCCTCGATCACGTCTGCCAGCACGTCGGCAAGGGCCTGGGAGCCGCCCACAGGGTAGCAGCCGCCGTCGAAGTAGTAGCCGAAAAGGGGGGCCATCTGGGCGGCGGTGAGCGCTTCCGGCCGGTCGCTCAGGTAGCCCGTCAGGAGGAGCAGGAACCGTTTCAGAGAGGCATCCTGGAAAAACCGCTCCAGCATGACCGTGTAGGGGATGTCCATCCAGTGGAAGGCATACGGGTGGGTGCGCGGGTAGGCCAGCATCTCCCCCGGCGTGCGCGGCGGGCACGGCACGCCGCCGGTGCGCTCCACGCCGGCGTAGAGGTCGCGGTATACGCCCTCCATCTCGGCGAAAAAGGCAGCTATAGCCTCCCGCTCCGCGGGAAAGCGCGCCTGCAGGGCCTCGACCAGTTCCTCTGCCGTGCCGGGCACCTTGAGCCGGAAGCCGGGCAGCACGTATTCGTGGCCCACCCGCCGCCATTCCAGCCGGTCGCCGATTTCCAGCCGACGCAAAAGATTGGTCACCGGGCCGCGCGGTCCCAGCCCGCTGACGTCGTGCACCCCCGCGTCGAAAACGTAGCGCAACCGCTCGCCGTCCCGCCGCACGTACCGCTCCCACGAGGTGCAGAAGCCGCCCGGGCGGTGGTGCTGCTCCGCCACCAGCACTTTCAGGCCCCGCCGCGCCAGGAAGGCCGCCGCCGTAAAGCCGCCGATGCCGGCGCCCACGACGATGACGTCGTGTTCGGCTTCACCGGCCGGCCGCGCGGGGCCGAAGACCGGGTCCGGCCACCGGTACGGCTCGCGGACGGCTATTTCCCGCGCCAGGAAGTGTTTGGGGTACCAGCTGGGGAAGAAAAGGGAAAAAGCGATGCCGGCCCCGATGGCGGCGTTGGGGACGGCCACGGTGAGCCAGAGGCGGGCCTCCGGCCAGGCAAGCGCCAGCACACCCAGCGCGGCGTTGAAGGTAAAAATCGCACCCCAGACTGCCGTAATCAGGGCGTTGGTGCGGTAAAAGAGGGGATGGAGCCAGTATTCGCGCGGCCAGTCCTCGCGGGCGTACTGGTGGGTGAAGGGGCTGCCGGCCAAGAGCGTCCCCCAGGCCATCGCCGCCAGGGTGGCGCCGACCAGCACGGCGTCGTAGACCTTGAAGAAGGGCGACCCCAGGACGACGGTCACCGCGAAGTGGGCGGCGAAGAAACCAAGCGTCACCAGTTCCATCGTCTTCCCCTGCTGCCGCGCCAGGCGGAAGGCGTTTAAGGCCAGAGCCGACGCCAGGCCGGCCGTAATGGCCGCCGTCCAAAGCCCCAGGCCGGACAGCGCCCAGTACAGGATCCAGGGCACAAAGGCGAAGAAGATCCAGACTATTCCCGGTAGCCGTAGGGCCATTTCTTTCACTTTCTTCCCGTATACAAGGGGCTGCAATTACACTATTCTTGAGGGAGTTGCTTTGTGAACAAAAATAAACATGGGCTCTCCACACGGCCTTTGATTAATATAGTCGCAGTTATTATTACGCTGAACCAACAGCTACCGGCTGAGGCCTGGTAGAAATGCCTGAGCTTCTTCTATCCTCCATGATTTGCCCCTGCTCAACGGCCGTGGGCAGTACCCAGGCATCCCGCACCTTTAATGTAACTTCACTACCAACCGGATACCAGGGCTGTCCCAGGGCCATAACATACCAGCTTGACCCGCCTTCCTCGAAGTTTACGCGATAAGTAGTCATTGGACCTCCAAATTCAACCTCCGTTACTCGCCAGTTACCGCCCTTTTGCCTGGCCAAAGGAGGAAGTATTTCCACATCCTCAGGCCTGATTACAACCTCCACCTGCGTGCCAGGGGTTAGGGGCTCTCTGCTCCGGGCAATTATCTCCCCCATTAAACTCTTTATCAAGTAACTGTGGTTTTCGCCGCTGCCAACACTTCGGAGAACCATTCCCGCACTAAAATTAGCCTTACCAAGAAACCGGGCCACAAAATGGTTGCACGGCTCGCGATAAATCTCGGTCGGGCCGCCTATCTGCTGTAGCCTGCCTTCCGCCATAACGGCCACGCGGTCGGCCATAGCCATAGCTTCAGCCTGGTCATGGGTTACATAAACAGTAGTCAACTTTAACTCCTGGTGCCAGCTGCGGAGTTGGGAGCGCATCTCATCCCTCAGCCTGGCATCGAGGTTAGAAAGGGGTTCGTCAAAGAGCATTACACGCGGATTGGTAACTAAAGCCCGGGCTAGGGCCACCCGTTGGAGTTGCCCGCCACTTAGCTGGGCGGGGCTACGCTTTTCTAGTCCGGCCAGACCAACTGCACGGATAGCTCTCCTTACCTTTTCTTCTTTCTCCCCCCGGTTCAAAGGGAGACTTGCCAGGGGGAAGGCCACATTTTCCTCCACCGTCATATGAGGCCATACGGCATAATTTTGAAACACCAGGCCTATCTGCCGTTGCTCTGCCTGCAGGTGCCACGCTCCCCAAGTAATGGTTTTACCGTCGAGGATAATCTTACCGCTAGTAGCCTGCTCCAGGCCGGCAATTATACGTAAGAGGGTTGTTTTCCCGGAACCGCTGGGACCAAGAAGGCAGATAAACTCCCCCTCAGCTACTTCCAAGCTAATCTTCTGCAAGGCCGTCACGCTACCAAAGTTTTTATGAATACCATCAACTATAAGTTTAGACATGGGTTACCTCCCGGGTAAAAAAGTCTGCAGCCTGGTTCTTTTTAACAGCAGGAAGAACACACCAAAAAAGAGGACCACCAGGGTGGCAAAGGCGGTACTATAAGTGGTATACCCCGCCGCTTCAAGGTTGTAGATCGTAACTCCAATAGTCTCCGAGCCTGATATCCAAAGCAGGCTTGACACCGTCAGTTCGGTAAGGGCAGTAATGAAAACCAGCAGGGCGGCATTTTGGATATTGGGTCGCAGGAGGGGCAGGGAAATTTTCCACAAGCACTGCCAGGGCCGGATACCCAGGACCCGGGCAACCTCGGTGTAAGAAGGGTTGAGTTGAGCAAAACCGGCGGTCAGGTTACGCGCGGCGAGGGTAAAAAAGCGGGCTATATAAGCCAGCAAAATCATTACTATACTGCCGTAAATGGGAAGGGGGATCCAGGGGTCCACCCAGGCCAGTATTACAGCCAAAGCGAGTACTGTACCAGGCACGGTATAAGCTATTGTTCCCAACCTGTCCGCCCAGAGATAGAATTTACTTCGCTTTTCTGCTATTCCCCGGGCTACAACAAAGCTCAGGGGTATAGTTATTAAGGTAGTTCCGCCTGCCAGGATAAAACTGGTGGCAATGGCCCGCCGGGTAGCATTCAAGTCGGCCAGAATAAACCGGTAATTTTTTAAAGTGATTGTCTCCAGGCTGAGGGGTACGCCGTAAGCAGGGAGAAGGGAGTTTAAAAACATGGCTATTAAAGGAGCTATTGTGGCGCATGCCAGAAAAGAATAAAGGAATACCGCCAGGGGGATGCGGACCCGCCCCAGGGAGTAGCACAAAGGGGCTGTCTCTTTGGTCAAAACTGTAAAATGCTGGTGTTTTAAAAACAAATTTTGAACCATCATACCGGTTATCGCCAGCATGGCTCCCAGGGTAGCCAGCAGAGACACCCTAGCAAAGGAAATACTGCTAAAACCGACTACCTGCTGAAAAATATAAGTGGTAAGGAGTATTTTGCCGGCAGGCAGGGCAACCAGGGCGGGAATACCGAAATTACCCACGGAGCTTACAAAGGCCAGGATACTCCCGGCGGCAATACCGGGAAGGGCCAGGGGTAATGTAACCCGTCGTACAACGCGACTCCGGCTTACCCCGTAGGTGAAAGCCACCTCTTCTACTTCCGGGGGAATTTTCCCGAGGGCGGTGGCAGTCGTCATGTAAACAAAGGGGTAATGCAGGAGTCCCAAGAGAAGAATCGTGCCGTCCAAGCCATAGACATTCCAGAGTACTATTTTTTTACCTGCGATAAAACTTGCTAACTGGTTAAACCAGCCCACGGGGCCCCAGAGCTGGAGCCAGGCTAAACCCTGAACGTACGGCGGCAAAAAAAGAAATAGCAGCGTGGCAATATTAATCACGCTTTTACAGGGCAAGTCACTTTTAACCACCAGCCAGGCCAGGGTTATCCCCAGGATCGAGGAAATAGCTGTAGCTGCCAGGGAAACCACCACTGTGTTATAGAGAACCGTCCAGGTGGCTTTTTGAAACACTACCTGAAGCAGGGGCGCCAGGGTAAACCCCTCAGTAGGTGTGAAAAAACCGGCCAAAAGGAGACGGATTAAAGGGTAAGCTGTGGTGAGGGCCAGAACAGCGCCCACCACAGCCAGGGTAACCGGCTTTTCTTTAGTTGCAAGGCGCATCACAATTTATTACCCCCACCTATTTGGGTAGATTGAAGAGATCGGCGAATTTCTTTTTGTCATCCTCCCGGACCAGGGCTAGTTCTTTAGGATCCCGTTGTAAAAACTTAATTTCACTCAGTGGCGGGTAACCCTTCGGAGGTGGTACATCTTTACGAACAGGCATGTAAAAACCTATCTTCGCTGCCAATTGTTGCCCTTCCTTGGAAAGTACAAAATCAACAAACTTCCTGGCCATTTCCAGGTGAGGTGCCCCCTTGACAATAGCAACCGGTTCGGTAATAACCGGCAGGCCCTCCCTGGGGTAGACAAAATCCACGGGTGATCCCTGTTTTTTAGCTTTGAGGGCTTCAAAGTTAATGAGAATGCCGTAAGGCTTTTCACCGCTGGCTACCATCTTTTTGACATCCCCGTTGCCTTTAACAATCTGCACCCCGTTAGCCTTTAGCTTCTCAAAGAAATTCCAGCCGGCGAAACCCTCCCGGGTAAGAACACTCAGGTTAAAGGCAGCCGCACCAGAATAAAAGGGGCTGGGCATAACTACCTTGTTTTTAGCCTGCTCCGAGAGCAGGAACTGCCAAGTGGCTTCAGGTTTGGGAGCTGAAGTATTATAAACAATGCCCGTAGCTATCAACTTTGTGCCGGCATACATATGGTCTGGATCCACAAAGTCCGGGTTAATTTCGTTCAGTTCGGGGGAAGTGTAGGCTTCCAGGAAGCCCTGGTCTTTTAAGCGCTGGAAAGTGGGGGCATCGGCCAGGTACAGGACATCGGCCTGGGGTTTGCCGCCCTGGGCTTCCATAGTAAAGCGAGAGATCACCTCTTCAGTGCCGGAACGAAACACCTGCACGTCGACCCCCGGGTATTTGGCCTTAAAACCGTCTAATAACTTGGTAACATCATCCTGGGGCTGTGAAGTATAGAGAACCATTTTGCCGAAAGAATTAGAATTCCCCATGCCAGGGTTATTATTTTCTCCTTGGGCCGGAGCTTTACTTGAACAGGCTGAAGTGACAACTATCAGGATTAATAAGAGAGCTGCCATTAGAGCTTTCTTGCCGTACTTAAAAACATTAGCCATGGATCATCCTCCTACTAAACCACTTGGCCGGCGGCCATCCGCCAAGGTTTTTCGAGTTAATGTACCATTATTCATTTGTGTATACTTTGCGTCGGAGCTCCTCCACCGGCTCCTTGCGCCAGGTTGCCTGAGCCGCAACCTGTCCCAGTTTCCTTGCCAGATTTAATGTTCCTTGCAATTTATCATGTTCTCTCTCCTTGCTCACTTTTTTATTCTACTGCCTTTGCTTACTGGTTTATTTTACGGTAAAAATGTTGCCATACAGTTAAGGGCAGGTTAGCCAGGTTTAAAAGAAGATTAAAGTTTGTGTAAACACCTGCTAAATTCTGGACCCTATAAACGCAGGCGGGGAAATCGTTTTATTTAAAAAAGCCAAACCTTCTCCTATGGCTATTGAGGTATCATCTTTTGAACTATATATTCTTGCCATTTCCCATACAGGTAAGCGAGAATTTCCCGTTCCCGGCCAAGGGGACCAGGGGTATAGCCCTCCAATATTAGCAGGCCATCGTAGCGCTGGCGTAGGGTATCCAAAAGCCCCTCATAGTCTAACTCTCCTTGGCCCAGGGGAAGATGGCAACGGCCTGGCGCGGCGTCGCTCAAGTGGACATTAACTAGGTGCGGTACCCGGCCAACGAACTCTCTCGCCCCTGGCTGCCCGAAGAGATGGGCAAGATCCAGGGTCACTCCGAGGTTAGGACTGTCCACCGCCGCCAGCAGGCGCTCTAAATCGTCCAGGCCAACCACAAACTCACCTGCGCGCGGCTCCATGTTTTCAACTCCTAATTGTACGCCGGCAACGGCAGCCGTTTCCGCTAAATGATGAAAAACCTCAACTTGTTTCGGCCAGAAATCTTCCGGCCGGTCCTTACTAGAGCTCAATCGTCCTGGATGGATGGTTAGTACTTGGGCTTCAATGGCCGCTGCTAGGTGGATAGCTTCTTTAACCTGACGAAGCGATTCCTGGCGGATGCCGGTGTTGGTTGAGATAAGATTTAAATCGCGCATGTCAGCATGTACGGTCCAGATTAGGCCGCTAGAACACAAGTACCGCAAAAGCTGTGCTGGTTTCAAGCCGTTGCGCTGCCAGTGATCCAGCCACACCTCTATGGCTTGAAATCCCGTAGCTGCTACCAGGTCAATAACTGCCGGCAAACTAAGCGAACGTAATAATTCCGAAGCCACACCAATCTGCAACCTTCTCCACCTCTCTTTAAGCTACCAACACCAATCCCTCTTTAACCTCTACTTCAACCTCTTGCCCTGGGACCCAGGCTGTCTTCCCCGGCATCAGCACCCGGAGGGTTTGATTGCCTACGGCTACAAAACATTCTACCTCCCGGCCCCGGTAAAAACTGTGCAGCACGCGGCCCTGAAGTCCGGCGTTGCCCCGCCAGGGTTTAAGCAGCAGGGCTTCTGGACGCAAAGCCACCTTCACCTCCTGCCCGCTGCTTATGCCTACAGGTAAGGGCAACTGGAGAAAGGCGTCGGGATGGCCGTTTAACAAAAGCAGGCGGCCATCCGTATTTACCACCCGAGCCGGCAGGAGATTACTGCTGCCTACAAAATCAGCCACGAAGGTATTTGCAGGTCGTTCGTAGATGGCTACCGGCGTATCCAACTGCTGCAGCCTTCCCTGGCATAAAATGGCTATCCGGTCAGACATGGTGAGGGCTTCAACCTGGTCGTGGGTTACGTAAATAACAGTGGCCCCTACCCGCTCCTGGATATCCTTTATCTCCAAGCGCATCTTTTCACGGAGCTTAGCATCCAGATTGCTCAAGGGTTCATCGAGAAGTAAGACCAGGGGCTCGGCAATAAGGGCGCGGGCCAGGGCCACCCGCTGCTGTTGCCCTCCGGAGAGCTGATGGGGATAGCGGTCTTCCAGCCCCTGCAAATCCACCAAAGCCAGCATTTTTTGTACGCGTTCCTCGATCTCCTTACGGGGGTAGCCCTTGAGCTTTAGAGGATAAGCCACGTTCTCCCGGATGCGCATATGCGGCCAGAGAGCATAGGACTGAAACACCATACCTACCTGTCGTTCCTCAGGCGGCAGGCTATAACCTCGCCCTGCCTGGCAGACGCACCGCCCGCCAATAGCAATACTACCGGTGTCCGGCTCGAGAAGCCCGGCAATGAGCCGCAGGGCCGTAGTCTTGCCGCAGCCCGATGGTCCGAGAAAGGAGAGGAACTCCCCTTTGGCCACCTCCAGGGAGAGGCCCTCAAGCACAGGGGTGCGCCCGAAGTTTTTACTTACCCCTTCCAAAACCAATTGCGCCACTTCTATCTCACCTCAAAACCCAGTATCCACCTTGGCCATCCGCCGGAACAAAAAGTAGACAGTGAGCACCAGGACGATAGTCACTACCGCCAGGGCGGCAGTAGCTGGGACGCTGCCAGCCTCCTGGAGGTTAAATACCGCCACCCCCAGAGTTTCGTTCCCCACTGACCAGAGAAGCACGGAAACAGTAAGCTCGTGCATGGCCGGGATCAGCACCAAAAACCACCCCGCCATCAGCCCCGGCCAGGCCAAAGGCACAATGATATCTCGCATGGCCTGCCACCAGCGCGCCCCGCTCAGGCGGGCAGCTTCCTCCAGGCTACCAGCTACCTGGCTGAGGGTGGCTGCGGTGCTACGGACTGGGAAAATAAGATAACGAATTATATAAGCTAGAAGGATAATCCAGAGGGTGTTGTAGAGCCGCCAGCCTGTCAGGGGTAAAGGCTGACTGTAAGTTATGATCATGGCCAGGGCCACTACTGTCCCAGGTACATTATTGGGCAGGCTGGATAGAAATTCCAGAAAAGACCGCTGCCGCCACCCGTTTTTTAAGGACACATAGGCCGTGATCCCGCCTAGGATCATAGCCAGGGTAGCCCCGGCCAGGGCTAAAATAGCGCTGTTGAAAAGGGCCCTTTGCGCCACCGGCATACCGCAGAGAACATAGCGATAGTGCTCCAAGGTCAGATTGTCCGGCACCGGTTCTAATCCATAGGCCCTGATAAAGGAAGTCAACAAAATAGCCAGGACCGGCGCCAAGGAAAAACATAGAACAAAAAGGGCAACCGCCAAGGCAAGGGGCCGACGCCAACAGCGCAAGGGGATGGTGCTGGCACCCCCACCTTTACCGATGATTACGGCGTAGTTCTTGCCCCGCATCACCAGGTTGGCTCCCAACAGGCTAGCCCCTGCAAGGAGGCCCAAGATCACGGAAAGGGCCGCTGCCAGGGCCAAGTGATTGCTAAGGCTGGCATTTTTGATGAGGTCATAGATCCAGGTAGTAAGTACATAGCACCCCTCGGAAAAACCCAGGGTAGCTGGCACCCCGAAGTTGGAGATCGTGTAGGAGAAGACTAAAATTGCCCCGTTTAATATGGCAGGCGTCATCAACGGCAGGGTAATGTCCCGCTGCACCCTCCAGTGGGTAGCTCCAGCAACCCGGGCTGCCTCTTCCAAGGTAGTATCAATACGACCAAAAGCCCCAATGGAAGTGAGATAAACCAGGGGGTAACTGTGCATAACCAGCACCAAAATTATCCCTCCCCACCCATAGATATTGACAATGGGCTCTTCGCTACCGCTAAAAGCCTGGTAGAGTTTATTAAGGTAGCCAACCGGCCCCAAAAGCTGGGTCCAGGCAAAGGCGCCGATAAAGGGAGGGATCAAGTAAGGAAGTAATAACCAGGGTTTAAACCACTCCTTGCCGGGGAGGTCCGTCCTGGCCACCAGCCAGGCGAGAATAGTGCCGACAGCGGTGGCCAGGACGGTAACCACAATACCAACACTCAGGGTATTACCGAGGGCTATATAGTTGGCGGGTTGGGTAGCAATCTGGCGATAGTTCTCCAGGGAGAGATGGGCATCATAGATGAAGCTTTCTCCCAAAAGGCGCAGCAAGGGATAACCGGCCATCAAACCCAGAATGAGAATGAGGATGAGGCCTTTTAAAGGCTGTCCTCGTAACAAGTTTTTCCAGCGCAAAGTTCATCACCGCAACTTACCTTAATTCGTAAAGATCCTGGTAAACTGTTCTACTAGTTGGGTCTTATTCTTTTTAATAAAAACAGGGTCGCTTTTCATGGCTTTTAGCTCTGAGAGAGAAGGTATACCAGCAGGGGGGTTTACATCCGTGCGCACGGGCACCACGCTCTGGTTCTCGGCCATAAACTGTTGGCACTCCCTGGAAATTACATAGTTAAGAAAAACCTCTCCGCCTCGGGGGTTAGGAGAATCTTTCAATAGGGTTACGGGGCTGGCTACCATTACCAGGCCCTCCGCCGGAACCACATAGTCGATGGGCGAACCCTTATCGCGCAAGTTCTTGACCTGATAATCAAGGGCTACCGCCAAGTGCAATTCACCCGTAGCCACCTTTTGCACCGCCTCGCTATTGTTCTTCAATTGCACACCGCCGTTGGACCGCATATCCTCAAAAAACTTCCAGCCAAAATCTGAGTGATTGACCAGGGAACCTACGGCATAGAGGGCGGAGCCGGAACTGGCCGGAGTGGGTATCCCGATCTTGCCCTTATGGGCCTGGCTTAACAGATCCTTCCAGCTGGTGGGTGGTGGACTTACCAGTTTGGTGTTATAAGCCAGAACCATGTTTATCAGGCGGGAGCCGTAGTAGTAGCCGCTGGGGTCTTTAAAGTTAGCTGGAATGTTGCTCGCTTCCGGGGAGTTATAGGTGCGGAGAAAACCCTTCTCTTTTAAGTCTTCAGCCGCTGTAGTTTCCGCTATCCAGGCCACGTCGGCATGTACGGCACCGGCCCTGGCCTCGGTTTCGATTTTGGCAATGACTTCAGGGGTACCAGCTCGGTAAATTTTTAGCGTAAGCTGCGGGTATTTTTGTTGAAAGCGCGACGCCAGTTCATTGATCAGGTCTTCCGGTACCGAAGTATAGATATTGACTACACCTTTGGCTTCCGCCACTCCGAGGGCATTGCTGTTAGGCTTAGACTGCTCCCGGGCCGGCTGGCCGCCACAGGCTGCCAGTTGCAAGCTCAAAACCAAAACCAGTAGAAAAAACTTCATTTTATTAAACATGATCTCTTCCTCCGTTTCAAAAAATTTTTGTTAGTACTAGACAATATTTTCCCTTTCCCTAAGCGCAACCCGATTACCGCCAACTCGCCTTCGCCAACACCTCCTCCTATTTAGTTTTATTAGCTTCGTTTTACTCTTCCAAGAGTATGGCTTGATGCAGGTTATGCAGCTTTTCCAGACGCTCCATGTGCTCCAATGTTTCTTCTTTACGGGCTAGGGCCACTCCTACGGCTAGGGCGTTGGCTACCACCATAGGAAGCGCCAGAGAATTGAGTTCCCCTACCGGTCCTCTTTTAGCTACCAGGGTTACGGTAGCCCGCCTTCCCAGGGGAGACGCCAGGCTCTCGGTTATGGCCACCGAAGGAGCGTTTTGCACTCGACTCCATTCCAGTGCGGCAACAAGCTCCGGGTAGATGCGGAAAAAGCCGAGGGTCACCAGGGTATCCTCTCCTTTCAGGCCTGCCAGTTGTTCTAACATGGAACTGCCGCCCGCAGTCAGACTCTCTACCAGTAGCCCGCTCCTGCGCAAGCGGAACTCCAAAAAATAAACCAAGCTCTTAGAAATGCCCATTCCGGCCAGGAATACCTTGCGGGCACTGCTAACAAAATTCACGGCCTTCTTAAAATCCTCTTCGGCATTCACCCCCACGAAGGCCCGGAGGTGCTCGGCATCTTCCTGGACGGCCATGGCTAAGGAAAAGGCATCGGTGCTGCGTTTAGTAATGGTCTGGCTCATCTTAACCTGGGGCTTGAGACGGCGGCGCAGGATTTGCTGGATGCCCTGCTGGAACTGGGCATAGCTGGCATATCCCAGGTGACGGGCCAGACGGCTCAGAGTGGACTCACTCACCTGTATGACCTCACCCAGTTGGGAAATACTCAAAAAGGCGGCGTCCTCATAATTGTCCAGGATAAACCTCGCTATCTTCTGCTCGCTGGGGCTTAGCTCATCGTAGTGGCTTTTCAACAATCTTTCCAAATCTAGTTGATCTTGAGCCATACTTAAACTTGTCCTCCCTGTATTTCACGACCAAATACTTTACGAAAAAATTTTTTCATAAAAGAATATAGCATATCCATGTTAAAAAATTAGGAAACCAAGGTTAATTTTAGGTAAAAGAAGATTAAATAATCGCGAGGCGTGGGATGCTTACGCGAAGCCTTGAGGAAGGCGCGATGAACGTTATAAGGAGACGGCAGGGTTCGGCCTCAAGGTCCATTTGAAAGTCGATTTTCTTGAAGAGAACCACCGGGGGTCCCTGGCTTCGGTTACTGGGTCCACCACCTCGATGTGGCGTTCTTCCATGCCTTTACAGATGGGGCCGGCGCCATAGCAATGGTCCCCTATCATACGCTGGGGCCGCCGGTCCTCGGGTTGCTGGTCAAATGAGGTCTTTGGCCACCTGGCCGTCGTAGATGTTACCGGGGGTTACTTCCACCGCGCCAATGAACTCGAACTCCTGAACTGTTACACGTCAAATTAAATGGGTACAGAAAAATCAAGATAAATGAGCATAAAATAGGACGAAAAAAATGATCAGATGCAAGGTAAAAAGCACGATTAAGCAATAGAAAATGATCATTATTGGGGGTGCTGCCCCCAAACCCCCGGGATTTATCGCTTTAGTTTCTCCAAAGGGTTTTAGATTAAAAAACAGAGGCAGGGCGACTACTGTAGGTAGTCACCCCGCCCCGCCCTTTTGTAGAAACCTGACAGGCGCTCAGGTTGCTTCCCAGCAGAGCCCTATCCTCCTGCCAGGAAAGAGCCAGGTTTAGAGAAAAGGCAAAGTATTTACCGGGTCTGCAGATTCAATCTCCAGCATGGTTGCCCCCAGGAGTTGCCATAAGCGTTCGATAGACTCCTTATCTTGAAAAAGCAGGGTTACCGTGATATTACCGTGACGGATGTGGAGCGGGTATTCATTAAAAATAGTTTTACCTTCCCATGATTGGAAACGAGTAAACCTGTTGATATGGAGGTTCATACCCAACATCTCCCTTTTGGTAAAGTAAATTAAGTAGTGACATCCATATCCTCCTGGACAGCCTGAATAATGGCGGCATCAATAGCCCGCACCTTACGCTGGTAACCCAGGAGGAGGGCTTTCTCCGCCAGGTTATTCACCTTTCTGGGGAGGCCATTGGAGAAGAGGCCGCCATAGCCTCCACGGCGTCAGGAGTAAAAAGGGGTTCCGTTACACCGGCCACCTGCAAAAGGGAACTCAAATAGGGACCAATCTCATCCTTGGCCAGGCCCTTAAATCCGTAACTGACGATAATGCGTTGGCGCAGGGGTTCATTGATCTGTAGGGCCAACTGGTTCAAAAAAGGCGGCTGGCCGGAAAGACACACCATAGCATAATTCTTCGAATCCATCTGGAAGTTAAACAACAGGCGCAAATCATTGAGGATGGCATTATGGACGAACTGGGCCTCGTCGATAATCACAAAAGTGGCCATATTGCGCTGGTGGTAGGCGTTAACGATATAATCCTGTACCTGATGGAAGAGGTCCACCTTGCGAAAGCGGGGTTCCAGGCCCAAGCCCACGGCCAGGTGGCGGTAAAAATCCATCACCGTCACCGAAGAAAGTGGGAGATAGACCACCCGGAAGAGCTGGGGGTTCAATTTTGCCGTAAAAGCCCGTAGGCTAGTAGTCTTACCCGAACCGGGCTCCCCATAAACAAGGGCAAACCCCCGCACCGTTTTAAAGTACTCCATGCGGGAAGAGAATTGCTTGTAATCCTGGGACTGGTAGATATGGTCAGCCTGAATATCCTTGTTAAAGGGATTAAGGGTCAGGCCATAAAAAGCCCGGTAAGTCATTGCCCGTCACCTCCCCCATAAAGGGCAGCATAATCGATCTGAGGCGGGGCATTTTGCCGGCGGATGATGCGGGCATTATCCACCGGCCGCACCTGATAGACAGTAACCAGGGAAGGCGGCTCTCCCACTTTCACAAAAGCCTTAGAGGGGTCATCCGGGTCATAACGCACGGTAATAGAACGGCCGATGAGGGCCTGGGGAACTTCATATACCTGTTTGTTAAGGGCAATAGTGGCGTCCTTTTTCACCTTGCGCGTGACCTCATGTAAGAAAACTTGTTCCAGGCTTTCGGGAGAAGCCACAAAGCGCAGCTTATCCTTATCCTCAAGATAGCGTTCCATAGGCGACAGGCCCTGTAAAGACGCATGGGGCCGCAGGTTGTAGGTAGACTCCGCATAGGCCAGGAAAGCAGCATTGAGTTCCTCCAGCGAATGGACCTCCCCCAGGTCCAGAGAGGCAATAAACTGCATGCGGATGGTTCTGAAGGCCCGTTCGATCTTACCCTTGGAAGCCGGAGAATAGGGCCTGGCATGGGACAAAATGATGCCCAGATGAGCACAGGTCAGCCGCAGCTGGAGGGAATCAAAGATCTTGCCGTTGTCACTAAAGATGCGCTTGGGGATACCCCGCTTAAGAATAGCCTTCTTTAAGACAGATTGGAGGTTCTGGGCGTTTTCCGCCAGGAAGAATTCCCCGTGAAGTAAAAGGCGCGAAGCATCATCCAGGAAGGCAATGAGGAAAGTTTTCTTCTTCTTGCCCTCCAGGACCAGGTAGGGACCAACTAAAACATCCGTCTGCCAGCAGTCATTAGCAAACTCAAAGGCAAACCGCTTGCGTTCCACCAGGGTATCCACCTTAACCTCCAGGTTTTTAAAGTACCGCTGGAAGGTAGAGAGGGAGACAGGAGGATCACCCAGGGCACCCCGGGCCAGTAAAGTATTGTAGATGGCGGTGGCGGTTTTATCAGGATAGCGGGCCTTCATCTCCTTAATAGCCTGGATGACAGGTTCCGCAAGGGTACGGGAAAGGCCCTTATCACTGCGGGGTTTTCTCTTCAGGCCTTCCAGGCCAAAACGCCGGTAATCCGAAAGCCAGCGGCGCACCGTATTGGGGGATAACTCCCGCGTCCCCCCACCGGGGACCTGGTAGGAACGGGCGCAGACACTCTCCAGATAATCCTTAACTGAACCGCTCACCGTCCCGTTGACCAAAGGAGCAATGAGGGAGAAGCGGAACAAAGCCATCTCATTCCTTAATTTTTCATCCATGGACAAGGCCTCCTATGCTGAAAGTTAAGCTTAAAATGACCCAAAAGAAGCCAACTATTACCGCAAATGCCGTGTGTGAGGCTCCAAAAGATAAAAAAGGCGCCGGCAACTAAAATTTTAGGTACCCAAAAACCATGAGCGGCAAGAAAAATTACCGCTAAATCAGGCAAAAAGAATAAAAAAAGCCCCCCAAGGGCATACGAGCAGAAAATCGCCATAGCGATTAAGATTTGCTCAAAAAGTGGCGGGCCTGAAAAGCAAAGTATAAAAGACTGAAAGGTTCCAGGTGATAGCTAGAGGAAAGAGTGGTAATAAAGGCCCTGGCCCAGGAGGCCGGGTCTGAGGCGGCCAGAACAACGCCTTCCGAGCCCCAAAAGCCAGTAATGAGGGGCCTGTTTTCCAGAAGGCGGTTACAGTAAAAACAAACATGTTGATAAGCCATCTCGGCCCTATTGGAAGTCATGTTAACCTTCAGGGCAATATGTGCCATAGGCAGGTGATTAACTAGCCGTTGGTAAAGGACATAAAAAATGCAGGCCAGACTGTACTGGAAGCGCGGGGCCAAAAAGGAGGGTAGCAGCGAGACCGTCTTTTTACAGGCAGGACAGTAGTAACGCTGGATAACGATGACGTAGGAAGCCGTTAATGTTAAGGCATTACGGTAGAAAAAACCATGCCGGCGGAGCCGGCCTTCATAACAACAGCAGGGATTGGGACATCCATACAGTTCAGGGAATAAATTTTCCTTTCCCCGGCGATGATATTCCTGTACAGTTATATGGAAATGGTGTAATTTAACCATTTTCAGCTGGGAAAAGAAGACGCAGGGGTTAGGGAAAACCATCAGAGCGTCTTCTTTTCTTTTCCCCCCAGGATAAAATATCGTGACAGAAAATCGTCAAGTTATTTTATCCAGAGGGATGAAAACTAAACCAAATATTTTGACCAAAAAACCTTTTATTTCGGGTAAGAGAATTTGACGTATAACAGGAATTATCAGGGACAAAGGTTGAGTACATTTTGATGGTATAACCTCGAGTGCTAACCTAACCTGATTGCCTTTGAGCACAGCCAATTGTCGCCCCTCGTTCTTAAGGACCTGGGAACAGCACGGGTGTTAAACTTCTTTCTTTCTCGGGCAATCATCCCTGAAATCCAATGAAGCAGGAGGAAGCTCATGCAAGACATTTTAGAAACCTGTTGTGGTCTGGACGTCCATAAAGATACTGTGGTTGCCTGCCTATTAAAAGGCAATATTGGCGAGGAACCGACAAAAACCATTCGCACCTTTTCCACCCTTCTTGCCGGACTTGATGAACTGAAAGCCTGGCTGGAAGCGGAGAACTGCCGGCATGTGGCCATGGAAAGCACCGGGGTTTATTGGCAGCCTGTATATAACGTCCTGGAAGAAGCCTTTGATGGCAGTATGGTTTTGATTGTTGCCAACGCCCGGCACATGAAAAACGTTCCCGGTAAGAAGACCGATATGAAGGACGCTGAATGGATAGCCAACCTCTTACGCGCTGGATTGTTGGAAGGAAGTTTTATTCCCTCCAAACCTATCCGGGAACTCCGTAATCTAACCCGGTACCGCAAAAGTATTATCGAAGAGATTGCCTCGCAAAAGAACCGCATCGAAAAGCACTTACAAAGCTGCGGTTTCAAGCTCTCCACCTTTCTCACCGATATCTTCGGGGTATCAGGCCGGGCGATTATGGATCACCTTTGCCGTTACGGGAAGATAACCGCCCGGGAAGTAGAGACTTTGGTAAAGGGTCGTGCCAAGTGCAAGCTCCCGGAAATCAAGCAGGCTGTCAATGGTAAAATGGATGTTCACCAGAGGGAGTTCCTCAAGCTTTTGCTGGGCTGGCTGGATCAGCACTACGAGCATCTTCGCCAGGTAGAACAAAAGCTGGAGGAAAAACTTAATCAATACCAAAGACAACTGGAGCAACTGGACGGTATCCCGGGTATTGACAAAACCGCTGCCGCCGCTATTCTGGCGGAAATCGGCATCGATATGAGCCGCTTTAAAACTGCGGAACATATCTGTTCCTGGGCGGGCTTAAGCCCCGGCAATAATGAAAGTGCAGGAAAAAAAAGTCCACTCGTACCACCCACGGCAACACCTATCTAAAGCGGATTCTTTGCGAAGTTGCCTGGTCCATCACCCGGGTACGCGACAGCTATTTATCGTCCTGGTACTGGAAGGTCAAGCAACGCCGCGGAGCCAAGAAAGCCCTTATCGCTCTGGCCAGAAAGCTTCTGGTGATTATTTACAACTTATTAAAAAACGGTACAGACTACGACGAACTGCATTTGAGAAAGCCAAACAAAAACAAGAAAGATTTCGGATCAAAAAAATTATTGCTGAGGCCCGGAAGCTGGGGCTCGAGGTAAGGGAAGTCGCCCAGGTCGGTTAACAGTTACACCCTCAAGAAGGATTAACCTGGCTGATGTAGGTTCATGCATCTGCTAGTTTATTATTGCCTTTTTACGCCCTACCTGGCAGGCTTATTTACTTGATGAAGATCGTTTGGTTGGGTTATTTTCGTGTTAATTTTTTAAAATCAATTTTGTAGTTATGGTAATCAGGTTATCCTCCCAACCTTTATCGGCCAGTTTTTTTATTTTTCCCTTTATCTGGGATGGTGAAATAAATATCCACCCGTTTTTTTGAAAGTAGTCTTGAATTCTGGCTTCGTCATTAGAATAAACATTGCCGGCGGCCAGGGCATAATTTATCCTGGTATGTATGTTTATTAGGCCTTTATCCAGATAATCTTCCTGCATTTTTCTGGTCACTATCTCTCTGAATCGAACGTCTGTAAACAGCCTGTAGCGTTTAGCGGCATCCTGGTTTTCCCCGTTTAAGTCGTTAAAACGGACTCCAGGAGAATCAAGATAAGATTTGGCTTCAATCAGTAAGAGGGTGTTTTCTTTTACCTTTAATGCGACAAGGTCTATCTCCGGCCTCGGCATGGAAGGCAGGCCAATAAACTTTTTTTCTTCTTTGGATATGTTGACTTTAACCGCTTTCCTGACCCAGTAACCTTCCTCTTCAAAATAATAAGCTACAATATCCTCAAAGGCGTTCATTCTTTTCACCGCTATTACTGTAAGTTTTAGTGGTATTACCAGGCAAGGGTAAATATTTTCTCCGCCAGCGTCTCAATCCGTTCCCGCATAGCGATCTTCTCCCGCCACTCTTCCGGTATGCCGTCCTCGCCGTAGTAGGCGCCGGCGAGCTGGCCGTAGACGGCGCCGGTGGTGTCGGCGTCGTCGCCCAGGTTGACGGCCAGGAGCGTCCCCTCCCGGAAGGAAGAACTGTGGTAGAAGGCCCACAGGGCGGCTTCCAGGCAGTCGACCACGTAGCCCGTACCCCGGATTTCAGGCGGATTGCGCCTTTTAAAGGAGCCGGAGGCTACGGCGGCGATCTTCGATGCCAGGGGGGCCTCCCGCCACAGCCCCGGCACCGGCTCATAATGGTCGGATAGGAGTTCCTCTTTAGGAATACCGTTAATGGCTCCCACGATCAGGGCCGCCAGATACCGGCAGGCGTCCACGGCCTCCACCGCGCCGTGGGTGGTGCGGGAGCTTTCCCCGGCCTTCGCGACTGCTTCCCGCGGCTTCCGGGCGTAGAACAGCGGCAGCGGCGCCAGCCGCATGAGGGAGCCGTTGCCGGCGGTAAAGGGATCTGTCGACCCGCAGTAAGGTTCCCGGGTTCGCTCAAAGCGCTCCAGGGCGTTCCTTACGGTGGTGCCGATGTCGAAGCACCACCCGGTGCTGCTCATGTACCCTTCCCTGTACCAGCGCAGGTATCTTTCCATTTGATCGATGGGGTCAAAGCCCCGGCGCTCCACCAGGCTCTCCGCCAGGCATAGGGCCATCGAAGTGTCGTCGGTCCACTGACCCGGTTTCAGGTTGAATGGCCCGCCGCCGACCATGTCGTTGATGGGCTCGAAAGACCCGGGAGACCGGAACTCCAGGGTGGTCCCCAGGGCATCCCCTACTGCCAGGCCGAGAAGGCTGCCGCGGTAGCGATGAACAGGCTCTATCATGTTCTCTTGAAAAAACTCTCCTTTTCGGGCAGCTTAAAAAGCTAACAAATGCAAATGCTATCTGTTGGCTTCACTGCTAATTAATTCTATAAAGCGTTCATTGAATCCTTTCCCCGGAAATAAAAAGGTATTTACACCCACGTCTCTCTTCAAGAGGCAGGCGGCAGCAAAGCTGGAGCTGCTGCTGAGTGCCGGTGAAAAGCCGGAAAATAAATTGGGCACCAAACGACGATTTGGAAAAGAAAAAAGCCTCCCGGTAAACCCGGGAAGCCTTGCTATACCTGGTGGGCACGGCAGGGATTGAACCTGCGACCTCTTGAATGTGAGTCAAGCGCTCTCCCACTGAGCTACGCGCCCCTATAAAACCTTTTGGTGGACGTGAGGGGATTCGAACCCCTGGCCTCTAGAGTGCGATTCTAGCGCTCTCCCAACTGAGCTACACGCCCTTCCCCTTGATGCAGATTTTATTATAATCTTTTCGCATAAGCCTGTCAAGGTAGACTTAATCGATGCTAAATTTTACATCTTTTTCCATTGCCAGCAGGATTTAACCTTTCCCTGGCGAATATTATGCCCGGGGAGGGAAAAAAATGCGCCGCCGGATAGCCTGGCTTACGATTTTCTTTTTTTTAATGGCCGTTTATATCCCGACCTCCGGGGCCGTGGATATAAAAGATGCCTTAAGGCAACGCCTCCAAGACAACCAGAACCAGGAAAGCCGTATCCTGCAGGATATCCTGCGCCTGGATGCCAGGTTACAAAAAACTACTGCCGAGAGCCAGGAGCTAGCAAAGCGCCTGGAAACTGTTCAGGAAGAATTGCGGGCTGCCCGGGCCGCACAGGACCGGGCGGAAGCTGATCTGGCCGCCGGGAGCCGGGATTTTGGCCGCAGTTTACGCTTTTTTTACACCTATGGCTCTTCTCCCTTTATAACGGCCGCTTTTTTCAGTAACAACCTGCCAGATTTTTTTATCCGCTGGGAATTATTAAAGCACCTGACTGGTCATTTCTTCGGTATCGTCCGTCATAACCTGGCCCTGGCCAGGCTGGCCCGGGAAAAAAGCAACCTGGTGGCGGCCAAAGAAAAGGAACTGGTGCAGGCCCGGCAAGCCAGCCTGGCGGCTCAGAAAATCCTGGCAGCGCTAAAGGAAGAACAGCAAAAAAAGCTTAATGCCCTGCGCCAGCAGAATACCACCTGGGCCCGGGACCTGCTGGCCCTGGAAAAGGCCTGGTCCGGCGCCCTGCCGTCTTTGCTGTATCTACTGCAGCAGGTGCCGGCCCTGCCCTGGCAAAGCTTACGGCCGGATTCCATTCAGGTTGATTTAGGCCGGGGGGAGGTAATAGCTGCCTTCAGCCAGCAAAACCTCAATGAAACCCTGTTGAGCTCGCAAGTACAATTGCGGGACATCCGCCTGGTCCTGCCAGGTAAAGTTATAAAAATCCCGGGACCTGACTTTGAGGTCCAGGGTACCCTCGAGGTTTATGGTCCCCACCAGCTCCTGTTTATTCCGCAAAATGTGGCCTTCGCCGGCCTGCCCCTTGACCCCTCCACCTGGACCGAGCTCCTGCCGCGGGACAAGCTGATCCTGAATTTACCGCCCCCGGATTATGGTTTAAAGTTTAAAAATATATCCCTGGAACCGGGAAAGATGGTACTGATCCTGGAAAGATAACAACCAGTACGAAACCCGGCTTCAGTGCCAAGCCGGGTTTCATCTAAAGCCCCTCGGAGGCTTCCCAAGCTAACGGTAATTCCTGACCCTCATGCTGTTGTAGCACTCCCGGCAGTATACCGGCCGGTCGCCACGGGGCTCAAAAGGCACTTCCGTAATGGAACCGCACTGGCTGCAAATAGCCCTGTACATCTGCCGGGGACCGGATCGGAAATCGTTGCGCCTCTGGCTACCGCCCTGGCGCGCTTTCCGGGCGGCCCGGCAATCGGGACACCGGGACGGTTCGTTGGTAAAACCCTTTTCAGCGAAAAATTCCTGCTGGCCGGCCGTAAAGATAAACTCTTTGCCGCATTCTTTGCAGGTCAAGGTTTTGTCCTGATAAAACATCTTACTTCTCCCCACAAGATAGTCTCCCTAAAGCTAACGGGCATGTACCATACTTACCAGGGCTATCCCAGGGGAGATAGTTAGTAGTAGGCCAGGCCAACGTTCTTTAGAGGCTCTTTTAGTATAGCGCACCTCCTAAAATTTTGCAACTCCATTTAAACCTGTAATCTTAAAATTCAGGGATATAGGCCGTTGTAGCTGCCTCTAGCTCCTGATAATAGCCATTTTCAAGGCCAAGGTTTTCAAAGTAGTCGAGGACTGTTTCATATTCGGCAGCCGTAAGCGTGCAGAAATGCTTTAGCTACCTTCGGCAGATCTCCGGCCCGGCAAAAACCGCGTTCACCGGCCAGGCAGTTAACCCCGCAGGCCCGGGGACAGAGGTTGCAGTGTTTTAATACGTCCACCTGCCGCTTTTATCCTCCGGTTAACGGGTTACCCCCATGCCGTTAATGATTTTATCAAGCATGGCGTCCAGGGTGGTAATCATCCTGGCCGCGGCTTCGTAAGCCCGCTGGTACTGGATCATATTAGCCATTTCTTCGTCCAGGGAGACACCGGAGATGGATTCTTTACGGTTGGTTAGCTGGTCCACCAGGACGCCCTGGTTGGTGGTCATGCGGACGGCTTCATGGGCGTCGACGCCCAACTTGGCGGTGAAGTTTTTGTAGTAGTCGTCGAAGGTGGCATTGGAAAGACTTGGTATCAACTTATGTTGCAGTTGGGCTATGGCCAAGGCAATGCTGCCGTCGCCTGGCCCACCCCCGGCGGTTGCTGCTGCAATTTTGGTAACATCAGCTTGAATATTAGGGTTTACTTGGATATTGGCTGCTGTAATCAAGCCTCCATCCTCAGCAACGAAAAAATCTTCTCCTCCTGTTCCGGATAAATCCACACCTTTTTTATGTTCATTATTCACTGCCGTTGCCAGTTCGCCGGCCAGAGTGTCTAGATTTGTTAAATAGGTTTCTACTTCACTCTTGACCTTTTGTAAACCAAACAACTCGCCATTAGAAATAGTTAAAGGTGGTTGAGTGTCCTCCTCTACCCAACTAACATCTGAACCTGAAGATTTAAGTTTATGAATGGTAGTACTGCCATCTACCTCTTCTACTAAGTTTCCTCCACCACCTAATGTAATGGTAATGGTGCCGTTACTAGATGTAGTAACAGTAAAATCAATCATCTTACCCAACCTGTCCAGCAACAAATCCCTTTGATCCAGCAGATCGTTTGGCTGGTCACCGACTGTGACGATATTTTTGATCTGCCCGTTTAGATCCGCTATCTGCTGGGCCAGGGAGTTTATTTCTTTGACCTTCAATTCAATAGTCTGGTCAATATCGTTCTTAATCGTTTCTAACTGGGCGGCGCTGTGGTTAAAGGCCTCCGCCAGGGCGTTAGCCGTTTCAACTACTGTGGTCCTTACGGGGGAACTTTCGGCGTACTTGGAGAGTTCCTGCCAGGCGGCCCAGAACTGGCTCATCAGAGTGCTCAGGCCGGTGTCTGAAGGCTCGTTAAAGACAATCTCCACCTGCTCTAAGACATCCTGGATCTGCTCCCACTGCCCCAGGGTTCCGGTTTCCCGGCGGATCTGGGTGTCTAAAAATTCGTCCCGCATACGGCGAGTTTCCTGGCTGTCGACACCGGTGCCGATTTGCCAGCCCTGGCCGCCGGGATGGTTCATGGATGGGACGGGATAGGCTGGCAGGGTAGCCAGAACCACTCGCTGGCGGGTGTAGCCCTCGGTGTTGGCGTTGGCGATATTGTGGGCAGTCGTGTAAATGCCCCGCTGCTGGGCCTGCATGCCGCGCAGGGCAGTGTTAAAGCCAAAAAATGTTCCTGGCACTGCTCTTCACCCTTTACTACGGAACTAATCACAGCCAAGCCGGCAAAACCCCGCCCTCAAGATGCGGGGCAAGTACTTTATCTACACCAACCGGTCCATGACAACGGGGGCAGGGACCGCCGGCATCAGCAAGGCCAGCATCTTCTGCACATAAGCCAGGGACTGGCGCGCCAGCAGGCGGTTCGTCTCGTTGGCTTCCTGGAGTTCCCGCACCGCCTGCCTCAAGAGGTCACGCAGTTTTTCTATTTCCTGTGTACCAGGCTGGCCGGCCATCACCTGCTGCCGTTCCTCTTCCAGGACCGCCAGGCGGCGGGCCAATTCTCCTTTTCTCCCGGCTGCTTCCCGGATGGCCGTTATATTGTCAGCCACCAAGGCGTCCTGCTCCTGCCGGCAAACTGCCAGCAGTTCCCGCACTACATCCAGCTCTGCCTGCAACACTGTTGCCAGTTCCCTCACCGGCCTATCTCCTTCAAGATGGCGCCGGCCAACTCTTCCAGCGATACGTTATAAGTTCCTGCGGCTACGGCGGCACGGATGGCTTCTACCCGGCCGGCCCGGGTATCATTTACTTCCTCCAGGTGGGTCCTTAATTCCCGGATAAGCTTGCTGCCGGCCGATAGCTGGACGGTGTCGGCGCTCGCGGGAGCTTTATCCACTCGATCCTGCCCTTTAACGCCGGCAGACTGCTGGTAGGCTGCACGCACCCGGTTCCAGGATACTACCGGTCCCTGTCCTGTAATCTTCAAGCTCTTACACCCCTGTTCGGTGTTTTTCAGCTTATATAAGTTTTATATCGGTAAGTTAGCAATGATCTTTACCCGGCCGGGAACAGGTAAATATCCAGTGCAAGTACAGGAAATTAAGGGCGCGACGCAACCAGGGATACAATAGCCCCGGCTATGGCCGGCAGGGGCAGGACCTGGTCGGCCAAGCCGGCTTCCACCGCTGCCCGGGGCATGCCGTAGACGATACAGGTCTCTTCATCCTGGGCTAAAACCTGGCCGCCCAGCTCCTTAATAGCCTTGAGGCCGCGGACGCCGTCGTTCCCCATACCCGTAAGTATCACCCCCAGGCTCCTTTTGCCGTATATCCTGGCCACGGAGAGCAGGAGCACGTCTACTGAGGGCTTAAAGAGGGTGGGCACTTCAGCCTCTTCAGCCAGCTGCACCCGGACGCTGCCGGCGTGCCGTTCCAGGAGCATTTGTTTACCTGCCGGGGCAATGAGGGCCAGTCCGGGCCGGACAACATCCCCTGCCCTCGCTTCCCTGATTTCCAGGGCCGCCAGCTCATTTAAGCGCCGGGCCAGGGGGCCGGTAAAACCAGGGGGCATGTGCTGTACAATTACGATGCCGGCAGGCAGGTCGCCGGGCAGGGCAGTCAAGATCTGCTGCAGCGCCGCCGGCCCTCCCGTGGAGGTGCCAATGGCTACAACCTCTACACTGTCCCGCCGGGGAGAAATAAAAGGTGCCGGGATAATTTCCCGGCAAGGTTTACCCCGGCAGAGACGCCCTAGCGGCACCCTGGCCGCAGCCTTAATTTTTTCCGGCAGGATCCTGGCCAGGTCTTTTATGTCTCCGGGTTTTACCGGTTTCAGGACAAAATCTACGGCACCCAGCTCCAGGGCTTGAATGGTCACTTCAGCCCCGGCAGCCGTATGGGCGGAGAGCATGATGACGGCCACCGGAGTGCTGGCCATTAGGTTTTTCAGTGTCGTCAGGCCGTCCATGACCGGCATTTCCAGGTCCAGGGTTACCACCTGGGGCTGCAGGGAAGCGACTTTTTCCAGGGCTTCCCTGCCGTTACGGGCATAACCCACTACCTGGATGCCGGGGTCAGCTTTTAAGATGTCAATCAGCAACCGCCGGCTAAAGGCGGAATCGTCAACGACCAGTACCTTAACTGGCCAGTTCACGGCTAGCCTCCACCCCCAGGTCATTCACCAGGCTGCGGACATCCAAGATCAGGGCCACGCTGCCGTCGCCCATGATGGTGGCCCCGGCAATGCCCGGTATCTTACCGATAAAATTCCCCAGGGACTTGATGACAATCTCCTGCTCGCCGATAAGGTTGTCGACAATAAAGCCGATCTGTTTTTCCGCCAGGCCGACAATAACTACGGCATAATTTTCCCCCGCCGGTACAGCCCCGGCCACGCCCAGGGCTTGACCCAGGTATATGAGGGGAAGCACCCGGCCGCGTACGACTACCACCTGCTGGCGATGGACGTACTGGATGTCGTCCGGGGTGATGCTGATAATTTCGACCACATTGGCCAGGGGGAAGGCATAGACTCGCCCGCCGGCCTGGACCAGGAGGGAACGGTTAATGGCCAGGGTCAGGGGCAGCTTTATGGTGAAACACGTCCCCCGGCCAGGAGTGGTACGGATGTCAATGGTACCGTTGATCTTTTCCAGATGGTTACGAACAATATCCATGCCCACACCGCGGCCGGAAACATCGGTGACCTTATCTGAGGTGGAAAGGCCCGGCAGGAAGATGAGATCCAGGGCTTCCCGGGGACCAAGCCTGGCGGCCGCCTCACGACTGATCAGCCCCCTGGCCACGGCCCTGGCTTTTATCTTTTCCGGGTCCATACCGGCGCCGTCGTCTTCTACGGTTATGACAATCTGGTTTTCCTGGTGGAAGGCCCGCAGGCGAACCGTGCCGTGGCGAGGCTTGCCGGCTTTCAGCCTGGCTGCCGGCTCTTCAATGCCGTGGTCGATGGCGTTGCGCAGCAGGTGGATGAGGGGATCGCCGATTTCCTCAATAACCGTGCGGTCCAGTTCCGTTTCCCGGCCTTCAATAATAAAGTCGATCTCTTTGCCGGCCTTCCGGGCCAGATCCCGGACCATGCGGGGGAAGCGGTTGAAGACCTGGTCAATAGGAAACATGCGCGCTTTCATGATCTCTTCCTGGAGGTCGGAAGTAATGCGGCCAATGTGCAGGGAGACTTCTTCCAGGGTTTCCAGGAGCTCTTCGTTGCCCAGGCGGGCTTTTAACCCGTTGCCCACTTCGGCCAGGCGGGTGCGATCAATGACCAGTTCACCGACCAGGTTCATAAGGTTTTCCAGGCGCTGGACATCTACCCGTACTGTCTGGGTGACGCGCAGCTCCCCTGTCCGGTCATTAGCCCTGGCGCCAGGCGCATCCATGCCCTTGTCGGCGGCAGGGGCGGCCGCTGCCGCCTCATGTTCATCAGCGAGGACGATAGGCCGCACCGTTACATCTTTAATTTCTGATATAGACTTGACGATATTGGCCAGGGTGTCGGCATCTTCCCGGCTGACAATGAGCAGGGTAAAAGTATCGTCAAATTTTTCGGCTTCCAGGTCCTGGGTATGGGGGACGCTTTTGATAATCTCACCGGCGTCCTTGAGATTGTTGAATACCAGGTAAGCCCGGGCCGCCTTCATCTGGCAACCTTCTTCGAGCTGCACCCGGATCTCATAAGGCTGAAACCCTTTCACCTGAGCTGCGCGGATGACATTCTCCTCAACATCGTCGAGGGTGAGGGCCTCGCCGCCAGGTGCCTTTTCCCGACGACTGGCTCCCGCCTCGCCGGACAGAACGGCTTCCAGGCGGGCAACTATATCTTCTACCTCGCCCTCTTCTCCGTTGCCGGCAGCAATGCTGTCTTTTAACAGCCGCAGTCTATCCAGGCTGGCCAGGAGGATGTCAATGATCTCCCGGGAAACGGAGAGCTTCCCCTGGCGTAAGAGTTCTAGCACGTTTTCCATGCGATGGGTGAGGGTGGCCAGGCGGTTAAAACCCATGGAGGCAGAAGATCCCTTCAGGGTATGGGCCGCCCGGAAGATGGTGTTTAGCAGGTCAAGGTCATCGGGGGTTTGCTCCAGCTTGACAATGGCTTCATCCAGCTGTTGGAGCTGCTCCCCGGCTTCATCGAGGAAAATACCCAGGTACTGAGACATGTCCAGCTCGCTCATCTTGCATCCACTCCGGCAGCTATTTCCTGCTCCAGCTGGCGCTGCTCGCTCTCACGCAGCACCCGCTCTAGATCCAGGAGGATAATCAGCCGCTCATTCCACTTGCCCACACCCTTGAGATAGGCTACATCAATGCCGCTTATCATGGGAGGAGGCGGCTCAATGCTGGTAGCCGGCAGGCGCAACACTTCAGAAACGGAATCGACAATCATGCCCACCGTCACCCGCCCCAGTTCCACCACCATAATCCTGGTATTATTCGTGATGTCGGCCCGTGGCAGATCAAAGCGTTTATGGAGATCAATCACCGGGATGATGCGGCCGCGTAAGTTGATTACCCCTTCGATAAAAGCCGGGGTCCTAGGAATCTGGGTAATGCTTTGCATGCGGATGATTTCCTGGACGTGGTTAATATCAACGCCGTAAGTTTCACTGGCCAGCTGGAAAACAACCAGCTGGATTTCCGCTGCTGTTTCCGTTGCCATAAGTATCCCACCCCTCTTTATCTCACAGGTAAATTCTGCATTGCTAGGGAAATTCCTTTAAAAGCAGGTATATTTTTATCTCCGTTGGCCAGGCTAAAGTTGCTGGCAAAACCTGATTCCGAGTAACCGGTCGTTCAGACTGAGTTTCCCCGCCCTGATTATAAATAATGGAGGGAGCAATGAATATGCCTCCTCAAGTCAAGTGCCGGGTGGCCAATTGCATCTACTGGCAGGACGGCAACTGCCACGCCGACAGTATTACCGTGGCCGTCCAAGGAACGCCAAATACCTCCAGCGCCCACAACGACCGCGATACCGAGTGTGAAACCTTCCAGGCCCGCGTCTGAAACAGGAGGCGGGAGCAAAAAGTCGTAGACAGGCACTATTATAGCTTGAACCGGGCCACCGCCTTTTCCAGGTTACCTGCGGCAACGGCCAGCTGCTGGGCCGCCTGACTGATCTGGTCCACGGCTGCCGTCTGCTCTTCCGTGGAAGCGGAAACCTGCTGGGTGCTGGCAGCCATCTCTTCAATACCGGCGGCTATACTTTCGACCCGTCCTTTGACCTGGCGGGAACCCGCATACATTTCTTCCGCCTTAACAGCTACATTTTTGATCTTGCTTACCAGGGTTTGGATGGACTGTTCAATGGCGGCGAAAGCCATACCCGTACGGCCCACCACTTCCGTACCCTGGCGGACATCCTTAGAGCCTTCGGCCATGCTGTTGACCACGCGCTCCGTCTCCCGCTGGATCTCCTGCACCAGGCCGACAATCTGTTTGGTGGCTTCGGCCGACTGCTCGGCCAGTTTCCGCACCTCATCGGCAACGACGGCAAAGCCGCGTCCCTGTTCCCCGGCCCGGGCCGCTTCAATGGCCGCATTCAGGGCCAGGAGATTGGTCTGCTCGGCAATGCCGGAGATAACACCTACAATCTGGCCAATCTGCTGGGAACGGGCTCCGAGCTCCTCTACAGCCCCGGCCAGGCTTTCCATGCGCATGGAGATGGCCTCCATTTGCTGGGTGGCTTCGGCCACCGCCCGGGCACCTTCGCTGGCCTTAGCTGCGGCCTGGTCGGAGGCGGCTGCCATATCCTCGGTGTTGCGATGGACTTCTTCCACCCTGGTCACCTGGGCGTCAGTCGCGGCCGCCGTCTCGCTGACCTGCTGGGCCTGGTCTTCGGCGCCTTTGGCCATTTCCTGGGTGGTGGCGGCCACCTGGCGGGCGGCGTCCCCCAGCTCCTGGGACATGCGGGCCAGGTCCTGGCTGGCCGCGGCCACCTGGTTAGTCATCTCCCGCACCTGGCCGATAAGCTGGCGCAGGTTTTCTCCCATAGTGTTAAAAGCAGCGGCCAGCTTGCCCACCTCATCGTTGGTTATAACTTGAAGGGGTTCGGCAGTGAGATCACCGCCGGCGATCCGCGTAGCGTAGGCAGCTACCTGGCCCAGGGATTTACCGACCATGCGCCTGATAAACCATGCTACCAGCAGCCCCAGAATCAGAGCCAGGAGAAGGCCGCTTACCAGTACTGCCCGCGCTCCCGTCACAGCGGCAGTTAGCCGGTTTTCGGCTAGGGTGTTTTTATCGATCATTCCTTTGGCCATGTGGTTGGCGATATTGTTGATGTTATCCAGGGAGGCCCCCATCTGGAAACTCAAAATAGGCAGGGCCGCCATGCGGTCTTCCTGGCTGGTGTTGACGATGCTGTTCTTGAAGGTATCGGTAAAACTCTTGGCAGCCTGGGTCATGGCCGCGAGATACCCGGCCACCTGGCTGTCGAGTTGTTGTTGTTCCAGCCGGGCGCGGGCGTCATTGAAACGCTTCATGGCGTCGTCAAAGGCCGCCACATGGGTCTGGGAACCATTGATTATGTAATCGGTGGCCCGGCGGTAGGCATCCCACACGGCGTTGGTCATCTCGGTAAAGAGCATGTTCTGCTCATGGGCCAGGGTTACTTCCCGGGAAAGCCGGTCTACCTGCTGGAGATTAAAATTGACATAGACCACTACGGCAACAAAAATCATAATGATAAGGATAAAGCCGGCTGTTAATTTCCTTCCCAGCCGCCAGCGGCTGAAAAAACCTACCCGGGCCTTTACCGGGCGGGGTAATCCGGGCGGCTCTTGACCCGCCGGTTGCCCTGCCCGGCCTTTCTTTTTAAATAAGTGCAAACGCATAAATGGAAACCCCTCCTCCGGTTGGTTAATAAATAATAAAAGCTACCCCCTGGGTAGCCCCGTCCCACCCGCGGCAACTGGCTGTCCTGGCCCGTAGCCGGGCTTTAGACCCTGTAGCTTTGCGCCCCTGCCTTTCGGCAGGTTTGCCTTTTCGGGGAATTTTTTCTATTTTCGCCTTAATTATAACGCAGGAAGCCATTATTATGCAAGATATACCAATTAAGAAGTTCTCCTATTGGCTTTCCACGGCAGTAGTACTATTACCGGTTTTTTCGCCCCGGGCTATCAGCTCGGATATGGTTACCAGTTCATAGCCTTTATCCCGTAACCCCTTAATCAGGAGCGGCAGGGCCACCAAGGTGCCGGGACGGCCTTCATGAAGGAGGATAATGCCGCCATCCCGGACATTAGCCAGGACGTGCTGGACGATGGCCCCGGGGCCGGGATTGGACCAGTCACGGGGATCTACGCTCCAGGTAACTGTTGGGGTGCCCAGCCCGGCTGCTGCAGCCAGCAAATTGGGTCCCATAGCGCCATAAGGGGGACGGAAATATTTTACCGGCCGGCCGCTTATTTTCTCCAGGGCGGCAGCCGCCTTGCGGAGGTCGGCCTCAGCTTCAGCCCGGGTCACCTTTCCCAGGTTGGCATGACGCCAGGAGTGGCTGGCTATTTCGTGGCCGCCTTCCAGGGCTGCCCTGACCAGCTCCGGGTGGGCTTCAGCCTGTCGCCCGACCATAAAGAAAGTGGCCTGGGTTCTGGTAGCTGCCAGTACGGCTAAATAACGTCCTGTCCACCGGGGAAAAGGGCCGTCGTCAAAGGTCAGGGCCACCCGGCGGCCGGCCTCCGGTACCTGGCGCAGAGGCTGGAGCCCGCGTTGGGACTGCGGCTCCGGGGCGGCCGGCGCCGGCCGGGGTGGGGGTGGCGGTATAGCCACGGGTTCAACAGGGGCGATAGACATTCCCGGATCGCCACCGGCCATCTGGTAATGTTCTGGAGAAGGCGGGGAGCTTATCTCCGGCCCGGCAGTTCCAGACTGAAGCCAGCCGGCACCGCCAATGGTGGTTACAACCGCCATTAAAGCAGCTATTACCACCAGGTACCCCAGCTGCAGCAACGCAACCGGCCAGACCGCCCGCGGGTACCTGCCAATCCTGGCCACCCAGGGCCAGTGCCCCACCACAAATTTACCTGCCTGGCTCATACCGGTTCGCCCCTCCTGCCCGCTTTTTTTCATGCAGTACTTTCTACTTTATTAGACGTTTTTCAGGGCCGTTAGTTCCGTAAATATGACGTAAAATTGGCTGCCGCCAGTTTGCCATAATATGTAAGAATAGCAATCATAGCTTGCGGAGGGACGATTTCATAGCGGTAATAACGTTGGACATAAGCCAGGGCCTGCTGGAGCCTGGCTGTACCGGCGACAGCTTCCAGCTCCAACCAGAATATGGCTCCCCGGTTATAGACGGCCTGGCGGTAGACCTGCTCATTACCATATTCCTCAAGGGATAAGTTAATAGGTTGAGCTGTCTGTTCCGCCAGGCGCCCGATCTCGGCCAGTTTAGCCTGGTAAAGGACCGGATCGCGCTGGCGGTAAAAAAGGAGAGTGCTGTACTCGGCCAGGCCTTCGTCAATCCAGGCCGCATGGATGCTATCGTTCCCCACCAAGTTGTACCACCACTGGTGGGCAACCTCATGGACAACGGTAGCAGGACTATAATTTTTGCGGTTACTTAAAATAATAAAGCCCGGGTATTCCATGCCGGCCAGGTTATCCAGGGGGACAAAAGCCAGGTGCAGGTAGCTGTAGGGATAGGGTCCATAAATTGCCTGGAAAAATTCTAAAGCCCGGCCGGCTGCCTCCAGGGCGGCCGCTGCCTGCTCATCCCGGGCGGCTGTCACCAATTGGACCGTTCCCACCTGGCGGGTGGTAAACTGCAAGTCAGGGGCAGCCATAAAGGCAAATTCCCGGATGGGGTACTCGCTGTTAAAGGTCCAGACGGTCCAATCACCCCCTTCCTGCCGCCCTGTTTCCCGGGCACTGGCCAGGACCTGGTAACCGGGGGGCATAGCCAGGCGCACCCGGTAATAGGCATCAGCGGCAAAATATGGGTCACCGTAGGATGTACCGGCAACCCCTGTCCAGGTATCGCCGGTACGCGGGGCAAGGATTGGGTACCAGCCGGCTGCCATCAGGAGGTCCCCGTTGCGGCTCAGGCGCGCTGCCCCTGGCGGTACCTGGGTAGTGAAGGAAAGGGAGAGGAAAAGGGTTTCCCGGGGAGCGAGGTTCAAGGGCAGGAATATTTCCAGGGAACTACCCCGGGAATTGAAGGGAACGGGCCGGTTATTTATATAAACCCTGCTAACTGTTAATTTCGCTCCATTACCATACTGAGCATTGGCCGGGAGATTGAAATATAGTTTCCGCAGAGGTACAAGATAAGGATTTTGGTAAGCCAGGAGGAGTTCACCTGCAAGCTGCCCCCTGGCAGGATCGTACCTGGCCTGAAGGTCATACACGGGATAATAACGGAAATGCAGGCCGGCCCGACCCTTGAGGGGAGGGAGGCGTATATCAGTACTTTCCTGCTCTGGAGCAGCTCCCATTCTGCCGGCGTCAGGCAGTCCCAGTACCTCCAGAGCCAGGTTTAAGGGTATGTAAAGCTTATCGTCTACCAGGACCGGGGCCACGTCAAGCCGCCGGGGTACTCCATCGACCTCGGCTGCCAGGCTGCCGGCGGCTACGGCAGCTCCTTTGCTTCCCCGTAAAATACCCCTGTTCTTGTACCAGTCGGCACTGCCGCCGGCCAGGGGTAAAAAATCTCCCGCCGATACCAGTATATGCCCCCCTGCTTCCAGGGGTGGCGGGTCCAGGACCACCTCTTTAAATGTGATCTCTTTAACAATGATCTCCGGCAGGGATTGAATTGGCCCCGGCACTGCTGCCGGGCCGGAAAAAAGGACCAGGGCCAGCAGGCCAATAAGGGCACCGGTGAGGATCTTTTTGGGCATCGCTTCACCGCCTTGCCCTTTATTTCGACAACACCACCCTTTCTCCTGCCACACGCATAGGCAAAAAGGTCAGGTGCATAATAAGTTTAAGCACTTTTTAAGGGGGGAGCCGGGTGAGTATCTGGCGGACTAAAAGCATTAAAGACTTTATGCAGGAAGGCCGGGACAATGAAAAGTTAAAACGTAGTATTGGCACGCCGGAATTAATCGCCCTGGGAGTAGGAGCTATAATCGGCTCTGGTATTTTTGTCCTGACTGGAGTAGCGGCGGCCAATTATGCCGGCCCGGCCCTGGTCTTTTCCTTTATCCTCTCCGGCATTACCGCCGGGCTGGCGGCCCTGGTCTACGCCGAAATGGCCGCCATGATCCCGGTGGCCGGGAGCGCCTATACATATGCCTATGCTTCTTTAGGTGAAATTATTGCCTGGATTATCGGCTGGAACCTGATCCTGGAGTACATGGTAGCCTCGGGGGCGGTGGCTGCCGGCTGGAGCGGTTATTTCACTGATATGCTAAGGTCCGTGGGGATTGCCCTGCCTGCGGTCCTGGTAAATTCTCCTGCCAGCGGCGGCCTCATTAATTTGCCGGCCATCCTCATTACCGCCCTCATGACCCTGGTAGCCATAAGGGGCACAACTACCAGCGCCAGGACTAACAAAATTATCGTAGCCATCAAAATCCTGGTAATCCTGGCCTTCCTGGCACTGAGCATTCCCCGGCTTAACCCGGCCAACTGGCGTCCTTTTCTCCCCTTTGGCATCCCCGGTGTCATCCACGGTGCAGCCATTATCTTCTTTGCCTATATCGGCTTTGACGCTGTTTCTACGGCGGCCGAAGAAGTGCGCCACCCCAGTAAAGACCTGCCCCGGGGGATCATCGGCTCCCTGGCCATCTCTACCTTATTATATATCGCCGTAACTATAGTCCTGACCGGCCTGGTAAGCTACACCCAGCTCAATACCCCCTCCCCGGTAACTACCGGTCTTCTGGCTGCCGGTGTGAGGGGTGCCTCGCTAATTGTCGGCACTGGCGCCCTGGCCGGTTTGACCAGCGTCCTCCTGGTAACCATCTTTGCCCAGAGCCGGGTCTTTATGGCCATGGGCCGCGATGGCCTCTTGCCCCCCTTTTTTGCCCGGGTCCACCACCGCTACCATACTCCCTGGCTGACAACCATAGTCGTCGGTACCTTTATCGCTCTCATCGGCGGCCTGCTGCCCATTGGCCTTATCGCCGAACTGGCCAATGTCGGTACCCTGTCGGCCTTTTTCATCGTTTCCCTGGGTGTACTCATTTTAAGGCGCACCCGGCCCGATTTGGAACGGCCCTTTAAAGTACCCTTCATGCCCTGGACGTCCCTTTTGACCATGGCCTTTGCCCTTTACCTCTTCTTCAACCTACCCCGTTTAACCTGGATCCGTTTCGCCATCTGGATGGCTCTGGGGCTGGTGGTTTATTTTGCTTACAGCCGCCACCACAGCGTCCTGGCCAGGGTAGAACCGTCACCCCTTCCCCGGCCGAACCCGCGGCCTTTTTCCCCTTCACGGCCGTTTTTTATCTCCCGTCCGGCCCTGGCGCCCCTGTTTTTGCGCCTGCGCCTGCCCTGGCGGCGAAAATAGCCATGGTCCGAAAGACACTACCGCCTGTAAGAAAAATAAAAATCCCCGGGGAGAAATCACTCCCGGGGTTTCAGTCGTCCGGACCACGCTGAATGGTGCCGTCTAACCCGGCCTTTCTGGGCCACATGGCTTCCTTTTTTCTAACCTCTGCCTTTCTACCTGGCGTCACCTGTGATTGGACGCTTACTGGCTCGGCTTCTCGCCCAGGACAACGTTGATATCCAGGAGCTGGCCGCGGCGGAAGACCTGGAGCTGCACCTGCTGGCCGATCTTCAGGGCCTGGACTTTATTTACCAGATCACTGGCATCCTTTATCTTTTGGCCATCCAGCTGCAAGATCACGTCATATTTCTGAATACCCGCCCTCGCCGCCGGGCTGCCGGCCACTACCTGACCCACCAGGGCCCCTTCGGCAGTCTGCAGGCCCAGCATTTCGGCTATATCCGGCGTGACCGTGGCCAAGGCTACTCCCAGCCAGGGCCGGGCAATTTTGCCTTTATTCATCAGGTCATTAAGGACCGGCTGTACTGTGCTGCTGGGGATGGCAAAACCGATCCCCTGGGCGCTGGCGTTAACGGCGGTATTGATACCAATCACTTCACCCTTGAGGTTTAGCAGGGGGCCACCGCTGTTGCCAGGGTTAATAGAAGCATCTGTCTGCAGCAGGTTTTCATAATGTCGGTCCTGGACATCGATGGGCCGGCCCTTGGCACTGATAACGCCCACCGTTACTGTATGGTCCAGGCCATCGGGGTTGCCGATGGCGATGGCCCATTCACCAACGCGAACCTTATCGGCATCACCGAGGGTTAGATAAGGTAACGGCTTGCCGGTATCGATTTTCAGGACAGCCAGGTCCAGGGGGGCATCGGCGCCCACTACCTTGGCATTAAAGGGTTTATCATAGCCAACAACGGTTACTTTGACCTGCTTGGCTCCGTCAATGACGTGCTGATTGGTCAGGATATAGCCGTCGGGGGAAATAATGAAACCCGAACCCAGCCCGCGCTGTTCCTGGGGACCAATATCAAACTGGTCGCCAAAAAACTGCCGGAAAAAGGGGTCGTTAAAGGGGCTGGCCACCCGCGTCTCCGTAATCGTATCGATGCGCACAACTGCCGGGCCGGCTTTATCCACAATGTCAGCAATAGCCTCCGGCCCCAGTCCCGCCGGGATGCTGGCTGATACCGCGTCGCTGGCAGCCACTGCGTGCTGATATAAGGGCTGCTGGGTTCCGGCCGCCGCTCCGGTGATCTGGTAAAAACCTACTGTTGCCGCCACCCCGGCCAGGAAGATTAATAAAACCGCCAGGACGGTGATTCTAGCTCTACCTGAGTGCTGCCACATTTTTCATACCTCCTATCCTTTCTTCCTGGGATAATTATAAAATAGAAATTTAAAAAAATGTTTAAGACAAGCTAAGAAAAACTTAAGAAATTTACTCACACCATAAGAATAACTTGTGTTGGAACAAAAGTTTCTTTCAACCAGCATTATATAGCCGCATTCCTGCCATTGCAACTGGTAAAAGCCTCTGGTATACTTGTTGGCGGGAGTGAAAGCTGCAACACAGAAAGGTTGGGGGGCAATATGAAAAAGTGGCAAATAGTACTTTTCCTGGCCGCTTGGTTGGTCCTGGGTTTCCTAGTAACTGCCGTCAATAATCTGGGCGCCGCCGCGGAACACGGACCCACAAGTGCAGCTGCTGAAACTGTCCATTAAACTTTAAGCGCCAGTACCTGGGCGCTCTTTTAATTTGGGAGGAGGTTTCCTTTGCTCGCTGAAGCCATTTTCACCGGTACGGAAATGCTCCTGGGCCAGATAATCAATACCAATGCCGCCTATTTGAGCCGGCAGCTGGCAGCGGCCGGCATCAGCCTTTACCGCCAGGTGGTAGTCGGCGACAACCTGGAGCGCATCCGTGAAGCTATCGATAACGCCCGCCGGCGGGCCGACCTGATCATCGTCAGCGGCGGCCTGGGACCGACGGAAGACGACCTCTCCCGCGAGGCCCTGGCCGCAGCCTTGAATTTACCCCTGGTGGAAGACCCGGCCGCCCGGGAAAACGTCATCCGTTATTTTGCCGCCCGCCAGCGACCCATGCCGTCCAGCAACCTGAAGCAGGCCCTGCTCCCGGCCGGAGCCCGGGCCCTGAATAACCCCTATGGCACGGCAGCCGGTGTTTTCCTGGAACATGAGGGCAAGATCTATGCTTTATTGCCGGGACCACCGCGGGAGTTTGAACCCATGGTGGCGGACCGGCTCTTGCCCCTGCTGGAACCCTACGGTGCCCGACGGGAGGTTATCTTTTCCCGGGTGCTGAAGATTGTCGGGATGGGAGAATCTGCGGTGGAAGAAGCCATTAAAGACCTGTTCCACGGCGACAACCCCACCCTGGCACCCCTGGCCGCGCCCGGCGAGGTAACCTTACGCCTGACAGCCCGGGCCGGCAGCGCCGAACAAGCCCGGGAATTAATCCGGCCCTTGGAAACAGCCATCCGGGAACGCCTGGGTGAGCATCTCTTTGGCAGCGACGATGATACCCTGGAAGGGGTCGTCGGCGCCATCCTCGCAAAGCGACGCCTGACCCTGGCCATAGCGGAATCCTGTACCGGGGGCCTGCTGGCCCACCGGGTAACCAATATCCCCGGGAGTTCCGATTACTTCTTGGGCGGCATGGTTGCTTACAGTAATGCAGCTAAAATAAAGTTTCTTGGAGTAGAGGAGGAAACCCTGGCCGCTCATGGTGCCGTCAGCCCCGAAGTTGCCGCCGCCATGGCCCGGGGCGTACGCCGGGCTTTTGCAGCGGATATCGGCGTTGGCATTACGGGCATTGCCGGCCCCGGCGGCGGCACCCCGGCTAAACCGGTAGGGTTGGTTTATATAGGGTTGGATATCCAGGGAAAGGTAGAAGTACAACGGGAGCTTTTTGTCGGTGAACGGGAAAACATCAAGTGGCAGTCTACCCAGAGCGCTCTTTATCATTTATGGAAGAGCCTGCGGGGTAACTTGGCCAGCCCCACTGGTTCGTAGCGACTTGACCCCAATCCGGGTTATCTGGGGCCGCGTCCAGATCCAGGCACTAGTGGCTGTGGCAGGATTAAAGAAAAAAAGGCACTGTTGCTGGGGTCCCATTCATTTAAAGCATCATGGGTAGCCGTCCAAATAATTACCATCTCCAGGCCTTTAGAGTGCTTATCGCTTGTCACTATTTGACTCCCATACATGCTGGTCACAGTGTGCATCAGCCATAGGCAAACCGTATTGCAAACTAATGTCGGCAGCCTTGATAAGGTACTGGGTCAATTACCTTTTCTCGAGCAGTGCTTGCATTTTCTCCCATGCTGAGACGGGCACGGCAACCTTTAACCGGACCTCGCTGTCGTAGTCCGTTTCTACCACTTTCCCGCCGTGGCTGTGAACCTGGTAGAGCAACCGGTCCAGCTCGGCATAACTGCAGGTTACTTCCAGCTCGCGGGTCACGACCCGCTGGATGCTCCCCGCCTCTTCCAGGACCCGGCGCGCCGCCTGGCCGTAGGCCTCGATGAGCCCCCGCACCCCCAGCTTTTTGCCGCCAAAATAACGGGTCACCACTACCGCCACGTTGGTCAGGCCCAGGCTGGTAATGGCGCCTAAAATTGGCCGCCCGGCCGTACCGCTGGGCTCGCCGGCATCGCTGTAATAGGTTATTTCTTGCTTCCCTGTCCCCAGCCGGTAGGCAAAACAATTATGGGTCGCCTGGCGATGCTCGGCCTGGATGCGGGCAATAAATTCCCTGGCCGCCGCCTCACTATCTACTTCGCAGGCATAGCCAATGAAGCGGGAACGCTCAATTTTAAGTTCGACTACGGCTTCCCGGGCCACGGTAAGGTAGGAAGGGCCATTTTTTGTGGAAGCGCCACTTTTGGCAGCTAAGCCGCGTCGATTTTTTTCTTTCTTCATAAGGCAAGCAGCTCCCTAAGCGCCTCTTGCAGGTCATAAAAAAAGGAAGTGCCTGCCACACTGCCCTGGTATTCTTTGAGCCGGTGTTTATCCACGGCCCGGAGCTGATCCGGCAGGGCCCTGGTTACCTTTCCGTGCAAAGATATTTCTGGCCGGAAGGAAGCAGGTTTAGCCCCGGAAGAAAGTGGTACGATAACTATCGTCGAAAGGTAGTTGAAGGGTTCATCGGAAACCACTACCCCGTAATGCGGTCCTCGCAAGACGTGGCCGGTTCCCTCCAGGCTTACCCTAAAAATGTCCCCCGGGCGTGGTACTTCACCGGGCATCAGAGTTCACCCCTTTCAGCCTGCTCCATACGCCCTGCATAATCAGCCAGATCAGCTTCGACAAGGGTAACCAGGTTTTCTCCTTCTGCCAGCCGCTTGCACTCTGCCGCGATCTTTGCCCGCCTTAATTCCCGAACATATTTCTCAACTGCCCTGCGCACAAAATCACTTAAGGTCGGAAACTCTTCTGGGTCCCGTACTGCTTCAATAGCTTTGAGCAGCTCTGCCGGCATCCTAACTGTCGTACGTAATTGTTCCACATAATCGCCTCCCTTTTGTCTGCCGTTATTTTCATTCTAACATTTTCCCTGTAAAGATCAAGTGGTATATAAATATAAATCCCCACCGTTGGGAAATAACGAATCCAACGGTGGGGATCTGGAGGCATATCCTCTATCAGGTTAAATCCCTTATTTTAAACCCGCGGCTGGCTGGCCGCCAGAACCCAGACTTCCGTTTCCTGCGGCAAACTCTCGGCCCGCAGGTCGATTTTCCCCTCCCCGAAGCGGCGTACATTGGACCGGCCGGCCGTAAATTCCTCAACCCCGGCAATGGGGAAACCCTGCATGCCCGGAACCAGGTAATGCATGGGCAGAACTACCCGCGGCTTTAGTGCCGCCACCACCTGCCAGGCCTGGCCGGCGTCAATGGTAAAGTACCCGCCCACAGGGATCATCAATACATCCACCCGGCCAATTCTCTGCACCTGTTCATCACCCAGAACATGTCCCAGATCACCAAGGTGGGCCAGGCGCAGATTCCCTATTTCCAGAACGAAAACGGCATTTTTACCTCGTTTGGCCCCGGCTGCCTCATCGTGATATGTAGGTACGGTATAAGCATGGACATCTTTGAAGGTACGATTAACTTTAGCCCAATCTCCATCCGGTGTCAAACCCCGCCAAATTTCCGGGTTACCCTTTATATTATCCAGGTAATTGTGGTCAAAGTGCTCGTGGGATATGGTCACCACGTCAGCTGTGACCACCGGTGCCGCTGGTGAAACCTGTGGTCCATAAGGGTCGGTCACCAGCCGCACCCCCGCCGGGGTTTCCAGGTAAAAACTCGCATGGCCTAACCACTGCATCTAACCGGACCTCCTTAAAATATTTAACTGTAATTTGGACAGCTTGCTAGATAAGTTGCGAATTTTAATATCATGCTCCCCCAGCATGGCTGACATTGAATTCTGGCTTTCCCCCAGCTCCTCCAGTTTGTGCAGGACTTCCACCCGGAATTCGCTCAGCATGCCGACCTGATTAAAAGTGGCGTTCAGCCGCTGCTCCATCCTGTTGAGCCTATCTGTAAGATCTCGCCTGGTATCATAAAGTTCCTCCCGGACGCCTGTAATCTGAGCGCCAAGCTCTTGCCGAGTGTTGTGGAGCTGATTGCGGACATCTGTAACCTGAGCGCCCAGTTCCGTCCGGGTACCGGCAATCTCCCCGCGCAGTTCTTCTTGTACCCCGGTAATTTGCTCCGTGAGTTCTTCCCGTACACCATTAATCTGCTCCGTGAGTTCCCCTTTTGTTGTATTAAGCTCCTGTCTGGTCTGCTTAAGCTCTATAGCTATCTGCTGTACCAGCCCATATAGGGCATCAATTTTTTCCTCCATTATCTCCATCTCTCCCAATTGCCAGCGCTTTATCCTTATTTTAGCAATTCTTAGTTGACCTGTCCATCTAGAGATTGATACGGAGCGGTCATTCTTAAAATAAAGCTAACTATTTTCATTGGTTCCCTCTTGTCCGGATTTTTTCTCCTCGCGTATGGCTGCTAACTGCCTGGACAGCGTACGTATTTTTACCATATGTTCGCCTAAAACAGCTATCATCGACCTTTGGTTTTCGTACAGTTCTTCAATTAATGCCAGCAGCCTGTGATAACGACGCTCGCGCCGGCGCATTTTTCTCGTTCTGCCCATCTCGCCATCTCCTTATTCATCTATTTTCTCGCTCTTTGGTAAAACCTCAAAACCCATTTGTCGGAAATGATTGTCAAAAGTAAAAGCCTGGCGGCAGTTCAATCTCTGCATAACGGCGAAGCTGGTACAATCTGTATAACTAAAACCTTTATCAGCATGCATTTGCGCTATTTCCCAGGCTTTTACTTCATCCGCTTCCTCTACCCGTACAATTCTAAGGATTTTACTCGCCTTTAACGACTTTCCTATTGCAATAGCCGCACTATTATTCCGGCAGAAATAGGCATAAACTTCAGCAAAAACAAAGTTCGTAGTTACAGGGATAAGCCTGTAGTCCCGCAAGTTATCAGGGGTAAAAAAATTCACTGCAGCCCGGTGATGAAGATCGTCGTTATCATAAAGAGCTATCCAGGCTGAAGTATCAATAAATAGAAATTCCTTTTTCCTCAACTGCTGTTGCTGCATGTTACCTGTCCCCACAGCATTGCCTGTAAATATACCGGTCATGATTTACCGAGCCATCGCTGCGTCCGGTGGAAATACTTCTCTGCCCCAGGTGAAAAATAGGGTCCTCAGGGTCGATCTCTTCCTGTTTGTTTTGTTCTTTAGCTATCAATTGCCGAACTACCTCAGCCATGCTGGTATTATAGCTGGCGGCACGCTCCTTTAAAAATTGATATTGTTCTTCATCCAGGTAAAGCTGGGTGCGATATTTGTACTCCATGTCCATCACCTCGCTATTTACAGCATACAGCATTACAGCGCAGATGTCAAGAAGTATTAAGAATGACGTATATGCAAAAAAAGTAGCCAACTCCACCTTCTGGGAGTTGGCCACATTTTAGCCATCTTCCGGCAACAGGGGCAATGTATCAGCTCCATGGGTTAATACTGTTACCCCGGCTCCTTTTCCCAACCGCGCCCAGGCCCGGTCCAGGGCTTCTTCTACAGTATCAGCGTGCTTAAATCCGAGTTTAGCCGCCACTTCGGCTTTTATACCATCTGAAACCAGGCAAACCTCGGCATGCTGCCGCACCTTGGCCCAGGCCAGGGCCAGGGCCCCGGCTACCTTATCCTTTATAATCCCCTCCTCAATCTGGGCGTCAATATCCTCCGGGCTCTGGCCGGCAAATTCCAGCATCTCCGGGTGGGTGACCGCCACTCCTTCGGGGCAGGGGGTGACGATAATAATTGTCCCTCCCTCTTCTACCAGCATGTCGCACGGATATAATGTCTTATGGGCTTGCCAGAATTCAATGTCGCAAGGATGGGAACTGGCTAAGACAATAGGCGTACGACCCGGCGCCGGGATACCGTAAACCTGCCGGCTGATCTCCACCCCGGCTCGGAAGGCCTGGCGGATATCGCCGAAGAAGGCTTTCACTACACGGCCCTGAGGATCCAGGACCGTATTAAAGATATACTTTACTCCCGCCCTGTCGGCGATGACTTCCATTTCTTCTCGCACTTTATTTTCCACAACGCCCAGCATATTTCGCCGGGTCCGCACACTCAGCAAATGGGTGGCCGCTGTTTTTGGCATAATGGAAGTGCAGAAAACGGCAGCCAAAAGTGCATAGTGTGGAAGCCATAAAAAAGGGCCTTGCCATCACGCTCTCGAATAAACCCTTCTGACTTAACCCAAAAGCAGGAGGG
>Ga0247720_100086_pt1 | contig 44483 bp, 36 predicted proteins | sample MSEWel2015_12_15_FD_189078 | JGI IMG/M metagenome (GOLD analysis project Ga0247720, IMG submission 189078) | Subsurface sediment microbial communities from gas well in West Virginia, United States - MSEEL Well Study Marcellus 3H_2015_12_15 | ecosystem: Environmental > Terrestrial > Deep... | reverse complement strand
CGTCAAAGCCTACCAAAAAATTATCGACTGGATCCCGCAAAAGATTGGCATCCAGATCCGCGTGCCATTGGCCTGCATTGTTGCGGAACAACCCGGTATCGAACACCGCCACGTTTACCCCATCGCCACCCTCGGGGGCCAGCTGCCAGGCAACCGGACCGTTGATCAGGCTGTAATGCCATTGCTGCCCCAGCACCCGGCGGGGATAGAAAGGTTCATCCACCGGCGTCGCCAGCGCCCGGGTCTTGTAGTTCGGAGAGGCATGCAAGACCGATGGGTCGTCTTTCAGTTGCCGGATCCAGTCAAGGGTCTGCTGTGCCGGGTTGCCCTGCCCCATGGCAGCGACCCCGGCGGGGCGATGAACTGTCCAGAGTCCCGGCGCAATCTGCTGCCCCGGCGCCATCAGCGCGCTTGCGGGCAGGCCAGTGGCCCGGGCACCAGCCGTGCCCGTATCCCGCAGGGCCACAATGGCCTCATCCTCAACAAACTCGTACTCTGGCCAGTCGTAGGTTGTAGCATTGGCGGTTGCCGCCCTGGATGAGGACAGGATGTAAAGCATGGGCGGGGTATCAAGAGCTTCTACCGACAGGGTGTAATTGCCTTCCTCAGCACTGTTGACCGCAATGGTTATCGGTGCCCCGTTACCGGGTGCCGTCTTCTGCTCCAGAACGGTACCGTTTGGCCTCCGAACCGTTAGTCGAAGATCGGATGCCGTGCCGAGTCGTGTGGCGAAACTCTGGAGGGTCAGTTCCAAGCCGGCCTGGAGCGGCGCGACGTAGCGATCCTCCCGGTCCGGGAAATAATAGAAATCGTTGGAGAGTGCGGAATCCGGGGGATAAAGGGTGGCCTCACTGACCGCGCTCACATAACCAGACAGAATAAACTCAGCGGGCAATGCCTGTGCCGTGAGCAACGGATCGCTACCAAGCAGGGCATCCGCGTTGTCAGCGTCGACCCGGGTTCCGGCTTCTATATCAATCGTCCCGGACAGCGCGACGTTCGGTGGCGCGAGGAATCCGCCGCCATCGGAACCTCCACACCCGGCCACAGCCAGACCGAGCGCTATGGGAAACCAGGTTTTCGCGACCTTGCCGAATACCGACACCAGCGCCATAAAACATTCTCCCCCCAGCCTTTGCACCAGCATAACCCATCTCTATGGACAGGTTATTTACTGAGTGTTAATCGTTACGGGCCCGGTGACAACCGGATGCAAAAAAGCCGCCGGCAGTCACCCACCCAACGGCTTGCAAAATAACAGGTGACTGTTACAAGGCGTAGAACAGCATCGGGACAAATGCAACGAACAGCAAAGTCGGCCCCATCACTGCCAGAGGTAGCAGCAGGCGCTCATAGCGGTGCCAGAAGGAGCCGGTGCGCTCGGCCGCCAGCACCTCTGTTTCACCCACCACCTGGCGGGTCAGCAGATGGTTGAGCGCCACCGGCGGGCTCAGGTAACCCAACTCGAACGCCACCAGGCACACAATCCAGAAGTGCAGCGGATCAATGCCCAGCGCAATCGCCGGTTGGGCGATGGTCGCGGACACCAGAATCACCGCGCCGAACGGGTCCATGACCATGCCGATCACCGTCAGCATCACCACGATTACCAGCATGGCAATCCAGGGGCTGGTGAGGTCCTCGGGGAACAGCGCGTGGACGATGTCGGAACGTTCGAGGATACCGCCGAGGCAAATGGAGAATCCGATCAGCGCCAGCAGCGCCCCGATATGCACGGCAGAATCACTGGCGGCAGCCGAACTACGATTCCAGAAGGCCTGGGAACGGGTTTCGCCCACGGCCCGGTTGCTGCCACCCGAATCCAGCATTACCAGCCCCAGCATGACCAGAGGCAGGATCAGTGGTGCACTGTACTCGTTGAATTTCAGCCCGAGCACACCCCAGATGGCGAGTATCACCAGGGCACCGACAATCACGTAGGGCACCAGCGCCCGGCTCTCGCCCAGTGCCACCCGGAAGGCTCCCGGTGCCGGCCTCGGCTTCCAGTTGCCCTGAGTCTTGCAGACCACCAGGGAAAACAGGGTGGCCGACATGATGAAGACCCAGAACCCCCAGCCATACAGCTCGGTGGTGGTGACCTCCTTGTTCAGAGCCGCCACGACCACGATCAACAGGCAGGGATTGAGTACCACACCAAGGCTGCCGGACATCGCAGTGGTTGCCAGGGACAGCTGACGGCCCGCGCCGGCGCGGCGAAGCTCATCGTAGACAACCCCGCCAACGGCGAGGATGAAAATCCCTGAAGCACCGGTGAACGCAGTGGGAAACGCTGTGGCAAAGATGATCACCGACGCCAGCAACGGCGCCGGCAGATTGAAGGGCTTGATGAGGTTCAGCAACAGTTCCGGAATCCGGGTCTGCTTGAGCATCATGCCGACCAGCACGTACAGGCCGATGTTGATGAACATGGATGACAGGTTGGACATCATCCCGAAATAGATCGCCAGCCCCGAGGCATAGCCGTCCACCAGGAAGAAATAGCCCATGGCAATCAGGCCCATGGCGCAATACAGAGGCACCACCAGCCCGGAAGAGGCAGCGAGCTTGCCCGCCCGGATTCGCGACGGCACATAAAGGAACCGGATGGCATTGATCACCATGAACAACCCGAAGACGCCGGCCCAGGCATACTGAAGGCTCATGGTGTCTTCCGAGCCCGGCGAGGTGGCAAGCTTGCCGAGATAGGCGTTGAGGGACCACACCATCAGCCCGTTCACCGCAAACTGCACAGCCTGGCTTAACCACCATTCCGCCCGGTTACGGGGCAGGCGCAGGGCGATATGATCGGTATCCAGGGCGGCAATGGCCGCTGCCATGGCAAACATGGCAATAAACAGGTATTTGGTCAGTTCGATGTTATCAAGCAGGAAATCCGCCAGCCCCTGCTCAACCGTCTTGAACATGCCCAGCGCGGGGGTGGCATGCGCCAGGTTCTGTTGATAGATGGCGTGCTCCTGCTGGCACAGCTCCAGGTTACTCTCCAGGGACTTGCGAATCGCCGCCGGGTTGGGGGGCGAACTGAACAGATCGTCCGGATCCGGTTTGTAGGCCTGCACCCGCCGGGCCACCTCGGCATCTATATCCATTTCCAGCTGGCAGGAAGGTTCAGTGGCATCCGGGTTCAGCAGGTAGTAGTTCGGCCAGGTCTGTTCACCCACCCAGAGCAGCCGCGAATGCAGGGAATTGCCCATACCCAGTAACAGGGTGAACAACAACAGAAGCAGGAGAACAGCCCCGTGCATACGATGCACGGGGTAGAGGGTCCTCACGGCCGGAGCGGTCAGTGCTCGCCAGTTCATGATGAATCTGCCCTGTTATTCGCGGTTGGCGGCAGTGCACTCGGCCGCAGCCGGATTGCTGGCGCAGCGGATCTTGCTCAGCAGACCCATCATCTTGGGGTGGTAGACATCGGGAGCGCCGTTCAGGCCGTCGCGCATCTCGATTCGGTTTTCCCGGAACATTTCCTGGTAGCCTCGAATGTCCTTCTTGGGAATACGGACCCATTTTGCTTCCGGAATCGCCGCTTCCTGACCCTTGATCAGGTCCATGGCCTGGGGAAACATGTTCCAGGCCACTTCCCGGGCTTTCTGGGCAGTGTCGTCGTCCAGCACCTCATCCCGGGCAACGATCTGCAGGGTCAGCTGTGCCAGCGGATAATCCACCACGCCACCCTTCTCGCCGATGCCTTTGTAGAGCTCCAGCGCCTCGTAGGCGAACGCCGGCGCATAGGCGGTATCGACAGAGCCGTTGTTGAACTTGCCGGCAAAGTTGGTGATGTCGGAGGGCACCACCGTCGCTTTCACAAAATTCACCATGTGGATGGCGTCCTTCTGGTAATCCAGGGTCGCCATGCGCTTGCCGGCCAGCTCGCCGGCGGTATCAATGCTGCGATCATTGACGAACAGGTAGCCGGCGCCGACCGGAATGATGCCCAGCACCTCATAGCCGTTATCTTTCATCAGCGGCGCGGCTTTGGGCTGGGCCAGGGTGGCCAGCAGCGTCTTCAGGTTGTCGTAGGTCGGAATGGCACCCACGGCACTGATGCTGCCGGTGAACCTGTTGAACGGCCGAATCCGGATATCGGTGGCGGCGACGGCGTCACATTGCCCGGCGTTGAAGTCACCGATGGCAACGCCTTCGTCGGTGTAGGGCTTCAGCTCGAAATCCACGCCATGGGTTTTCATCTCCAGGGCGTAGTCCTTGACGAAGTTGTAGAAGTCGCCATTGGCGCCGATGACATCGAACACACACATTGAGACAGTCTGTGCCGATGCCAGGGGCGCGGTGGCGGCCAGAGTCAGGGCAGCCAGCAGGCTGGAACAGGAATTGCGGTTCATTGCGACCTCCGGGTCATTCTTGTGTTTGTCGGATTATCAGAGGATGGTGGCGGCCTGACTCAGAGCAGGCCATCCAGACTCATGGTTTCCACGTTTTCGGTGTCCCGCTCCGGGCTCATCTTCCCGAAGAAGGTCTGCGGCGTGCGATAGCCGTAATTGGCGGTCCAGTACTTGTCCGAGGAAAAACGCACCACCCCGGCGGCCACTTCGTCCACCAGGCGGTACTCGTCCCAGACATCAACCGTGGCATTGGCCGCAACAAAGCTGGCAATCGCCTCTTCGAGCTTCTCCGGCCGGCCGAAAGTTTCTGCCGCGACAACCGTAAGTGCGTGCGGTACACGCATCCCTTTCTCAACACCCAGTTCCCGGCTGTGCTCAAGCACCTGCCATGGATCCGGTGAGAGCTCCGGACGGGTATCAGGCAACAACAACCAGACCAGGGCACGGATGGCATTGGGCATACCACCCCACTTCTCGTTGTCCAGGCAAGTGGCCGCACGCTCGGCCTGTGGTGCAATGCTTTTTGGCACGCCGGCCCTGGCGCCGGAATTCGCATCATTGACGATGGCCTGCATGCCGGTCAGCAGACCCAGAAGGAAGGTAAGCTCGTCCTGCTCATTGAACAGAAAGGGGCATTCCAGCGGCTCCGCCGCCGGATCAAACTGGTAAGCCGCCATCGCGCGCTGGAACGCTGCGTAACGTCGTTTGGCGGTCAGGGCATTGAGGCGCTTGGCCTCCTCCCGGGCATCCTTTGCGGCTGCAACATCACCTTCGTAATCCGCCCGAAGATAGGCCAGCTCCGCCTCCCAGGCCTGATATTCGGCGCAATTGCCCGCCAGCAGCATCAGCAGTGACCCGGTGCTGTCCGGCGCGTCGGTGACACGGGAGAAGGAATAGAGCAACGGATCAACGCCCTCGCCCAGTGCACAGGCCATCTGCGGGTCGGACATCTGCAAGACATAAGGGGTCGCCTCTCCTTCGGAGTAGTTGGAGAGCACGACACCGGTGGTGGTATAGATGGGATTTGCCGAGCACCCTGCCAGGGCGGCAGCGACGGCCAGTGAAAGCGTCTTCAGGCCTGGTGCGAGCCTTGCCAGAGAGGAGATCATATTTCACCTTGCGTAACGTTGTTTTTGTTTGCCCGATCGCAATGTCGGTTTTTATCAACGGCTGCAAGAATGCGGTGAAAACTGTTCTACAAAAATGGCTGGAATGCCGATTTGGTTATGCCGATCAGGCCAATAGCCCGGCTGGAACGGGGTGGCAGTCAAGTTTCTTGATTTAAATCAGAGACTTTCGAAAATCATGGGCGTTTGAGCGCCATCATTGCCATAACTTCATCGGTCAGTCCGTCCAACGTCAGCCCTCCCCTTTCGGGCTTGTACCAGGTCACTGTCCAGCTCAGGGCGCCTGTCAGCATCCGCCTGACCACAAAAGGATCCGCTTCCAGGACACCTTCACGCTTGAGGGATTCGAGTACATCCAGCCAGAGCTTCTCGTAGATGTCACGCAGTTCGAGGACCTCCGCCTGCGAGTCTGCCGAGAGGCTGCGCCATTCGAACACCAGAACCGCCATGGCCTCACCGGTTTGCCCGTTGATGGATTCAAGCTCGGCACGAACAAGCCCCCGAAGCTTGTCCCGGCTGGAGTCGGCCGCCTCAAGGGCGGCCTGCATCAGTGCGGTATTGAGCCGTATGGTTTCCACCATGACCGCCTTGAGGATCTCTTCCTTGGTCCGGAAGTGGTGGAACAGGCTGCCGGACTGGATACCGACGGCGGCCGCCAGATCCCGAACCGTGGTGCGCTCGTAGCCTTTTTCCCGGAACAGCCGCGCGGCTTCAGTGAGCAGGCGACCGCGGGCACCATCGGGGTCGGAAACAAGGTTCTCGGCGATCAGGGATTGGAGGATCTGGTTCTGGCTCACTACGGCTATCCGGTTGGCATATAAGGCCTTTGATTCTACCCTAAACCTGCCTGTTTACAAACCAAGCGCTTGCTTGGTATTGTCAACTTCATCATGAGGCAAAACCGCGATTGCCGCAGGTATCGAACCGGTAACCATAGACAGGGCATAGACAGGACACAGAAACATGGCTGAATCCCCCAAAACCGTTCGCATCGGATGCTCCGCCGCTTTCTGGGGCGATACGGAAACCGCCGCCGCGCAGCTGGTTCATCAAGGCAACATCGACTATCTGGTGGCCGATTATCTGGCCGAAATCACCATGTCGATCATGGCTGGCCAGAAAATGAAGGACCCGTCCCAGGGTTATGCGCGGGATTTCGTCCAGACCGTGATGGGCCCCCTGCTTGGAGACATCAAGGAGAAAGGCATCCGCGTTCTGGCCAACGCCGGCGGCGTGAATCCGGTGGCTTGTCGGGATGCCCTCCAGGCCCTCTGCGAAAAGGCCGGCGTAGAGATGAAGATCGCCCTGGTGCTGGGCGACGACCTGCTGATGAAGAAGAAAAAGTTCACTGACATGGGCATCACGGAGATGAGTTCCGGCCAGGCGATGCCACCGATGATGGTCAGCCTGAACGCTTACCTCGGTGCGCCTGGCCTGGTTGCGGCCCTGGAACAGGGTGCCGACATTGTTATTACCGGCCGGGTTGCCGACAGCGCCCTGGTGCTGGCGCCTCTGGTGTACGAATTCGGCTGGAGCTGGCAAGACTACGACAAACTGGCCCAGGGTAGCCTGGCCGGCCATCTGCTCGAGTGCGGCGCCCAGTCCACCGGCGGCAACTTTACTGACTGGGAAGCGGTAGCCGGTGGCTACGCCAACATGGGCTTCCCGATAGCCGAAGTGCGTGCCGACGGCAGCTTCTTTATCACCAAGCCCGAAGACACCGGAGGCCTCGTCAGCCGGGGCACCGTGGCCGAACAGCTGGTCTACGAGATTGGCGATCCCAGAGCCTACCTGCTGCCGGATGTCACCTGCGATTTCACGGGGGTTGAGCTGGAGGAAACTGGAAAAGACCGGGTTGAGGTTCGGGGCGCCCGGGGCTTGCCACCCACCGACAGCTACAAGGTATCCGGCACCTGGCCGGATGGCTTCAAGTGCACGGTCACCTTCCTTCTGGCCGGCATGAACGCCGGGGCCAAAGCACAGACCGTGGCCCAGGCCATTCTGGCCAAGACCTCACGCATGTTCGGCGAACGTGGCCTGCCCGATTACAGTGAGACCAGTATCGAGCTTCTGGGTACCGAAACCACCTATGGCGCCCATGGCCGTGGCGGGGACTGCCGGGAAGTGGTGGTCAAGATCAGCACCGCCCATCCCAGGAAAGAGGCCCTGGTGCTGTTTTCCCGGGAAATTGCCCAGGCGGCAACGGGCATGGCACCGGGGATTACCGGGATTGTGGGTGGCAGGCCCACGGTGTGGCCGAAGATCCGGTTGTATTCGTGCCTGGTGCCGAAAACAGAAGTCGAGGTTTCCGTGGATCTGGGTGGCGAGCGGCAGACCGTTGAGGTTGAGACCAGCGGCGGTTTCGATGACAGCGACCTCCAGCCTCAACCGTTCACGCACGAGTCAGGCGCCACGGACATCACGGTGCCACTGGTGCAACTGGCCTGGGCCCGGAGTGGCGACAAGGGCGACCACACCAATATCGGCGTGATTGCCCGGAAACCGGAGTTTCTGCCGTTTATCGAGACAGCATTGACGGAAGCCGCCGTTGCCGACTGGATGGCCCATACCCTGAACCCGGAAACCGGTCGGGTCACCCGCTGGGCCATGCCCGGGTTGCAGGCCATCAATTTCCTGCTGGAGCACAGTCTTGGCGGCGGTGGCGTTGCCAGCCTGCGGATTGATCCCCAGGGGAAGGCATTTGCGCAGCAGCTATTGGAGTTTCCGGTGCCAATATCGTCAAAGGCCTTTAAACAATAATCTCTGGAGCATGCACTGAGGCAGGAAGGGGTTTCCGGGACACGCTGTAAATACGTCCCTGTACGCTTGAGCGCAGCTTCCCTGCTGCGCACAGTCCCGGAAACCCCTTCCTGCCTCAGCGCCCGAACATTTGGGAAGGTTATCGAGACATGAGCTATCAATCTGTTTTCCATTCGGACCTGTTTACAGGCCAGGTGTTTATCGTTACTGGCGGCGGCTCCGGCATCGGCCGGTGCACGGCCCACGAGCTTGCCGCCCTCGGCGCGCGGGTTGCCCTAGTGGGCCGTAAGGCCGAGAAAGTGGAGTCTGTAAAAGCAGAGATCACCGAAGACGGAGGCGTGGCCTCGGCTCATGTCTGCGATATCCGGGAAGAGGAATCGGTGAAAGCCACCGTCAAGGCGATTATTGCCGAACATGGCGGCCTGAATGGTTTGGTGAACAACGCCGGCGGGCAGTTTCAGGCACCGCTGACGGGGATCAACCAGAAAGGCTGGGAGACGGTGGTGCGTACCAATCTGACCGGCGGCTTTCTGATGGCCCGGGAAGCCTACACCCAGGCACTGTCGAAAACCGGGGGCGCCATCGTCAATATCGTGGCCGATATGTGGGGCGGTATGCCCGGCATGGGGCACTCCGGCGCTGCGAGGGCCGGGATGGTGAATTTCACTCAGACAGCCGCGGTTGAATGGGGCGCTTCCGGCGTTCGGGTGAATGCGGTTGCTCCAGGCTGGATTGCTTCCAGTGGCATGGACAATTACCCCGAGCACATGAAGCAGTGGATCCGCAGCCTTGGCGACAATGTGCCCATTAAGCGGATGGGTACCGAATCCGAAGTCAGCTCGGCCATCTGCTTTCTGCTCAGCCCGGGAGCGGCGTTTATCAGCGGCGACTGCCTGCGGATCGATGGCGGCGCCTCCCAGGGTGGCCGGGTGTGGCCGTTGCCGAAGGCAAAGAACAACGAGCCCTACAATGGCTTTCACCGGGCCGTCACCCCGAAAGTTCTGAGCGACGACTGAGGAGCCGAACATGCAGGTACTTGAATCCACCGTAAGCTCCCAGTCCCAAGACTTCCGCACCAACGCCGACGCCATGGACGCCCACATCACCACGTTCCGGGACGTGGAACAGAAGGTGCTGGATCTGGCGGAAGCCGCCCGGGAGAAGTTCACCAAGCGGGGCAAGCTGCTTCCCCGGGACCGCATTAATCGATTACTGGATCGCGGCACGCCGTTCCTGGAACTCTGCTCCCTGGCCGGCTACAAGATGCACGATGACAAGGACGGCAGCATGGCCGGCGGCGGGATCATCGCCGGTATTGGCTATGTCAGTGGCATTCGCTGCCTCGTCGTTGCCAGCAACAGCGCCATCAAAGGCGGCACCATTACTCCGGCCGGCCTGGACAAGACGCTGCGACTGCAGCAGATCGCCATGGAGAACAAGCTCCCCGTCGTGTCCATGTCCGAAAGCGGCGGCGCCAACCTGAACTATGCGACCGATATTTTCGTGCTCGGCGCCCGGGGCTTTGCTAACCAGGCCCGAATGTCGGCCGCCGGCATTCCCCAGGTCACCGTGGTCCACGGCAACGCTACGGCGGGCGGGGCCTATCAGCCGGGCCTGTCCGACTATGTGATCGTGGTGCGCGAGCAGGCCAAGATGTTCCTCGCCGGGCCTCCGCTGCTGAAAGCGGCGACCGGTGAAGTTGCCACCGACGAAGAGCTCGGCGGTGCGGAGATGCATGCCACGGTGGCAGGCACCGCCGAATACCTGGCCGAAGACGACGCCGACGGCATCCGCCAGGCCAGAAACGTCCTGGAAGCCCTGCCCTGGAACGAGCAGCTTCCGCCCCGGCGCGAACTGCAATGGGAGGAACCGCTCTACCCGGCCGATGAACTGTTGGGCGTGATTCCGGCAGATTCGAAAAAGCCCTACGACGTCCGCGAAATCCTTGCCCGAATCGCCGACGGCTCGAAGTTCATGGACTTCAAGAACGAATTCGACGACCAGACCGTCTGCGGCACCATCCGGATTGAAGGCCATTCGGTTGGCATCATCGGCAACAACGGCCCGATCACTCCGGCAGGCTCCGCCAAGGCCGCCCAGTTCATCCAGCTCTGCGACCAGGCCGGAACACCCCTGCTGTTCCTGCATAACACCACCGGTTTCATGGTGGGCACCCACTCGGAGCAGAACGGCATCATCAAACACGGCTCGAAAATGATCCAGGCCGTGGCCAATTGTCGGGTGCCCAAGGTCGCAATTGTGATCGGCGGTTCCTATGGTGCAGGTAACTACGCCATGTGCGGACGTGGCCTGGACCCAAGGTTCATCTTCGCGTGGCCCAACAGCCGAACGGCGGTCATGGGGCCGGCGCAGGCAGGCAAGGTGATGCGCATCGTGGCAGAGGACAAGCAACGTCGCGGCGGCATGGAGCCGGATCCGAAGACACTGGATTTTCTGGAGCAGGCGACGGCGAAGAAACTGGAGGAAGGCTCAACGGCGCTGTTTGGAACGGCCCGATTGTGGGATGACGGGCTGATTGATCCTCGGGATACGCGGCGGGTTCTGGCGCTGGTTCTGGACGTTTGCCGGGAGGCGGAGGCTCGGCAGTTGCGGCCCAATACGTTTGGGGTGGCCCGCCTTTGATTTCTGGCTTCGGTGGGGCCCGCCTCCAGGCATTCGAGCTTTGGGGCTGGAACCGGGGCGGATGGCTTCCCAAAAAACGCCCGTGAATACGTCCCTGTAGGGCTCGGTCGCGCCATCCCTGGCGCTCCACGTTTTTGGGAAGCCATCCGCCCCGGTTCTGGTCGACCACGAGTTACCGTTTTAAGAGAGAGCGTTTTCCACGGATCAAGAGAACAAACACGTAGGTACGGATTAGCCGAAGGCGTAATCCGACAACAAAGCCAGGCCACTCCGCCAATCTGTCGGGTTACGCCTTCGGCTAACCCGACCTACAAAACAACAAAACTGCCAGCAAGCAGCAACACATTTGCAGACATGGGCAGGTGTGTGGGGCCGCTTCCAGAAAATGTCGTCGGCCAAGGATGGCCGACGCCAAGCGCACATGGGTGAGGCAAGCGTTTATGAAGCGAAGCTTCATGCGCAGCCGAACGACAGCAATCTGAGATTGCTGGCCGGACCCCGCAAGGGGTGCTCGTAGCAGTTTTCTGGAAGCGGCCCCACACACCTGCCACCCAAGCTAAAGAACGTGCACCGAACCACAGAAGGCACGAACTAACAATCAGGAGAACAAGAACGTGAAATTCACAGCCGAACACGAAGCCCTTCGAAAAACCGTCCGCGATTTCGTGGAGAAGGAAATCAATCCCCACTGCGACGAATGGGAAGCCGCCGGGGAATTCCCGATTCATGAGCTGTTCAAAAAGCTAGGCAACCTGGGAATCCTGGGCATCCAGAAGCCGGAAGAGTACGGCGGTATGGGGCTGGATTACAGCTACAACCTGGTCGCGGCGGAAGAACTGGGCATGGCCCATTGTGGCGGTGTTCCGCTGGCCATCGGGGTTCAGACCGATATGTGTACCCCGGCCATTTCCCGGTTTGGTTCCGATGAACTGAAACGCAGCTTCCTGGCCCCGGCGATTGCCGGTGACATGGTGGGATGCATTGGCGTCAGCGAGGTTGGCGCGGGTTCGGATGTGGCCGGGATGAAAACCACCGCCAGAAAAGACGGTGACGACTACATCATCAACGGCTCCAAGATGTGGATCACCAACAGTCCCAAATCCGACTTTATCTGCCTGCTGGCCAACACCTCGGACGACAAGCCCCACAAGAACAAATCCCTGATCGTGGTGCCCACCAAAACCCCGGGTATCTCCTTCAGCCCGCATTTGAACAAACTGGGCATGCGTTCCTCGGAAACCGCGCAGATTTTCTTTGACGACGTCCGCGTGCCGCAGCGTTATCGCATCGGTGCCGAGGGCACCGGTTTCATGATGCAGATGCTGCAATTCCAGGAGGAACGCCTTTGGGGCGCGGCCAATGTGATCAAGGCGTTGGAAAACTGCATCAACAAGACCATCGAGTACTGTCGCGAGCGCAAGACCTTCGGCCAGCCGCTGATCGACAACCAGGTTATCCATTTCCGCCTGGCCGAACTGCAAACCGAGGTCGAGGCCCTGCGCGCCCTCACCTACCAGGCCTGTGAACTGCACGTTGAAGGCAAGGATGTGACCCGACTGGCGTCCATGGCCAAGCTCAAGGCGGGGCGTCTGGGGCGCGAGGTTACGGATAGCTGTCTGCAGTATTGGGGCGGTAACGGTTACATGTGGGATAACCCGATTTCCCGTGCGCATCGGGACGTCCGGCTGGTGTCTATCGGCGGGGGTGCCGATGAGATCATGCTGGGGATTATCTGCAAGATGATGGGGACCTTGCCGGGCAAGAAGCGCGACTGACATACGGTGCATGGCCGTCAGGCCGGTAGTTCTGTCCAGGACACGCCCGCAAGTACGTCCGTGTAGGGCTCGATCGGGCCATCCATGGCCCTCAACGGTCCTGGACAGAACTACCGGCCTGACGGCCCCGGACCTGGGTTGTCGGATTACGCCTTTGGCCAATCCGACCTTGTATCGACAGGCTCTGAAAGCCTGCTGTCGCCAAACCTGAATAGTGGAGTTATGTATGGATCAGCTACCACATTGCGAAACACTTTTACTGGAGAAACAGGGCCCCACCCTGTTCATCACCATCAACCGGCCCGACGTCCGCAACGCCATGAGCCTGGAAATGGTGGCGGAACTTTCGGCCGTATTTACCCAGATCGAGAGCGACCTGCACATCCGCGCCGTCGTAATTCGGGGGGCCGGCGGTCATTTTTGTGCCGGTGGCGATATCAAGGACATGGCCGGTGCCCGCGGCCAGAAAGCCGCAGAGGGCGAGGCCGATCCATTCTACCGCCTGAACCGGGCCTTCGGCCAGATGATCCAACAGGTCAACGAATCCTCGAAAGTCGTTGTCGCGGTCACCGAGGGTGCCGTCATGGGCGGTGGCTTTGGCCTGGCCTGTGTCTCCGACGTCGCCATCGCCGGGCCAACAGCGAAATTCGGCATGCCGGAAACCTCCCTTGGCGTGATTCCCGCCCAGATTGCACCGTTCGTGGTTGAACGAATCGGCCTCACACAGGCCCGGCGACTGGCCCTGCTCGGTTTGAGAATCGATGCGAACGAGGCTTGCCGTCTTGGCATCGCTCACCAGGCGGCATCTTCGGACGACGAACTGGAAGATATGCTGACCAACGCTCTGGATCGTGTTCGCCATTGCGCACCGGTTGCCACTGCTGAAACCAAGGCTCTACTTCATCGGGTGGGCCATGAACCCATGAGCGGCCTGCTCGACAGCGCGGCCGAGAAATTCGCGGAAGCCATTCAGGGAAGCGAGGGCACGGAGGGCACCAAGGCCTTTATGCAAAAACGGCCACCAGCCTGGGCCGGCGAATCCGAATGATGCGGAGCGAGGTTGGGAGCCGTCTGGCTTCCAGAAAATGTAGAGGGCCATGGATGGCCCGAAACAAGCGCACATGGGCGAAGCAAACGCTTTAGAAGCGAAGCTTCGCGTGCCGCGGAGCGACAGCAATCTACGATTGCTGGCTGGACCCGCTTGCGGGTGCTCGTAGCGGTTTCCTGGAAGCCAAACGGTTCCCAGCCTCGCGGCGAACTCCATAGGGGGAAAACAAGAACATGCTAAAAAAACTGTTAATAGCCAACCGAGGTGAAATCGCAGTCCGGGTCATCCGCACCGCAAAAGCTCTGGGTTACCGCACTGTGGCCGTCTACTCCGAGGCCGACGCCAAAGCCATGCACGTGGAAATGGCCGACGAAGCCGTCTGCATTGGCCCGGCTCAGGTATCCGCCTCCTACCTGAACAGCGACGCTATTCTTGAGGCCGCCCGCAAAACCGGCACCGACTGCATCCACCCCGGCTACGGCTTCCTCTCCGAGAATGCCGCCTTCGCCAATGCCTGCAAAGACGCCGGCCTGGTCTTTGTGGGACCGCCCGCGGCGGCCATCGAACTGATGGGCAGCAAGCGCAGATCCAAAATCGCCATGCAGGAAGCCGGTGTGCCCGTGGTGCCCGGCCATGAAGGCAACAACGCCAGCGACGACAAACTCATCGCAGCCGCCAAAGACATTGGCTATCCCCTGATGATCAAAGCCTCCGCCGGCGGCGGTGGACGCGGTATGCGGTTGGTTGAAAGCGAATCCGAGCTGGCCGACAACATCAAACGGGCCCGGTCCGAGTCGAAGCAGGCCTTTGGCGACGACGAGCTGATCCTCGAGAAAGCCGTGATTGAACCACGGCACGTGGAAATCCAGGTCTTCGCCGATTGCCACGGCAACGCCGTCTATCTGGGCGAGCGGGACTGCTCGGTTCAGCGCCGGCACCAGAAAGTGGTTGAAGAAGCCCCCTCCCCCTTTGTGACACCGGAACTGCGTCAGGCCATGGGCGAGGCTGCGGTCAAAGCCGCTCTGGCCTGCAATTACGAAGGTGCCGGCACCGTCGAGTTCCTGGTGGACAAACACCGGAATTTCTATTTCCTGGAAATGAACACCCGCCTGCAGGTAGAACACCCGGTCACCGAGCTGATTACCGGCCAGGACCTGGTGGAATGGCAGCTCACCGTTGCCGAGGGGCGCCCCCTGCCCCTGGCCCAGGACGACATCCGCCTGAACGGCCACGCCATTGAGGTACGGCTATACGCAGAGGATCCGTCTCAGGGGTTCAGACCTCAGACCGGCCCCCTTTATGCCTTTGAATCCGCCGAGGGAGAAGGCCTTCGATACGACACCGGTGTTCGCTCCGGGGACAGCATCACGCCCCATTACGACCCCATGCTGGCCAAGGTCATTGCCTGGGGCCAGAACCGCGATGAAGCCCGTCGCCGTCTGATCCGGGCCCTGGAGGACACCACGGTGTTCGGGGTTACCACCAACCGCCACTTCCTGAGCCGGATCATTGCCAACGACACCTTCGGCGCCGGCGAAGCTACCACGGCCTTTCTGCAGCAGGCATTCAGCCACGATCCATCCCTGCAGCCCCAATCCCTGGACATCCGCCAACTGGCCCTGGCTGCGTGCGTACTCGACCATGGCAGTTCAGGCCAGAGCGCCTGGAGCAATGCGCCGGCCACCATGACGCCGATCAAGCTGGAAAGCGGTGACACCACTGTCGAGTTACTGGTGACCCGCAGTGGCAACCGGTTGACGTTCAACATGGGCGAAACCCGCCACACCCTGGTGCTGGAGAGCCAACGCGATGGTCTGTTATGCATTATCGACAACGGTGTTCGTCAGACTTGCCAATATCACCGCCAGGGCGATTCTCTATATTTGCAGGCGTTCGGGCAATCCTGGTCGGTGCGGGATGTGACCCTCCAGCCTGCGCAGAGCGCCGGTGGTGCCGGCAGTGGAAGAATCCAGGCAACCATGGATGGCGCCATTATTGATGTGTTGGTTGAGGCTGGCCAGAGCGTTCGTCAGGGCGATACGCTGGTGATACTGGAAGCCATGAAAATGGAGCACCCAGTGAAAGCCGACCGCGACGGCGTTGTCGGCGAGGTTTATGCCAGCAAGGGCGACCAGGTGAAGCGCAGTCAGTTGCTGGTTGAGATTACCGCCAACGAGACGGCCGAACAGGAGAGCAACCCATGAGCACATTGCGTAACCGCACCGTTTTTATTACCGGCGCCAGCCGGGGCATTGGCCGGGCCATAGCCCTCGCCTCGGCCCGCCAGGGCGCCAACGTGGTGATTGCCGCCAAATCGGACACACCACATCCGAAGCTGCCCGGCACCATTCATACGGTGGCCGAGGAAGTGCGCGAAGCTGGAGGCCAGGCACTGGCCCTGGTTCTGGATGTCCGGGATGAGAAGCAGGTTCGCCAGCGTATCGATGAAGCGGGCGAACATTTTGGCGGCATTGATGCGCTGGTCAATAACGCCGGTGCAATAAAACTGACCGGGGTGGAAAACCTGAAAGTCAGCCGTTACGACCTGATGCACCAGGTTAACGCAAGGGCTGTCATGGCCTGCAGCCAGGCCGCGCTGCCCTGGCTGAAACAGTCTGACCAGGCCCACATACTGAGCCTGTCGCCACCCCTGAACCTGGATACCCGGTGGTTCGCCCAGTACGGGCCATACACAACCACGAAGTACGCCATGACCATGCTGAGCCTGGGCATGGCCGAGGAATTCAAGCGTTACGGGATTGCGGTTAACACATTGTGGCCGAAAACCCTGATCGCCACGGCGGCCATCGAGTTTGAAGTGGGCGGCCCGAAGATGATGGCCCAGGGCAGAAAGCCGGACATCATGGCCGATGCTGCCGTCAGTATTCTGAACCGGTCAGCCGATACCCTGACCGGCCAGAACCTGATTGACGAAGACCTGCTCCGGCAAGACGGAATTACCGATTTTGAGCATTACCGGTACGAGCCCGGCGACAAGCCCCTGATGCCGGATCTTTATCTGGATTAGCCCCGGGCATGCGTTGTCACGGGGCTCGCGAGTATTGATAAAAACGAATAACTGGAAAGACCATGAGCCAAGACAACGTATCCGCACTGGACATCGCCCGAAGCCTTCCCGGGGTTTTTCGCCGACTGCCGGCGATTACCCGGGGCCTGTACTACTATGCGCTGAAAAACGAAAACCGGGAGCTCACTCTCGGCACGCTTGTCGAAAACAACGCCCGGAATGTGGGTAACCGGCCAGCCATTCTGTTTGAGGACCGGTCGATCACCTGGTGTGAGCTTAACGGCTGGGCCAACCGTATCGCCCGCTACCTGCAGGACCAGGGGCTCACCAAAGGCGATGCCATCGCGGTATTTCTGGAGAACCGCCCCGAACTGCTGGCCGTGGTGGCCGGGGCCGCCAAACTCGGCGTCGCCTGCGCCATGCTCAACACCTCCCAGAAAGGCCAAGTACTCGAACACAGCATCGGCCTGGTTGAACCAAAGATGGTGATTGTGGGCGAGGAACTGGCGGACGCCTTCGACGGTATCAGGGCGGAGCTCAACACCGACCATCCGCAACCATTCCAGTTTCTGGCGGATACCAACACGTTAAACGCCTTTGGCGACGCTCCAGCCGGCTACACCAACATGGCCAGTGAGGTGAGCACCTTCAACAGTGATGAGCCGGTTCTGAGCGATCCGCCGACAATGGGTGACACAGCCATCTACCTGTTCACCTCCGGCACCACCGGCCTGCCCAAAGCCGCCCCGGGCTCCCACCGAAAGTTCATCAAGGCCTATGGCGGCTTCGGCCTGATGTCCCTGGCCATGAAGCCGGAGGACGTTCTCTACTGCACCCTGCCCCTCTACCACGGCACCGCGCTGCTGGTCTGCTGGGGTTCCGTGCTGGCCGGCGGTTCCGCCATTGCCCTGCGCCGCAAGTTCTCCGCCAGCGCCTTCTGGGATGATGTTCGCCGCTACCACGCCACCACCTTCGGCTATGTCGGCGAGCTCTGCCGTTACCTGTTGAACCAGCCACCGAACGAGCAGGACCGGAACCACAGCCTCACCAAAATGATCGGCAACGGCCTGCGCCCCTCCATCTGGAAGGAATTCAAGGAGCGCTTCGGCATCGAAACTGTGGCGGAACTCTACGCCTCCAGCGAAGGCAACATCGGTTTCAGCAACTTCTTCAACATGGATAACACCGTGGGTTTCTCCACCGCCCCCTACAAGCTGGTGAAATTCCACGATGGCACCCGGGATCCGATCCGCGACAACAAAGGCTTCATGAAGGAAGTCGCCAGGGGCCAGCCCGGCCTGTTGATCGGAGAGATCACCGAGAAGTGGTCGTTCGAGGGTTACACCCAGCAAGATGCCACGGAAAAATCCATCCTCCGCAACGCCTTCAAGAAAGGCGACGCCTGGTTCAATACCGGCGATGCCCTGAAACAAATCGGCTGCGGCCACCTGCAATTCGTCGACCGCATGGGCGATACCTTCCGCTGGAAAGGCGAGAATGTCTCAACCACGGAAGTGGAAAACATCATCGACGGCTCAGGATTGGTCGAGGAAGCCATCGTTTACGGCGTCGAGATCCCCGGCACCAACGGCAAAGCTGGCATGGTGACGCTGGTTCCTAAGAGCAACGGCACCCAGTTCGACGTCAGCAAACTGTTCACGTATCTCCGGGATAACCTGCCTGCCTATGCAGTGCCGGTGTTCGTGCGAGTAACCCACACCATCGAGAAAACGGGGACCTTCAAGTACCGGAAAGTCGACATCCAGAAGCTCGGGTACTCGCTCCGGAGCGGAGAGGAGGTGTATGCCTGGTTGCCTCGGACTGAGGGGTATACCTTGCTGACGCCCAACCTGGTTGCGGAGATTGATGGTGGGAAGGTCAGCTTTTGATATTCGACCGTTAGTTTGGCCCTAGCCTTTTGGGTCAGTGGTGTGTCGAGGGCGGATGGCTCCTCCCAAAAGCCGCTACAAGCACGTCCGTGTGCGCTTGTTTCGGGCCGTCCTTGGCCCTCTACATTTTTGGGAGGAGCCACCCGCCCTCGCCATCAAACTCTAGAGATATAGCCCGGTAGGTCGGATTAGGCGGAGCCGTAATCCGACACATACACACAAGCACAGTAGATTCATTGTCGGATTACGACTGCGTCTAATCCGACCTACAAAATGCAACGGTGTCAGGCTTTGATATTATCGATATCTCTCTCAAGCGAGAAGTTGGCGGTTGGAGCCTCCTCCCCGAGCTAGCAGGCCTTGTTCAGAACCAAACTCAGGAGCCGACTTTCAACACCACCTTGCCGGTCGCTTTCCGCTCGGTCAAAGCCCCCAGTGCTTTTGCGTAATCCTGAAATTCGTAAACAGCACTGATCTTCGGATCAATCTTGCCCTCGCTGTAGAGCTTCATCAGCTCCATCATGTTCTGGGCACTGGCCTCCGGCTCACGCTGGGTGAAGCTGCCCCAGAATACGCCAACCACCGAACAGCCTTTCAACAGAGTGAGGTTTGCCGGAATCTTCGGAATGTCGCCCGCGGCGAAGCCGATGATCAGGTGGCGGCCGTTCCAGGCCATGGCACGGAGGGCCTGTTCGGTGAAGTCACCACCGACCGGATCGTAGATTACATCCACGCCCTTGCTGTGGGTGAGCTTCTTGACGGCGTCTTTGAGAGGCTCTTCGGTGTAGTTGATCAGTTCATCAGCACCGGCTTCTTTGGCCACGGCAAGCTTCTCCGCGGAGCTGGCCGCCGCGATCACTTTTGCGCCCATGGCCTTGCCGAGCTCAACGGTTGCCAGGCCTACACCGCCACTGGCACCCAGTACCAGAAGCGTCTCGCCAGGCTGAAGGTTGCCGCGCTGTTTGAGCGCGTAATAGGAGGTGCCGTAGACCATGGTGAAGGCGGCAGCCTTCTCGTCAGACATGCCATCGGGAACGGGCAGGAGGTTCTGCTCCGGCACGGTCACTTCTTCGGCAAAGGCGCCATAACCGGTGAGCCCTGCGACACGATCGCCCACTTTGAAACGGGTTACCTTGTCACCGACCTCGATAACCTCGCCCGCCATTTCACCACCCGGGGAAAAAGGCAGACTCGGCTTCAACTGGTATTTGTTTTCAATAATGAGGGTGTCCGGGAAATTCAGGCCGGCGGCTTTTACGCGCACTTTTACACCGCGGCCTTTCACCTCAGGACTGGGAACATCTTCTATGACCAGCGTCTCGGCTGGACCGTATTCCTTGCAGAGGATGGCTTTCATGGGCTCTCCGTTCTTGTTTGATCGGGTTTCAGGCTGGGGCTCGCCTGCTTTTTGATACCCGTCAAGCTAAACAGAGTCCGATCATGAAGCAAATAAAGTTCGTTTATCCAACCCCATAAGCCGCGCTTATCCAGATTCGATCCGGCTCAAAGCAGGGAGCCTGCAAACAGAAGGGCCCCCAACAGGCACAAAGCGGCAACGATCAATCCTGCCTTCAAACCCGGGGAGAACGCCTGGGGCGTGTTGGCCGCGGTCCTTGCCTCACCATGATTGATGACTCTCTGATCATGACTCGAGGCACGGATCAGCTCGATCATCTGTTCGCACTGGTCGGAGGTAAACGATGCCGGTTCGAACGATTCGAGGCCCTGCGATTCCAGAAACCGCTGAACGTCCCGGGACAGCGGCACGTATTTCATGGACCAGTTGCTGAACGTGCGTTCGGGCAGCGGCTCTTCGATGAGCGTCACAACATTGTGGTGTCTGTCGTCCTGCAGGATGCGATCATAGGTTTTCCGTACCTCGTCCTCGTCCCCTTCCAGGTACTGGAAAAACCGGTTATTTCCGTAATAGAGGCCGCCAACCAGCCCGCCCTTGGCATTGTTTCTCCGGGAGGTCATCAGAATCCGGGCCACATGGGGCTCCACGCCTTGCTCCACCGGTTTGGCTTCAAACGTGGCTTCACTGGCGTAGGCCAGACGCATCAGGGACATAACAACTCCGTACAACAGGATAAAGGTAAGTTGGATGCAAGATACGTCTGAATATGTCGTTATGGATCACAGGCCCGGCAACTGAGCGAGCAGCCATAGCTGCTCTGCAGATGAACTCATCAACGTTTTCCGCTATGCTGCCGCGCAAACTCCGCCACCCGCGCACTCCTTGTTGACCACTCAGGGCCCGGCATGCTCGACATTATCTATGTGCTTGAAATGATTGGAATCGTCGCTTTCGCCATTTCGGGAATGATCGTGGCGCGCTCCAAGAATATGGATCCGGTGGGTGTGTTTACCATTGGTTTCATCACGGCTCTGGGCGGCGGCACACTCCGGGACCTGATCATGGATAACCACCCGGTCTACTGGATCAAGCATCAGGAACAGCCGATCCTCATTCTGGGTATGGCAATTGTATTCAGCTACTGGAACCGCGCCGAGCGAATCCGCGAATCCCGGATTGTCTTTCCCGACGCCATCGGCCTGGGCGTTTTTTCCATTCTCGGCGCCCAGCTGGCCCTGGATATGGGCCACTCGTGGTTCATCGCCTCCTTGCTGGGGGTGATGACTGGTACCTTCGGTGGCGCACTGCGGGATACCCTGTGCAACGAAGTGCCCTATATCTTCCGCAAGGACCAGATTTACGCCTCCATCTCGTTTGCCGGTTGCTGGCTTTACTTTGTCTGCCAGTGGTTTCTGGAAAATGAAGCCCTGCCGCTGACCATCGGCCTGCTGTTTATTGTGATTGTGCGAATGCTTGCAGTCCGGTTTGATATCAGGCTTCAGCGGGATCTTCAGGGCAACTGAAGCCTCGGTTTGGTTGTGACGAACTGTCAATCATCCCTTGGCCTGGGGCCAATCTGCCGGTAAGATTGCCGTTTTTTCACGCAATTCATCGATTCCATTCAGACCAGACTTCCAAACACCAACTTTCAGCATCCTGTGAGGCAGACACCCGTCATGCTTGAACGACTGTTCCAACTCCAGGCCCACGGCACCACTGTTCGTAAAGAAGTGGTTGCGGGCATCACCACCTTCCTGACCATGGCTTACATCATCGTGGTCAACCCCAGCATTCTTTCCTCCACCGGCATGGATTTCGGGGCCGTGTTCGTTGCGACCTGTCTCGCTGCGGTAATCGGTACGCTGATCATGGGTCTGTGGGCCAACTACCCGATCGCCCTGGCGCCCGGCATGGGTCTGAACGCCTTCTTCTCCTTCACCGTGGTCGGTAGCATGGGCTACAGCTGGCAGGTGGCACTGGGAGCCGTCTTCCTGTCGGGTTTCCTGTTTTTCCTGCTGAGCATTTTCAAGGTAAGGGAGTGGATCATCAACAGCATTCCCATGTCCCTGCGTTTCGGTATTTCCGCAGGTATCGGTTTCTTCCTGGCACTGATTGCCCTGAAGAATGCCGGGATTGTGGTCGACCACCCGGCGACTCTGGTTGGTCTTGGTGAAATCAAGGTGGCCGAGAGCCTGCTGTTCTTCGGTGGCTTTTTGCTGATCTGTGCGCTCTCGTTCCGGCAAGTGACCGGTGCGGTCATGATTGGCATTATCGCGGTGACCGGCGTGGCCATGGCTCTGGGAATGGTCGAATATAAGGGCTTTTTCTCGGCACCTCCGAGCATCGCCCCCACGTTCATGCAGCTGGATCTGGCCGGTGCCCTTAACGTCGGCATGATCAGCGTGGTCTTTGCCTTCCTTTTTGTCGATCTGTTCGACACCTCGGGCACCTTGATTGGTGCTGCCCAGCGCGGCGGGCTGCTCGACAAGGATGGCAAGCTGCCTCGCCTGGGCCGTGCCCTCATGTCCGACTCTGTCGCCACCATGTCCGGCGCCGCCCTGGGGACCTCGACCACCACCAGCTACATTGAGTCCACAGCCGGCATTTCTGCCGGGGGCCGCACTGGCCTGACGGCTGTGGTGGTCGCAGTGCTGTTCCTTGCCTGCCTGCTGCTTTCGCCAATTGCGAGCATTATTCCGGCCTATGCCACCGCACCGGCGCTGCTTTATGTGGCGGTGCTGATGGCCAGCGGGCTCAAGCTGATCGACTGGGACGACGTAACCGATGCCGCTCCGGCCGTGGTAACGGCACTGCTGATGCCGCTGACCTTCTCCATTGCCAACGGCATCGCCCTCGGTTTCATCACCTATGCCGCTCTGAAAGCACTTAGCGGCCGCTGGTCTGATCTCAACGCCAGCGTTGTTATCATTTCAGTGGTCTTTATTCTGAAATTCATTTTTCTGGACGTGGCCTGACCCGCGTCCGGAGCAATTACCGGATCTGTTATGGATTATTTTTCGGAAAGCATCAAATCGGCGATTCGCACGGTACCGGACTGGCCCAAGCCCGGCGTCGCCTTCCGCGACATCACCACCGTGCTGCAGGACAAGACAGCCTTCCGTAAGCTGATTGATGCCTTCGTCCACCGCTACCATGGCCACAAGATTGATGCAGTGGCCGCTGTTGACGCCCGTGGGTTCATCATCGGTTCGGCGCTGGCTTATGAGCTGAACGCGTCTCTGGTGCTGGTGCGCAAGAAGGGCAAGCTGCCTTTTGACACCCTGGTTGAAGACTACGAACTGGAGTACGGCACGGCTTCCGTGGAGTTGCACAAGGATGCCTTCAAACCCGGCGACAAGGTTGTTCTGGTGGACGACTTGATCGCCACAGGGGGCACCATGCTGGCGGCAAGCCGCCTGATCCGGCGAATCGGTGCCGAGATTGTGGAAGTGGCAGCCATGATTGACCTGCCCGATCTGGGCGGCTCCCGGAAGCTGCAGGACGAAGGGCTTCAGGTTTATACTGTTTGCTCGTTTGAAGGGGACTGACCAACAGCAAACAGGAGATGACCATGCCGGATTACCAACATCACTGGAAGGACGGTACCCCCGTTCATTTGCCGCTGGGGAAAATAGTCTGCATTGGTCGCAATTACGCCGAGCACGCCAGGGAGCTGAATAATCCGGTCCCGGACGAACCTCTGCTGTTCATCAAGCCCGCCACCTCGGCCGTGCATATCACCCGCCCCCTGGATTTCCCCAGAAACCAGGGGGCGGTTCACTTCGAGACCGAACTGGCCGTTCTGATCGGGCGCCCACTGACCCGGGCTTCAGCCAGGGAGGCTGAATCGGCCATACTCGGCTACGGTCTGGCGCTGGATCTGACACTCCGGGACCTGCAAAGCAAACTCAAGGAGAAAGGCCAACCCTGGGAGCGAGCCAAGGGCTTCGATGGTGCCTGCCCGCTGTCGCCGTTTGTCTCGGCCGACAAGTTTTCCGGCGGCCCGATACACTTTACACTGGACATTGATGGCAGCCGCCAGCAAACCGGCGATACCGGCGACATGCTCAACCCGATTGTTCCCCTGATCGCCCATATCAGCAGCCAGTTCTCTCTGCTTCCGGGTGACGTGGTTCTGACGGGCACACCCAAGGGCGTTGGCCCGTTGTATTCCGGCCAGGTTCTGTCTCTGGAACTGGAGGACCTGCTGTTCGTGGAGACCAAAGTGGTTTAACGTGCAGACCCGGCTAAACCCAAATCCGGTCAAAGGCGTACATCCGTTATGGCAAAGAAACCGGTAACTTCCCGAAGCGGACGTTTTTTCAAGCTCGCAGGCATGACTGCGTCTGTTGCCGGGCAGTACGCAGGCCAGCGCGCGCGCCGTCTGTTCCGAACAGAAAACGATGAAGGCGCCCAGAGCGAGAGTTATACCCGCATGGCCGACCAGATTGCCGATACCCTCGGCGAACTGAAAGGAGCGGTCATGAAGGTTGGCCAGATTGCCTCCCAGACCCAGGATTTCCTGCCCAAGGAATTTTCAGACGCCCTGGAGAAACTGCAGAAAGAAGCGCCCCCGATGCCGTTCGACGTGATCATCGGTCAGATCGAGTCGGAGCTGGGCAAACCGGTTTCCGAACTGTTTGAATACCTTCAGGAAACACCTTACGCCGCAGCCTCCATCGGCCAGGTGCATCGCGCCCGGCTGCAGGATGGCACGGATGTTATCGTAAAGATCCAGTACCCGGGTGTGGATGAATCCTGTGATTCCGATCTAAAGCAACTGCGCATGGCCCTGAGACTGGGCGGCCTGCTGAAGATGCCCAAGGAGTCCGTCGACCGCCTGTTCGCCGAAATCCGGGAGCGACTCAAGGAGGAACTGGATTACGAGAACGAAGCGAGAAATATTGAACTGTTCCGGGAGTTCCACAAGGACCAGCCGTGGGTTCTGATACCTGAAGTCGCGAACAGTCATTCAACCCGCCGGGTACTGACAATGGAGCTGATTGAGGGGGATCACGTCAGCAAGGTCACCAGGGACCGGTACGATCAGGACACCATCAACCTGATCGGCCACCGGATCTTTACCCTGATGGCGGACCAGCTGTTCCGCTTCCAGTGCATCCACGGTGACCCCCATGCCGGTAACTTCGCCTACCGACCGGATGGCTCCATCATCATGTACGACTTCGGCTGCGTGAAGAAACTCAAACCGGGAATCGTCGAAGCCTACCGAAACGCCCTGATTTCTGCACTGGATGAAGATTATGAGGCTCTCGATGGCTACCTGATTGAGCTTGGCGCCCGGGTTGGCAGCCAGCCAGCTGTGGATGAGGCCTACTACGCCATGTGGCGGGATATTCTGGTGGTACCCTTTGAACAGCGTGACGTTCCCTACGACTTTGCCGAGGCTGACATTCACAAACGCGTTGCCGAGAAGACCAGCACGGTGTTCAAATACCTGGATTATTTCAAGCCGCCGGTGGAAAGCATTTTCATTGACCGTATGATTGCCGGCCATTACTGGATGCTGAAGCGGTTGGGGGTTCAGGCGGCGTTCCGGGAGGAACTGGAGCAATACCTTCAGGCTTCCGGGAAAACTGCGCCGCGATGAGGCTCCCAAAACACGCTCCTTGCGGCACCCCTCCGGGGTCCAGCCTGCAATCACAGATTGCAGTCGTTCGGCTGTCGCATGAAGCTTCGCTTCATAAACGCTCGGCCTCACCCATGTGACGCTTGAGCTCCGCCATCCCTGGCTCCGAACAGTTTTGGGAAGGTGTTCCCCAGTATCGCCCATGCAACGGAGTCAGGGTCACCATGAAGTCGGGGTCAGATGAAAGCTTTCATCTGACCCCATTTTCACCTACCGGCCACCCGCCAGCCCAGACACCCACTCGGCAACCCCATCGCTGGCGCCCTTACGAATTACTTTCGCCCGAATTACAGAAGCCGGCGCGCCAGGATCAATTACCGTAATCGGCACATCCATATCCACCTCGTAGACCAGGCCGGCGGCGGGGTACACCTGCAGGGAAGTCCCTACGATCAGAAGATGATCCGCCGCACGGACAACCTCGGCGGCTTCATCCAGCATGGGCACTTCCTCACCGAACCAGACAATATGGGGACGAAGCTGGGCGCCCCGCTCGCAGGTATCGCCAGGATTGATATCCCGGTAATCGATGTCGTAGACGAGCTCCGGATAGCGGGAGCTTCGGGCCTTGGTCAGTTCCCCGTGGAGATGCATGACGTTGCTGGCACCGCCGCGCTCGTGCAGATCATCCACATTCTGGGTGATAACGGTAACCCGGTAGCGTTTTTCCAGTTCCGCCAGCAGGCGGTGGGCCTGGTTGGGTTGGGCGGATGCCAGCTGGCGCCGACGGTCGTTGTAGAACCGCAGCACCAGCTCCTGGTTCCGGGCAAACGCCTCGGGCGTCGCCACATCGTAGACACTGTGCTGCTCCCACAATCCGCCGTTATCCCGGAAAGTGGAGAGGCCGCTTTCGGCGCTGATGCCAGCGCCTGTCAGTACAACGATGTGATCCTGCATCAGTCGAAGATCTTGCCGGGGTTCATGATGCCGTTGGGATCAAATACCTGTTTGATTCCCTTCAGATAGGCGATTTCCGCCTCACTGCGAGTGTAGTGCAGATAGGGCTTCTTGGTCATACCCACGCCGTGCTCCGCAGACACACTGCCCTGGTAGCGCTCGACGATCTCGAACACCCACTTGTTGACCTGCTGGCATTTCTCGAAGAAATCCTCGTTGGCCATATCTTCCGGCTTGAGGATATTCAGGTGCAGATTGCCATCGCCGATGTGGCCGAACCAGATAATCTCGAAATCCGGATAGTGCTCGGTGACCACTGCGTCGATTTCCTGCAGGAAGCCGGGCACCCTGGACACGACCACGGAAATGTCATTCTTGTAGGGCGTACGGGGTGCGATGGATTCGGAAATGCGCTCGCGCAGCTGCCACAGGTTCTGGGCCTGGGTTTCGCTCTGGCTGATCACGCCATCGAGCACCCAGCCGTTCTCCACGCACTGCTCGAACAGGGTCATGGCGTCGTCCATCACCTGATCAGAGACAGATTCAAACTCCAGCAGTGCGTAGTAAGGCGCCTCGGTTTCGAACGGCGCCTGCACCTGGCCGTGCGCCAGCACGTGGCCCATGGCCTGATGGGAGAAAAACTCATAGGCGGTGAGGTCAATCTTTTTCTGGAAGGTCTGCAGCACATCCATGGTGTTGGTCAGGTCGTTCAGGCCCAGCACCAGCACTGTCAGGTTATCCGGCTGACGGGACAGTTTCATGGTGGCTTCCGTGATAAAGCCCAGGGTGCCTTCCGCGCCGATAAACAGATGGCGCAGATCGTAACCGGTGTTGTTTTTCTCCAGATCCTTGTTCAGGTCCAGAATATCGCCCTTTCCGGTTACAACCTTGAGACCGGCAACCCAGTCCCGGCTCATGCCATAGCGGATCACCTTGATACCGCCAGCGTTGGTAGAGAGGTTGCCACCGAGCTGGCTGGAACCGGCGGAGGCAAAATCAACCGGGTAATAAAGACCGTTCTCCTCGGCAATATTCTGCAGCTGTTCGGTAACCACGCCCGCCTGACAACGAACCGTTCGATCACTGGCATTGAAGTCCAGAACCCGGTTCATGTTGTCGAACGCCACAACCACTTCCCCGTTGGCAGCTACTGCGCCTGCGCTCAGACCTGTCCGGCCGCCGGAGGGCACCAGTGCCACCTGATTCTCGTTGGCAAACTTCACCAGCGCCTGAACCTGTTCGGTGGTCTTGGGCAAGGCGATCGCCAATGGCTTGGGCGGATAGATCCTGGTCCAGTCCTTGCCATAGGTATCCAGATCCGCCGGATCGGTCAGCACCTTGCCCGGAGAATCACCGGACGCCATCAGGTCTTTGAGGGAAGCAATGATCTGTTCAGAATTCATGGATTGTTCGGTCTCGTCAGGTTTCGGCCGGAGCATCCTGCAACAGGAGTCACAGACAGTTGATTCAGGCAAACCGGCGCGCTGTGAAAATCTGCGTTTATGGTATCATACCGCCCCTGTTCTGTGAGCCAGCCCTGACGATCACTGGCCACGGGTCATTTCACGTGACGAAAGGTTCGGAAGCAAGCCCATGTCAAATACGTCTCTTGAGAAGAGCAAAATCCGTATCCTGCTGCTGGAAGGCGTGCATCAATCTGCCATTGATACCCTGAACGCTGCGGGCTATACCAACATCGAGTATCTGTCTCACTCCCTGGCCGAGGAAGAGCTGATCGAGAAGATTGCCGATGCGCACTTCGTCGGTATCCGTTCCCGCACCCAGCTGACCGAGAAAGTATTTGAAGCCGCCAAGAAGCTGGTGGCCGTGGGTTGTTTCTGTATTGGCACCAACCAGGTGAATCTGCAGGCGGCCACCCGTCGCGGTATTGCCGTATTCAACGCGCCCTTCTCCAACACCCGGAGCGTGGCCGAACTGGTTCTGGCCCAGGCCATCCTGCTGCTGCGCGGTGTGCCTGAGAAGAATGCCAAGGCCCACCGTGGCGAATGGTTGAAATCTGCGAAGGACAGCTACGAAATCCGTGGCAAGAAACTGGGCATCATCGGCTACGGCAACATCGGCACCCAGTTCAGTGTCCTGGCCGAAGGCCTGGGCATGGACGTGTACTTTTACGATGTGGTCTCCAAGCTCTCGATCGGTAATGCCACCCAGGTGGGCACCCTCCAGGAACTCCTCAACATTGCGGATGTGGTGAGCCTGCATGTCCCGGAAACACCGGCCACCAAATACATGTTCAAGGCCGAACAGCTTGCCCAGATGAAGCCCGGCAGTATCCTGATGAACGCCTCCCGCGGCACTGTGGTCGACATCGATGCGCTCGCCGATGCCCTCGGCAGTGGCAAACTGCTGGGTGCGGCCATTGACGTATTCCCGGTGGAGCCCAAGTCCAACGACGAGGAATTCGTGTCTCCGCTGCGGGAATTCGACAATGTGATCCTGACCCCGCACGTGGGCGGCTCCACCATTGAGGCCCAGGAAAACATCGGCCGCGAAGTGGCGGAAAAACTGGCCATGTACAGCGACAATGGCACCTCCGTTTCTTCCGTGAACTTTCCGGAAGTGGCCCTGCCGTCACACCCCAACCAGCATCGCCTGCTGCACATTCACGAAAACGTGCCGGGTGTGATGTCCGAAATCAACCAGGTATTCTCCGAGAATGGCATCAACGTCTGTGGCCAGTACCTGCAGACCAAGGAAGACATCGGTTACGTGGTCGTGGATGTGGACAAAGAGTACGGCGAACTGGCGCTGGAAAAGCTGCTAAAGGTGAAAGGAACCATTCGCTGCCGCGTATTGTTCTGACCCGACGCCCTGATAAAACAACCGGAGCACAGACTCAAGCCATTTACCTTAAGTGTGGCTGGATGTGGGCCAACGAAGAAACGAGAAAAGCCAGCGACCCAAAATCGCTGGCTTTTCTTTTTCAGAATATTTGATTAATTTTAGATATTTCGCCGCCAAAACCCTAGAAAACGAATCTTGACGTCTGCATGAAGTTCTTCATAGTTCAATTTCGATAACCTTTTTATTCACGTGCAAGAATCTTGGCGGCGATGGGAGAAGTGATCATCTGTATCACTGCAAAGAATGCGGCTGGAATCGCAATTTCTGGAGACAGGCCAGATGCGGCGACAAAAGCAGCAGCAATGCTAAATTCCTTTTTACTCACGGTGAAGAGATAAGTAATCACTTCTTTCCTGTCAGAGGTTAGCAACCGCGAGGACATTCCTACCAGGTAGCCAGCCAGATTAAGACTCAAGGCCGCTCCGGCAATCACAAAAGCGTACCAGCCATAACCAATAATAGTTTCCGCGTTCGGACCTACTACAGCGAGCAATATCAGAAGATATATGATCGATCCAATTCCCGCGTACGCTGAATCATGGCGTGCAAAAAATTTCGGAAATCCTGTGCGCAAGCTCACTCCGACAACAGTGGGAACGAGAACGATCAAGACTAATTCAAAGATAATTGCCCCGAGAGGAACTTCCAGTTGTATTCCGGTCAGCCACAGAAAAAGGAATGGAACAATGAATGGCGATAGCGCTGTATTAACCGCATTAAAAACGGCGGCCAAGGCAACATTTCCCCTCGCCATTAATACCAACAGTGGAGACGAAACATCGGTCGGCAATGTGCCAAGCAACGTTTGACCTGCTGCAAGAGGCCCGCTCCCGAAAAATAAACGGCCAGTCAGAAAACCCACAATCGACATCGGCCCATAGACCAAGGCCAGTGCTAAAAATTGCCTTGACGGTCTTCGAAATACAACTCGAACAGCGTGCGCATCAAAGGTAAGACTGATGACAAACATCAGCAACGCAAGCATTGGACCGATAAAGGGCTCTAGGTGTGCTCCTAAACCTGGGAATAATAAGCCCAACCCAGCTAAGGCAATCACAAACCAAACGAGATTAGACTCGACAAAATAGATGAATCTCATCATATTTCAGAGTCCACTGTCCTCAGTGAGGTGGGACGACCTTCACAATGCGAGAACAACTCGATGGCTTTGTCGCAATAAGCACAGTGCCCTTCGCAGCAGTCGTGCATTAGAACCGCTACGAGATCAGAAAGTGCAGGAAAAATCGCACTGTAAATTATTGAGCGTCCCTGGCGTCGTTTTTCTACAAGGCCTGCGTGTTCCAGATGATTGAGATGAAAAGAGAGTCGAGATGATGAGACACCACCCAGCGCGTCCCCTATCTCACCAGCCGGTAACCCATTGGCTCCTTTCACGACCAGGAGTCTAACGATGCGAAGTCGTGTTTCTTGAGAAAGCGCCCCAAACGCCTTTACAGCTTCTGCTTCGTTCATTTCAATATCTCAATATCTATTGCTATATTAAAATAATACATGGGTCTCGGTAGAAAAATCAAAAATTACATGCTCTTACAGGTATTATTTATAGTAGAGATTTTTTCTGGTTCCACAGGCCCATTGGCCAAACCCAGCTTCATCCCTGGCGTGAAGCCTCTTTTTCTCCGAGGAAATAGCTGTAAGGAATTCTGAAGATGTCTCCCATGATGGTGTACATCTCTGGGTTACAGGCTGAGTATTCGTGCCAAATTCGCCCCATGCCGGTTCCAGAGACTCGACAGGAACCCCCGCCGCGTTGGTAAGCTTCTGGAAGATCATCATCAGTTCTATCAAATATTTTGATAGAACTGAGCGCCAAAAAATTTTCACACGTCGGCTTTCGACATCCGTTGACCTGGATGCCGTCAAAAGGAAGGGGGATGCGGAGTGGTCTCTGCTGGCAAGGTATCTTTCCCATTTGAGGAGGCACCTTGACTGTCTGGATGCACAGTGTCATAGGTGCCTCCCACGGTTTTGTCAGCTAGCCCAGCCACACATAAGGTAAATGGCCTGGCACAGACTCCGGTTTTTTTATGGCCGCTGACTGGCGTCGCCCGTTACTGCATGGGAACGAGGGTCAGCTCAACGCGACGGTTCTGTTCCCGGCCGGCTGCTGTGTCGTTGGAAGCAATGGGATAGCGCTCACCATAACCAACGGCGCGGGTACGTTTGGGCTCGATGCCCTGGTTCAGCAGGAAATCGCGTACGGAAGCGGCACGCTGTTCACTGAGCAACTGGTTGTAGCTGTCAGATCCGGAACTGTCCGTATGACCCTCAACCTGGATAATGGTCTTGTCGAACTCCTTCAGAACCAGTGCCACGGATTCCAGAGTATCAACAAAGCCGGGCTGGATGGATGACTGGTTCAGATCAAAGGTAATGTTGCCAGGCATGATCAGTTCGATCTGATCGCCATTACGCTTCACCTGAACCCCGGAGCCCTGCAGCTTCTGCCGCAGCTGGGCCTCCTGCCGGTCCATGTAATAGCCGATACCTCCGCCGACGGCGGCACCACTGGCGGCACCAATCAGGGCGCCTTTTCCACGATCGCTCTTGCTGGATGTCGCCGCGCCTACGGCGGCACCACCAATCGCTCCGATGATACTGCCAGTTGTCGCCTTGGACACCTCTTTTTCACCGGTATACGGGTCGTAAGTCATACAACCAGCCAACCCTACGGTGGCCATTGCGAAAGCAACCATTGTCTTCTTCACAGTTTTCTCCTACGCCTGGTTTTCAGCAGGCTCCGTTTCAGTGGGTGTCTGCTGCCGAGTTCGTAAACGTATCAATAATGGTATTGAATACCGTTGCCTGCAAATCCTGAGCTTCGTTCACCAGATGATGACGACCATCAGGGATTTTCAGTTCCTCCACAGAGGAAAATTTATTCCGGATGATCCGCAAATTGTGTTGCCAGTCAACTGTGAGGTCCCTTTCACCTTGCACGACGGTAACCGGAAAGTCGACAGGCCGGGCAGATTCAATATGCGGGACCCATTTCCGGAGCGCGGCCACCCAGTCAACGTGAACGGAGCGCGCCTGGAGCGGATCGTGTTCCCGCAGAAAGCGCAGAAACCTCGTATTGCCACTGTTCTCGGCAAATACCCGGCGCCAGCGGGAGAGAAAGGGCTTCATCAGGCTGTGAAGCACCTTGGCACCAAGCCAGCCCGCCGGTCTGATCAGCGGCGCCAACAAAACCACCTTGCGGAAGTCGGAGCTGCTCTGGTCATGCTTGTTGGATAGCAGGTAGTCGATCAGGATAGCGCCACCGGTACTCTGCCCGACGGCATACCACGGCCCACGGACCTTGCCCCTGGCCTGCGCCATGACGTCTGCCAGAACACCCTGATACTCCAGAAAGCTGCCGATGGCGGCCGGCGTGCCACTGGACAGGCCGTGGCCGGGCTGATCATAGGCCAACACGTCGAACCCTGCGGCGATGCAGCGTTCAATCAACTGGGTATAAAGCCCCACATGATCAAAATAGCCGTGCAGAATAAACACAGTACCCCGCTGGGGTTGATCCCCGGGAAGGCGGAAATAATGCACCATGACCTCGTGGCCGGCGGCATTGACATAGCCCTGATGGTACTCGACTTCCGGGTGCTCGACCCAGAGATCAAGCCCGTAAAAGCGGCAGTAAGCGACCATCTCATCACCAAGTTCCCGGGAATGGGCGGGATCGAATGGTTCAAGTCTTTCCAACAGCGAATGCCTGTCCCAGTCCGGTATTTCTATGGTATCTGTTTTCCAGTACACGTAGAGTTAAACGCCTGTGATGAATGAGTTATCGGTTATCGGGCTTTCAATCCTAACTCATAGCGGACCTAACCCATAGCGAGGGTATACCAAAGATGTTGCAACAGCTTCTCGAGACCGGGTTGCGCCAGACCATGAATCGTCTGGTAAAACCGGTTCTCCATCCGGCGATTCCGGTGCCCCTTCAGAGAAGAATTGTCAGCCAGGCCTATCGCAGCTCGATACCACCACGTGGTACCCGCTTTCAGAGCGTCACCGTTGGCGGAGTGCCGGCCACCAGAACCACCTTCGCCGACAAACCGGCCGGAGCCGTGCTGTACCTGCACGGCGGTGGTTACATCATCGGGTCTTCCACGACTCATCGCGGAATCACCGGCCACCTGGCCAGGACCAGTGGCTGCACAGTGGTCGCGCCCGATTACCGGTTGGCGCCGGAGCACCCCTTCCCGGCAGCGCTGGATGACGCCGAAGCCAGCTGGTCTGGCCTGATTGACAAGGGCTACAGACCGGATCAGATTGCCGTCGCCGGTGATTCGGCGGGAGGTGGGCTCAGTATTGCTTTGGCCATGCGCCTGAGAGATAAGGGCCAACCCCTGCCAGCGTCCCTGACCGTGTTTTCACCCTGGGTGGATCTGACCCAGGAACAGCTTTACGTACCGGAATGCGAGCCGGTACTCCGGGCTCGCTGGACCAGCAAGGCGGCAACTCTGTATGCCGGCCCGGAACCCTTGACCAACCCTCTGATATCCCCGGTTTTTGGCGATCTGGGCGGGCTTCCGCCACTGTTGATCCAGGTCGGCAGCCAGGAAATCCTGCTGAACGATGCCGAACGGCTGGCCGAGACTGCCAATCGGGATGATGTCGACACCCGTCTTGAGATCTACAACAGCCTCTGGCACGTGTTCCAGGTCCACAGTGGCCAGCTTGACCGCGCAACCGCGGCCATGGAAACCGCAGGCGATCACATCAGACATCATCTGGCAGGCTGAGCTCGCCCCGGGCAAGCGCCTCTTTCCGCGATCTGGGCCATTGCTTGATCTGCCATTCCAGCTTTGACGCCCGGCTCCGGTCGCCGGCGTCGGCACTGAATACCAGCTCAAGAGGCCCTTTCCCCCGCAGGCTTCGGGCACCCCTGGGCGCACCGGCCTGGTGTTCCTCGAAGCGTCTTTTCACGTCGGTGGTGATACCGGTGTACAGCGCCCCCCGGGCCGTCCGCACCATATACAATGACCAGTCACCGGCCATGGGCAAGGGCCTCCTCCCTGGCTTTGACCTTTTTCTGTTGCAGCCAGAGCCCCGCCACAATCAGGACGAGGCCGATGTAAGTCGAAGGCAGAATCTGCTCGCCAAGAATGAAATGAATGAACACCAGAGACAGGAACGGTGAAATAAAGATCAGGTTGCTGACCCTCGAGGTATTCTCGGCCTTTTTCATGGCGTATGACCACAAGACGAAGGCAATGCCCATTTCAAACACCCCCACGTATATCGCAGCCGCGAGTGAAGTCCCGGAGGGGAAAACCAACCCCTCGGTCCACCAGCAGATCAGCAGAATAACCGGGAGTCCGAAGAGAAAGTTCAGGAACAGGCCAACCACCGGGTCCCGGGTATCGCGGGTCGCGATAATCCAGTATGAGGCCCAGACAAATGTACTGGCGATAGCCAGGGATACACCAAGCGGATCGGAAAAGCTCAGGGAAGTCACTTCGCCCCGGGTTGCGATGACTACTACCCCGGCATAGCAGATCAGGCCAGCCAGGATATCGAGCATGCGCAGGCGCTGTCCCAGAAATGGCACGGAAAGATAGGCCAACACCAGTGCCCAGGTGTAGTTCAGCGGCTGTGCCTCCTGGGCCGGCAGCCGGTCAAAGGCGCCGAACAGCACGACGTAATACAGGCAAGGGTTGATCAGGCCCATGCCAAAGGACTGGGCATACTGCTTCCGGCTCAGGGAAAACACCAGATGCCACCGCCCCTGCAGCATCAGGATGATTGCCATCACAATGACCGATGCGCTACAGGCAATCAGCAGCATCTGGACAGGCGCCAGTTCCCGCAGAGACAACTTGAACGCGGTGGCGACGGTTGACCATAAAAGCACAGTTCCAAGGCCATACAGCATGGCCTGTTTCTGGTTGGTCATTACCGGCATCCCGCCGGCACAAGACAACTCATCGTGTTACTCCCCCTTACCCCCTGCGGGACGGCTGGTCAGTCTGGGCAACAGTGTAATGCAATCGCACCCCGTTACCCACGGCAGTATGCGTTCTTGTGTTACCTTGTACTTCATCATCAAACAAGGATTAAGCGAACTGGAGTTCCCGTTATGCAGACGTTCCGTTTCAGGTTATGGCCACTGTGCGCTGTCTTGGTGTTGGCGCTGGCCGGCTGCTCTGACGGCCAGAACAGCGGCAACGGGAACGACACCGCCAAAAGCCCGGACGCACCCGATTACCCGGTTACCTGGCGCTTTGCCCTGGAAGAAATCGAAGGCAGTGTCCAGTACGCCTATGCCGGGGCCCTTAAAGAACGCATTGAGGAACGCTCGGATGGCAGGATCCTGATCGACATTTTCCCCTACGGTTCTCTCGGAACCTCCACCCAGCTCACCGAACTGGTCCAGAACGGTTCGGTCAACCTGGCGTTCGCCTCACCCGGACACCTGGCCGATACGGTTCCGGAAGCCGGCATCTTCACCTTGCACTTTGTTCTGCCAGACGATGCCAGCGTCACTCGCGAACTGCTGGCAAGCCAGGAACTGATCAACCTGTTCGAACCGCATTATGCCCGCAGGAACATGAAACTGCTGAGCTTCGTTCCCGAGGGCTGGATGGCCTGGACAGCGGATAAGGCGCTGCGGACGCCGGAAGATTTCCAGGGGTTCCGGATCCGCACCATGACCTCGGCCATGGCTGAAGAGGCCTACCGAGCCTACGGCGCCACAACCAGTCAGGTACCTTATTCACAGGTATACAGCGATCTTCAGTTGCAGAAGATTGATGGCCAGAGCAACCCTGTGTTCGCCATTGAAGAAATGGATTTCTATGAGGTCCAGAGCACCCTGACCATCGCCCGCCCTGCACAGTTTGTCTCGTCGGTGATATCAAATCTGGAGTGGTACAACGGCCTTCCGGAGAACCAGCAGCAGTGGCTGGATAACGCCCTCAGGGATGTCGCCGGGGTTGCCTGGGAAACCCAGGAGGAACTCAATCAGACACGGCTGCAAACCATGCTGGAAGACGCCCAGTTGTCGGTTGTCCGCCTGACCGATGCCGAGCGGGAGGCATTTCGGCAAGCCAGCATGCCGGTGCGCGACATCTATCTGGAACGGACCGGGGAAAGCGGGCAACGCGTGATGACCCGAACCCTCGAACTGATCCGGCAACTGGAGTCCGCGAGCCCGGACTCAACCGGTGCCGGTAACGGGGGCTGAAACAAATCTGACACCTTCGGCAGCCAGAGCACTTGCGCCCCTGGCGGTCAATTCGGAGATGAAGCGGAACTGGTCTTTCAACTCGATCGGATAGGCCTTCAACCGGTAACACATTCCCCAGGGTCTGTTGCTGACCACAATCACAACGGGGCGGAAGGTGCGGGTCAGGGGGCAGGTATAGGCCACATCCCGCAACAGGCTCATGACGCGGCCGACGTCGTGGTGGGGCTCCAGATTGAACTCAGCCACACACATCAGATTGTCGGTACCATCATTGGCGTTGGCGATCAGGGAAGACCAGAGCTTTTCATGGGGAATGACGACGACCGTGTCGTCCGGCGTAACAATCTCGGCAGCCCGCGTGCCGATTGATCGTACTTCCCCGTACTGACCATCCACTTCAATCCAGTCACCCGGGCGATAGGGCATCTCGTAGAGCGTCACGATCCCGGCAATCAGGCTGTTGGCGTAATCCTTGAACGCAAACCCGAGAGCCAGCGCCAGAGCCCCGAAAATGGCGACCATATTCTCGAAAGAAGGTTCGACCAGGATAGGAACCACCACAATGATGGTCCCTACGATAATGATCAGGCGTAATAGCGGAACCAGTGCCAGGATGTAGAACCGGGGTTTGCCACCCAGCTTACCGGCAATTTTCGGGAACAGTTTCTGGATGCCGATGGTCAGAGCCGCTGCCAGGATCACAACCAGCAAAGCCTCCAGCAATGCCTGCGAGGTGATGGCCGAGAAGGCCTCGCGGATACCAAGATCACCCATAGTGCAACTCCTAGAATGTATCTACCGGAAAGCCCCAACTTTGCAGGTGCCGGCGTACCGAGGGATAGCCGGCTGCCGTAATGTGCCAGCGGGGACCAGAGACCTGCTGGTCAATCAATTCTGAACGGGCCAGGCGCGACAACACAAAATTCAGATCATGCTCGTCAATGCCGGTAACCAGCCCCAGACTTTCGGTGTCCAGATCGTCGTGCAATAACAGGGCGTGTAAAACCTGGCCAACGCTATCACCTGGTATCTGGGGTACGGCGGGAAGTCCAAGCTGATCGAACGGGACAACCCACATGGGGGCGACTCCGGCCTCGTCCGCCAAAACCTGACCGGGCTCTCCCTCGGCTGCCTCCTCTTCGGAGCGCGCTCTCAGCGAGCGCTGCCAGATTGCCAGGGCAACCCCCGGATTACCCCGTGCTGCGGAGGCCAGATCCTTCAGAAAGCCGCTGTATTTGCGCCTTTTTGCATTTTCCGTATCACTCACTGGCAGCACATACAGACCATTATCCACCATCCGTGCCACGACCGGGTGTCGGCTTCCAGCCATGGCAAGCCCCTGGAACCAGGTTCCAAGGTGGTCAGCATCCATGGGTACGGGTGTCAGAGGGGCAACATGGACATCCGGGAGATAGGAACACCAGAACTGCCAGCACCAACTGGAGCAGCCAACGATCCCGGGCCCTGTTGTGCCGGTCGCAACCCGCCGCAGCAATTCCCGGATCAGTGCAAGGCCCGACAGATGACGAAGCCAGAAGTCCGCCAGCTCGGGTATCACCCAGGGACCGGAGAGATCCTGTCGATCCCACCATTCCCGGGCTCCCTCTTCGTCCACCAGAAGGTTGTCGGGCGGCACAATCAGAGACCAGGATCCGGATGCACTACCCGGCTCAGGTATCAGATCCGGGAATCGCTCAAGCGCCTGGCGAATCCCCGAAAACGGAGGCGCCACCACAAAACTCACATCGCGGCAGGCGGCGCCGTTGGTCGAGGCAGCTGAGAGGCAGTCAGCCAGGGTCCTTGCCATGGCGAGGAAATCCGGCTGCGGAGCCAGCGCCTGCAACCTTGACGAGGACAACTCGGGGAGGTCGCCGAGGCTCTCAAAAGGCTGCTCTTCCTGGGAAACACCCGCCCGGATCTGCTCCAGCACATGGTGAAACGTGTCCTTCAGGGACCGCCTGACGGAAGTTTCCGGTGCTTTCCAGTGCTCAACAGGAATAAGTCCCTCAGGCAGACAGGGGCAGCCAGCATTCTCACCCGATGCATCTGTCAATCCATGTACTCCCCCGATCATCAGCCGGCCCGACTACTCCGGAACCAGCCAGTCCATTTCATGAGACATACCCAGAAAATCCGGCCCGGCAATCTCGTTCATCATGTCCGAAAACCGGCGGTCAAAACCCCAGGGTGGATTGACCACCAGCATGCCCGAGCCAATCATGCCTCTTTCCGGTGGTTTGCCCAGGCGTACCTCAGTGCACAGTACCTTGCGCATGGCGCTGGCACGGACTTTCTCTTTCAGCTGCTGTTGCAGGCCGCTGGTGAGAATCGGATACCAGACAAGATAGACCCCATGACGGCACTTCTGCCATGCTTTTCCCAGGGTTTCAGCAACTTCGGCGTAATCAGATTTAATCTCGTAGGAAGGATCAATGAGCGTCAGCAGCCGCGGCTGTTTCGGTGGCAGTTGCCTGAGCAGTCCGGCCAGACCATCCTGCCTGAGTACGCGTATCGATGCCCCGGAAGCCCAGCCCGCCAGCTGGTCGCTCTCGGCAGGGTGCAGTTCGAAAAGCGTCAGCGCGTCATCGGGCCGGCGTAGGCGCCGGAACCACGCCGGGGAGCCCGGGTAGACGGAAAGTTCACCACCACCGGCATTGAACCCTGCCAGGACATCGAGAACCGTCTTCCAATCCTCGGAACGAAGTCGCTCTTTGGCGCTCCAGAGCTTCTGAGCGCCGTCGTCGGCCTCCCCCGTCTTCCGCGCACGCTCACTTTGTAAATCGTATATGGCACTGCCGGCATGGGTATCGAAACAGGCTATGCCTGATTTCTTCGCCTGCATCATTGAAATGGCAAGTGCCAACGCACCGTGTTTCTGGACATCAGCGAAGTTGCCGGCGTGGAAGGCGTGCAGATAACTCAACATACAAGAATAACTCCCTGGTGACGAAGCCATTAAGCCCGATCACCGATGCCTGGAGCAAGAGAACTAACCCGAATCATGATCATACGATCACCGTGTCGCCATCTGGTCTGGTTGCCCGCAACTGCCGTACTCCGCACTTAAGGATACCGGGCCACACTGGTATCCTCTTGACTCATTTTCCGGAGGATAGCGGTTTGCCCGAGAGCAGAAAGGACACCATCGACCAGCTTTACAGCCTGATTGCCAACGAAGAAGATGCACGGGTCTGCAAGGACATTCCGGAAGAAGCCTGTCGCGAGGTACCCCGCAACTTCTTCCTGATTCTCGGCAGTAACGTCCTGACCAAGCTCGGCGACCTGCTGATCAGCCCGAAAACCGTCCTGGCCTGGTTAATGAGCGCCATCGGTGCCCCCGCCCTGGTGGCCTGGCTGGTGCCCATCCGGGAATCCGGCTCTTTGGTGCCGCAAATGGTCATTGCAGCCTGGGTGCGCCGAAAAGCCGTTCGCAAGTGGTTCTGGACCCTGGGCAGCTTCGGCCAGGCGGCCAGCGTCGCGGCGATGGCGGCCAGCATCTGGTTTCTCGATGGTTATGCCGCAGGCTACGGCATTATTGCATCGCTTATCGTATTTTCCCTGGCCCGCGGATTCTGCTCCGTGTCCATGAAAGATGTTCAGGGCAAATGCATTCCGAAAACCCGCCGGGGAAGGCTTGGCGGGCTGGCGTCCACTATCGGTGGCACCGCCACCGTTGTCCTGACTGCCCTGCTGTTCTGGGAAAGGGGCGACCCGACCATCGGCTTTTACACTCTGCTCCTGCTGCTGGCTGCCTCGCTCTGGGTGATTGCCGGTTTTCTGTTCGCCGGGATCGACGAGTATGGAGGGGAAACCGGAGGCGGTGGCAATGCCATCCAGGAGGCCCTCCGGAGCCTGTCCCTGCTCCGCGATGACGTACCTTTCCGGAACTTCGTAATCACCCGGGCGCTTTTACTCTGCTCAGCCCTGGCGTCGCCCTACTTCGTGGTCCTGGCGCAGAAAGAGTCCGATATTGGCTGGATGCTGGGCCTCTTCCTGTTGGCCAGCAGCCTGGCCAGCTCCCTCAGCGCCAGCTTCTGGGGCTGGGCGGCGGATACCTCCAGCCGGAAAGTCATGATCCGTGGCGCTGCGATGGCCAGTGGCACCTGCCTGATCGTTGGTATTACCGCCGTTCTCGTGGGGAAAGACATCGGCAGCGTGTGGTTCTATCCGATCGCCTTTTTCGTGCTGAGCATCGCCCACGCGGGCGTCAGGCTGGGACGAAAAACCTATCTGGTGGATATGGCCGGAGGTAACAAGCGAACCGACTATACTGCCGTGAGCAACACGGTTATCGGAGTCCTGTTGCTCGTTACTGGCGGCCTGACCGCGCTCATATCCATGATTTCCGATGTCGCCGTCATAATCGCGCTGGGCCTGATGGGATTGGCAGGGATGTTCAGTGCCATACGGCTGAGGGAAGTCACTGAAGAAGACTGACAGGCATCCGCTCAGGAGGGTGCCTTGCCCTCATTCAGGGCCAGTGCGCCTTTAACAATCCGGTAGATTATCCAGATAGAAATACCAAGGATGATAAACCAGCCGATGATAATAGGCGTGGTCACTATTCCGATCACTGTCCAGAGCAGGCCGATCCAGAAGGTACGGATCTGCCAGCGAAAGTGCCGCTCCACCCAGGTATTGCGGACGTCATCCAGTTTGACGTAATTGATAATCACACCCACCAGACCGGTAATACCGCCTACGAAAAAGGACAGCGCCTGGAGGATATAGACCACCACCGCCAGGTTGCGGGTGGGGTCTGAACGACGAGACACAGGGTCCGAGTCGGCGGGAATAAACTCCGGTTCAGTCAAGGCCAGTCTCCTATTCGACAATTAACCGGAGTTTACCATAGCGCTCATGGCCGGAAATCCTGAAGCGGTCAGTGATTGTCCGGACGATACCCGACCCGGAATCCCCCCCAGTGCTTGCCATTCACATAGACTGGCACTGAGAGGTCATGCATGATCTCTCCGGTATCCCGCCGGTAGGTTTGCAGCAACATGTTCTCGGTGTGCTGGCCACAGCGAATCCCCGTCCTGTCGTTGAACAGCCGCTTGCTCCGGCTCTTGACCAGATCCACCTTCGGATCTCCGGTCGGCGCGTGGGCAAAGTCCCGATTGTGGGTAGGTACATAACCGTCCGGTGCCGCCGCAATGGCAAAGACAATGGCCTCATGAGCATTCTTCACCTGCTCCTGAATCGCAGGCAGGAACTGGTCGGTGAACTTGTCGAAACTGCTGGAATATTTTGGCGGATGGGTCTCGGGAACTGGCGTTCGCCGCTTGTCGAACAGTGCGCTTTCCGAGAGCTTGCCATCACGGATGGCCTGCTCGAACATCTGGCCAATCTGATCGGCACCGGCACGGGCCTGCTCATAAAACGGGCGATGATAGCTCGCCTCGCTGTTAAGCGCGAAGGAGGCATTGGCCTTTTCCGCCAGCTCCATCAGGGTGGCCGCCTGTTCGGCAAGAGAGGCGACACTGGTATCGCTCTCGGAAATCTGGTCACGTACCGTTTCAATGGCCGAGAACACCTGTGCCAGGCTCTGCTCGTTGTTCTGATCAATTTCAGCAATCCGGGCAACCTGCTGCTGAACCCGGTCCGACTGCGAACTGATCTGTTCCAGTCGCTCGCCCACGCTCTCCACAGAGGTCAGGCCCTCTTCAATGCTGCGGGCAAGATCCTCAATGCGTGACACGATCAGCGTGGTATCGGACCGGATTTCCTCCAGCGTTTCCGCCACTTCACTGGTTGCCTGGGCGGTTCTCCCCGCCAGTTGACGCACCTCATCCGCCACCACCGCAAATCCGCGGCCCTGATCACCGGCCCGGGCCGCCTCGATGGCCGCATTGAGGGCAAGCAGATTGGTCTGTTCGGCAATGCCCTGAATGGTCGTGGTCACACCCTGGATCTTGTTCGACTTCTCGTTCAGTTCCTGGATCAGCCGGAGATTCTCGCCGGACTGCTGGTGAACGGCCCGCACGCTGTCGATGGCCGAGACCAGGGCTTCCCGCCCCTCGGTACTGACCTGTTTGTTCTGCAGTGCCATGGTGGCGGCATCGGTGGCCTGCTCGGAGGATTCCCGCACCGTCTCGGTAATCCGGCCCGCGTAATCCGCCATCTGGGCGGTTTCCTCTACCTGGCGGTCCAGGCGGAGTTTGAGCTGATCTGCCGCAAACGACACCTGGGCCGCGGAAATGGCGTTTCTGTCGGCACTTCCCGAAAGGGTTTCGACCAGCGCCCGCCCGGCCCTGGCATCGGAGATAAGCTGTCGGCACTGCTCCTGAAGCGGATGATCAGCCGCCAGGGAGCCATCATTCAGAGCTTTCAGCCCCCGCTCGGCCGGCTCCAGAACCCGGATAATGAAAAAACCGCCGGCAGCCACCAGGCCCACCACCAGCCCGATCAGTATCGATGCGGTATCAAGACCTAACAATGGCGCCACTCCTGCACAAGCGATCCCGAGAACAGCGGCAACCGCCATTCCCCATAGAACTGAAGCCCGATCCAATAACCCCATAACCACCTCATAATTATTATTTCTTTCGCATACACTTTAGTGAAGGCCATTGCGGAGACTAAAGAATTGACCTGAGTTAATAACTCATACTTTAGTGCATTTGTCCTGCTTATCGGCAGGGAAAGGCGTTTCTGAAACAAAAAACCGCAAACCCGACTCACTCTGTTACCGAGTGGGCCGGGTTTGCGGTGTTCAGACAATCCTCTGGGTGAGATCAGGCGCCGATAACACCACCGTCGTCACGGGTGACGATCACGGTTGCATCACGGGGGCGCGGATCGCTGGAGTCCGGCCAGTTGCCGTCTGGATGCTGGATGTTGACGAACATGGTCTTCACATCCGGTGTAGAAACAACTCCCGTCACCTCACAACCCTGGGGACCGACGAAGAAGCGCTTGATTTCGCGGGTCTCCGGGTTTGCGGCCAGCATCATGTTGTTCTGATATGGCGCTGCGTCCGAGCCGTCAGTCTGAATCCAGAGCCGGCCGTTGTAATCGAACCACAGGCCATCCGGGCTGTTGAAGATGTTGTCGTCAGTCAGAGATACGATGACTTCGCCGTCAACGACCGTTTCGGTGCCCTGCTCTCCAGCGAACACGAAGATGTCCCAGTCGAAACTGGTGGCACTGTGATCGTTGCCGGTCTCGCTCCAGCGAATGATGTGGCCGGTATTATTGAGTTCATTCGGGTTTGCCGCGTTAACTCCGTCGTAGCCATCCTTTCCGCGATTGGAGTTATTGGTCAGGGTGAAATAGACCTGGCCCGAATTCGGATCAACTGCGCCCCACTCGGGTCGATCCATGGTTGTTGCGCCAGCGATGTCTGCGGCAAGACGGGTGTTCAGCAGAACGTCCGCCTGGTTGTCGAAACCATTAAAAGCAATTTTACCAACCGTCGTTCCTAAAGCCGCATCAACCTTGGCCTTGAAATCCGCATTCTCCAGATCCAGCGGCAACCAGTCACCGGAACCATCCTCGTTGAAACGGGCGACGTACAGAGTACCCTCGTCCAGCAGGTAGCCACCGGCAGTCGCCGCATAATAGGGCTTTGAAGAGACAAACTTGTAGATGTATTCGAAGCGGGAATCGTCCCCGGAGTAGCAAACCACCGGCTGTCCCTCTTTGACGGGCGCAAAAATCACGCCCTCATGGCCAAATCGGCCAAGGGCGGTGCGCTTTTGAGGCTTGCTTTCAGGAGTGAACGGATCGATCTCGACCATGAAGCCGTAGGTATTGGCTTCGTTTCGGTAATCATCTGCCGCCGTCGCGCCAATGGTGCTTACATTGAACCGGACATACTGGTCATCGGCGCTGTCGGCCAGCTCCCAGTCATAGCGGCTGGCGCTTCCCACGC
>Ga0247720_100085_pt1 | contig 45483 bp, 30 predicted proteins | sample MSEWel2015_12_15_FD_189078 | JGI IMG/M metagenome (GOLD analysis project Ga0247720, IMG submission 189078) | Subsurface sediment microbial communities from gas well in West Virginia, United States - MSEEL Well Study Marcellus 3H_2015_12_15 | ecosystem: Environmental > Terrestrial > Deep... | reverse complement strand
GCTATACAGCTAAAGATGAAGGTGATGACCGGTTTCAATCCCACTATGGTGCGATTGGGACCAGTGCCGCAGAGTTTTAACGTCAACGCCTATAATCGTTTCAATCCCACTATGGTGCGATTGGGACGTAGTTGTCCTCCGGGCTTATAAAGACCTTATGGCCGTTTCAATCCCACTATGGTGCGATTGGGACTTGGGCTAAAGACTCTATTGAGGAAGCGGCAAAATTGTTTCAATCCCACTATGGTGCGATTGGGACGCGTAGCGCTTCGCCGCTACCAATAGCATCCAAACCGGTTTCAATCCCACTATGGTGCGATTGGGACAATTAGCTATACAGCTAAAGATGAAGGTGATGACCGGTTTCAATCCCACTATGGTGCGATTGGGACCAGTGCCGCAGAGTTTTAACGTCAACGCCTATAATCGTTTCAATCCCACTATGGTGCGATTGGGACTTCGCGGAGCACGCGGATGACTTCGCCCTCGATTTTGTTTCAATCCCACTATGGTGCGATTGGGACACTTATCTCTAAAATCTCGCCTGCCATTGAACTGTGTTTCAATCCCACTATGGTGCGATTGGGACTGTCCCACAAGCCCGACTTGCTGTCCCGGATCATTTTAGTTTCAATCCCACTATGGTGCGATTGGGACTTTCGCGGCTTCAGAAAAGATGGGAGGGGTACAGTTGGTTTCAATCCCACTATGGTGCGATTGGGACACAGCCCGCTCTTTGTTCTGCACGGTCAAGGGCTTCCGTTTCAATCCCACTATGGTGCGATTGGGACGGCTCCAGAAGGTGCCAAGCGGCACCCACTCCTCGGTTTCAATCCCACTATGGTGCGATTGGGACTGTGTCCGCCGGTGTGATCCGGTGCTCTCTTAGACAGTTTCAATCCCACTATGGTGCGATTGGGACTCACAGGCCCCTGAAAGACCAAGTTTCCATCGAACGCGTTTCAATCCCACTATGGTGCGATTGGGACACTATACCACCCAGCCACTTCCCCGCGCGGGCGGCAGTTTCAATCCCACTATGGTGCGATTGGGACGACGCCGGCCACGGCGGTAAAGACCCGGGAGCAATGTTTCAATCCCACTATGGTGCGATTGGGACTTGTAGCCACTTGCTGGTCTGTATAGGCCTTCGCATGTTTCAATCCCACTATGGTGCGATTGGGACCAGATTGCTCAACTAGCCTCACCCTCACTTTCGGCGTTTCAATCCCACTATGGTGCGATTGGGACCCGGGTGGTTACTTTGGGTGACGATGCCGGGAGCGGTTTCAATCCCACTATGGTGCGATTGGGACCGTCGCTTTGATTGCCCTTTTAAAAGCCTGTGTGTGTTTCAATCCCACTATGGTGCGATTGGGACTTGAGAATGATGCGGGCAGACCTTCCCAGACGGTCCAGCGTTTCAATCCCACTATGGTGCGATTGGGACATAATAGCTTTCCAGGCGGTTGAAGAAGCCGACATATGTTTCAATCCCACTATGGTGCGATTGGGACGCTTTCTCAGATTTGGGAGGGATGCGGTTGTCTTTCGTTTCAATCCCACTATGGTGCGATTGGGACTGAGCAAATACTCCTATTTCCCGCAGATAAAAACCCTGTTTCAATCCCACTATGGTGCGATTGGGACATTATCACCACTTACGAAGGCATTTCCGGCCGCAAGTGTTTCAATCCCACTATGGTGCGATTGGGACAATACTACTTCCGAACAGAGATGATGTACTAAATAATAGTTTCAATCCCACTATGGTGCGATTGGGACTGATCCTTTGCGCTTTTCCTCGATAGCCCTGTTCGAGTTTCAATCCCACTATGGTGCGATTGGGACTGCGACTTTCTGACCTCCATTGTGGCCGCCAGCTCTGTTTCAATCCCACTATGGTGCGATTGGGACCGTATGGCTTGCCGCCGCAGCGCCGATCTGCGAAAGTTTCAATCCCACTATGGTGCGATTGGGACCAGACGTAGAGGAGCCAGCCGCCCCAGTAGAACCGAGTTTCAATCCCACTATGGTGCGATTGGGACAACACGGGCTTTCTATACACAAGTGGAAAATGGAACAGTTTCAATCCCACTATGGTGCGATTGGGACGGCTCCTGGAACTTATAACGAGTCACCTACTTTGCAGTTTCAATCCCACTATGGTGCGATTGGGACAATATAGGTGGCGGGCTATTCGGCGGCAATTGGGACAAGTTTCAATCCCACTATGGTGCGATTGGGACCAATTTCAATGCCTCCCCTCCTTATAGGGAATACAGGTTTCAATCCCACTATGGTGCGATTGGGACGCAATCGGCGCATAGAGTACCGAAAATGTAGGAAAGGTTTCAATCCCACTATGGTGCGATTGGGACGGAAAAGCGATGCTCTCGGCAACACAAGCAGCACTCGTTTCAATCCCACTATGGTGCGATTGGGACGTGACCGCGTGAGAGAGTACTGGACCCTGGACTCCGTTTCAATCCCACTATGGTGCGATTGGGACATCACTTCCCGGACATTCCCCGCCGTCCTAGTTGAGTTTCAATCCCACTATGGTGCGATTGGGACGCGCGCGGGTACTGTACCCCACACGTTGCGTAGCCGCAGTTTCAATCCCACTATGGTGCGATTGGGACCATGCAGTATACTCACCATAGAAGGGAGTGAGTAGCAGTTTCAATCCCACTATGGTGCGATTGGGACAGACGCGCAATAGATGAATATGTAGAGCATCACTTCCGTTTCAATCCCACTATGGTGCGATTGGGACTCTCTTGCTCTCTTTTTCCTTTTCTTCCTCCCCCCGTTTCAATCCCACTATGGTGCGATTGGGACCTATCTGTGGACAGGAGAAAAACTCCTGTCCGCCACATGTTTCAATCCCACTATGGTGCGATTGGGACGCCCAACAGATTTCAGGTTTCAGAACCCAGATTACAGTTTCAATCCCACTATGGTGCGATTGGGACATAAAGGCCCTGGGAGGAGTTGAGCGCAAATCTTCAAGTTTCAATCCCACTATGGTGCGATTGGGACCGTCGCCGCCGCCTACTGCCAGCGCGCATACAACGCGTTTCAATCCCACTATGGTGCGATTGGGACGCGGAGGTCATCCGCAAACAGCCGAGCGTACGCCTGTTTCAATCCCACTATGGTGCGATTGGGACCGGGTCAGAAACAACCAGGTGATGCTTCCGTTCTAGTTTCAATCCCACTATGGTGCGATTGGGACGATGATCTGCGTGTCCGTGGCCACGTAGAGCCTCCGTTTCAATCCCACTATGGTGCGATTGGGACCGAGCGTCTCCCGATCCGGGGCGGGGCTTGGGGCGAGTTTCAATCCCACTATGGTGCGATTGGGACGCTAAACACCTCCTTTTCCGGGTAAACTATAGACGTGTTTCAATCCCACTATGGTGCGATTGGGACCCCGCCTGCTCTTCATATACAGCTGGGCAAACGAGCACGTTTCAATCCCACTATGGTGCGATTGGGACGGCCGGCCACCGAGCTGAACGAAGCGGCCAGCGCCCGTTTCAATCCCACTATGGTGCGATTGGGACTTAGCGGCAGCAAAGGGTTTCACATACTGATCCCTGGTTTCAATCCCACTATGGTGCGATTGGGACGGTTTTCCACGTTATCCCTCCTTCTGCAAGCTCGAAAGTTTCAATCCCACTATGGTGCGATTGGGACCTTGAATGCGAGTCTTGAGGGGGCTCTTTGCTGCAGGTTTCAATCCCACTATGGTGCGATTGGGACGTAGCCCCTCCCGGTGGCATCGTCTTGTGGTGCCTGGTTTCAATCCCACTATGGTGCGATTGGGACCAAGCGTGGCCCACAGGCTCGCAACTTCAGTGCCTGTTTCAATCCCACTATGGTGCGATTGGGACTGTTCTGGTATACGTGCCGGCTACAGATGGCCAGAAGTTTCAATCCCACTATGGTGCGATTGGGACCGCCATGGTAGCAGAAAGAGTGCGCCTGCGTAAGGCAGTTTCAATCCCACTATGGTGCGATTGGGACGCAAGAAGCATCGTTACAAGTCCAATTGCCACTGCAGGTTTCAATCCCACTATGGTGCGATTGGGACGACGCTGCCCAACAAGCAGCCGACTGGCTGCTGACGGTTTCAATCCCACTATGGTGCGATTGGGACCTACCGAGACTCAACGCAACATCCATGGCAATGCGTACATGTTTCAATCCCACTATGGTGCGATTGGGACTCAGAAACGTCCGAGTGTACTCCTGCTCCAGTTCCTTGTTTCAATCCCACTATGGTGCGATTGGGACGATTGGGGCAATTTATAAGCGATGGTCTGGTGGCGAGTTTCAATCCCACTATGGTGCGATTGGGACCATGGCAGTTGTCGTGCCGAGCAGTTAACGATTGAGTTTCAATCCCACTATGGTGCGATTGGGACTCGACAGTGCCCATCCACTCCTGCAGGTCGTCCATGTCTTGTTTCAATCCCACTATGGTGCGATTGGGACGGAGGCCGTCATCCGGGCCAACATAGCGCCTGAGATAGTTTCAATCCCACTATGGTGCGATTGGGACCAAAGATCAGGTCGATAACCCCCACCGCATCCTGAGTTTCAATCCCACTATGGTGCGATTGGGACGCCGTCTACGTGAACTTCGATCAGGCGCGGAACGCTGTTTCAATCCCACTATGGTGCGATTGGGACAGAAGCTGAAACCTGGCAGGAGCTTGGTAGGCCAAGTTTCAATCCCACTATGGTGCGATTGGGACTTGTAGTATCGCCTATTGGCCATAATGATGGCCTTTAGGTTTCAATCCCACTATGGTGCGATTGGGACGTAAATATTTCCGCCAGGTATTGGGTTCATGTTCTCCGTTTCAATCCCACTATGGTGCGATTGGGACCAAAGATCAGGTCGATAACCCCCACCGCATCCTGAGTTTCAATCCCACTATGGTGCGATTGGGACGGTACGAGCGCCAAAGCGTCACCGTCGAAAAAGACTGTTTCAATCCCACTATGGTGCGATTGGGACGCTACAGTTTAATTGCTACTTAGCGCGTATCCCCGGCTTGTTTCAATCCCACTATGGTGCGATTGGGACTGGTCCTGGCCGTTCCAGCAGAACTCGACGATCTTATGTTTCAATCCCACTATGGTGCGATTGGGACCCCAACCTGGGCCTGGCTCCGGCTTTCGTTTCCTACGTTTCAATCCCACTATGGTGCGATTGGGACCCGGATGTCGGTTCCTAACGTGTACCGGTAGTCTCTGTTTCAATCCCACTATGGTGCGATTGGGACGCCCTCCAGGCCAGCATGAGTTACGGTCCCCTCCCCCGTTTCAATCCCACTATGGTGCGATTGGGACGGTGATGATCTCCGCGGCACCGTCTAGCCAACGAAGTTTCAATCCCACTATGGTGCGATTGGGACCTAACACGTGATCCAGAACTGAGATATACGCAAAAGTTTCAATCCCACTATGGTGCGATTGGGACCGCGCAGCGAAGACTATCAACTGCTGTGGGGATTTGGTTTCAATCCCACTATGGTGCGATTGGGACCGAGCGCTTTGTCCTCTTCGTCGTATTTTGGCCCGTGTTTCAATCCCACTATGGTGCGATTGGGACACAGCGCCGAAGACGTTCCTTTTTGATCCAAACGAGGTTTCAATCCCACTATGGTGCGATTGGGACGCAAACCCATTGCGCGGAAGTGGACACAAGAGGAAGGTTTCAATCCCACTATGGTGCGATTGGGACATACCACTTCGTTTTCGAAGTCGTACTCTATTAGCGTTTCAATCCCACTATGGTGCGATTGGGACCTTGCCAGAGAAGCGCTGGAGAAGCCATATGACTTGTTTCAATCCCACTATGGTGCGATTGGGACTCGCTCCATGTATTGCGAGCTGAAAGAGATGTAAAGTTTCAATCCCACTATGGTGCGATTGGGACGTTGAGGGAAGGATTCAAGTCCGCAGCTACGAAGCAAGTTTCAATCCCACTATGGTGCGATTGGGACGCACTTTATTGCCGAAGCCCGCGAGGCACTCCCGTACGTTTCAATCCCACTATGGTGCGATTGGGACCTTCTCCCCCGTCTTCTGCCGCACAAACTGCCATCGGTTTCAATCCCACTATGGTGCGATTGGGACTGCGGCTGCGAGGGCAGATCCCTACTGGTCGCAGCGGCGTTTCAATCCCACTATGGTGCGATTGGGACGATGAGCTACGCGAGCAGGTGAAGAAGCTGGAGGCGGGTTTCAATCCCACTATGGTGCGATTGGGACGATGACGCATTTTACAACTTCCGTGCAACCGCAAAGGTTTCAATCCCACTATGGTGCGATTGGGACGCGCCAGCCGATGTTTTGCACCACGCGCCGGGTTATGTTTCAATCCCACTATGGTGCGATTGGGACACAAGCAGCGATAAAGCAGTATCTCCAGCTAAAAGGTGTTTCAATCCCACTATGGTGCGATTGGGACGGAACACCCGACACCTTGACGCATGGGGGCGGCTTCGTTTCAATCCCACTATGGTGCGATTGGGACGGAGCAGGAATGTCCGAGGCGAGCTTGTCTTTGCCGTTTCAATCCCACTATGGTGCGATTGGGACGGAAATGGCGGCCTTGGCTTGTCCTCCGGTGGAGTCATGTTTCAATCCCACTATGGTGCGATTGGGACCGGCGCGAGTGGGCACAAGACGAGCTTGAGTTTATCGTTTCAATCCCACTATGGTGCGATTGGGACGGAGGGCGGCATGATGACGCGCGAGGAACTGCGCGGTTTCAATCCCACTATGGTGCGATTGGGACCACAATAGCCTCATCTTCGTTTTTGGGCCAGTACCGTTTCAATCCCACTATGGTGCGATTGGGACCCTGCTGCTCTTAAGGAGCGAGCTAGGTTGGAACATGTTTCAATCCCACTATGGTGCGATTGGGACGGCATAGCGATGCTTAAGCGGGATTGGCAGAAGGATGTTTCAATCCCACTATGGTGCGATTGGGACGAGCTAGCTTTTTGGGCAGGTTGGCTATAACACCTTTGGTTTCAATCCCACTATGGTGCGATTGGGACTTCTTTGAGCGGGCACGTAAGAACCGATGAAATTAGTTTCAATCCCACTATGGTGCGATTGGGACGTATAACGCGGCCAAGCGTGTTGACAAAGATCCCAGTTTCAATCCCACTATGGTGCGATTGGGACGAAGTGCCATACAATCCAGAAGACGTTCCGTTTTAGTTTCAATCCCACTATGGTGCGATTGGGACCTTATCCGTGTTTCTGCTGCCTTTCCACAAGAATTGGTTTCAATCCCACTATGGTGCGATTGGGACGGAGTTCCACTTTGTCGTTTTCCAGGATGGCTTCTAGTTTCAATCCCACTATGGTGCGATTGGGACAACGTGCCCGGTTTGCCAGGAAGACTTGGGTGTGAGTTTCAATCCCACTATGGTGCGATTGGGACTCAGTAAGCACGTCCGCTTTCAGTCTGCGTACCATGAGTTTCAATCCCACTATGGTGCGATTGGGACTTTAATGGATGTGACCTGCTTGGTACGTCTTGCCTTGTTTCAATCCCACTATGGTGCGATTGGGACGGTGACGGCCTACTACAACCAGCCGCCGGTGATCGGTTTCAATCCCACTATGGTGCGATTGGGACTAATGCTGATCTGTACGGTATTCGCGTTACTGCCGCGTTTCAATCCCACTATGGTGCGATTGGGACGGCCGTTCCCCGGCGCGGAACTGGTCGGGGTTTCTGGTTTCAATCCCACTATGGTGCGATTGGGACTTGCCCTTGTCAGGAACCGCCGTCTGCCGAACATATGTTTCAATCCCACTATGGTGCGATTGGGACCAAGGCCGGAAGCCGCGTATTTCGCGGGTGTTTAGAAGGGAATGTGCCGTCGACCTTCGATTGTTGGCCAGCTCTAGGAGATCGACGGCACAGGGAGGGGCCGGCGACCCAAGGCAGATCAAGCATTCCGGCTCTTGGCCTTTTTCTCCGGATTCCAGTTGTTCCCAGGAAGGGCACCTAAACGCTGTCATCGACTGCATTATAACACGTGGAAGAAATGGCCTACAAGCCAGACATTGGAAGTAAGTTGGCTAGTCCAAGACTTGTTCTACCGGAGCTTTGAGCTGCCCCAGAACCTCCTTGCGGAGGTATTTCTGATGTGGCAGGCGGTAAATGTAGATGCTATCGTTTTCGCGATCTATTAGGTTCCTCAAGCCAACCTTTAGGCGTTCAAGTTGCGCTTCGCTTATTTCTCCTTCGAAAGCACTATTCTGCACCCAATGTAGAAAGCGCCTGAGATACTGGCACACTTTGGCCACGCGCGCCTGCTCAACATCATAGACAATGATCACATACATTCTCTCACCACCAAGCCCTGAGCGCCTTGTAAGGTTCCATGTCCATAAGATGGCGGATGATCTTATAAGCTTCCAGGCGAATCAACTGGCGATAGGACACGTTTCTTTTTAAGCGCCGGTGGTGAACCGTCGTCTGAAGTGTCTCTTCCATCTCTCGTATCACTTTCTTCCGAGCTTCGTCTTTAAGGTAAATCGCCGGCGCATCACCTATACCCACGAAATCGTCCTCACCAATAACGCTCCGGTTTAAGAGGCGGAAGAGAACCCTGTCTCCTACTAAAGGCTTAAAGATCTCGGCCACGTCCAGGGCTAAAGAAAACCGGCGCTGCGACGGCTCGTGAAGGTAGCTGATCGTGGGGTTAAGCTGAGTAACGTATATCTCGGAAAGGGTAGCCGTATAGACAAGGGTATTGAGGAAAGAAATTAGGGCATTAAGCATATTGTTGGGCGGCCGCCGCACGCGTTTGCCGAAGGGCTCCTCTAGATCCAGAATCTCGGTGAAAGCAGCGTAATAAGCCTCGCGTGCCTGTCCTTCTTCGCGCATAAGTTCCGGAATAGTGGTGCAGCCGGCCAGACGCTCCACAGCCTGGTCTACTTGAGTCAAAGCGCCGTCCACGGTCTTGCCCCGATTGCGGTAGTAATTGAGATTGCGACGAATGTGATAAAGGGATCCTTCTACAAACTCGCGGGCCAGGAGAAGCCGGCTGTTTGGATCAAGATAATGCTTCACCTGCCTAACCAGGAGCTCGCCGCTTACGTTGGTCTCGCGCGGATAAAAACTTCCTGTGTAGAACCCGTAATAGTTGAAGCAATGAACCACCACTTTATACGTCGCCAGAAAGTTGAGAAGCTTAGTGTTAAGGTCTATCTCCCCGAAGAGATACAAGTCGTGAACATCTTCCACAGGAATAATCTGCCGCTGGACTCCTTCGCCCTCTCCTTCCTGCTCCAGGTACAGGGTATTCTGTTTGCGCCGGAGCCGGCCGCTCCGAAAAATGTAGTAGCTTCGTGGCATCCTCTTACCCCCAGCAAAGTTCGGCGTAGGCACACACCCGGCAAACCGAGGTGAAATTTGCTCCGGGCGGGTTAGGAAGGAGTTCAACTTCCCTTACCTTCCGCAGAGCCTCTTCCACTCTCTGCTGAAGCTCCTGGGTCAGACGCACCTCTTCTCTACGGCGCTCCCGCGGGAAACGTAATTCGCCTACCAGCTCGCCTGCACCGCGCCGCTTCAGGTACAACAAGTAGTAAGCTAGCTGAAGGAGAGCAGCCTCTACCAGCCGGCGGGAGTGCTTGATTTCCAATACTTTTTCCTGGGCCTCTATGATATCCACCTTGATTAGGTCGTCAATCAACACTTCCCGGCGCGGCAGGGCGGAATAAGCGTGCTCGTGTAGGAGGCGCCCCAAAGCTACGCGTTCGGACAAAGGTTCCATCCGAAGTCCCCTGGCGTAAAGCCAGAGCTTGCGCGGGCAGACGGCCCAATAGTTAATTTTGATGCCCCCGGTCTTGAGCTCCTCAAACTCTTCGTCAGACATCACGCTAGATGATAAATCCTGCATCTGGGTCAACCTCCCTGGGTAGCAAACCCAGCTCGGGGTCGTAAGCAGCATCTACCACCAATGTGCCGTCTTTCAACCGAATAAGCCGTCCTTGCTGGTTCAGCATCCAGAAAGTACCGCGAGGAACGGGTACCAAAAGCTGCGTAGCCAAAAGGTAACGTTTTTCCGCCTTATATCCCTCGTACTCGGCATAGTAGCAGCGGGGCAACACTTCCGCACCTTGGAACAGGTCACGGAACTGTGCTTCGCCTTCAGGCGCCGCGTGTAAGGGGCGCAAAGAGTCGAGCACCGTCCGAAAAGCAGTGCGCGCCTGTTCAAACCGCTGGCGCTCTTTCGTCGTCCAGCCGCCTTTATACACCTGCCGCACCCATTCGGCGGCAACATCTGGGGTAAGGACCTGACCGTTCGGGGGTGCTTTTTCCAAAGTCCCCTGCAACCTCTCCAAATCATAAACTCGTCTTACCTGTTCAGCATCAAATTGCCGCGCTACGTGAACTTCTACCCCTGCAGAATGTTCGCCACACCGGTTCACCCGCCCGAAGCGCTGCAGTAAGTCGTCAACAGGAGCAACTTCCGTGAAGATGGTCTCAAAACTTACATCCAGCGACACTTCCACCACCTGCGTGGCCACCAGCACGCGCACATCCGCATCGCCTTTGCCCTGCAACTCGAATGAGCGCCGGAAGTAGGACTCTCGAAAGGCAACCACGGATTGCACCACATCTGTTCAGAGCAATGCCTAGGCACAAAATGCTCTGGATGGTTCTGTTGATTGTCATCTGCACTCTCCCTCGGAGAGGACTGAAGTACACCGGAGTTTTTTCTAAACACCTTTAATTACAACGTTGGCTTTGACCGCGTTCACCGGCGCCTCGTCCAAAAGCCGGCGCAGCCATCCAGGGATGTCCCTCGCCTTATCTTCAATCGTCTTTACTGAAGGTGGATCTTTTCGCATCCAGCAATGGGCCAAAGTGTTGCGCAAATGGGTAAGTTGATTCCATAAACTTGACACTTGTTCAGTGCAGGGAAGTCCAGCAGCCCAGTCCGGCACCTGATCCTGTTTTCCTTGCTTCGCGGCACCCACAGCTCCCAGGGCGCGCTCTACTTCTTTCCGCACGTCTTCGTTCAGCCAATCACCCTCGCTCCGCTGCCCGATGGCCCAACTGACAACCCATTCTCGAGCAAGCGTGACGGCTTGTATGGTTAAGCCCTTGCTAAGATAATGCTCAATAAGAGCCAGCTGCTTGCGCAAGTTGTCAGCGTCCAGCACCTCCGGCTGGTCATAGGCCAGCGCCGCTACCTCCGAGCGCACCTGACTCAGAATAACGCTAAAGGGTTTAGCCCACTTTTCTGCCTCAGTAACCGCTTTGTCCAGCTGAGGTAGCAAATAGTTGGCTAATCTCATAACGTCCAGCGGGCAGCACAGATACAGTGCTTTGGAAAGCTTTTGGAGGGAGTTAGCTACCTTTTGAAGGTGCAACGGTAATTCTTTGGTGGCGGGTGCTTTGTATAAGCGCCGGTGGGTTTGGTCCAGCTTTTCCCCCATAATCTCGGCATCGCTCCGGCGCAAAAGAGCCTCCGCCCCGCTCAGCCAATCCAGCAAATCCATAAGGGGCGTGAGGTCAAAGATGGGTGAGCGGTTATGCTCATCACGAGCTTCGTAAGCGCCATAAACGATGCGCTGGATGGTCACCGACTTCGTGCGGCGTAAATACCCTGCGACCGCAAAGACAAGTAACGGCAACGAGCGAAAAGCATGGGTCACATCCAGCAAAATGGTGTCGCCCTCGGTTACAGTTTCCGTGCATTTTTGGAAAATAGCCCAAAGTTCCGCCTCTGACTTGCCCTCGGGGATATCTACGCGTTCTACTAAGTTGCCCAAGCGTTCGCACAGGGTTTTAAAGTGGGCATGCTCCCTGGCCTGCGGCGTCACCAAGACGAGGATCTTTTCTGGTTGGAAGATGTGCGCCACGGCTTCGGGAAACAGATGGGTCTCGTACGAGCATTTCTCGCTGCTTCCCTCCCATACGTAGGTCGTGGTCTCATATTTTCCAGTGCCTAGAAGACAAAGCGCTTTCACATCCACCGCTCCTTCTTCAGGTTACCGGCCATAGTTGAAAGTCTTGGTAGTCTTTACGTCGCACCCCCCGCTCAATTAGCCGCTCGTAACTCTCATCGCTGTGCCTCGCTAATTCATAGACCCGTATACCTCCATCCTCACCCTCATAGAAAAATAAACGTTCATCTCGGTGGCCTTTAGGGAATACAAGACAGTCGCAGTTATTTACACGGTCTGCGTTACTGGCACGTAATTCTTTAAGCCGCAGTTTCTTTAACGCACGATCGAAAAGTCGGCGTATACTAGGTTCAGAGTTATTATAGGTGTGCCACGCTGCTCCTGAAAGCAGGATAGGCACGAATTTTGCTTGTTCCACCCGGTCAAGGTAGGCTTCATAAAACGCTTCTCCTGCAGGCGACAGCAATGTGAAGCCCTCTTCCTCCACAAGTAGCAAGCGAATCTCGCCAGGCAAGTTGCGCAGCCATGCATCCGCCTCTACAGTCTGACGCAGGTCGGCGCTAATCCACTCAAAGAACTCTTCATGCTCAGCCAGCAACGAATAATCCCAACTGACCGGCGTAGGAGGCATTTCGATGATGTCATGGAAAGCCTCGTGAATATAGTAGACGGGGACGTCAAATAGTAGACCTACTAGAGTTGCATACGCAATCTCGGCCTTGAATCCACCCGTAGCATTGACCACCACCTCGCGTCCTTGCCTCTTTTCAAAACGAATCAGTTCTACCAGCGTCGCCACAAGCGAGCGCAGCCCGCGCATCTTGAAACGCTTTTCTGCATAAGTCAGATCTTTCACTTCGCGCAAGTAAGCTTCATAACCTTGACCCTTATAGTACCGCGTCAGCGTCTCTGCACATTGCTTACTCTCTTCCGTCTGCGAGTGAAGCAACACAATACGGTCGCCCGGCTGAAGCAATCGAGAAAGCGAGTTGGTTTCCGCGCTTGCTTTCTCAGCATTCGCACGGCGGATATAGTTGGCCAGCTGTTGTTCTTTTAGCTGGTCAACCTTCAAATCGCGTTTTGCATTGCTAAGTAGCGAAGTACCGACGGTAGTAAGAATTGTGCGCATGCAGGTCACCTCCATAGCCCATATCCCGCCGCTGTTTTCGCGCCAACACCCACTTCGCACAAAGCTGCCCGCAGCAACATCTGAGCCTTTTCCGCTAAGCTATTGTCTTTAGAGGCTACCGCGAACAAAAATTCACTACCAGGCGCGATGGCAAGGAAGAAGATGGGAACAGGATTCAAGTAGTCGGCAGGCGGCGTGTTGCTGCCTTGGTAGTACTGGCTGTAATGGGAATTCATCACGTCTGAGTCCAGTACCAGTCTCGCGGGATCGGCAGGCACCGCGTCGAAAAAGACGACCTTACCAGCGCTGGCAGTCGTTCCAAAGGCAGCGCGCAAAGGTCCAATCTTTTCTTCAACAGCCGGCAATTCCACGTAACGCACCGCGGCAGCAGAAGGAATGGCGTCATCTTGCTTTAAATGTTCGAACAGTTGAGCACGTCGATTCTCACCAGGCTCATCGAAGTATTTTTCCAGTCTCTGAATGGGCGTCGGTTGTCCCGCTTTTTTCCTTGCTGCAAGGTCTCCTAGGGAAAGAGCAGGCACACCCAATTGCTCGGCTACTTGCCATAGAGCATATGATCGCGCCAATCCTTTGAGCGCGCTGGCAGGGATGATGGGAAAACCGTAAACGCGGTGCAGGCGAATGCTAGTCTCCAAAACGCTTTCTGCTCCCAAGCCGACAACAACGCGGCTCGCAGCATGCAGCGAAAACCGTTTCACCCCATAGCCGCGCTGTTGGTAGTCGTCGAGCATAGCTTCCCAACGCTTTCTGTGTTCTCTAAGGAGGCGTTGAAGCTCAGGTGACATGAAATCCAAAATTCTCCGCCCTTTAACTTGCTTGGTAAAACGCTCTTCTTTAGTTCGCTTGGTTAATTTCCAACTGCGCTCATCGCACAGCAGCAACCGATCCATGCGCAAGGCGTAGTTAAGGCACTGGGCCGCCTGTGCTTTGGCAAGTTCGCAAGTATCTTTGGGAAGGGGATAGGTGTCTTGGCGGTGCCTCGAGTAATGGCTACCCTGCCCCCGCCGTGGTAACTGTTGCCTCATGGCTAGTCCTCCTCCGTCGGCAGCACGGCTTCAGCGAATCGTTTGAGCCAAGTAAGGTAGGTCAGGGCCTCAGCTGTAGCACGGCGGTATGCAGCACTGTCATTGTTGAGGACCCAGGCCAGCAGGTCCTGATCTCTTTCGTTAGGCGCAACCTGGCTCATGGTCCAATCCGACAAGTGACGAAACAACACGTTGTGTTCATTACTCTCATCCTTGCCCTTTGAACGCAAGTATGCCAACGTCTGCCCTAGGCCGTTGGTAAGCACCAGCATGGGTACCCTGCGGGCAAGGCTGCCGTATTTTTTCTTAAAATCATCTTTAGAATGACTGGCAACGCTCTGAACATCCTCCCACGCTTTCTTTGCCCGCTTCTGTTCAAGGGTTTGCTGGAGCGCTTCACTCATGACAAAACACCTCCTGTTGCCAGGCGCACTTTGACGAAGCCCCGTCCTACCGTGCTATCGCCGCCAAGCTGCAACCGCTTACCATCCACGCAAATCTTTACAAAGTTCAATACTGCCGTACCGTCTTTCAGGTCATTGGGTGCACTGCCCACCCGCGGCTTGCTGGCAAAGAGTGCCGCGTAAAGCAGCGTGTCCGACGGCAGGTGCTCTTCCGACCACAGTGCGCCTCGCTCGACAGTCTTTTTCTCGTCATTCAGACGGATGCGGCTGATAACTTCCGTGGAAAAAAGCGTGAAGTCGCGAAAAGCATTTTCAGGTAGAATCACAAGACTTCTCTTTACTTTATTCCGCCAGTAAGTGTATTCATCATTGTCCCTCGCCACAGGGAAAGCATTCTCCGCTAGCCAAGCGGCGATTTCATCAACCTCTTCTCTTTTCTTAGCTTTAAAAGCAAACTCTTCCAATACGATCTTGTCGGACTGGGGAACCATAAGGTCGCAGGAACTGCTAACCCATGCTTCCTCTTGGTTTTGCGGCCCTTCAGCTTTCACCTTCACTTCCAGTCCAGCCATTTCCGCATCCCTTTGAAAGCGCGCCAGGACATCTTTACTCGTTACCCACCCAAACACACCCATCAGCGAACGCACGGGAAATAGGAGGATACGGGCTTCACCAACAGACAGGGCACCGGCGTGTTCATCTGGCCGTTCACCACGTTGGAGATCAGGACCGAAAACGAGCTTGATTTTTTGGGCATCTTGTCCGCTTGCTGCCTCCCGCAAACACCCTTTCAGCCCCGATGCTTGCACAATAGGGTATCCTGTGGTCCGCTCGCGCTGGATGGGCAAGTCCACGACGCCCAAACTTGTGCCGCTACCCGCATGCAATGGCGTTTCTACGTAAAGAAAAAGTATACCTGACTTTTCAAACATAGTTGACCGCCTCCTTCTCAAGCTTCATTACCAACTTGTGATCACAGCGCAGCCAAACCCAATCTGCCCAAAGTCGCCCTCATCGCCAGGCGTTTCGGTGAAGGGCCCGCCTCTTATAGCGACACTACTGTCGCTTTCAAAGAAAAACACGCTTCCAGCAGGGACGAATCGGCGCACAGTCTTTTGGAAATCACCACGGCGTCGCATGTCATCTACAAAAGCTCCACCGATAGATTGCGCGCGTGGCACTGCGGCAGAAACGAGCCGCACATTCCCGTTAAAGAACTGTCCCCAATTGGTGCCCCGAGGACGCCAGCCGCCCGTAAACCAAGCAGGCGTGAGCAGGACGATCTTAACCCGCTGGGGGAGAGGATTGGGCAGTGGCAAAGGAGGTAAGAGACTGGAAAGTACTTCGTAGTATGCCGGCCGGGCCTCGCCGCCAATTTGCAGAAAACCCTTGGGCGGCCTAAAAGGTTCGATGCCATCCACCTCCAGCAAAAACCCGACGCCTTTCCGCAACCGCAGAAATTCCATCTGATAGATCTTCTCTTCTTGCGTGCTGCGTCGTTCGTTGTCCAACACAATCCCCAGGTGCGGCTCGCGTATCAGCAGCTCGCTCTCCTCTGTGATGGAAAATTCCTCTCCTTTGAGATATTTTCGGAACTCCTGCTCTGCCAACCAGCCGCGCGTCTCTCCCAGCGGTTCTTGTGTAGGCGCCCATAAGAGATGCAGGTCTTCAAGCGGTCTGTTATCGATAAAAACACGATCAAGCAAGGGCTTGACCAATACGGGTCGATCGCCCACTTTGGCCACGTCGGCGGGAAGAGGAAAGTAGCGCGTGATGTGGCCATCATCACTGCGTTTAGCCACGAATGGGCCACGCAAACGGAGTTGTCCGTAACCTTTGTCCGGAGTGCCGATTTTTCGAATTAAGTGCTGCGCACTGGATGCACCGTAAGCGTAATCGGCAAGACTCACTCCGCTATCAAACAGCACTTTCGCGCGTACGACACCCTGCATTGTAAAAGGCGTGGGCGGGAAACAACTTCGGGCACGATGATCTTCGCCCGCTGCAAATGGTTTACCGTCGCGAAAGAGCAAAACATCGTTCGGCTCAATAAACACTTGCCACATCACTCCTCACCTCCCCTCGCTAAAAAGCACGCCAGCAGGAGCCAATCCGCCATCTGCTCAAACCCGCGTTTGCCTGCTTTACCAGCATGCGCGTCTAAGGCCGTGGAAAGTGCGGTGAGGTATCCTGCCAGATTATTGCGTTCATCGTCGTCCATTTTAGCCTCCGAGTGCCGCTTGAGCAGTCGCTTCAACTCCGCTAGCTGTGCTTCTTCAGGCAAACGCGCCAAAATGCGCGCTTCCTCAGCGACAGCGCGAGCCAGTCTCATTGCAAGTTTTCCTTCTTGGAACCGCCTGTAGATATCCATTACCAATGTAATCGTGTCTTGAGAAACCTTAGGATAAAACCACTGTCCCCCCACGCGTACCTCTTCACCCGAGCGCTTGAGCAGGTGCACACACAAAGCATCGCGACCATAGACCTCCTTGGCGGCATGTTCCGCTTGGCGCATGGCGTGCAGGGCGATATCTAGTGGTTGAAGGTGGTGAGCAATGGCGATGCCAATGGAGGCAGTCGCCGTGGGGCCCATAGTCAAAAGCGGCGCACCGTCCAACCACAAGTACCCCGTACATTTTGAATCGCCGAACCTAACATGCCATGCCTGCTTGCGAACGTCCACCTCAGAAGCTTTCAAGTTCTCGTCCCCAAACCCAATTTCACCTGAGAAGAGTGCCCGCAACTCCTGGGCTGCTGTTAGCGCTTCGTCCACCGGCAGGAGCGCCAGCACGTCGTCGCCACCTGCGTAAACTACGCGTCCCGCATGCCGCTCCTCAACCACAAACCGCACCAATTTCAACGCGAAGTTAGCCAGGGCGTCAGAAATCGCCGCGTGCACCGCGGGAGTTATCAGCCGTCGTTCGTTCAGAAGGACTTTCCATTCCGACAAAGCTTCCAACTGTTGACGAACACTTGGATGCAACACTTTGCCCAAAGTGGTCAAGCCCTTGTGCGTGCCGCTAAGCCACCGACCCGCATAATCGCCGTCCATCATCAGTAGGGCATAGTATTTAGAAGGGCGGGGGATACCAGCATCCCTGGCAGCCTCTAGCAACGCTCGCAGCGACTCGCGCGCTGATCTTGTATGGCTTTCGCTAATCTCACGGTCCTCAAGGTCATACTCGTCTTGGAGATGTTTGGGCGTGAACGTTTCAGAGAAAAACGCTTCCCCGTCATAGCTCAGCAACTTGTCGGCGTACTTTTGCGTTTCCTGAGAGACATTTAACAGTTGCTGCCGCAACCTTAGGAGTTTGGGAATAGCGCCTACGGCGACAGTGGCAGGAAAGTTTAGCAATTGTAACGAGTTCAAATAATCGCGTAACGCCTTGGCCAATTTCTCTCCGTGCTGCGGATCCGGTAGTTTCTCCAGAATGGCTGTCTTGAAGGAAGCGATGGTCACTTCGCTGGTAGAAGGAAACTTTGCCTTCAGGCTGAATTTTTCTTCTAGCACTTCCTGGTGGATGAATCGCTTTATAGTACATATGGCGCAAAGCCGTTCGCGCCCGTTTGATTTGATCTCTGCATGGCGTTTCTTTGCCTTCAGGCTGTTTGCCGTCTGCGCCCAGAAGGCACGCACACCACCACGGCTGCCATCCTTTCCGTGAAGTGCGGCCCGCTGCCCGCAGACAGTACATTTCTCGCCCCTTTCCTCAGTTGGCGTGAAATCGCGCAGGCTCTTGCGGGCATTGAAGGCGCGGTCGGCCAAGGTGTAAAGCAAACTGTAGGTGGTGCCCCAATTGGGCTCATATTGCCCGCCACTTTCTGCTTTTGTCTTCGCGTAAAGTTCGTATATTCTGCCGAATAGCCAATCGGCATCTGGACGACATAAGTTTTCAAATAGCAGTTTGACTGTATCTGCCTGTTTTAGGGAAGAGGTCTCGTCCCCACCGGGCCATGCAAGCAAAGACCAGTAAACCTCTAATTGCGTTTTGACTTGCTCTGCCCACATCTGGCGCGTCAAATCATCCGCAGGCATGATACCGTTTTTCAACTCGGTGAACACCGCATCAGTCAATCGCTTCCATTCGCTGCGCACCGCCTGCTCGGCGGTTCCTGCCGCTGCCCGTGCTTCTGAGGCAGGCAACAAGGCAACGAATTTATTGGGCAGGCTGGCAAGGGCAAGATCTTCAGGACAAGGCTGTTGTATCGGTACTTGTCCATTATGCACCAGCCAGAAGTCACACAGCGGTTGCCCGCGCAGCGAAGGGTATAGAACGACATCCGGGCCATAGGTCTCCGCGATGCTCCTCATTGCGGTCCACGAGAGGTAAGAAAGCAGCCAACTACCCATCCACAGGTCCTGGGTGCGGCGGGCAGCAGCGATGAATTCCTGCACGGGGCCAATGGAAAACACTAACAGCGCAGGCTGCGGAAGAGAATCAGCAATCGCTGCTGTGACTGAAAGATGCTGCAGAAGCGGATGGTCGGGCTGGCGCGTATCAGCAGGCAGCATGCCAAAAAGTGCCCCCACGCGAGGGAACTCGGTTGCCAGCGCATTAGGCAAACACCGCCACAAACGCAAAAAAACCTGCACCCCCGAAACATCCTTGGCCAGCGATTCGACTGCTTTCTTTGCCGCCTCGTGCGTGTCCCGAACACTTACCTCTCCCAACGAACCCAAACCCAACTCGCATCCTGCCAGCGGATGGGTAAGCACGGCTTCCTGCTGGTGCCAGAAGGTCTCCATACCTTCGGGAAAGTTCACGCGGTCGGCAGCGGAGGCAATCCGATCAGCTCGTTCAGCTCGTATAACTTCGTCCGTATCCGCATCTCGCCCTAACGCGATGCGTTGAAGTTCGGCTGCCCTATCTTTATGCCCCGCAATGCTAAAAGGCTTATCAGGAGGGTCGTGCAGCAGCGCAGCGATTTTGCGCGACCACCGGGAGTTGGCTATTCCCATCTCGTATCACCTCCGAAAACCCACTCACCGTCCCACTTTTGTTTGTTTTCGTTCAAGAACTCCTGCATCATTGCCCATGATGGCTGTTGACCTGCGAAATGAAGACGGAAAGCAGTCATAAGAATGTGATAGTCCTGGCCCAACTTGACGATTCGCAAATGCAGGGGAGAGGCTTGGCGACCCGCGTTTCCGGCAAAGCCAAATACGTGGTTATCGCGATACCGGTTACTGCGCAGCACATTCCAAAAGGATTTCATTGCGTCTTCCCAATTTCTAAATGGTTTTTTGCAAAACAGTATCTTCGTGTGTAAATCGTGTAACACCGCAAAGCGAGGTGGATTGCCCAACGTTCCAGACTTCAACCCCAATGTTTCCATATGAAACTTTGTTAGATTTATCGCTTGTTGAATAAGAAATGGTAACTGGTTGCGAAACCCGTCTGCACTCGAATAATCCGGCAGCCGCGTGGGGAAGTCATCATTAGAGGAGCGAACAACAAAACTGCCAAAGCCTCGTCGCGAGCGTTTTCCCAAGCCACCAAATAAAAGAAACAAAAGCAAGGCTCCACAAACCACTTCGGGAATAGAGCGATACGGTGGGCGTGGTGCAAGGGTCAGGGTTAGCAGCTTGCCCGGCATAATGCCTTGAGCGGTGAAGGACTTAGTAGGATTGTGAAGCAGTCTCACCACCACCGGTGATGCACCCGATTCGGTACTACCAAAGGCGGCAGATTCGGCTTGACGCAAAGCCGACAAGTTGTCGTCTCCGATCGTCCCACCCAACAATGCTCGCAGCCAGAATCGCAGGGCACCGCGCACCGAGGAAGCCCGCAATTCAGGTTCACCGTGCGGATCGGCACCACACAAGAAAAGCGGCGTTACCGTTTCTACAGAGATTTGCAGGCTCAACACATTTATCACCTCCTGTTACGGTATAACGAAAAGACTTTCATTTTGGGAACCTAATACTGAAGAAGCTTTGGAGCTCCTATACTAATGATGGTTTAGAGCGCTGTTAAAGGCGAAGTGCTGGTTGCGCAGCCGGGCACTTCCCAAAACTGGCGAAACTACGGCATCAATCAACGAGGATATATCCAGCTGCTGTTTGCTCCGTTGAAGGGGCAATCAACCCCTGCTCCGGACTGTATTCCAGAGTCGTCTGAATACAGTGCAAATCTTCTATGGGCGTGAAGAAGCTTGCTTGTTTTAGCCAGTAAGCCGGCACAGGCACCAACAATTCCGGCAGCCGCCAGCCTTCGCCATGCTCCTTGAGTTCGTAGGCTTCCTGCACAAACGCGACAGGCAATACCTCCACTGATACGTGGCCCCGACGGGCAGTAAAGCGCTCTCGCATCTCTTCATCTGAGAGATCGATAGTGTAGCAGCCCAGGATCTGTTGCACTTCCTTAAGTGTTTGGCGTCCTTCCTGAAACTCTCGCTGCCAATCTTCCGAATGCAATACGTGATCATAGAGTTCGTGGGTCGCGTCGGCAAGTTCGCGATCGGTTGGCGTTTCTGGCAAGCCTTCCAAAAGCTTCAGGCTCCACTCAAGCATCTCTCTGCCATAGACCCTTTGGGCGCCCTCGGACCACTGGCAATACACAATTACCGGAGCCGGAGACTTTTCACCGTGACGATTGACTCGTCCCATGCGTTGCACTAAGGCATCAATGGGCGCCACTTCGGTTATCAGCACATCGTAAGAGATGTCCAGACTGACCTCTACCACCTGCGTAGCGATGAAAATCGTGCCGGAGTGAGGCTTTTCTACTTGCGTTTCCTTCACTTGCCGATCGCGGAAGGTAAAGCGGGAGTGCAGCAAATGCCGGTGTTCCCAGCCGAAGCCATCCCGGAGCTTTTGGTAGAGCGACTGGGCATCGCCAATAGTATTGGCGACAATGAGTACCGTCTTGCCTTGGCGTGCGAAAGCGACTGCATCGGTCAAGCTTTCTTGCAGCGATCCATATCGGAGTTCAAGTCGGTGGCGGGCACGCTGCCACAACGTTTCCTCGGCCTCAATCAGCTCGCCTTTGGGAAAAAGCTTCAACAGCGCAGGCGGGAGTGTAGCGCTTGCCAGCGCGAGCCGAGAGGGCATTTCTCGTTCCAGGGCTTCTACCAGAAGTCCCAACGTATAGGGCTCGTAGGCGTGGATTTCGTCCAGAACGATTACTGCCCGTTGCGAGAGACTCCGGCGCTCTTCCCAGTGGCGCCCGTTAAGGTGCGCTAAAAGGTACTGATCCAGCGTTGCCACTGTCACAGGTTTGGCAAAAACCGAGCCAAACAGGCGCGTATCCAGCGGGTCTTCGTCCAATTCTCTGCGTAACATGTAGGCTGCCCGTCCGTGTGCCAGTGCTACGCGGTCATCGCCGTAAATCCGACGCAGCCGCTTCCACATGGCGTTGACGGTGGCCTGCGTGGGCAGGAGGTAAAGCAGGCGCTCCATGTCGCCTGTCCAGAGAAGTAGCGCTTCGGTCTTGCCCGTACCGGTGGGAGCTCGGAGCCAGAGCACATTGCCAGAGCTTGCTGCGGCGCGTTGCTGGAACTCACGAGGCAAAAACCCGCCCTCCGTTTTGCGCTGACGAATACTTGCCTCAACCCTCGATTTTCCACCATCCAAGAATAGCAAAGTAGGGTTTTGCTCCTTAGCTGAAGCCAGCCAGTCCGCCAGATGGAGCACAGCTTTAACTTGGGCAAATTCATGTGGGGGTAGGCTCTGAAATATGCCTCGTAGCGTTTTGCCAGGGATTGCTCCCCTGCCGTCCAAGATTGCCGCCGGCGAGTGCTCGAGCAAAAGCTGTGCAGTTTTTAGGAACTCCTTGTATGTGGGTAATCCCTCCACCCCAACGCTCTGAAGTAGTTCCAAGGTGGCTTCCAAAGCCTCGGGCAATCTGGGGTGAAATGCCGGAACAGAAAAGCCTTGGTAAAGTGCGGGGCCTAACGGCGAATGGTGGGTCAATACCGCTGCTGTTGCGCTCAGGTCCTGCTGCTGCCAGCGATATTGTCGCCCCGCAAGGCTTTCTGCCACCAACGTAAAAGGCAAGGAGGCCAAAGCGTGAGGATACGCTTTATTGCGTTTGCCTCGCATGTACTCCTGAAAATCCACCGTGACTTTGCCGATGTCGTGTAGGGCACATGCCAGCAGGGCTTTCACCCGCAGGCGTACGTCAAGTTTTAAGCGGCACGCAATCTCGTCACCCAAGCGCAGCACGCTCGAGAGATGGTCTATGAGAGAAATGTCAGGTTTGGCTAAGAGTTCATCCACGTGAAGTTCCTCCCGTGGCACCGTAAAGCCGGTAGCCGGGGCTCTTCTATTTCCATTTCCAACTCCAGGGGCAGAAAACTTAGCGTAGCAGGGTACTTTGGATGGCGTACTCTCTTGGCATCGACCACAAAGCTCAACGGTAAGGTCTCCACCACTGCCGGCTCGAAGCGAATACCCGGCCGTAACACAGGCCGGATACGCATCTGCCGAATGTCACCTGGCAGTACTGTTCCCCGGAAACACGGTTCGCCCTCGGAAGCCGTATCCACGGCGACCTCCTCTATTAAGAGCAATTCGTCTTCCCTGCCCAATGAAAGTGGATAGGCAGGGTCACGAAAGGATTGCTCCAGTTGCCGAAGAAAAGCTTCATCGCCGCCATAAAGCAACGTGTAACGTACAAGAAACAGGAGCTCCCGCATGTACGGTGAGCGCTCCATCTTGCCGCCCTTGATTTTGAGCAAAGTCCACATGTCGCGAGTACGCCCTGGTTCAGCGTCCATCCAAACGGCAACCTTCGTCCGCCGCAAAGGACTATCTTGAGCCCAGAGCTCCCGATCCGACAGCCCTAGCGCTGCACCGGCAATGCCCAAGAGTGTCGTCGGAGGCGGCATCGGCAGCGTCCGCTGGTAGTTGTGGTCTAGCGGGCGCCGAAACGACGCCACCGGCGCCCGCACCGTTACTCGGAGGATTCTTTCCATAGCCCAGCCACATCCCCTTTGGCTCTTGCGATGGCTTCGTGGACGGTGAGCACTTCCCCATAGCCTTTCAGGGCTTCCCGAATTTCGTCCTCATTGCTGAAAACACCCGGCTCCAGACCAAAAAGCGTGCGCTCACAGTAGTTGGCGAATTTGTTCAGAGCGTTTTTGAGCGGCTCCAACTCCAGCCTGTATTTGTTGTCTTCGTAGTGCGCCACAAATGCTTCTAGAAATACCGGATGCTTGACCTTGAGCCGAGCATAAGCGACAAATCTGGGCGAAAGGTCGGCTAACATGCGTGCCGTGCGCCCACCACCCCAGAGGAGATTCAAGGCTTCAAGGAGCGTCTGCAGACGCTTTTTGCGCTCATCTACCGCGAGTATCTTTTCCTCTTTCTCGCCTATCTCCAGCGGTTTAAATACTCCTACCCGATCGACTTCCACAAGCATCGCGCCTTTAAAGAGATTGGCATAGAGCTCGGTTTCGAACATGTTTCCGCCAGCGGCCATAGCCTGCCCAAAGCGTTCAAAAGAGCGAGTGCCCAGGTCGCGGTCACCCTGGAAGGGAAATAAACCTACCGCCGCCGAAACCCGCACGGGCGACGTCCGGCGCCGTCCTCCGGAGGGATCTAAGTAACCAAAGAGGTCTTCATCTATGAATTCCCAAGGTCGCACTGGCGGCGTCACTTCCTGTCCGCTCACTAGAGCAAAAGGCTCCGATAGCGAGTAGCCGAGGTCTTCCAAGCGATCGCGGAGCATCCGGCGGACGGCTTGGCCGGAAATGTAGGGGATTGTGCTGCCATCAGGCAACGTGACTTTCTTGGCGACCACAACGTTGCCTTCAGTGTGAGAAGCATTCACATTTGCCGCAGAGACTTTTGCCAAATAACCAATAGTGATTGCCTTGCTCACGGCTTACTCCTCCTTTTGTTCTTGAGGTTCTACTCTGTGCGGTACCTGTTTACGCAAGTAACTGTTCATGGCGTAAATGGAAAGCAAGGTTTTGACCCGCATCCATGGGACTCCGGCAATACGCTCGCCCTTTTCAATCTTGAGCAGCGCTTCTGGAATCGTCACTTCTAGCCGGAATTGAGCATCGTTGAGCACGCGGAAGAAGTCTTCAGGGTTTTTCGCGTTGCGCAGGGCAAAAAGCAGCCCCATCTCGTTGCGCTCCTGCGCTGCTTCCCCGAGCCTATGCCCAAAGCCTGCCAGCGTTCGTTGAAACTGTTCATTCATACCGAGCACCTCCTGCACGTACTGGTTAAATACATCTATGGTGCCGCCCAACAAGGGGCGAGGGTTTTGCTCCCTTGCACGCACTTCAAAAAGAAACTGTTCCACAAAAGGCAAGGGATCGCCAAATTCCAGCAATGCCCAGGCAATTCTATCGCGCCATAGTGATTCGCGCTTATTCCCTTGTTGCGCTTCAAACTGCCGCAGTATCTGCACGATGCGCTGGTGAGGATTGGAGTCTATCTGCTTATCGCCAATGACCTTCATCCAGCGCTCATAAAGTCGGTAAAGGGATTGGAGCTTGGTAAACTCTCTTAAAGCCTTCATGTTGAAGGCCTGCCCAGGTTGGCCCATGACAGCATAAAGAGTGATAGGAGGTGGTGGGGTATCCGTTTGGGTAGCACCTAAGAGCGCCGCTAGGTAATGACGAGCTTCCGCGGAAAGTTGGTCGGACTGACGAACGTGAGCAAAAAGCGCCAGGAGCAAGCCTAGCATGGTTTCGTGAATGTAGGGCCCAGAAAAAGCAAGGCGGAAATTACCGCTTTTGTCCCCTTGCATTCGCAACGGCTCGAGCACTTCGCGGTGAAGGCGTTCCATTTCGCGTAGCTCGGAATGGAAGATGAAAAAGTGGAAGGCATCGCGTCCTTGGGCTTTCCACAACCAGCCGAAGTAACCTGCCAATCCTGCCAAAGCGCAGCGGGCACAAAGTCGCAAGCCCCGTTTGGCCCCCGAGTAGAAGTTGGCGAACTTGTTCGGGTCTACCACAAAAGGAAACACCCACATTTTAGCGTCCGTAAGAGGAGCTTCCTTACCGCAAAGATCGCAGACCTCGAGCTTTTTGCCAAGATCGAGTTTAAGTTCAAACTTGGGTGGTTGAGTAGGATAGTCTTTGCCGCCTATCTTCACTTTTTTGCCCGCAGTCCCAGAAACCTTGATGAACAAATTAGTCGGGTAGACCCAGTTTTCTTTCTCGTATTCGCGGAGCTCTGCGTTGGCTTCGTCGTAGTACTGGCCTTTGTTTCCGGTTTTCTGCACCAGTTTATGCAACAGCCACTGGAGCACATAGTCCACCGGGTGTTCCCCGGCACCCAAACCTTGCACCAGCACCACTATTCCTGTATCCACCCAGAAATTGCCTGTAGGGGAAGAGAGATCTATTTTTATTTTTTTCGTATTCGCTCCTGGCATTATTTCTTCACCTCCTCAGCGCATCAGCCGTGCCACGCTTCCAGCCCCGCATCCACACAAGGGTGGCCAGCCCAGTGTACCCCGCCCATCAGTTCCTTTTTTCACCTCTTGTGAACACTTAGTAATGAGCTAATACCCAGAAAACATGTTTCTACGTTGACCGGCTAATTTCCTTGTAGAAAACTGGCATTTTTTGTCGCTCGCAAAACTTCATCTCCGGGAAGCCCTACAAAAGGAACGTGTCCGGGCACGAGGCAATGTTTCCGGTTGCCCGCGCCAGGGCGCACATCTGCCGGCAAACACGTTTACACCTTTTCGCACCTTGGGTATCCGTCTTCGCCTCGGTAAACCTTGATGCTGCGCTGCCACGCGGGACCGCCTTCGGCGGGAAAGTCTTCGCGGTAGTGGGTGCCCCGGCTTTCCTCCCTAAGGAGGGCGGAGTGGGCCACCATAAGGCCGGTGAGGATAAGGTTCTCTGCCTCCAAGGCTTCCCGGATTTCTCTTGGCGCCTCAGCCTTCACTTCGCGGGCCTCATCCGCCAGCTCCTCCAGTTTACCGATGGCTGCCGCCAAGCCTTTTCCGCTCCGCAGCACGCCTAGGTAGGCGCCGGCCACGCCCTTTAGGCGGCGTTTGAGTTCTCTAGGAGAGGTACCGCGGCCTTCCCGCCACCTCTTCAGGCGTTCTTCCGTCCGGCGTGGAACAAGCAGAGAAGGAGTACGAGCGTTTTCCTTGGCATATCTGGTCGCCGCCTGCCCGGCCCGCCGTCCGAAGACGACGGCTTCGGTCAAAGCGTTGCCGCCGACCCGGTTGGCGCCGTGTATCCCCGCTGCGACTTCACCACAGGCATAAACGCCCGCAATATCCGTTTCGCCCCAAGGGCTGATGACCGCCCCGCCGCAGAAGAAGTGTTGGGTAGGCGCCACCGCCACCGGCTCCTCGCGCAGGTTTATCCTACGTGAGGCAATCCGCTTAAGGTCGGCAGCCAAAGTCCCCTGCCACCGCTCTTCAGGAAGCCGGTTAAGGTGAAGGTAGACGGTTCGTCCGGCGGCTATTTCCTTGGCTACCGCCTGGGCGGCGCGGTCCCGGGCGTAGCGTTCTGCTCCCGCCATCGTGCTCAGGCCCCATTCGGGCAGCTTCTTACGCAGGAACTCTTCGCCCAGGTCGTTGGTAAGCGGCACTTCATCGGCCAAGGAGAGGGGAATAAACCAGCCCGGCAGCTCTGGGTCGGCAAAACCGAGCGGAAAGAACTGGACGAACTCCATGTCCTTTAGCGTTGCGCCCGCATGGTAGAGAAGGGCGTAACCGTCCCCCGTCGTGCCGGGCGGGTTATCCGTCCGGGCGTAAAGCTGCCCTGCCCCGCCTGTGGCCACCACCATCGCCCGGGCCGGCACCTCCTCTACCCTGCCGCTCGCGAGGTCCAGATACGCCAGCCCCACGCAGCGGCCGGAAGAAACTAGTAGTTCGGTGACCATCGCCCGCTCGTGAACGGCAATACCCCGCTCTTTAACCGCCCTGGCCAGGGGCAGGGTAAAGGCAGTCCCGGCGATAACCTCACGCTTGGCATATTTGGCAACCGAGGCCAGACCTTTTCTCACATCCAGCGTTACGCCGTATTCGGCGAGGCCCAGCACCGCTTCCGGTCCCTCCGAAGCCAAGACGTCCACCAGGACAGGGTCATTGACCCAACGGCCTGTTTTGAGGGTATTCTCTCTGTGTTTATCCGGAGGGAAACCGCCAACACCGAGGGTAAAACCGCCACCGGAAACGGCACTCGAGTTCCCCAAGCCTAGGGCAGTTTTGGACAGGACCAACACCTTGGCTCCTTCTTTAGCTCCAGCCAAAGCTGCCAAGAGGGCCGCGGCTCCGCCTCCGACAACGACGACATCCCAAACCACGCTCAATTTCCCCTTCCTCAAACGGCATTTGAGCCATATATTGGCGAACTCCTTTACTAAATCCTGCCGGAGGTCGGGCAATTTCAGGGCCGGGAGCGTGGTCCGTACTTCCGTATTGACTTGGGAGGGCTACGCAGGATTGAACTCCACCTCCCATCCAGGCGGCGGGCCGCTAATAAAAAAGCGCGGGGCACCGAACTGCCCCGCGCATTGTTTTATTCTATTTGCCCTCGGCCGCCTCGAGCAGGCGGAGGATCATCGCCGCGGCTTCCGCCCGCGTTACGGGCTTATCAGGCCGGAACGTATTGTCGGGATAGCCGACAACAATGCCTTTGGCTACCGCAGCTCCAACGCTCGCCCTTGCCCATTGCGGGATCCTGTTCGCGTCGGAGAACCTGAGTTCAGCAGGCGCAACGGCACCAATTTTCTTCTCCAGCATTCTCACCGCCAGGGCGGCCATTTCGGCCCGGGAGACCGAGCGCGCAGGTTCAAAGGTCACTGTTCCGTCCGGCTGCGGAGAACCCTTAACCAGCCCTTCCCTCGCCGCCGCCGCGACCACCCCTCTGGCCCAGGCAGGGATCGAGGCCTTATCTTTGAATTCCAAGTCCTGCTCACTACCTGGAGCTAACTTCAAGGCACGTACCAACATGGCCGTAACTTCAGCTCGGGTAATCGCGTTCTCGGGCTTGAACGTGCCGTCGGGGCAGCCAGTGACGATACCCATGCCGGCCAACTTGCCCACGGCTTCAGCCGCCCAGTGGCCCTGCATGTCCTTGAAAGTCACGACTTCTGGCTTGGCCACGGCAAAGACGGCAAACATGGTGAAATGGTCGACCGTTACCGTCACTGTGCCTTTTTCCAAGTCCACGGTGCCCTCAAGGCGCACCCACTCGCCGGCCTTTTCGTCGTAGTAGAAGGCTGCCGGTGCCTGGTTCTGGCCCAGCTTGCCTTTGTCGAAGAAGAGACTGATGCTGACTCTCCCGGTCAGGGTCCCGTTCTTGAGGGTGACGTCCACCACCTTACTCAAAAGCGGCATCCCCGCACCGGAGGCCTTCTCATCGCCCAGCACTTCCACTTTGATGGAGGCGTTTGCCCCGCTCACGGCGCCGGCCGGTACCTCGATTCTAACTTTGCCGGAAATCTCGGCCACGGTGGTGGCTCCCGCCTGTACGGGTTTTTCGACCTTATCGGCAGACGGCGTTGCCGCACCGCCGCCTCCGCCGCCACTGGAGCCGCCACCGGAGCTACCGCCACCACCGCCAGAGCCACCGCCACCGCCGGAAGCAGGCTGGGTGGTGAAGCTGAAAGTGAACCCACTCGCCAGGGCGTTACCCGCCAGGTCCTTCACCGCGCCGGCGGGAATGGTCACGGTGTATTTAGTGTCATAGGCGAGATCGGCGTTCGGCTTGATGCTGAGGACCTTGCCGGTAATGCCCTTGGTCACGGGGACGACCTTGCCGGCGGTGTCCTTAACCGAGATGCTGCCGTAAGCCGGCCCTTCCTGCACGTTCTCGCTGAAGGTAACGCTGATGGTCTTGTTCACCGGAACGCTGGCGGCGTTGTTTGCCGGATCGGTGTTCGCTACCACAGGCGGCGTGGTGTCCAGGGCCGCCTGCGTGGTGAAGCTAAAAGCGTAGTCCTGCGCTAAAGCGTTGCCCGCCAAGTCCTTCACCGCGCCGGCAGGAATGGTGACGGTATATTTGGTGTTGTAGGCGAGGTTGGCGTTCGGCTTGATGCTGAGGACCTTGCCGCTGACACTCTTCGTCACTTCAATTGCCTTGCCGGCAGCGTCCTTAACCGCGATGCTGTCGTAAGCAGTCCCGGCCTGCACGTTTTCGGTAAATGTGACGGTGATAGTCTCGCTTACTGGAACGTTTGTGGCGTCATTTGCCGGGTAACTGGTCGCTACTGTCGGTGGCGTGGTGTCCGCCGGCGGCTGCGGAGCTCCGCTTACCGTCAGGTTAAGATTGGTCTTTTCTTCCGCCGTGTACTTCGCCGTTTCGTTGGCCTTTACTCCGTTCACGTAGAACTCAATGGTTTTCCCTACATCCTCGCTCGTCCCCTGAACGACCAGCCTTTCATCAAAACCACCGGGACCGCCGTACTGCCCGTTTACGATCTCGATGCTATCCTGCTTGACGCCGTTCATCCAAGCCTCAACGGTTCCAGAGAGGATCGGATTACCACTCGCGTCCTTCACGCTGCCCCAAAAGCTCTGCGGTAGGACGGGCGCGGGGGGCGTGCCCTGCGCGAGGGCCTGCCCCCCGCCTGTTACCGCCAGGAGCAGGGCAGCGACCACCAGCACGCTCAGGAGCCTTATGTGGCGCTGCCTGCGCATTCTCTCCCTACCCCCTACTGCAGCGGCGGCATGGTCTGACCGGCCAACTTATCGGCTTTGGTCATATAGACCCAGTAGCCGCGGAACTTCTCCACCTTAGGAAGGCTTGTCGTCGTCGGCTGCGGCGTGTAAACCCAATCATCCTGGTTGCAGCCGGCAGGGCTGATTACCACCGCGTAGCTGCCGCTGATGCTGGAGAGTGCTTCGTTCACCGGCTTGTTGTCCTCATCCGCCGTGTTTCCGACCAGGTTCCAGCCGGCAGCCAGGTCCCGCACTGGCGGCGTGCCGAGACCGGGCTTCGCCCAGAAGACCGCGTCGGTGGCGCCCTTGAGCTTCACATAGAGCGCCTCTAGCGGGCGAAGCTCCATGCTCACGGGATCCGCACTGGTAACCTGGTACCACTGACCGTCCTTGTAACCCCAGGCCTGCTCGACATATTCCGGATGAGCTAGGATCCTATCGATGGTGTTCTTCCCGTCCTCCAGGACCCACGGGGTGGAGACAATGTTCCAGCCGCGGCCCAGTGTTGCGACGGCATCCGGACCCCTACCAAGCGTGACGGTAGCCTTCGCCGTCAGGCCGAGGTCGGCGATGGAGGCCGCGAGCTCGACGGCAGTGCCCAGCGGGTCGTCGCTCTCGAGGTAGACGGTAACCTCGCTGTTGTATGCAGGGATGACTGCCTGCGTAATCGCCTCCGCGGTCTGGTCCGTGGCGTAGAAGGCGCTGTTCGGCGTGCCAGTGCCGAGGTCCACCGTCAGGTCACGGCCCGAGGCCCAGAGGTTGGTGAGCTTAACCGTCACCGGTACCCGGTCATCGGGAAGGGCTGTACCTGGAGCATCTATCACGAGGGATGGGGCCTCGAACACGGCCTGCTTCTGCACGTCGGCAAAGCCGCCCGCGGAAGCCGCTACGTTATATGTGCCGGGCTCGGTGACGATGAGCCAAGCATCCTTCTCCACAGCCCACGCGCCGCCATCAAGCTCAGCGTAGTCTGGGTCGAGGAATGCCGACGGGGAGTCGTCCTTTACCGAGATGCGAAGCAAAGCATTTTGCGGCACAGGGTTGCCGTACTGGTCGACCACACCGACGCGCATCTTGGCAATACCGATGAGGTCGGTTGCGCCGATCTTCGAGCCGATTTGGGTCCAATCCGAATCAGGCACCGCGTTCACGTCCTGCCGTGCTACGTCGAGGGTGAGGGCCTTGGCTTCGGCCGGATCGACGATGGCCTTGCCGGAGAACCCGATCACGCCCTCGGAGCGGAAGGCCACGCTGTAGCTGTAGTCGGCGGCAGTCAAACCCGTCGCGGAAAGCTCGCCGGCGGCCATAGCCTTCTTGGTCCAGCTTTCGGTGTCGACGTAGTAGACCTTCACGCTGGCCTGCCCTGCCGGGATGGTCACCTGGGTGATTGGGTCGCCTCCTTCAGCAGCAGCGTAGAACTTGCCGGTCGGGCTCTGGGTCTCCAGGTAGACCACGCGGCCGTTTGGACCCGCGGCGACGTCGTTGCCGTGGCCGTCCCTAACGGTAATGGTGGCTTCGCCCCGCTGACCGGCGGTGAAGGTCGGCAGGCTCACCACAAGCCCGAGTTCAGCGCCGGTGCCCACGTTGATGGTGGCCTCAGCACTCACCTTGCTGCCAGTGACCGTAGTACCGTCGCTCAGGACCTGATCAACCTCGAAGGTCAGCTTGTGGGCGCCAACGGCAGTGGCGCCGGGCACGTAGTAGACCTTGACGCTGCTCTGGCCCTTTGGAACGGTTACGCTGGAGATGCTGGTACCGTTCGAGGGCTTGTCGTAGAAGGTACCGTTACCGACTCTGTCGGTGCTCAGGCTAATTGTCAGGTCGTCCGGCGCGGCAAACGGCTTGTCGAATTGGTCTTTGAGCTCGATGGTGATCTCACTGGCAATGCCCACCTCGCCATTAGTCGGCGCGGTTACGGCAAGCTTGTTAAGCACCGTCACCCCGACGGCCACAGTCTTGGTGACCGACACTTCGCCACCGCTTGCGGTAATGGTGTACATGCCCGCTTTGCTGCTCTTGAACTTGAAGGTGGCGCTGCTCTCACTGGCTTTTACGGTGACGGGGTTCGGGTCAAAGGTCGTACCATCAGAAGGACTGGCGGTGAGGGTCAATTGCAGACCACCACTAGGCGCCTTTGCGATGTTGCCGTACTCGTCCTTCAGAGTGATTGTGTAGCTACCCTCTTGGTCTACGTCCAGGTAGCCAGGACCGCTAAGGTCCGCCTTAGTCGGCGCAGCCGCTACTACCTCAACCGCCACCGAAGCGGCCTGCATCTTGGTCGTGGCACCCTCGGTCACATCCTCGGCAGTGAGGGTGTAGGTACCGACCTTCTTGGGTGCCGTCCAAGTTGCGCTGGTCGAAGTAGATTGGCCTTCGTATACGATGACTTGGACCGTTTCGCCTGCCTGGAAGTTGGTTTCGGGGTCGGTGTCGCTCAGCTGGACCGTTACCTCACTTGCTGCCTTAGCCTCATTCCCGTACTGGTCGGTGAGCTTAACCGTGACTTTCTGGCTCGATCCGGCCGTCACCTGAATGCCATCCTTGGAAGGGTCGGCATCGGTAAGACCTTCAATAGCCAGCTTGGCCGGGTCTGCAGCCTGGATGGCAACGGTACCTTTCTCAACATCTGCGTCGCGCGTCGTCTTGACGGCAATTGTGTAGTTTCCGGCTGTCGTGGGGTTGCTTACACCGTATACAGCAACTGTTACCGAACTGCCGTTCGCTACTTCGAGCTCAGCAGGTGCTAAAATGTTGACGATCGTACCGGCGACGCTTACGCTAGCCGGGGTATAAGTATTGTTGTCGTACACAATCTTAGCAACCGTCTGTTGCGAGACGGCATAACCGGTAGCGAAGATTACGGTTATTTGGTCCCCCGGCTGAATGCCGCTCACAGCATCGAAGTTCGCGGTATAGTAGGTACTTGCCCCCGCCTTGTCGTTGGCGGCCGTAATGTCCAGGTTTCCGACTTTAGCCGCCATTGCCGGCACGGCCGGCAAAAGCGACACGAGCAAGGCGAGCACTGCAATGATGGAAATTCCCTTTCGCACGCTCTTACCACGCTTACCTATGCCTGTTAGACTCACGGTTATTCCTTGCCTCCCTATGCACAGATTCTTCCCGCCTTCGCTGCCCTTCCCGGCTCTTCCTCCGCCTACCACCTCCTCCACCGTCGTAGTGACCCTGGCCGGCACGCAACCCGTCCGGCGGCGCACCGGCGCTTAGGGTAAGGCTTTTTTGGAGAAGCATAATTTGCGCTGAAGATGGTAATATTTATCCCCGGCGTAAAGACGGTCTTACCGCTGAACTAAGACCCGTCCCGCCACGCCTTTTGCATACGTTTTGCAGGCTGGCAGGTACGGAGTTCATCGGCGAAGAGCTCTTCCACAGGCCTGCCCAGAACCTGGGCAATGCGCAGGGCGGTGCCCACCGAGGGGTTCTTATACCCCCTCTCGATGTTCTATAGGAAGCACGCGTAAGACCAACCCGGCGAGCCACTTCCGATTGGGTCAGACCTGCCCCGAGTCGGGCCTTGCGCAGGTTGTTGCGCATTGGCTGCCTCCTTTGAAGTTCCCAGACTTACCCAATGTGCCATCTGGAAACATTATATGTGCTCTATCGGAAACTTGTCAATGGGGTTGAGAAAAAGTAAGGTTTCTGTTAGAAACCTTAAACCCCATTGGAGGTCGTTGCTTATGGTTCAATTCGGAGATACCTTAAAAAAACTGCGCCAGAGGATGGGTCTCCGGCAGGACGATGTGGCTAGGATGGTGGGTGTAGAACGTTCCACTGTAGCCAATTGGGAACGCGGGGCGAAACAGCCCAGCCTGGAGACGCTGGTAAAGCTGAGCCAGATTTTTGCCATTTCCCTGGACGAACTGCTTGGCGTGACCGAAGTCCACAGTCGCCCATCCTTGGCCTCGTATTGTTCACTCGTCTCCGACCCGTTGGTGAAACTTTTGGCCGAACGAACCGGCGTCCCAGCACGGGACATCGCCGCCTTTATCACCGCACTACAGATCTCGAAGGACGATTGTGGCAGCGGAAAGAAGGAAGTCTGAACATCGTCATTCCTTTCTACGGAAAGGAGCTATTCCTGATAAGTTCCGAATTATCAAAACTAAGCACGCGGACTATACCCCTCCCCGCCCCAGTAACGGTTCGGGGCAGAGAACACCAACAAATAATCCGTTGGACCGTCCCGGAAGAAAAAGGGCATTGCCACCACGCAACAAGACGGTACCCTTCTCTGTAGGTCAAGAACAGGGAGAACCGTCTGGGATGGTAGCAATGCCCCCGGGTTTTTAATATTGATGCAACGATCTGCTTCCTGATGACACTACTTGGGACAAAACTTTACTTAACCTGCAGCCTCTTGTAATGTCTTTCCTTCTTGACTAAATACGAGGCCAGATTGAAGGCGTGATCGCCGATCCTTTCCAAGTTGCTTATAACACCAAGAAATACGACCCCGGAATTGGGATTGCACGTGCCTTCGTTTAGCCGCTTGATGTGGTCGTTTCTGAGCCTCCGATCCATTTCGTCGATAAGATCTTCCCGTTCGATGACTTTGTTCGCCAATTCCTGATTAGCTTCCGTAAAGGCCTGCACGGCATCGGCAAAGCTCTGCTCCACCAAGGCTGCCATTTCGCCAAGATCGCGCACGGCCTGGCTACTGAAAGGCAGGGCGTTTTCCTCGCGATATTCGGCAAGCTCCAAGAGATTCAGGTCGTGGTCGCCGACCCGTTCCATGTCGTTGATCGCGTTTAGCATGTCGGCAACCTGGTCGGCCTGGGCCGGAAGAAGAGGTTTTTGGAATAGAAGTCCGAGGAAGCGGGATGTCTCTCGAGCCAGCTGATTGATCACAGCTTCTTTCTGACGAAGTGTCGGGCCTTCCTTTTCATTGAAACGAATAACCAGCTTCAAGGCACTTCTTAGATTTTCCAGGGCGAGTTGCCCCATACGGCCAATTTCCTTTCTCGCCTGGGAAAGGGCTATAGAAGGGCTTTCCAGAAGGCGGTCGTCTATATACTTTACGCCTTTTTCCACAACCTCTGCCTGGCCCGGTACCAATGTTGTAGCCAGCGTGACAAGAAGAGCAGCGAAGGGTAACTGGACGACCGTGTTGATTAGATTGAAAAAGGTATGGGCGTTGGCAATTTGCCGCATAGGATCTTGGGATGTCCATACGACAACCGCCTTAAAGAGGGGAAGCAACGTCATAAAAATGAGCGTGCCTATTACATTGAACATCAAATGGATCATGGCCGCCCGGCGTGCAGTCAAGTTTGCTCCTATGCTGGAAATTAGGGCCGTAACACAGGTGCCGATATTGTCACCACATAGAATTGGCAAGGCTGCCGAAATGCTCACTATTCCTTCGCCAGCCAGGGCCTGAAGTATTCCGATCGTCGCGCTGCTACTCTGGATAATGCCCGTGGTCAAGAAACCGACTATAACACCTAGAAGAGGATTGGTACTGAAACTCGTGATAAACTGCACAAAGCCTTGGCTCTTGGCCAGAGGCTTTACGGCCACTTCCATAACCTGCATGCCGTAAAACAGGAGTCCAAATCCCAAAAGGACCTGCCCAACGAACTTTAAGTTTTTCCTGTCGGCAAACAAATGCAGGGCCGTCCCGATCCCTATGGCCGGCAGGGCAACTCTGGTAAGTTTGAAGGCGATAAGCTGGGCAGTAACCGTAGTACCTATGTTGGCACCCATAATAACGCCTACGGCCTGCATCAGGCTCATGAGTCCGGCGTTGACAAGGCCCACCACCATCACCGTAGTGGCTGAGCTGCTCTGCACTATGGCCGTGACCAATGCGCCCAGGACAACTCCCCGCACCGGGTTTTTGGTAAGGACTTCCAGCCAGTGTCTTAATCTTTCCCCTGCAGATCTCTCCAACCCTTCGCCCATTAGTTTCATTCCATAGATGAAAAGACCTAGTCCGCCAAGGAGGGTAAACGCCATTTCGATGGACACCCAATCATCCCCTACTCCTTCCGAGCTAATAAGATATGGTTTCCCTTTACCGACAACATACCGTCAACTTTTTCGCCATGGCCACTGAGGATTCCTTTTCCTGAACCTATAGACATTCTTTCCGGCATTTTCAGGGAACTTGTTGACAAGTTGATATCTATCCAGTTTGATGTTTTAAAAGCAGTCCTTTAAGCCATTCCGGGAGAGTGGCAAGGAGACATATGGTTTGTACCATCCTGCCTCTTTGCCTGCCCGGTGACGAGGCAGTTTTATTGTCCCTTTAAAGCGGTCCTGTGAGGCCGGAAAGGGTGATGGCGGAGCGATTGCCCTACGCTCCCTGGCCGGCTTGCGGCCAGGGAGCTTTGGCCGAAGACCGCCGGCGCTTCCGCGCTCTCCTCCCCGAGCTCGGCATCCCCCAGCTGGCCGGGGGCAAGGCCCGGACACTGGACGAAGCGATTGCCGTAGCCGCCGCCCTAGGCTACCCTCTTCTCCTCAGGCCGTCGTACGTACTGGGGGACAGGCCATGCAGATAGTAGAGAGCGAAGAAGAACTGGAGACGTATGCCCGCCGGGCTTTTGCCGCCTCGCCGGGGGATCCGGTCCTTATCGACCGTTATCTACCCGGTATCGAACTCGAAGTGGATGCGGTAACCGACGGCATGGACGCTCTTATTCCGGGCATCCTGCAGCATATTGAACGGTCCGGCGTTCACTCAGGAGACAGCATCGCCGTTTACCCTGCCCCCGGCCTTTCCGCTGCCCAGGTAGCGACCGTACTCAGGTACACCGAGCTCCTCAGCCAGGGGCTCCATGCTCGGGGACCTCTCAACGTGCAGTTCTGCCCGTTTTCTCCACGCACAAGCTGCCCGGGGTTGAAGTAGCGTTAGGCCCGGAGATCCGCTTTACGGGAGAAGTACTCGGCATGGGGCCCGACCTCCCCACCGCCCTCTGGCGGGGCTTCCTGGCCGCCGGTCTGAGGTTGCCGCGCACGGGCACCGTGCTGGCGAGCATTGCCGACCGGGATAAAAAAGAAGCCCTTCCCGACTTCGCCGACCTGGCGATACGGGGGTTTCGCCTGTTGGCGACCGAGGGCACGGCCCGCTTCTTGGAAAAGCATGGAATAAGCGCACACAAGTGCTCAAGATCCGGCAGGGTACCCCGAACCTCCTCGCCCATCTTCGCCGAGGCGAGGCGGACCTTGTGGTAAATACAATCACCCAGGGCCAAGACGCCAGAAGGGACGGCTTTCTCATCCGCCGGGTGGCTATAGAAAGCGGTGTCCCCTGCTTCACCTGCTTGGACACCCTGCGCGCTTATATCTTGGCCCTCGAGGTTGCACCCGTTTCTCGGACAGACGTCTGCGCTCTGAACGATTACCTTGCCGCAGCTGGAACCAGAGGGTCGTGAACCCGGGAAGCTTGTGCAAAAATTTTCTTCGGTCTGAAGGTGCACCAAGGTAAACGTCGAATTCTTAGTGATAAAGAATTGGTGCCAGAAGAGTATCGTCTAGCTATAGCCCTAGCGGCCGGCGGAGAGATGCGCTGCTCTCCCCAGGCAATAACAACCTGCTATCCGTCAGTTTTGTGGAGGAATTAGAAAGATGTCTCTAAAAACCAGGGTGTTTCTCGTAACCTGCTCCATCTTTCTTTTTGTAGCTCTTATTTTTTTTGCCCTCTCCTTTTTCATGGCCCGGGCAGTGGCCGAAAAACTTGACCAGGCCAGCGTCCAAGAAAATGTGGAGCGGGCCCTTAATGCCCTGGAAAGGGAAATAGCAGCTTTGGACAAGTCTGCCGCCGACTGGGCTACCTGGGACGAGACTTATGACTTTATGGAAGAGAGGAACCGGGAGTATATACAAAAAAATCTGCTCGAAAACACCTTCGAAATTTTGAGGCTCAACTACGTAGCTTTGGTAAACACCCGGGAACAGGTTGTATATGCAAGGGCATACGATCCGGCGACAGGCCAGGACCTTCTTTTCCCGCCTGAGGTCCTCTTGCCGGCGCACCACCGTGAAAAGGCCCTCAAGGGACTCTTGATCACTAAAGAGGGACCGGTGATCGTAGCCGCCAGGCCCGTCTTAAGAAGCGACGGCACCGGTCCCGCCCAGGGAACGCTGCTCTTCGGCCGGCTCTTGAGGGACGAAAATTTAAAAGAGCTTTCGGAGACCACTCTTCTGCCCCTCTCCCTTCACCCGCCGGAAGCCGTGGACTTAGGGAGCCTTAAGCCCGCAGGATTTCTTAAGAACGGGGAACCTTTTTACGCCCGGCCCATCTCCGCCGCGGAGAGCGCCGCCCTGGTCGTGCTTAAGGACCTGGAGGGCAGGCCCGCCTTAATTCTCCAAGTCAACTCGGACAGGCGCGCTGCCAAGGCATTTCGGTCCGCCAAGACAGCTTTCGGCCTGTTCCTTGCGCTGGCGGTCGTCCTTTTGTGCGGGCTGGGTCTTATCTGGCTAGACCGGGCAGTTCTGTCCCGGCTGGCCCGCCTTAGCGCCGCCATCGGCAGCGCAGGGCAGCGCTCTTTTCCACCGACCTTTAGGGTTCCCCTCCTGAAGGGAAAGGACGAGTTGGCTTTTCTCTCCCGGGAAATAAACCGCATGCTCGGGAGGCTGGAGGAATACCAGCGCGAACTCGGCGCGAAGGAAGAGAAATACCGGTCCCTAGTGGAAAATGCTGCTGAGGCCATCATCGTGATCCAAGAAGGGGTAATAGTCTTTGTGAACCGGGCAACGTCGGTTCATACGGGCTACACGCCGGAGGAACTTCTCTCAAGACCTTTTTCGGATTTTATCCATCCCGAAGACCGTGAGGAGGTTACGCAAAGCTACCGGAAACTGCTGGAGAAAGAAAATCCCCTCTATTCCTGCTCTTTCCGCATATTGACCACTGACGGAAGCGTTAAGTGGGTGGAGACCAACTCTGTGGTGATCGACTGGGAGGGAAAGCCTGCCAGCTTACATTTATTGACCGACGTTACCCCGCGTAAAATACTGGAAGAAGAGCTACAGAGGCTAACAGCCGAAAAATCCTTGATTCTCGACAGCCTTACCGAGCTGGTCGCTTTCGTGGACCGGGACATGCACATTATTTGGGCCAACCGGGCGGCCAGCCAGTATGTGGGCAAGAATCCCGACGCCCTTCTTGGCGGAAAATGCCACGAAATATGGCGCGGAAGGAGCACCCCCTGCTCGGAGTGCCCGGTAGTCAGGGCTATGGAGACCGGCGAGGTTTGTAGGGGCGAATTAGGTTCTGAAGACGGCCGTTTTTGGAGCATTACGGCCACTCCTGTAAAGGATAAGGCAGGAAAGGTGGTCGGGGCCGTAGAGACAATTCTCGAGATCACCGAGCGCAAGCGTTATGAGGAAAAGTTAAGCTTCTTGAGCCTGCACGATTCTTTGACCGGCCTCTACAACCGGGCCTTTTTCGAGGGAGAACTGCACCGCCTCTCCGGCAGCCGCGAGTACCCGATAACCATCCTGGTGGCAGACCTGGACGGCCTAAAAGTCGTCAACGACACCCTGGGCCATGCCAAAGGCGACGAGATGTTGAAAGCCTGTGCCGAGGTTTTGCAAAGCTCCCTGCGCCGGTCGGACATTCTGGCCCGCATCGGCGGCGATGAGTTCGCCGCCATCCTCCCAAATACCGGAGAGAAGGCCGGAGAGGACCTAGTCCGGCGGCTTCACTCTGCCGTCGAGGCCTACAACAAAGAACATCCCGACCTACTTCTACACCTCTCGTTAGGGGTCGCCACCTGCCGAAGCCCAGACGAATCACTGGAAGACACCTTGAAGAAGGCCGACGACCTCATGTACCGCAATAAGCTCCTCAACCAGGCCAGCGCCCGAAACCAAATTGTAGGCGCCTTGATGGCGGCCCTAAATGAAAAGGATTACTTCTGCAGCGGCCATGCGGAAAGGCTGCAGGAAATGTGTCTTAAAATGGGAGAAAAGCTGAAGCTTTCTCCCCAGCAGATCGCCGACCTGGCCCTTCTGGCTAAAGTCCACGATTTGGGCAAGGTCGCCGTGCCCGACAGCATCTTATTCAAGCCGGGCCCCCTCACCGACGAAGAGCGGCAGGTCATGCAGCAGCACCCGGAAAAGGGTTACCGCATAGCCCTTTCTTCTCCTGATTTGGCCCGGGTGGCAGACCTCATTCTCAAGCACCACGAAAGGTGGGACGGTAAAGGATATCCTCTAGGCCTAAAGGGGGAAGAGATCCCACTGGAATGCCGCATCCTGGCCATCGCCGACGCTTTTGATGCTATGACTGCCGAGCGGCCCTATACCCGGCCTTTAAGCAAGGCGGAGGCGTTAAGAGAGCTTAAAAGGTGCGCCGGAAGCCAGTTCGACCCGCGGTTGGTGGAGGTCTTTCTCTCGCTGTTTTCGGAGGACGAAAAGGCCCAAGGCAGTTAGGAAAAGCCGAAGCGCCCGCTTTGGTCTTACTCCTCCCCGTGGAAAAAGGTGGTGATTCGGCCTTGGCCATAACGGTTAGAGAAGCACTTCGCATCGGCCCGCTGGTGCGCAGCACGGTGCTCGCAGGCGCGTCCGGGCTCGACCGCGTGATAAAGACCGTTACCGTGCTGGAAGCTCCGGACAGTTACGAATGGATAAAAGGAAACGAGTTGGCGCTGACCATCGGCTACATGTACAAAGACAGCCCTGAGCTGCTTGCCCCGCTAGTTGAAGAGCTGGCGCGAAGGGGTGCGGCCGCCCTGGGGATTAAGTTTAAGCGCTACCTATCGGACCTACCGCAAGCCGTCCGGGAAAAGGCCGATCAGTTAGGTTTCCCGCTGCTCACCATCCCTTTTGATTGTGGATGGATCGACATCCTCAAGCCTCTTTACAATTACCTGCTCGATGAGGAAACCAAGAGGCGTTATCACGCGCAGCAGGTCAACGCCCACTTCATCGAAATTCTCTTAAAAAACAAAGGCTTAACTCCCTTGCTTCAAAGCCTGAGTGAGATGATAATGGCTCCGGTAGCCGTCTTCGATGCCAACCACGAGGAGCTGGCCCGCGCCTTCCCGCCCGGCCGGACGCCACGAGAAGCGCCTCCGGAAGGCTCAGGGTTAACCTATCCCATTTTCCTGCCGAGGGGTAAGGCGGGGTATTTAATCGTTTACCCGTTAGGTCCCATAACGCCGCTAGACGCGGTCACCATCAATCAAGCGCTCACAACCATCGCTTTAGAGTTCCTCAAGGAGCAGGCGATCAAAGAAGTTGAGAGAAGGTACGAAAATCAATTTCTCATCGACCTTTTAAACGGCAACTTTGATTCAAAAGAAGTAGTGCTGAAACGGGCGCAGGTTTTCGGCTGGAACTTCACCTGGGGACACATTGCGGTTCTTCTGGAAATTGATCAGCTCAACGAATACTTGCTGGAACGCGGCAACGCCGACGTTTACCGTATGAGAAGGGACCAACTCCTTGACCTAGCCAAGAAAGAACTTCCCCGCCGTCTGCCGCAGGCCGTCGTCTCCGATCACGGCAACCGCGTCCTCATTGTTGCCCTGGGGCCGACAGAAACTGCATCCTCCAAGCTCAAGGCCCAGGTTACGGAAGCCGTGGCCGGGCTCGTAGCCGAAGTGGCCCGCGTTTTGACCCCTTTTACCGCCTCCGCCGGGCTGAGCGCCTATCGCCGGGAAATCACCGATCTTCGTTGCAGCTACGCCGAGGCCAAAGAGGCGCTCGCCTTTGGGCGCGCTTTCAAGGGTCCGGGGTCGGTAACCTGTTTTGACGACCTGGGTGTCTACCGCCTGCTCTGCAACCAGTCGCGCGACGAGCTGGCCGCTTTCGCCCGGCAATACTTGGGACCCCTCCTGGAGTGCTCGGCGAAGCAAAAAGCGAACCTCCTTGAGACGCTGCGCACCTACCTTCGGCACGGTGGGAATATCAGCGCAGCCGCCGAAGCTATGTACCTGCACCGGCGGACGCTGCAGTACCGGCTGCGCAAGATCCAAGCCATCTTACAGGTCGATTTGGCCGATCCCGTGAATAGGCTCAACCTCTGCATCGCCTTCATGGCTCTGGCCCTTCTCGACAGCAAGGAAGCTTAGAAAAAACGACAAGGTTCTACGGCTTTAAGTAGAGCTGCCAGCATCAGGCCAAGACATCCAGCGAAGTTCATCCGGAGGTGACCAAGAACCTCCGGCTTTTTTATCGTAGAGGGAAATTATTGGTCTAATTTTTAGTCACGGTGGTCAAAGGTAATTACATTAAAAAGATAGAACGATTTCCAAGACCATGATTCGACTTGCTAGTGGCTCTGCCGCACCCGCGAGTGACCGGCCCCTCTCCACGCGCCACTGGGCCCTACACGTGCAACGAAAGGGCAAGCTCATGCTTGCCCTCTCGCTTACACTTACAGCATAACTTATCCAAAGGGGGGAGACCAAGGGACGCGAATCGGCCATGGAACAAGAGCATCGGAAACAAGCGACAACCTAGTGACAAAGGAGGTAGGCTAACCGGATGAAAGACGTAGCCAGCCGGAATTATGACATCCGTGATATCGAAATCGACCCCCGTTTTAAAATTGCCTACAAAGAGATGCTTCTCACATTTGGGGTCTGGTTCCTCTTTATGATCGTTAGCCTGGTGGTAGCGTATACCTTGGGTAAAGGCCCCGTAGACCAGTACACGTACGTACTGGGGATGCCCGCGTGGTGGTTCGGCGCCATCGTCGTCACCTTGTTCTTCGCCGTCATTGTAATTTACATTTCGCAGTTCGTCTTTACCGATGTCGAACTTACAGATGAGCCGACCCAGTCTCCAACCGCTCGTAACCGGAACAAGTAAACTGCACACAAGGAGGTCGTAAGCTAGATGGAAGTTCCCGCGCAGCTAAGGATGATCATCTTCGGCACTTTCCTTCTCTATACAGCCATCCTCCTGGGCATAGGAGTCTACTCCCAGCGCAGTATGCAAAAGGTGGCCCTGGCCAACTACGTGGATGAGTTCTATACGGCCGGTCGAGGCATGGGCGCTTTGGTGGTAGCCCTCATGATCGCCGCCGGCCTTTGCAGCGCCGGAACCTTTCTAGGCGGTCCCGGGCTCGGCTACGCCGTCGGCCTGGCCTGGGCACTGGCCGGCTTCTCTCAGGTCTTTATGAACTTCTGCGTCCTTGGGGAAGTAGGAAAAAAGATCGGTATAGTGGCCCGGCGAATCAAAGCCCAGTCTTACCTGGACATCCTCGTTTACCGCTACGAGCGTAACCCGGTTGTCGCGCTCCTAGGAGTGTTCTCGCTGGTCGTTTTCATGGGGGCGTACGTGACTTCCCAGTTCGTCGGCGGTGCCCGCCTCTTTGAAAGCATGACCGGCTTCCCCTACTGGCTCGGCCTCGTCCTCTTCTCGGTAGTCGTGCTCATCTATGCTGCCTTCGGCGGCATGAAGGGCGTTTCGCTGGCGGTGATCGTCCAAGGCTTGGTTATGACCATCGCCGTCTTCGTCCTTTTCTTTGCCGCCATGGGAAGGCTTATGCCGCTCGAAGCTGCCATTCGCAAGATCGGGCAGCTCGATCCTAAGCTAATTTCGCCCTGGACCTGGAAACCTGAATACGAGTTCTCCATGTGGGTTGTGTTCGGACTGGTTACTCTCGGACTTCCGCACGGCGTGCTGCCCACTTTAACCTACAAGAACACCAAGGCCATGCGCAGCGCCATCGTGCTCGGGACCGTTTTTGTGGTTCTCTGGACACTGATGCTTATTTGGATGGGCAACCTCACCCGCGCCCTCATCCCTAACCTCAAAGTGCCGGACCACGCCATTCCCAGCCTGGCCATGATGGTGCTGCCACCCTGGCTCACCGGTGTCGTCCTGGCCGGAGTGGCGGGAGCGATTCAATCGACGGTTGGCGCCATGATCCTCGTGATAAGCGCCGCCATCGTGCGCGACGCCTACCTCGCCTTCATTAACCCTAAGGCAACCGCCCAGCAGCTGAAGTCCGTGACCCAAATCACCACGGTCGCCATCTGCGCCGTAGTCTTCCTGGCGGCCCTCAACCCTCCCAAAGCCCTCGAGTGGGTCATCGTTTTCGCCATCGGCGGCCTGGCCTCCAGCTACTTTTTCCCCATGCTGCTCGGTCTCTACTGGTGGCGGGCCAATGAGTACGGCGCCATCGCCGGCATGGTTGGCGGTCTTGTTACTTATATGTTGATTAAAGGCAAGATCTTGCCCGCTCTGGCCTTCGGGATGGACCCCATCGTGCCCTCAATCGTTGTGTCCGGTCTTCTCGTTGTGGTCGTCAGCCTGCTGACGCCGCAACCTAGTAAACGCGTTGTCCTGACCTACTTCGGAAAAGGCGTGCCGGAAGAAAGGTAAAAAGTTGCCGAGGGGCCTGCGGAAAGAGGTCCCTTGGTTTAGGCAAAGGAGGACTGAGCATGCTGGATCTACTCCTTAAGAACGGGCGCATTGTGGACGGTACGGGCGGACCCTGGTTTCACGGGAACATCGGTATCCAGGAAGGTAAAATCGTGTACGTGGGCCCTGAGGCCCCGCCTGCGCACCAAAGCATCGACGTGCAGGAAAAGGTGGTGGCGCCGGGGTTCATCGACATCCATAGCCATTCCGACTTCGTTTACTTCAGTGACCCGGCAAACAAGCCGAAGCTCTTGCAGGGCGTCACCACGGAAGTGAACGGCAACTGCGGCTTATCGGCAGCGCCGGTTTCGGAAAAATACCTGGACGAGCTGCGCCGCTATACCAGCTTCGTACAGGCCGGACAGAACTTAAGCTGGAACTGGCGCAGCTTTGGTGACTACCTGAACGAGCTGGAAAAGCTACCCCTCGCGCTTAACGTGGCCGCCTGCGTCGGCCAGGGAAGCGTAAGGATTGCGGTCATGGGCTTTGCCGACCGCACCCCGACGCCGGAAGAGCTGGCCCGAATGCAGGAGCTGGTCGCCGAAAGTATGGACTGCGGCGCCTTCGGCGTAAGCACTGGCCTCATCTACCCGCCGGGCGTTTACTGCTCCACCGAAGAGCTCATCGAGGTATGCAGGCCGGCGGCGGCCCGGGGCGGTATATACTTCACCCACATGCGCAACGAGTCCAACCGCGAGCTCGCTGCCCTGCAAGAAGCGCTACGCATCGGGCGGGAAGCGGGCATGCCTGTTCAAATAGCCCACCACAAGGTAGGCGGCAAACCCAACTGGGGGCAGTCCCGGGAAACGCTGGCCCTCATTGAGAAGGCGCGGGCCGAGGGACAAGACGTAACCTTGGACCAGTACCCGTACACCGCCGGCAGCACCACCTTGAGCGCGGTTCTGCCGCCCTGGGCTCAGGCAGGCGGGGTAAAGGCGCTCCTCGAGCGGCTGCGCGACGAAAGCACACGGCTAAAGATCAAAGAGGCCATCGCACACGAA